>Ga0210390_10003265_pt1 | contig 13957 bp, 7 predicted proteins | sample IncBWH11OmetaG_FD_161050 | JGI IMG/M metagenome (GOLD analysis project Ga0210390, IMG submission 161050) | Forest soil microbial communities from Barre Woods Harvard Forest LTER site, Petersham, Massachusetts, United States - Inc-BW-H-11-O ...
CGATCGAGCGATGCAGGCGCAACTGCACAACGCCGACTATGCCGCTCTCGCCCATCAGCGGGATCAGTTAGGCCTCGAGACGCAGCTTCTGCGCGATCAGATCGCGCAACTGACGCCGAGCAGTGACATTGCCGGCGTGGTCGTCACGCCGCAGATAAAAGACCGCTTGGGCAGCTACTTGCTCGCCGGCGACGAAGTCGCGGAGGTTTCTGACATGTCGGTTATGCGTGCCAGAATTTTCCTGTCGGAAAGCGAACTCCGCAAAGTACGGGTGGGAAGCCGGGCCAAGATTCACGTGCAGGGCATGTTCTCAACCTTGGAAGGATCAGTGATCGCCATAGCCCCCACCACGGCGGAGATACCAGCAGGAGTGATGGAGCAAGAGCAGTATGCCGGGCTTCGAGCACTGCGGTATTACGCCGTAGACATCGATGTACCTAACCGCGGCTCAGATTTGAAGATTGGGATGACGGGAGAAGCAAAAGTCATTCTGGAACGCCGGAGTGTTGCGGCGCGATTGGCTGAGGCGGCGACAGACTTCGTTGCGCGGAAGATGTGGTAAGCGCCTGAACGTGGAAAGGAGGCCTTCCGCAAGGCCTCCTATAACTTCCGTCTGTCATTTGGAATTGCTCGTCCAGTCGCGTCTACGGCGACGACGATCCTAGAGGACCTTCAACGGAGCGGCTTTCATCGGGGCAGCTCTCAGAGGTGCGGCCTTCAACGGGGCTGCCTTCAATGGTGCCGCTTTCAGAGGGGCAACGCGCAACGGGGCAGCCTTCATTGGAGCAGCCTTCATGGGGGCAGCTTTCATCGGCGCAGCCTTCATTGGCGCGGCCTTCATCGGTGCAGCCTTCATCGGTGCAGCCCGCAGGGGGGCAGCTTTCATCGGGGCGGCCTTAAGGCTGCCAGGCGTTGTGGAAACAGTGGATGTCTTGCTAGCCAGAACAGCTTTCTTCGTAGCATTGAAGTTGCTGATCAGTGACTTTCTCTGAACCATGATGTCTCCTTATTGAGCGTTTGGCCAAGTCTGGCAGCTCACGCCCTTCTCGTATTGCAAATCACGGACCAAAGTGAGCGCGCGCTGATCGCACATCTATAAGCTCTATTTCTTTGTGAGCCTTGCAAGCCCATAGATGTACTTTTGGAGCGCCCTGGAGAACGACCGCAGAACGTCAATCAGGTTAAAAATTAAACCTTGCTAGGTCAAAAATTAACCTTTGGGGCTGAGCTAGAGACCGTATTTGCGGCAGAGATACTTCATCTTCTGGACCGGAATATGCAGCAGCGCGGCAGCGGCGGTCTTGCCTGATGTTCGTTGCAGCGCGGCCCGCAGATAAGCAACCTCGATGTCTCGAATCTCCCGGTCGAAATCGACTCCTTGATCGGGAATCAGGAGCTTCTCGTGGACTTCTGAGCTGCGCTGGATCACCGCGGTGGGCAAGTCATTCACGCGAATGGTATCGCCTTCCACCATCAGGACCAGCCGCTGCACAAGGTTTTCCAGCTCGCGAACGTTCCCTGGCCACTCGTTCGACTCCAATACTTCCATGGCGCCGGGTTCAATGCGCTTCATCGGGAAGCTGTTGGCCTTACAAAACAGTTGAAGGAAATATTCGACCAGGAGAGGAATGTCCCCATTCCGCTCCCGGAGCGGGGGAATATCGATCGGTATCACATGAATGCGATAGTACAAATCTTCGCGGAAGCGTCCGGTCGCAACCATTTCCTCCAGGTTTTCGTTGGTTGCGCAAATCAGACGGAAGTCGATTTTCGCCGGCTTCTTGCCGCCTAACCGCTGCACCATCCTGTCCTGTAAAACGCGCAGCAGCTTGCTCTGCAACGACAATCCCAGGCTCCCGATCTCGTCCAGAAAAAGAGTGCCTCCGTCGGCGAGTTCAATCTGTCCCGGACGGCTGGCATGAGCGCCAGTGAAAGCGCCCTTCTCGTGCCCGAACAATTCCGACTCCATCAGGTGCTCCGGCAAGGCGGCGCAATTTACGCTGATGAATGCCGCGTCGCGACGAGGGCCCAGCGAGACTACGGCGCGGGCCAGCAGTTCTTTTCCCGTGCCGCTTTCGCCGCGCAGCATGATGGTCGATGTGCCCGAAGCCACACGGCGGATGGCTTCATAGACTCGCTGCATTCCGTCGCTGTTGCCGATGAGCGCGCAAAAGGAATTCTTGCTGCTGATCTCTTCTCGCAGTCGATCTGCTTCGAAGCGGTGCAGTCGCTCTTCGGCCGCCTCCTGAAGGTATTCGCGGAGCTCGTCGAAATCGATTGGCGCCAGCAGGAACTCGTCCCCGCCGGCCTCCAGCGTTCGTTGCCGCGCTTTGGGCAGCGGTCTGCGTGAGATCGCGATCAACAGTGCTCTGGAAGCGGCCTCACGAATCTTGCTGATGTGACCGAACAGGTCTTCGCCGGGCGGAATGACTGTCTCATCGAGGACGATGATCTCGGGATTGGTTTGCCCGATGCTTAAGAGCAGATCGGCCGGCGTCGCTGCAATGCTGATGAAGAACGTCGACGCCAGTTCCTGGCTGATGTCGCCGAGAGCAGATTCATCCGACGTGGCAAACAGCAGCCGAAAGCGCTGCTTTGCTCTAGCCGTACCATTCCAACCCATCGTTGATCTCCCTTCGTCCGGAAGAACAGACTCGTCGGATAAGTCACGGATCGTCACGCCGAGGATATTGATCTTGCCTTCGGTTTAGCTAGTCTGCAACTGAAATCAACCGAAGCTGCACCGATACGGCAATCTTGTCATGGCTTCGAGTTGATCTCGACGCCGCCTGCGGTTGGCGCAGTTCGGCGCGATCCGAAGTTCGACTACTGGATGGTAATCATCCTATGCACACCAACTAGCCCCCTGTGATCGCTCGTTCAAACATGTTCGTGCTTCGCATAACAACGCGAAAGTGCAGCAGCTTTTAACGCGAAAGTCTGGCATCGACTTATAGCAAGTTTCGAGCATGAAAAACGCTCGGAGCCCGCGTCAATTCGGTGTATAGTTCATTTACTTTGCATTAAAAATTAGATGTCCCAGGCGAACTCCTCCGCTCCCTTTTAGCGCGTAACGTTCGGCATAGGGTTCACGCAATAAAACCTCGGTGACCGTGTAAGTACATGCTTGGAACGACGATTTCCCACTACAGGGTTCTGGACAAACTTGGCTCTGGTGGAATGGGCGTAGTGTATCGCGCCGAAGACACCCGTCTGGGGCGCGAAGTCGCGCTCAAAACCTTGCCTCCGGACGTCGCCAAAGACCCGCAGATGGTAGAGCGTCTGGTGCGCGAAGCACGATCGGCGTCGTCTCTGAATCATCCCAATATCTGCACCATCCACGAGGTGGATGAAGCCGACGGACATCACTTCATCACCATGGAGTTGTTGCAGGGACAAAACCTGCGCGAGCGAATTTCCGAAGGTCCGATTCCGACCAACGATCTCATCCGCATCGGTATCCAGGTAGCTGACGCGCTGGACGCGGCACACAAGAAGGGAATCGTTCATCGGGACATCAAGCCGGCCAACGTATTTCTCACCAGCCGCGGTGAGGCCAAGGTTCTAGATTTCGGATTGGCCAAGCTGGAAGGGCAGCAGCAGAAGGCCGCAGTGGCAGTCGGCGGAGATGAAGGTGCAACCGCTGCGGGCGTGACCGCGGCTGGAGTTACGGCGGCAGGCGTCACCGCGGCTCCCACTCACTTGACCAGCTCCGGCCAGACCGTCGGCACCGTTGCTTACATGTCACCCGAGCAGGCGCGTGGGCAGAAGCTGGATGCGCGCAGCGATCTGTTCTCGCTGGGTGTCGTGCTTTACGAGATGACGACCGGCACCTTGCCTTTCACCGGCAGAACGACCGCTCTTGTTTTTGACTCGATTCTGAATCGCGATCCTGTGCCGCTGGCGAACTTCAACTCCGGACTTCCGCCCGCATTCAGTAACATCGTCAGCAAACTGCTGGAGAAGGACTGCCGGCTGCGCTATCAGAGTGCGTCGGATGTTGTAGCCGATCTCCGCCGTCTGCAGCGCGACACCAGCTCCGCGAAGACCGCGTTGGCCGCTGTCCCAAGTCCGCGCAGAGCGGGAAAGACCATCGATTCGCTGGCGGTGCTGCCCTTCGCGAACGCAACCGGCAATCCGGACTTCGATTACCTGGCCGACACCATCGCGGAGGGCACGCTCGACGCGCTGTCGCATGTGAGCCGTCTCCGGGTTGTGCCGCGCAACAAGGCGTTCCGTCATCGCGATTACGGAGACGATCCGCAAGCGGTAGGAAGAAAGCTCGAAGTGCGTGCTGTGCTCAGCGGCCGGCTTACCGTGCGTAACGGAACACTCTCGGTTCGCGCGGAGCTCATCGACGTTGCCAAGGACACTCAATTGTGGGGCGGACAGTTCAATTGCAATCCCCGTCAGGGGACCGAGCTTGCCGATGAGATCGCGCAGGGCGTGATTCAAAAGCTCCGAGCACCGTCATCGGACATGAACAAGAAGGCCGGTCGCAAGCGGGCGCCCGCAGCTCCTGAGCAGCCGGTCCAGGTGTTACAGAGTCCGGCCGACGAATTCTTCGCGCGGGGCAATGAGCGCGCCATCGAGTGGACCGCCTCGGGATTGCAAAGCGCTCTCGATCTTTATCAGCAGGCGATTGACACGGACCCGCAGCACGCCGCTGCTTATGCGTGTATGGCGATCGGCCTCGCAATCTTGACGGTCGTCGGCCGAGTCAATACGACGGAAGCCCTGGTCCACGCCAAAGCCTGCGCCCGACAGGCGATTGAGCTGGAGAGTTCGCTTTCGGAGGCACACGCCGCGCTCAGCCTGACGGAGCTGTTCCTGGACTTGAATCTTCCTCGCGCGCTTTGGGAAGCCGAGCAGGCAATGGAGTTGAACCCTCATTCCGCGATTGCACGCTATGCCTACGCGCAGTCGCTGGCTGCCTGTGAGCGGCTCGACGAAGCCGAAGAACATGCCAAGGCCGGTTGTGAAATCGATCCGCTGATGGCGCCAATCAACTTCTGTTACGGGCAGGTTTTGTATTTCCAGCAGCGTTGGGACGAGGCACAGCAACAGCTCCAGCGGACGCTGGAACTCAACCCCAACTTCCTGATGGCGGGCGCTACGCGGACGATGGCTCTTGCCCGCGCAGGTCGTGTCGGCGACGCGCAATCTCAGATCGAAGAGCTCTCGCGCAAGCAGTCCGACCCCGTATGGGATTTGCTGCACGCCTACGTTGCCGCCGTAGCTGGAGAGCGCGAGGGCGCGGAGAGCATTCTTGCGCAGGTGGATCCTGCGACCGTGGTAGATGGGCACTACTTCACCGCTACGATCCTCGGTGCTTTGGGCGAGATCGATAGCGGCTTTGCGGAACTGGAACGAGCTGGAGATGCCGGCTTCGCGCTTTTGGCGACAGCAGCGGTCAATCCCGCGCTTGACCCGTTTCGCTCCGACCCCCGCTGGACGCGCTTCCTGCGCAGTATGGAAGCGTTGGCGGAGTCGATTCGAGACTTGCCAGGAATTGAGTAGTACGGGCGCGCGCTCCCGCCCGATGCAAACGATGGCGATTTCCGACGCGGCCGGCGCTGGGATCAGCCAATGGATCAGCAAGAGCTCGCAAATGTCGAGCTCATAACCGTTCAGTTCGAGGAGAACTGATACAAGCAATCAGTTGCGTCACAGGAGCACATATGGATTCGTCTAAAGCAAAAAGCGATTGGCGCAGCCCGCTGCATACTTCCGGATCGGTTTCTTCCCAGCAACCGGCGCGCACGGAGGATCCCTCTTCGGGCAAGAGTGACGCCTGGCGCAATCCGCTGCACACCTCCGGATCGGTCTCATCGCAGCAGCCGGCGCGCACCGAGAATCCGTCTTCGGGTAAGAACGACGCCTGGCGTGGGCCGTTGCACACGTCCGGGTCGGTGGCGGCCCAACCTGCGCGTACGGACAGTTCGTCTGGCATTCGAACCAATCCTCTGCATACGTCCGGGTCGGTGGCGGCACAGCCTGCGCCGATCGACAGCTCCTTTTCGATCAGGAGCACTTCATGGCGGCGTGCGATGCAAAAATCCGCATCGGTTGCAGTGGCCCCGCCGCCGCGCCCGCAAGAGCCGCCCAATGGCGCAGCCGACCGCTGGCGCGGACCTATGTTTGTGCCCGAGTCTCTGGCAGAACTTGGATTGCCGCAAGGCCTGGCCGAGGATCTGGCGCTGAAGGTTCTCTATCTCCGCGGTCCCTTGTCGCTGCGCGAATTCGCCGACCACACCCGCCTCAGCTTCGGAGTGATTAACGAGATTCTTCGTCGCATGCGTGCGGAACAGCTCTGCGAACTGAAGGGCATGGTGGGCAACATGCCTCAGATCGCCATCACCGCGCAAGGCAGAAGTCGGGCGTCGGAGCTGTTGTCGACCAACCACTACATCGGCGCGGCGCCGGTTCCTTTAACGCATTACGTCCAGCAGGTTCGCGAGCAGAGTGCCCGCAATTTTGAAGTGCATTCGCCTGCGGTAGAACGCGCCTTCGCTCATCTTGTGCTTGAGCCGAGCACGCTGGAAAAACTGGGCACGGCTTTGAATTCCGGAACGTCGATCTTCATCTACGGACCGAGCGGCACCGGCAAGAGCACGATCGCCGCGGCTTTGGCGCAGGTTCTAACTGTCGACCAGGTGTGGGTACCCTATGCGGTCGAGGTCGACAATCAAGTGATTACCGTTTTCGACCCGCATCTCCACACCAAGGTGAATGACTCACACGGTGGCGATGCGCGCTGGGTGCTCTGCCAACGGCCGACGGTCATGGTAGGCGGCGAGTTGACCATCGAGATGCTGGAGCTGCAGTTTAATCCGGTGATGAAGTACTACACCGCTCCGGTGCAGATGAAAGCCAACAACGGCTTCCTCATCATCGACGACTTTGGACGCCAGCGTCTTCGTCCGGAGGAGCTGCTGAACCGCTGGGTTGTTCCTCTCGATCGCAAAATCGACTACCTGACCATGGCCGGAGGACGCAAGGTCGAGGTTCCATTCGAGCCGTGCGTGGTGTTTGCCACGAACCTGGATCCAGGCACGCTGGCTGACGAGGCTTTCCTGCGCAGGATCCAGACTAAGATCTACCTTGGACCGGTGACGGAGCCGCAGTTCCACGCCATCTTCCATGCCGTTTGCAGCACCTGTGGACTGAAGTGCGAGACCGACACCATCAACGAATTGATTAACGTCATCCGCAAAGACCTGAGAGAGCCGCTGCGCGCCTGCCATCCGCGGGATCTGGTAAATCAGGTGTTCTGGAAAGCGCGTTACAAGGAAGTGGAACCGTGTCTCGACCGGGAAGCGTTGCTCGCTGCGGTCGATTCTTATTTCGTCCGCTCGGCTGAGCATGAGGAAGAGCAAGCCAGCTAGATCGGGGCGGCGCAGCGTTACAAAAAGAAAAGGTCCTCAACAGCCTACCTGCTGAGGACCTTTTTCTGTTAGTACGTGAAAGCCTGAAGCTCGGTAACGCCGGAGTCCGGTCCTTCCATATAACCGGTGCGCTGGCTCGGGTGCAGCGCGATATAAGCTCCTACCACGTTGAATGTGTTCGAGAAGCTGAAACCGTTAATGGTCTCCTGCAGATTCCCGCTGGTGTCGTAAACGTAAATCGTGCTCCCGCTGGGAGCCGAACTGGAAACCGGCTGGGCGATCAGAAACAGCTTGTGAACCGGGTCAAACTCGACATCGGCGCCGCTGAACTGCTGCAACCCCTGCGAGCCCGGAAGATCGAGGATGAAACCCGTCTGGGTACTCAAGTTGTAGAACTCCACGCCCGCATCATCTTCCGTTGTGCTGACCGCGATGCCGTCGGCCGAGTCAATGGCCAGGCCGTTCACAAAGCCGAATCCGATGCCGGTAAATTCCGTGAATGTTCCCGCGGTCAGATCCACCACGCCGAAGACGGGCCGGCAGCCGAAGCATCCGTTTCCTCCGCCCAGCAGCGCTTTGTTGGTCACGCTGTCGTAAGCGATTGGCGGCGGCACGCTGCCGAAATTGTTGGAGTCGGTAATATTCACGACCGGCCCGAACGTATTATTGGCGACGTTGGAGCTGAAGACGTACGGAATAAAGTTTCCGCTATTGTCGTAGGCGAACACGGCGACGTTCGGCACGCCCTGGTTGTGGCTCACTCCGCCGGGCATTATGATGTGCTGCGTTCCGATGGGCGGCGTCCAAGCGCCGGTCACACGATTCGAACTCAGCGGATTCATGGTGGCGAAGGTGCGGCTGGTGACGGTGATTCGGGAGACGTGCTCGTGTTCAAACAACCCAACGCTGTTGCCGACCACGCCCATGGTCACAAAGTCATCTTGCGCGTGGGAGGGCTGCGTCAGTTGCACTACGTTCAGAATGTTGCCGGTTGCCTGATCGAAGGTTTCGACCGCAGCCAGCACGTTGCCGTTGGATAGCGTCTTGGACTCGGCCAGCAGGCCTTCTGTGCCGTTCTGATCGATATCGTATCCGAAGATCTGCCCGCCGAACCTGCTGTGTACGAGGACTCCGGTGGGGCCGGCGGACAGGTTCGCCTGAAAGTCGCTGGTTTGCGCTGAGACGGCAATGCTACAGAGCATCAGGATGGCCAGGGAAAACAAACCGCCCCTGAATGAGACATAGTTCTCCGACTTAACTGGAATGCTGCTTACGTGGCGCATTTCTAGCCTCACAATGATGATTTGAAGAGATGTCCGCGGCGTGCGGATCGACGGGACAATGCTAGACAGAAGCACCTCCGCCGGTGTCACAACTTCGTCAAAGATTTGTCAACGCTTGTGGTGTAACTTCTTAAGACTTGCATTCACACTTGCAATCCAATGTTGAATCAATGTGCTTCCGCTTCCTCAGCCGCGGGCTGAGCCTGATTACGCGGCACGATGAAGCGTAACGGCGAGCGAAATCCTTCGCGGATGAGGTAGCCCAGGATCTCCCACTGCTCGCGCGGGCTGACATCATACGCGCGCAGCGCGATGTAGGCTGCGATCATGAAGCTCACACCCAGGTTCAACACGAAGATGACGGCGATTCCGGCGATCGCGTGATACACCCACATTTGGCCCCACTGCGCGGTTCCGAAGCGCGCAGCCGCCAGGGCGAGCGTTCCGGTAGACAGCGTGACGTGTCGGACGTCGAGCGGGATGCCGAAGAACTGGCCGATCTCGGGCGTGAAGCCGAGCAGATAACCGAGGGCGATGCTGGTGAACCAGCCGCTCATGTTGTGCTTGACGTAGTGCGTCAGTTTGCGCGCCCGCACCTCTCCCAGGCGCGCTATGAGAGGATGCTGGGCCAGAGCCTCCACCGAGCGATAGTAGACCGCGGCATTTTCCATCCAGCTGCCGATAAGGGCAGCCAGCCACAAGATGATGCCGGTAATGATGGCGAAGAACGCGGTGCCGGAAGCGTACGGATGCAGCGTCTCCAGAACGTGCGTGGCGCTGAGGCGAGGCAGATACGATTGGTGAAAGAAGGTCTTCCAGAGCCACTCGAACGCCGCCGCACCTAGAGATACGGCGGCAACATTGCCGACAGCGGCAGCCAACTGGGTAGTCGTGATCCGAGCGACGAAGTCAGTGAGCTTGCTGGAGCGCTGCTGCCCCCGATTGTCTCGGATAATGCGCGCGAAGGTCGCGGCCGTAGTAGCCGGCTGCTTGGTCGCCAGAGCCAAGCCGAAAATCTGCAGGAAGATAAAGCTGACCGCGTAATTTGTGCCTGCCGCAAAGCCTTCCAGGAAAGGCGGTGCGTGGGCTTCGACGATGCGCATCTTCACCGCTGCCGTGAAGACAGTCAGCAAGCCTCCTCCGATAGCGGCAATCCACATGTGCCGGTATTCGGCGCGATTGTTGGCGATGTAATGCTCTCCGGTCTCACCCGTCCGGTCCACAATCTTACGCGCCAGCAGGTTGAGGTTCTCGCGCAGCAGGGCAGTGACGCGTTTGTCTTCGAGGTTGCTTTCGATGAGCCGGTTGAACAGATGATGGACGGCGGTGAGCCGCTCGGACGGATCGCCGGCAGTCAGCACCCGCGCGATACTTTCCATCCTGACCAGGCACCCCTGGATCGTCTTCAGATCGAACACCAGTTCCACGCTGATGCCGGCCGACTGCATGTGCTCGTATACGATTTCCATCTCGGCACGGCAGCGTGCCACTACCTGCTTCCAGGTATCGAGCGCCGTTATGCACTCGGGCGACTCGCATTTGGAGATCAACTCTTCGGTGCAGCGAATCAGTTGGTAGAAGGGAGAGTGTCCGACAACGTCGGAGTCGACGCCAGCGCGCTCGCGCACCTCGGGGGCAATGCCGAGGCCGCTGATGCGCGCCGCCAGCAGACGCATCGCCTCTTGCAGGTCGCGAACCTGCCTTTGCCAGATTTCATCGTCGCTGCCGAACAGCGCCGTCGTAACGCGGCTCAGAAGCTCGGAAGGGATCTCCGCGAACCGGTGCGCATCCTCCCGGCGGCGAAAGAGATCGTTCAAAAGCTTGCGTGTGTCGGTCTCGGCAAGCGCCGAAGGAAGAATACGTTCGACGACTCGCCGTGCAATCTCGGTCCGAAAAGTGTGAACCGACGGCAGCCCGGCCTCAGCCAGCAACGAAAGCGATTGCACCTCTGAGAGCATGACGGCGAACGATTGCTGGACCCTGGTTCGCAACTCCGAATGCGATTCCAGCGTTTCGACAAGCATCGCCAAACCCGGACCCGGAGTGTCGGATCGCTCACGCGTCCAGCGTGCGAGCGCGGCGAAAGCCATCCTGCGACGCTTCGGCGTCGTCGCTTCGCAGAACGATTCCAGCAGTCTGAAGAGCTCCGCCGAAGAAGCAGCTGGCCGAAAAGCCTCGCCGGTTGGCCGCTCCGGCGATAGTCTGTTGCCCGTGGCACTTGTCATCGCTGTGGCGAAAGAGTAGCACGGAATGTGCGCGTGATCAGCGCCGTGGCTTTCGAATTCGTAGAATAGTCGCTGGTACACGTGGCGAAGACAAGCACGAATCTGCCTGAGGAGCTCTCATGCCCGATCCGTTCGGTAAATGTGAAAACGACATCGGCCTTTTCGAGGCCATGTACACCGCACGCGCGATGCGCTGGCTCAAGCCGGATCCGATTCCCGACGCGGTCCTCGAGCAGGTTCTGGAAGCTGCGATTCGTGCGCCCAATGCCGGCAATCGCCAGAGTTGGCTTTTCATGGTGGTGCGCGACGCCGACCAGCGAGCCCGCATCGGGGAAATCTATCGACGCGTGAGCATGTGGGTGTTAAAGCGATATCAGAATTCCGGACGGCCCGCGAATCAATCCGAAGCCGAGTACGAACACATGATGCAAGGCGGCCAGCATCTTTACGACCACATGAAGGATGCTCCGGTTCTGCTGATTCCGTGCCTGAAAATCACTCCACTCGAATTGCCCGCGGAAATTCCGGCGGATGTGCAGGCGGCAATGCGAAGTGCCACACCGTGGACTGCAGGAGCCAGTATTTATCCAGCGATACAGAATGTGATTTTGGCTTGCCGTGCGCTCGGACTCGGCACGTTGATCACGACCAACCACACCGTCGCGGAAGATGAGATCAAGCAGGTGCTGAATCTACCGCCGGAGTTTCGTACCTTTGCGCTCATGCCAATCGGATATCCGGAACGCAACTTCGGCCCGGTCAAGCGTCGGCCGCTATCGGAAGTCGCGATGCTCGATCGCTACGGAATCCCGTTCGACGTTGGCTCTATTTAAATCCGGCTGCGGTAGTCTTCGCGCCCCGGTTGAAGTTGCCGGTGCTGATGGTCAACAATCGGCATGTTGTCATGGAGTCGCCTCACGACGTCACTCTGCAACAGGCACAACTGGTCAAGGAAGTCCTGGCCTGGCTGGACAAATATCTCGGGCCAGTTGATTAGGCTCTCGCCGCCGTTATCTGCTTATTCATCGCGCAGCAGAAGCAGAGGATCGACATGCAGCGCATGCTGTGCCGGAATCCAGGTGGCTATCAGTCCAAGCAGCAGCATGACAAAAACCGAGCCGCTGAGCACCAGGGGATCGCGCGGAGTTCCAAGGTAAACGAGGAAAGCCAGAACGCGACTTGCGAGGATGCCAAGCAGCAATCCCACTCCCGAGCCGACCGCGAGCAACTTGAACGCCCGCCCCAGAGCGGCCTGCAGCACTTCCTTGCGCTGCGCGCCCAAAGCGATGCGAATCCCCAATTCACGCAGCCGTTTGCTCACCGAGTACGCCGCCATTCCGAAGATGCCAGTGATGGCCAGCATTGCACCCAGCACGCCCAGCACGGCCAGCGACAGCGTTGCCGCACGCGAGCCAAACAGAGCGCCGTCCAACTTCTTGTTCCACGTCTGAATGAAGAAGGGCAGTCCGGGATCGAGTTGTCGCAGCTTGCTGGTTATCTCAGCGGCGAGTTGCTGCGAGTCGCGATTGGAGCGCACCACCAGGAACGTCTGCGCCGATGGCGATTGCAGGATGGGCAGGAACATCGCGGGATGAGGAATCTCCATGATGTTCGTGTACTTCCCGTCCTCGACCATGCCGACGATCTGGACGCGTGTGCCGTCAGGCAGTTTGAAGAAGCGTCCAATCGCATCTGTCGGAGAGCCGAAGATTCTGCGGGCAAACTCCGGATTGACGATGGCGACTCGCGGAGCGGCCTTGTCGTCGTGCCAGGTAAACATTCTGCCGGAAAGCAGCGCGGTGCCTGCCGCCTGGAAGTACTCAGGCGAGATGTTGTACTGAATGGCTTCCGCTGCCGCGCGCTGAGGACGAAAATCCGTGGTGGCATCGGTGAAGACGTTGGTCGGAGTCCAGCTTTCGTGCAGTGGCGGCTGATCGATAAGACCCACGGACTGAGCTCCAGGAATCGTTTCCAGCGCCTGAATCATGCGCTTCTGCATGACAGGCACCTTCTCTCCGCGGTAGCCGGCCATAGTGAGGCCGGTATCCACCAGTATCGCGTTCTGCGGGTCGAAGCCGAAGCGGGCGCTGACGGTGCGTTCTAATCCGCGCAGGGCGACCAGCGACGAAGTAACCAGTACCGCGCAGATTGCAATCTGCACCACTAGTAGAACGTCACGAAGCGAGACTCGCCGTCCTAAGTGGCCCATCGATCCGGATTTGATGATCTCGTAGGGACTCGCCTGCAAAACCTGTCTGACAGGCACCGCACCGAACAGCAGTCCGCTGACGACGGCGAGCAGGAAGGCCACGAGATAAACCGTCGCGTCGGGTGTTACCGGCATGTGCATGGGATATCGCGGCATGGGCTGCCAGACTCGCAGCCCGTGCAGCAGCATCACGCTACCCCATACACCAAGTGCGCCGCCGATCAGAGAAACCATCAGCGCTTCGGTGAAGAGTTGGCGCAGCAGGCGCCGGCGGGTCGACCCCAGGGCCAGCCGTAGTGCGACTTCTCGAGAACGGTCGGCGGCGCGCGCTGCAAACAAACTGCCCAGATTCGCGCATGCAGCGAGCAGAATCAGTCCTGCCAGCAACATCAGTCCCGAGAAGAATGCCTTGAAGGGTCGTCCGAGATAATCGCCATAGAGGCTGGGACGCGCCAGCAGAAAATCCAGCTTGCCCTCTTCGATGGGATAAGTCTTCTCCAGATACGCGCCGATCGAATTCAAGTCGGCCACTGCTTGCGCCGGAGTGACGCCGTCCTTCAAGTGCCCCATCACCATAAAGACCCAGCGGTTGCGGCGCGAGTTCAGCTGGTTCACGCCTTCGATCTGCGGCTGGTCCACCATGGGCACAAACAGGTCGGGGCTGAAAAACAACAGCGTGCCGCGAAACTCCGGCGGCGCTACGCCGAGGATGGTATAGGGGTGCCTGTCCAACTGCACCACGCGCCCAACCATGTTGCGATCGTCGTTGAAGTGGCTGTGCCAGTAGTCATAACTAAGCACGACGTACGGTGCGCTGTCGGCGCCATGCTCGTCCGATGGGTGGAAGAAGCG
>Ga0210390_10003266_pt1 | contig 13953 bp, 14 predicted proteins | sample IncBWH11OmetaG_FD_161050 | JGI IMG/M metagenome (GOLD analysis project Ga0210390, IMG submission 161050) | Forest soil microbial communities from Barre Woods Harvard Forest LTER site, Petersham, Massachusetts, United States - Inc-BW-H-11-O ...
TCGCCATGGGCAAGGAACGTGGTTACTTGCTCTACGATGAGGTGAACGATATTTTGCCGCCCGAGGTGCACTCCTCGGAAGAAATTGACGATTTGCTCTCGACGTTTGAGCGCTATGGGATTGATGTGTATGAAGACCTGGCGAGCGCAAAAGTGGCGCTGGCCGCCGCGGATGCCAGCGATTCGCCTGAGCCGGCGAAAGATACGGAAGCAGCTGCTTCGGAAGATGGCGAACTGGATCTGACTCCGGGATCGCTGGAGAAGACGAACGATCCGGTGCGCATGTATTTGCGCGAGATGGGCACGGTGCCGCTGCTGACGCGCGAAGGCGAAGTGGCGATTGCCAAGCGCATTGAACGTGGACAGCTGCTGGTGCTGAAGACGATCACGCGAGCGCCGTTGATTTTGAAGGAACTGCTGCAGGTGGGCGAGGATCTGCGTAACGGATCGCGTTCGATCAAGGAAATCGTTCAATTCGACGACGAAGAACTGACCGAAGAGAAGATCGAAGCCAAGACCAAGCAAACGCTGAAGCAGATTGACAGCGTGGCGAAGCTTTATCTTCTGGCGCTAAAGCAGGCATCGAAACTCGGCAATATGGCGAAGTCCAAGAAGCGTCCTTACCTGAAGGCACGCTACGCATTGGCTCGCACGCGCGTTGAGATGTCCAATCGCATGCGTGAATTGGAATTCAACCCGCTCGAGAAGAAGCGGCTGATCGAAAAAATCCGGCAGACCGTGGAGCGCGTGCATTTCCTCGAGCGCGAGATCGTGAAGCTCGAGCGGCGCGTGGATGCTTCGAAGGCGGACGTGCAGGCCGAGGCACGCAAGGACTTGCGGGCGCGGAAGCAGGAGCTAGCGGAAATCGAATTGGCGAGCGAAGTAAGCCCGACGGAATTGAAGCGCGGCTTACAGGTGATTCTTCGCGGCGAAGCGGAAGCGGAACAGGCGAAGAAGGAATTAATCGAAGCGAACTTGCGCTTAGTGGTTTCGATTGCGAAGAAATATACCAATCGCGGGTTGCAGTTCCTCGACTTGATTCAGGAAGGCAACATCGGCTTGATGAAGGCCGTGGACAAGTTCGAATGGCGCCGCGGTTATAAGTTTTCCACGTACGCGACTTGGTGGATTCGCCAGGCGATTACGCGCGCGATTGCCGATCAGGCCCGGACCATCCGCATTCCGGTGCACATGATCGAAACGATCAACAAGCTGGTGCGCACGCAGCGGCAACTGGTGCAGGAATTGGGGCGCGAGCCGACTTCGGAAGAAATTGCCAAGCGCATGGATATTCCTGTGGCGAAGGTGCGCAAGATTTTGAAAATCGCGCAGGAACCGATTTCGCTGGAGACGCCGATCGGCGAGGAAGAAGATTCACACCTGGGGGATTTCATCGAGGACAAGGCAGTGGTTTCGCCTTCGGACGCGGTAATCAACCTGAGCTTGAAAGAGCAAACCTCTTCTGTACTGAAAACGCTGACTCCGCGCGAAGAGAAAGTGATCAAGATGCGGTTTGGGTTGGATGACGGCAGCGAGCACACTTTGGAAGAAGTGGGGCAGTCGTTTGCCGTGACGCGCGAACGTATTCGGCAGATTGAGGCGAAGGCTTTGCGGAAGTTGCGGCACCCTTCGCGTTCGCGGAAGTTGCGGGCGTTTTTGGAAGGTTCGGCGAACGATTACTAGTCGTTTCAATTGTGCAGGGGCGGGTCTTAGACCCGCCCCTACAACTTCACATTTGCCCTTCGGGTTGCACTCTGATTATTACGAATCTGGCATTCAGCCCCTAGCATTGCGGGGCTATTTTTGCGGTACTTGGCGCAGAATTGAGCGGTCTTCGATCAACACACACCCTGATTTTTCCATCCTGCGAACGTTTTCCAGCGCATCGGCGTCGACCAGCAAGTTGTCCCGGTATATTTCGTACGCTGCCAAGTTGGGAAAATCGATTAGTGCCAGAGCGAAATTCGTGGGGCCGGCGATTTTTGTGGGCAAGTAATAGCCCACGAGCTTTCCGCCGCAGCGCTCGATTGGTTCTGGGAACCGGCGCGCGTAGTCCTCGAAATCAGCGAGCTTGCTGATGTCCAGCGTGTAGCGAATGCACAGAGTTATCATCCTAGTCCCCTTGGCGCAATTTGTGCGACGTTCATTTGGCTGCAGCTAGAGAAAAATGTGCGGACGTGAATCGTTGTGACCGCTGCTTAGCTCTCCAGCATTTCCTGCAGGCGATTCAACGCTTCGAACCAGTAGGCTTTCATTTTGGCGCATTCTTTCGAGCTCGGTAGCTTCATGTGATCCACTGCTACCTGGCATTTTCCGGCGCTTTTGGGGTAGAAATTCACGCTTAGGCGGCTTGCGTCACCGTTCCATTTTGCGCGCAGGGATTTATTTTTTGTGGCCGTGGTGATTTCGATTTTTGCGCCAGGTAGCCAGCGCTGGCGGATTTTCTCGTCGGTCCATGCGTCGTAGGGCCTGCCGATGGGGACGCTGAGAGTGCGGCTGCCGGAGGCGGCGAATTCGCCGTCGCATTTTTGAAACTGTTCGCGCAGGCCGCGGGCGTGTTCGTAGGGGACGGCGATCATTTGCGACCACCACGGGCCGACTTTGTGCTCCTTGATCAGGTAGGCAGAAATGTCCTGGTGGCGCATTTTTTTGGCGCCGGCTTTGTCGAGGATTTTGAACCATTCCGGCCACGTCTTCCCGGTTCTTTCCTTCACGGCTGCGTCACTCATGCGTTTTGCTTCGCGCGGTTTCTTCATTTTCGCGACTCCCGAAATTAATTCTGCTGCTGAGCGGTGGACCAATTTACCGCTGAGCCGTATTGATAGACGAGTTGCGCGCCGCGGTCGGCGCCGATGGTGACGAACACGCCGAGCACGATGAGGCCGAGCAGCAGCACTTTGCGCAGATGCGGCGGGAAATTTTTGCGCATGAAAAACGCGAAGCTGCATAGGACGATCGCCAGGCTGGTGGCGGTGAGCATAAGGGTTTCGTGAATGCCGACGGCGCGCTGCGCTTCGCCGGGCGCTACGGAATTTTGCGCGGCGAGGCCGGTGATCACGGTGATGGTTGCCGCGAGGGTGCCAAGATAGAGCAGGCGCGAAGCGGTACGCTGCAATTCGTCGCTGGCGCGCCAGACCGCGAAGATTTCGAACAGCAGCGCGGCGAGCCACAACACGATGGGAAAATGCACGAACATCGGGTGGTAGTTCAACGCGGCTTTTAGTCCGGGGAGCATGGCAGCGTGCCTCCTTGCGTGAACGCGCGCAGTAGCAGCGCATTATGTGACAAAGGTTCGCCGGGGTAAACGAAGTATAATGCGCGCGTTTGGAGGCGGGATTTGCGAAATCTGAAAACGCGGCGACGGGGAGAATTGTGATGCGCACGATCCGGGCGGTAATTTTTGTGCTCGTCGCGCTGCTGGTTTTGATCGTGCTGGTGGTAGTGACGATCGGCGCATTCCTGCCGCAGCAGCATATTTCCAGTTGCGCGGCGCGTTTCCAGCAGACGCCCGACGCGATTTGGGAGGCGATCACGGATTACGAGAAATTTCCGACGTGGCGCAAGGACGTGACGCGAGTGGAGGCGCTGCCGGAAGTGAGCGGCAAACCAGCGTGGCGCGAAGTTGGACGTCAGGGCGGATCTATTCCGTATCAAGTGATGGTGATGGTGCCACCAAGAGCGTTGGTGACGCGGATTGCCGATCCTAAGCTGCCTTTCGGGGGGACATGGACCTACGAGATTTCGTCGCCGGCGGATGGCGGCTCGCAGCTGCGGATTACCGAGGATGGTGAGATCTACAATCCGATATTCCGATTTGTGTCGCGTTTCGTGCTCGGTTATTCGCGGACGCAGGAAGAATACCTGCAGGCGCTGGGCGCGAAATTCGGGCAGAGCGTGACGATTGTGAAGTGACGATGCGAAAGGCGAGGACGCGAAAGATGGCAGCGGCGCGAAAAGCGGCGATGACGCGGAAAAGTTCGGCGAAGGCTCGCGAGCCGGAGCGTGATTATTCGCATCGCTTGTTGATTGATAAGCTGGGAGTGAAGCCGGGGCAGAAGATCGCAGTGCTGGGAGTGGAGAGCGCGGAATTTCTGACGGAACTAGCGGCACGGGTGCCGGAATATGCGGCTGGAAAGCGCGTTGCCGGGGCTGACCTGATTTTCTTTTCCGCGGAGGCGGTGGCGGATCTGGCGCAGCTGAGTTCGCTGGGGCGTTCGATTCAGAGAGATGGCGCGGTTTGGGTGGTGTATCCCAAGGGACAAAAGCACATCCGCGAGATTGATGTGATTAACGCGGGAAGATCCGCCGGGCTCACTGACAATAAGGTTTGCAGCTTTTCCGTCACGCACACCGCTCTCCGCTTCTGTATTCCCGTCGCAACGCGTTAAGGCCGAGCAGGGCAATCCTTCCAGTCGCAATTCACTCGTTTAAGAACTAGCCACACAAATCTTTTCAGCGGGAGTGGCGGGCGGCTATGATGCTTGTATGGCGACAAGTCTTGAGGTGCGCGGACTTACGGTGGAATTGCCGACACCGGGAGGATGGGTGCGGCCGGTGAATGATGTTTCGTTCACGCTGGGGGAAGGCGAGACGCTGGGGATTGTGGGGGAATCAGGGTCGGGGAAGACGATGCTTTCTTTGGCGTTGATGGGGTTGGAACCGCATGGGGCGCGGCATCGGGGCGAGGCGTGGTTGAATTTGCGCGGCGGGGGCAACGATAACGGCGGCGGCACGAATGGCGGCGCGTCGCAAACTGGAGCGCAAGGCGGCGGGCGAGCGGCGCGGGAAAATTTGCTGGAGATTTCGCAGAACGAAATGCGCGGTTTACGCGGGCGCGAGATTGCGATGATTTTTCAGGAGCCGATGACGGCGCTGAATCCGGTGCTGCGGATTGGGGCGCAAGTCGAAGAAGCGATTCGCGTGCATGAGCCGCGGGCTGGCGAGAGCGAAATCCATCGGCGGGCGATGGAGGCGCTTGAGCGTGCGGCATTGACCGATCCTGGGCGGCGGGCGCGGCAATATCCGCACCAGCTTTCCGGCGGGTTGCGGCAGCGGGTGATGATCGCGATGGCATTGGCTGCGGGACCAGGTGTGCTGATTGCGGATGAGCCGACTACGGCGCTGGACGTCACAGTGCAGAAACAGATTTTGGAGTTGCTCGCGAAATTGCGACGCGAGCTGCGGCTTTCGATGCTTTTCATCACGCACGATTTGGGAGTGGTGGCGCAGGTGGCGGGGCGCGTCGCGGTGATGTACGCGGGGCGGATCGTGGAGGAAGGGCCGGTGGAAGAAGTGTTGCGCGCGCCGCGGCATCCTTATACGGAGGGTTTGTTGCGCGCGGCGCCGCGATTGACGCGCGAAAAATTGGTGCCGATTCCGGGGACGGTTCCGTCGTTGGACGCGTTGCCGCCCGGGTGCGCGTTTGCGCCGCGCTGTCCGCATCGTGTGGCGGAATGCGATGCGGCGATGCCGGAATTACGCGCTGTTAATGCAAATCACGAAGCGAGGTGTATTCTCGTCCCATGAGCGCGACGAACGAATCGCCCAACGGGCCGCCGAAGGGGACGCCGAATCATGCGAGCGTGAGCGATCATGAATTGAAAGCACTGGTGCGCGAGCGGTTCACGAAGACCGCCGAAGTTTTCGGGGATTATGCAGTGGCGGAGCGCGTGGCTGAGGCGGAGTCACTGGCGCGTTTGGTGGCGGCTGGTCCCGAGGACGTGGCTGTGGATCTGGCATGCGGGGCCGGGACGCTGGCGTTGCGATTTGCGAAGCATGTGCGCTGGATGTGCGCTTACGATTTGACGCCGGCAATTTTGTTGCGCGCGCGGCAAAAAGCGGCCCACGAGGGATTGCTGCAGAAGCTCGGTTTTGCGATTGGCGATGCCCAGACGCTGCCGTTTGCGGACGGGTCGCTCGATTTGGCGGTGACGAGTTACAGCCTGCACCACATTTCGGATCCGGCGCGGGTGATTCGCGAAATGGGGCGGGTGGTGAAGCGGGGCGGGCGCGTGGGTCTGATTGACATTATCGTGCCGGAAGATCCGAAAGTGCGCGAGCTCAATCATCGTATTGAATGGATTCGCGATCATTCGCATTGCCGTTCGCTGACGCTTGCGGAATTTCAGGCAATGTTCAATGACGCCGGCCTGCGAATTACCGCGACGGAAACCAGGGAGCATCCGCGGACTTTTGAGCACTGGATGCACGTAGCGGGGTGGAAGCCGAGCGATCCGGAATACATTGAGGCGCACGAGCTGATGGTTTCTTCGATTGTGGACGATGGCTCGAATTTTCATCCGCGCATGGAGCCGGCGGACGTTTGCCAACCCGGCGCGCGGCCCTGCCTGTATATGATCAACACCGGAATCCAAATCGCGGCCGAGAAATTGTAGGGATGGCCGGCGAAATCCTTCTGGAAGCGCGCGGGCTGAGCAAATCGTATTCAGTGTCTACTGGTGCGTTCACGCAATCGGCACGGCGGGCGCTGGCTGTGGACGGCGTAAGTTTCACGCTGGAGCGCGGCGAGACTTTGGGGATCGTCGGGGAATCGGGGTGCGGCAAGACGACTTTGGCGCGGATGCTGATGCGGTTGATCGAGCCGGATTCAGGCGAGATTATTTTTCGCGGAGAGAATTGGCTGGGGGCACGCGGAGCGGAACTGCGTGGGTTGCGGCGGCGGATGCAAATGGTGTTTCAGGATCCCATTGCTTCGCTGAATCCACGCATGCGCGTGGGGAGCATTGTGGGCGAACCGCTGGCGATTCATGAGCCGGGACTTTCGAGTGAGGAGCGCGGGGCGCGGACGGCTGAGATTCTGGAAGCTGTGGGATTGAGTCGGGATGCGGTGACGCGTTACCCGCACGAATTTTCGGGCGGGCAGCGGCAGCGAATCGGAATTGCGCGGGCTTTAATTTTGCGGCCGGAATTGGTGATTGCGGACGAACCGGTTTCGGCTTTGGATGTTTCAGTGGGCGCGCAGATATTGGAATTGCTGGCGTGGTTGCAGCGGGAATTTTCGCTGACGCTGATGCTGATCTCGCATAGTTTGCCGGTGGTGGCGCAGCTGGCTTCGCGCGTGGCGGTGATGCAGACGGGGCGGATTGTGGAGATTGGCGCGGCGGAGCAGGTTTTGCAGGCGCCGCAAAATGCTTATACGCAAGCGCTACTGGCGGCTGTTCCCGAAATTCCTGGTTCCTGATTCTGCGCGCATTCGCTCGTCGTGACGCTGCGGGCGCGCTGCTTTTGATGACAATCTTCTGCGGGATGTGTTAAACACTGGCTCTAGTGTGAAACATTCCCTTACGCCGGGCGTAATTAGAAGCAGGACCGGTGCCACCGATTATTTCGATTTAGCCAGGAGGAAATCAGCATGGCCAGCGCAGAAACTCCCACTCCCGCGACTTCTCCCGCTACTTCTCCCGCCACGTCTTCCGGAACTGGGGGCTCCGACAATTCGTTTGGGCGAATTTTCGGCGTGCTGTTCAGTCCGCAGGCGACATTTGAATCCATCGTGCGGAAGCCGACCTGGGTTTTGCCACTGATTCTGTTTGTCTTTGTAGGTGTGGCCGCCACGACCGTCATCACCCAGCGTGTGACGTGGCGCACTGTGATTGACAGGGAGATTGCGAAGAGCCCAAAAGCGCAGAAACGGCTGGAACAATTGGCGCCTGAGCAACGCGATCAACAACTTAATATTCAAGCAAAATATACTCCGTACTTTGTGTACGGCATCAACGTTCTGGCTCCGTTCATCGTCGCCGTTGTTGCGGGCGCCATTTTTATGGTTGCATTCAATGTCGTGGGCGGTACCAAAATCGCTTTCAAGACTTCACTGGCGATCTACGCATATGCCTGGGTGCCTGGATTGATCGCAGGCCTGCTGGCAATCGTGGTGTTGTTTATCAAAGACCCGTCGACCGTTGACGTCAAGAATATTGTGGCGTCAAATCCCGGCGCGCTGCTGTCGGACGATTCTCCAAAATGGCTGGTTTCGCTGCTGAGTTCGCTGGATCTGTTTTCCTTTTGGGAGATAATTCTGCTGGCGATAGGTTACAGAGCGGCGGATCCGAAAAAAATCTCGTTCGGCATGGCGCTCGGCACGGTCGTCAGCGTGTGGCTTATCTACGTGCTTGTCGGCGTTGGCTGGAACGCTGCTTTCTCCTGATACACTCGTTCGGATGGAGCAACGGCACGAAGGATTCAAGTTCGAGGTGCTGGCGACGGATCCCATCGGCGCGCGTCTTGGACAGCTGACTACTCCGCACGGAGTGATTGATACGCCGGCGTTCATGCCGGTGGGCACGGCGGCGACGGTGAAGGGCCAGACGCAGTGGGACCTGGAAGACCTCGGCGTACAAATCCTGCTTTCGAATACCTACCATCTTTATTTGCGTCCGGGGCACGAATTGATTCGCCAGATGGGCGGCTTGCACAAATTCATGGGGTGGCCGCGGGCGATTCTCACCGATTCTGGTGGGTTCCAGGTTTTCAGTCTGAGTGAATTGCGCAAGGTGACGGACGAAGGCGTGACGTTTCGTTCGCATCTGGACGGTTCCGAACATTTTCTTTCGCCGGAAAAAGTGCTAGAGATTGAGATTGCGCTGGGCGCGGACATCGTGATGGTGCTGGATGAATGCATCGAGGCGCCGGCGCCGGAACAGCGCGCGCGTGATGCAGCGAAGCGGACGCTCGATTGGGCGCGGCGTTCGCGGAATTATTTCGCGACGCACGGAGACGCGGCGCGACAGATGGTGTTTGGTATCGTGCAGGGCGGGACGCATGCAGCGCTGCGTCGCGAGAGTGCGGACGCGCTGGTGGCGCTGGATTTTCCGGGGTACGCGATTGGCGGACTGGCGGTGGGCGAGCCGCACACGAGCACTTGTGAGATGGCGGGCGTCGCAGCGGCGCGTTTGCCTGCGGACCGGCCGCGGTATTTGATGGGGGTGGGCAAGCCGGAGCAAATTCCGGATTACGTGGCACTCGGCGTGGACATGATGGATTGCGTGCTGCCGACGCGCAGCGCGCGGCACGGCTGCCTTTATACGTCGCAGGGGCGGATGCTGATCAAGAACGCGCGCTACGCGAACGATCCGCGGCCGATTGACGAAACTTGCGAATGTGCGGTGTGCCGGCGGTATTCGCGGGCGTATCTACGGCACTTAGCAACGAGCGGAGAATTCCTCGCGATAATTTTGAACACCCACCACAACATCCACTTTTACCTTGACATAATGCGCAAAATTCGCGACGCTATCCGTTTTGGGAAGCTCGAAAAGTTCCGCTCTGACCTTCAGGCTCGTCTGAAATAAGACAAACCCAAGTGGTTGGTGGGCGCGGTCGCAGGGCGGAGCAGCGTCTTCGGCGAACAAGTTTCGGCTTGCCGTCCCCGGCAAGTTGTCCGTCTTGGCGGAATAGCCCTGCTGAGCCGATGGTGCGGCGTGCGAGGGATTACCCTCGGTAGCCGGATACCCCGCGCGAGAGGGAAAGGCGTAATGATCGTGACCATTTCTATTATGGCTTCCGCGAATCTGGCTCTGGGCCTGCTGGCGCAAGCGCAACCGGGCGGGATCGCGCTGTTCCTGCCTCTGATCCTGATCATGGTAATTTTTTATTTTTTGATGATCTTGCCGGCGCAGCGGCGGCAGAAGAAAGTGAACGAAATGCTGGGCGCCTTGAAGAACGGCGATAAAGTCATCACCAACGGCGGAATCTATGGCACGATTGTCGGCCTTGAAGGCGACACGGTGCAACTGCGGATCGCCGAGCAAGTGAAGATGAAAGTAGCCCGCAACGCGATCGCGGGAATGCAAGCAGAACCACCGAAGGAGAGTTAGGCAGCCCGCATGAATTCCCAGATCAGATGGAAGTTTATTCTTATACTCATCGTCATTTTGATTTGCTTGTATGGTCTTTTGGGATTGCCGACGTTTCCCACCTCGCTGACGCAGGTGAAGGCTAACCTGGCGGATCGCATCAAGCTGGGCCTGGATTTGAAGGGCGGCAGCCACTTGGTGTTGCAAGTGCAGGTGGACGAAGCAATCGGACAGCGCTGCGACCAGGCAGTGGATCAGCTGACCAAGCAAGTTCGCGAGAAGAAGATCATCGTGGGCGATATCCGCCGCGTGGACGACACGCATATCGAAGTGGATAACGTGGATACGAACACTTCCGGCGCGTTCCGCGATTTGATCACGACGCAATTCAGCGATTGGGCGATGTCGCCGGCGGCGGGCGTGGTGAACGGCTACTTGCTGACGATGCGGCCTACGGTGATTGCCGATCTGCGACACGAGACCATGGAACAGGCTCTGGAGACGATTACGCGGCGCATCAACGCGCTGGGATTGACCGAGCCGACCATCGCGTTCACCGGGCGCGGCGACAATGAAATTCTGGTACAGCTGCCGGGCGAAGGCGATCCCAGCCGCGCCAAGGCCGTGATTCAGGCGGGCGGACAATTGACGCTCAACCGCGTGGCTGACGATCAGACGTATCCTTCGGAAGTGGCGGCGCTGGCGGCGAAGGGCGGCGTGCTGCCTCCGGGAACGGTGATTGTGCCGGGCAAAGCGGAAGTGCAACCGGGTTTTCCTTCACAGACGGTTTATTACATTCTGGATCGCGCACCGATCGTCACGGGACAAGATCTGCGCGCTGCTAGTCCCTCTCCTAACGGAACCAACCCCGGACAATATGAGGTGCGCTTCTCGCTTTCCACTGCTGCGGCTACGCGGTTTGGTCCTTTCACGGAAGCGCAATCGCAGCTGACGCCGAAGGGACGGATGGCGATTGTGCTGGATCATCAGGTGTACAGTGCGCCAGTGGTGAACAGCCGCATTGATGATTCCGGCGTGATCGAAGGAAATTTCAGCGAAGAGTCGGCGAACGATTTGGCGCTGGTGTTGCGCGCCGGGGCGCTGCCCGCTTCAATTAAATATTTGGAAGAGCGGACGGTGGGCCCGTCGTTGGGAGCTGATTCGATCCGCGCGGGCGTGCGGGCGTCCATCGGCAGCTTGATTGTGGTGATGATATTTTTGGTGATCTATTACCGGCTGAGTGGTGTCAATGCAGTTGTGGCCCTGATTCTGAATTTGATTATTCTGGTGGCGTTCATGGCGATTGCCGGGGCGGTGCTTACGCTGCCAGGAATCGCCGGCGTGGTGCTGACCATCGGCATGGGCGTTGATTCCAACGTCCTGGTATTCGAGCGGATTCGGGAAGAACTGCGCAACGGAAAGGCTCCGGCAACGGCCGTGGAGTCGGGCTTTCATAATGCGTTCAGGACGATTATTGACACGCACGTGACCACGCTGGTGTCGGCGGCGTTCCTGCTGCTGTTTGGGACCGGGCCAGTGCAAGGCTTTGCAATTACATTGATTATCGGATTGCTTGCGAACGTATTTACGTCGATCTTTGTTTCGCGGGCGATTTTCGATTGGCACCTTTCGCGGATGGATCGCCAAGAGCAGCTAAGCATTTAATGGGGCGTTTGGTAGGAGCTTTGGTCGCGCAGGCAATCTAGCCGGTGGTTTTTTGGGGCGGCGGGGCGCGGAAGCAGTTGAGAGCGAGCATTGCAAGGGCGCAGTGGTCGTTGCAGGGACGGGACTTAGGCCTGCAGTGCCATTTCAGGATTAGCGATACCGGCGGCTGGGAACATACCTGGGTGGTCCGGTGTCAAACAAAGGTGGATAGGTATCGGAATGGAATTATTCAAGGGCGTTAACGTTGACTGGATGGGGAAGGCGAAGTACTTCGTCACCCTGTCATTGATTTTGCTGGTGGTGGGCTGGGCTTCGATTTTGAAGTACGGCGGGATGCGATACGGGATTGATTTCCGCGGCGGCACTCTGGTGTACGTGCGGTTCGCGGGACCGGCGCCGCTGGACCAGATTCGCAAGGGGCTTTCTTCGGCGGGGCTGAACGACAGCACGATCCAGACGATCAGCGATAACGTGCTGGGCGGCGGTTCGCAGAACGACGTGGTGATTGGCCTGGAGCAAAAAGGGCAGAGTGACGAAACGTCGCTGGATGCCGGCAGGGAAGCGATCCTGAACGTGCTGCACAAGACATTCGGCACGGCGGATGCGGGCGGCAAGCAGGACTTCAATTCGGTGACGAAGGAAGCGCTAGCCGCAGCGCTGACTGAAAAGGATCCGCTGGCGCTCGGGGCGGCTGCGGGTGATCGATACAATCAGCTGGCGCAGCGTTTGCTGGCCGCGCGCGACGCCGATCACAGCGGGATCGTCACGAGCTTCGACCAATTGAAGAATGTGGACGGCGTGACGCCGGCGGTGCTCAGCGCTTTGAATAATAACTTCGTGCTCGGCAACTTTACAATTCGCAACGTGGAGATCGTCGGGCCGAAAGTCGGCGCGCAACTACGGCATCAAGCGATCTGGGCGACGATGTACGCGCTGGGCGGAATGTTGATATATATCGCTTTCCGGTTTGAGTGGGTTTACGGAGCTGCCGCGGTGATCGCGGTGTTCCACGACGTGCTCATCACCCTGGGTTTTTTCTCGCTCTTCCATTTCGAAATTTCGCTGACGGTAATCGCGGCGCTGCTTACGCTGGTGGGCTACTCGATGAACGACACGATCGTGATTTTTGATCGCGTGCGCGAGGACCAACGCTTGATGCGGCGTGAAGCGTTCTCGGATGTGGTGAACAAAGCCATCAACCAGACGCTTTCAAGGACGATATTGACCAGCGGATTAACGTTCCTAACCGTCCTGGTACTTTTCCTGATGGGCGGCGAGGTGTTGCGCGCTTTCTCTTTTGCCATGGTGGTAGGAGTTGTGGTAGGAACATACTCCAGTTTCGGTATTGCCGCGCCGATAGTGGTGGTTTGGAACAAGTATCGCGGTCAGGGAACTGCCGTACGCGCCGGATCCGCAGCCGACAAGCGCGTGGTGGCGGCTGCTAGGAGGTAGGTGCCATGTTTGACGATCTAGTTGTCTCCAGTGCCAATCCGACAAAGACGAACAACTCCTGGACGGTGGCTCTTTCGGCCATCATTCAGGCTTGTTTGCTGGGCATCTTGATTTTGATTCCGCTCATCTATACCGAAGCCTTGCCCAAGACATTGCTTACGACTTTCCTGGTGCCCCCGCCTCCGCCTCCGCCGCCACCACCGCCTGCCGCGGCGATACAAAGAATCGTGAAGCCGATCGTGCGCCTGATTCACAACGGGCAGATGATGGCGCCGACTGTGGTCCCGAAGAAAGTGCAAATGATTAAGGAAGAAGAGATGCCGCCGGATGTGGGTGCGGTTGGCGTGGTCGGCGGTGTGCCGGGCGGCGTTCCGGGCGGACAGGCCGGCGGCGTGCTGGGCGGCATCATCGGTGGATCGGGCGGCGGCATGCCACCCCCGCCGAAGGCGACTCCTTCGCGCATCCGCGTAGGCGGCAACGTGGCGGCGGCCAAGCTGGTTCGGCAAGTCACTCCGTTGTACCCGCCGATCGCCAAGACGGCGCATATTTCCGGCACGGTGATGCTGCATGCCGTGATCGCGAAGGATGGCACGATTCAGGAATTGACGTACGTTTCCGGTCCTCCACTGCTGATGAAGAATGCGATGGATGCGGTCCGTCAATGGCGCTACAGCCCCACCTTGCTGAACAATGAACCGGTGGAAGTAGACACAACAATTTCGGTCGTCTTTACTTTGGGCGGTTAAAGCAAGGCTTGCTACTAGTCCTTCGCGGGGCTGGGGTGGAGCGGAAATAAAATCCGACCGGCAGAAATTTGCTGCTCAGGTCGTTTCACAGGAACGGAGGATCAGATAATGCTTGCGAATTTACTTTTTGCCGGTGTGGTGATGTTTCAGCAGCCGACGGGTGAAGTAGGCTGGGACCTGGTCAGCATGTGGCACAACATGGGCATCCCTGCCAAATCCGTTGTGGCCATTCTATTCATTATGTCCGCCTGGTCGATCGGGATCATGATTGACCGC
>Ga0210390_10003272_pt1 | contig 13942 bp, 13 predicted proteins | sample IncBWH11OmetaG_FD_161050 | JGI IMG/M metagenome (GOLD analysis project Ga0210390, IMG submission 161050) | Forest soil microbial communities from Barre Woods Harvard Forest LTER site, Petersham, Massachusetts, United States - Inc-BW-H-11-O ...
TGGAAGCCTGCTGGCGGTCGGCGGCAAGACCGGAACCGGCGACAACCGGTTCGACCATTTCGGCAGCGGCGGCCGGGTGATCGGGCAGCGGGTGGTCGACCGCACCGCGACCTTTGCGTTCTTTCTTGGCAACCGGTTTTTCGGCACGATCACCGCTTATGTGCCGGGGGCGATCGCGGCGCGGTACGATTTCACCAGCGCGCTCGCGGTGCATCTGTTGAAGGCGATCGAGCCGCAGCTCGAGCCGCTGCTCCGATCGCCGGACGCCGCCGCGACATCGGCGGCGAGCGGGCGGCGGCAAGCGAAATTGTCTGACGCGCTGCACCACTCGACCGCCGCCGCCAATTAGCTAGGACCACGCCGCCGCTGGGCCGCCGCCGCTGGGCCGCCGTTGCTACTCGGCCGGGCCGCTCGTCAACAGATCGACCTTGTGATTGAGGGCGCCGATCAAGCCAGCGACCCCTTTGCGTCGCAGGATCGACTGGAACTCCGATCGCTGCGTCGCCAGCTGGCTGATCGTGCCGTCGAGATAGACGTCGGAAATCTGCCAGGACTCGCCGTTCTGCCGCATCAGGTAGTTGAGGGTCACGGGATCGGTCCCGGACTGCACGATCCTGGTCTTGACGATGACTTCGCCGCCATAGGGCTGATCGCCGGTGATCTCGAGCTGCTGACCCGAATAGCTGTCGAAGCGATAGGCGTAGGTCGCCGACACATAACGCCCGAAGGCATCGATCAGCTGCTGCTGCTGGGTCTGGGTCAGGTTGATCCAGTAGGGACCGACGGCCAGCCGGGTCATGAACGGCACATCGAACACATCATGAACAACCGGGGCCAAAGTCGCATAACGCCCGCTTTGGCCGAGCTCCGGACCGTTCTTCATCGTCGTCAGCAAAACGTCGTAAAAGCTGCGCACGCTCGCCTGCGGACTCATCGGAACCGCCGCCGCCTGGCGGGCAAGGACCCCGCCGGCAACGACCAGGCAGAGCGCTAAAACTTTGCCCAACCGGGTTCTGGGCGCCCGGGTAATCATTCCTTAGTCTCCTTGCTCGCTTGCAACCGCGGGCCTCCTTTGACCGGCAGCACGTAGGACCTGGCCGCATGATGCCGCCCGCGACAAAATTGTCATCGATCGATTTCGCGGCCGGCGGCTGGCCGCCCGCAAAACGCCGTAAGGGCACCGCAAATCGCCGGCGTGCCCGAATCGGCAGCGCGCCGCGGTGAACCATTCCGACCCCGCCCTGTTTGAAGACAATGGGATCGGTTGGAAGTCGGAGATACTGCGATGCTGAAATTCGCTCGAACATCGGCATTTGCCGCCGGCATGCTGACCGCCGCCGCAGCAACCGCGCATGCCCAGAGTATCGGCGGCTATCCAGGGACCGCCTACCAAACCCCGCCCGCCTACGCCTACAGCTATCCCGCTTACCATCCTGGGGCATATTATAATTCGGGACTGCCGGCATCCGGCTGGTATATGGGTCGGCCCTACGCGACGCCGAAGGCGTTCTGGGACCCCTATGTCGGGTCACGTCCGTATTCGGACAATGCCGGACCGAAGGCGAGCGGCCACGGCGACTGAGATGCGATCCGGTCGCGCGGCCGGCGCACTCGGGGCGTTCTTGAATTGACCGCGCAAAGTCGCACTAGGCTCCCGCTTCCCCGCCCGCTTCGCCAAGCCTGTTAGCCAGGTACAACCGCGTCATATCGCGCAATTCGACCAGCGCGCCGGGCGGTTCGTCCGGTGCCTGCTCGGCGATCAGCATAGCCATTATCCGCATGTTCTGGAGCAGGATAGCGGCCATGCTCTCGACCAGATCCGGCGAAAGCCGGGGGCTGCGGCCGAGCAGGATCCGGGCGATATGCCGGCGGATCAGTTGACGAAGCTCGGCGCGGCGGGCGGACCACTCGGAACGGGCGTCGAGCAGCGCTACCGCGGCGCTGGTTTCCTGGCGCAGCCCGACCAGAAGGTCGAGGAGCGCATCGGCGAGCGCCGTCGCCGAGAGCTCGGCGGCGCGTGCTTCGACCTCGTCCAGCGCCGCGGCGACAAGCTCGCCATATCCCGAAAGCAGCGCGTCAGCCAGAGCCTCCTTGCTCGGGAAGAATTGATAGAGCGAACCGATCGAGGCCCCGGCCAAGTCGGCGATTTCGGTCATCGTCGCCGCGTCGAAACCTTTTTCGGCGAAAGCGCTCGTTGCGGCCCGCATCAGGGCGGCGACGCGCAGCCGGCCGCGATGACGCTGGGGTGTGCGGCTGATCACCGACGCGGCCGGTGTTGAAATTTGCGAGGCTATCCTCATATGGGACATTTGTGAGGTTTCTCTCATATATCAATGGTCGCCAGGCGCTCGATCCTGGCAATCTGCACGAAAAAGGATGCCGCGGTGAGTTCCCGTTCGATCAAAAGCGGTTCGGGCCATGGCTGATGGCGGATTGACCGGGCTGGAGCCCGCCACGCGCGCTGCCGAGCCCGCGGCGCGAGCCACCGAGCCCGCGGTCAAGGAGCGGGTGCGGGCGGCGCGGCCAGCGCCCGTAGCGCCGCTGCCAGACGATGCCGGCAAACGACGCCGCCGGCGGCTGCTGCGCTGGGGATTGTTTCTGCTGCTGCCGCTCGTGCTGCTCGCCGGCGCTTATTTTTACCTGCGCAGCAGCCGGTATATGTCGACCGACGACGCCCTGATCCAAGCCGACCAAGTCGCCCTCTCGACCGACGTGTCGGGTCTGGTCGAACAGATCGACGTCCGCGAGAACCAGCGCGTCACCGCCGGCCAGCCCCTGTTCAGCCTCGACCCGCTGCCGTTCCGGCTCAAGCTCGACCAGGCCCAGGCGCAACTCGGCGTCATCCGCGACAATGTCGACGCGCTGAAGGCCAATTATCAAAACCTGCAAGCCCAGATCGTGCAGGCGCACGACCAGATCGTTTTCGACCAGCGCCAATACGCCAGGCAAGCGACCCTCGCGCACGAGCAGTTCGCGCCGCAAACGGCGCTCGACCAGGCCTGGTTGAACTCGCACACGGCGCAGCAGACCTTGGCGTCGCTACAGGCGCAGCTGGCCGCGACCGCCGCCAATCTCGACGGCAACCCCAATCTCCCGGTTACCCAATATTCGCAATATCGACAAGCTTTGGCCCAGCGCGACGAGGACGCCCGCGAGCTGCGGGACACCGTGGTCAGAGCGCCCTATGCCGGCTATGTCACCAACGTCCCGTCGTTGGCGCTGGGGACCTACCTGCCGGCCTCGACCACCGGCTTCTACCTGGTCCGCACGCCTCGTGTCTGGGTCGAGGCGCAGCCCAAGGAAACCGAGCTGACCTATGTGCGGCCGGGCCAGCCGGTAACCGTCACGGTCGACACCTATCCCGGCCGCGTCTGGCACGGCATCGTCGCCAGCCTTGCCCCGGCGGCGCAATCCCAGTTTTCGCTACTGCCGGCGCAGGACACCAGCGGCAATTGGGTCAAGGTCGTCCAGCGCATTCCGCTGCGGGCGGAAATCGACGTAGAGCCGGGCCAGCCGATGCTGCGCTCGGGCATGAGCGCCGAGGTCAAGGTCGACACCGGCACGGTTCATGGAGTGCCGCACGCATTCGCCTGGCTCTTTGGCCGAAGAACCGGGAACGGCTGATGGCCAGCCCCGATAATGCGGCGGCCGCGCCGGCCGCGGTCAACCGGGTCGCGATCACCGCGGTGGTCGGGCTGGCGACAATCATGCAGGCGCTCGACACCACGATCGCCAACGTTTCGCTGCCCTATATCCAGGGCAACCTCGCGGCCAACCAGGACGAGGTCGAGTGGGTGCTGACCTCGTACATCGTCGCCGCCGCGATCATGACGCCGCCGACCGGCTATCTTGCCGAGCGATTTGGCCTCAAGCGCCTGTTCATGACCTCGATCGTCGGCTTCACACTCGGCTCGATGCTGTGCGGCATGGCCACGTCGATCGACCAGATCGTCGTCTTCCGGCTGATCCAGGGCGCCTTTGGCGCGGCCTTGGTGCCGCTGTCGCAATCAGTGCTGATGGACACCTACCCGCCGGAGCGCCAGGGCACGGCGATGTCGTATTGGGGCATGGCGATTATGATCGGCCCGATCATCGGGCCGGTTCTCGGCGGCTGGCTAACCGAAAACTACAGCTGGCGGTGGGACTTTTACATCAACGTGCCGATCGGCATTCTGGCGTTTGTCGGGATGTGGTTCTTCCTTACCGAAACCAAAAAGAATTTGGCCAAGCTCGACTGGTTCGGCTTTGCCGCGCTGAGCGTGGCGATCGGCGCTTTGCAGATCCTGCTCGATCGGGGCGAGGAGCTCGACTGGCTCGGCTCCTTCGAGATCCTGATCGAGGGGGTGATCAGCGCCGGGGCGTTTTGGCTCTTCCTGGTGCATACCTTCACCACGAGGAAGCCGTTCGTCGACCCTGGCCTGTTCCGCGACCGCAACTTTGCCGCCGGCATGCTCTTCGTCTTCATCATCGGCGTGACCTATTTTGCCCCGCTGGCCCTGTTGCCGTTGTATTTGCAGGATTTGATGGGCTATCCGATCCTGACTGCAGGCTTCGCCCTGGCGCCGCGCGGCGTCGGCACCTTGATCGCGATGATGGTGGTGGGCCGGCTGGTCGGACGCCTCGATACCCGTCTGCTGCTGGCGATCGGCCTTGGGCTGTGCGGCTGGGCGATGTGGGATATGAGTGGATGGACCCCCGACGTCTCGGAGTGGACGGTCGGCATCAACGGCATCATCCAGGGCGCCGGCATGGGCTTTTTGTTCGTGCCGCTCAGCGTGACCACTCTGGCGACCTTGCGGCCGGAGCGACGGACCGAGGGGGCCGGCTTTTACAATTTGTCGCGCAATATCGGCCAGAGCATGGGAACCTCAGTGGTCTCGGCTCTGCTGGTTTCCAATACCCAGGTAAACCATGCCGACATCGGGCAGTACGTCACCGCGGTCAACCGCCAGTTCGCCAACCCGAGCATCGCCCATCTGTGGAGCCCGTTCACCGCGGCGGGGCGCGCGGCACTCGACGCCGCGGTCACCTCGCAGGCGCAGATCATCGCCTATATCGACGATTTCAAGCTGCTGATGATCTTGACGCTCGGCGCTCTGCCGCTGATCTTTTTCTTCCGCAGGCCCGCGCGCACCGCGACCCCGGCGGCGACGCCGATGCACTGATCAGATTGCGGGTCGGCCGCCGCCATCCGCGGCCTTCCAGAGATCGCGTATGGGGATCGGGTCAAAGGATATGGGATGAGCTCCAATTTGCGGATCGAGGATTACGCGCTGATCGGCGATTGCGCCACCGCGGCGCTGGTCGGGCGCGATGGCTCGATCGATTGGCTGTGCCTGCCGCGCTTCGACTCGCCGGCCTGTTTCGCGGCGCTCTTGGGCACACCCGAGCATGGCCGCTGGCTGATCGCACCGGCCGATCCCGCCCCCCGGGTCGAGCGGCGCTACATCGACCACTCGCTGGTGCTGGCGACAACCTTCGAAACCGCAACCGGCGCGGTCGAGCTGATCGACTTTTTCCGGCCGCGGCATGGGCCGCTCGACCTGGTGCGGCTGGTGCGCGGCGTGCGCGGGCGGGTCGCGATGTGCGTCGAGTTCGTGCTGCGGTTCGACTACGGCTCGCTGGTGCCGTGGGTCGAGCAGCTCCCGGAGGGCGGTATTTCGGCAATCGGCGGGCCGGAGCGGGTGGTGCTGCGCACCCCGGTCGCATTGCGCGGCGAGGACCTCAAAACGGTCGGCGAGTTCGAGATCGGCGCCGGCGAGACTATCCCGTTCGTGCTGACCTATGGGCCCTCGCACCAGCCGCCGCCGCGGCCGGTCGATGCCGAGCGCGCCTTGCACAATGCTTTGTCGTTCTGGCGGCAATGGTCCGATCAATGCGCCCCGGCGGGGCCGTGGACCGATACAGTCAAGCGCTCGCTGGTGGTGCTGAAGGGGCTGACCTTTGCCCCGACCGGCGGCATCGTCGCGGCGCCGACCACCTCCTTGCCCGAGCAGGTGGGCGGCCCGCGCAACTGGGATTATCGCTATTGCTGGCTGCGCGACGCCACCTTTACCCTATTGGCGTTGATGAACGCCGGCTATTCCGATGAAGCGCGGGCGTGGCGTGACTGGCTATTTTGCGCGGTCGCCGGCAGTCCCGACCAGATCCAGATCATGTACGGGCTCGGCGGCGAGCGGCGGCTGACCGAATGGGAGGTGCCGTGGCTGCCGGGGTATGAGGGCTCGCACCCGGTGCGCATCGGCAACGACGCCGCCACCCAGATCCAGCTCGACATTTATGGCGAGCTCTTCGACGCGTTCTACCACACCGATCTGCACGGCCTGGCCCCGGCCAAACGCGCTCCCGCGATCGGCCAGGCCATCCTCGGGCATCTTGCCGAGATCTGGGATCAGCCCGACGAGGGCATCTGGGAGGTGCGCGGGCCGCCGCAACATTTCACCCATTCCAAGGCGATGGCCTGGGTCGCCTTCGACCGGGCGATCAAGATCTCCGAGCGGCTCGGCGACGGCGACTCGGCCGAGCATTGGCGCAAGATCCGCGACCGGATCCATGCCGATGTCTGCGCCAAGGCGTTCGATCCCAAACTCGGCAGCTTTGTCCAGGCCTACGGGTCGAAGGCGCTCGACGCGAGCCTGTTGCTGCTGCCCTTGGTCGGCTTTCTGCCGCCCTCCGACCCGCGCATGATCGGCACGGTCAAGGCGATCGAACAGCGCCTCCTCGTCGACGGGTTCGTGCTGCGCTACGACACCGGCAAGGGCGTCGACGGGCTGCCGCCCGGCGAAGGGGCGTTTCTCGCTTGCAGCTTTTGGCTCGCCGACAATTACATCCTGCAGGGCCGCATCGCCGAGGCGCGGGCGCTGTTCGAGCGCCTGTTGGCGCTCAGCAACGATGTCGGGCTCTTGGCCGAGGAATACGACCCGAAGGCAAAACGCCAACTCGGGAATTTCCCGCAGGCGTTTTCGCATGTCGCCCTGGTCAACACCGCCTTCAACCTGACCCGCAGCGAAGGCCCGGCGGCGCAGCGCGCCGCCCGCGACGGCAAACCCGCCGAAGGTGCGCCCAAGGCCCGCAGGCGCGCGGCTACGGCGCCGTTGTGACGAGCCCTTGGCGCAAGGCCGCGGCGCAATCGCCGAGCGCCCGGCGGGCGACGGCGATCAGCCGGCCATAGCGGATAAATCCGTGGTTGATCCCGTCATAGACGGTGAGCGCACACGGGACATCCGCTTCTTTCAGCGCACCCGCCAGGCGCTGGCTGTCGTCTTGCAGCGGATCGAGGCTGCCGACGATCAGATGCGCCGGCGGCAGACCGGCGAGCCGGCCGAGGATCGGGGCGGCGCGCCAGTCGGCCTGCTGCTCCGGCGTTTCGAGATAGGTCTCCCAGATCCACCGCATCTGGGTCTGCGACAGACCGGCGCCCTGACCGAAGCGCTGCCATGACGGGCTCTCGCTGTCGGCCGAATAGACGCCGTAGATCAGCAGCATGAAGCGCAACGCGCGGACCCCCTCGTCGCGCAATGCGATGGCCGCGGCGAGCGCCAGATTGGCGCCTGCCGAATCGCCGCCGACGGCGATCCGGGACGGGTCGATGCCGAGGCCGGCACCCTCGCGCGCGGCGAGCCGGGCGACCGCGGCCATTTCCTCGAACGCCTTGGGGAACCGATGCTCGGGCGAGAGCTTATAATCGACCGAGAGAGCGGCCACGCCCGAGCGGCGCACCAGCTCGCGCAGCATCGCATCCCACGAGGGCAGGCTCCCCTGCATGAAGCCGCCGCCATGGGCATAGACCAGCAGCGGCGGCCGCTCGACGCCGTCGGGCAGATAGAGCCGGCACGGCACTTGGCCGTGCGGACCCGGCAGCGAGAGATCGCGCTCACGCTCGAGCGGCACCGAGCCTTCGCCGAGAAATGCGCCGATCCGGTCCTGCGCGGCGCGCACCTCGGAGAGCGGCGCCTGAGTGCGGTCGGGGGCAACCAAGCCGTTGCGCTGCAACAAGGCCCCGGCCGCCAGCAGCTCCGGATCGACCCACGGTGTCGCCTCGTTCATCGCTTCTCTCCCACCAAAGGCTCCGGCCGATTTAACCCGCCGGCGGCCCGCCTCGCAACCCCGATCCGTTTCGCCGGACGGATCACACTGCCAGCAAAGTTTTTGCGCGGCCGATCCCGCCGGCGTGAAAAGATGATGGTTGCGGCGTCATACAATATGCATTACGTTAATGCTTTCATCATGCGTACGAGCGTGAGATGCCGCGGACGAGCACCGGATGCAAGACCGAAATCGTGACCTTCCGCATCGATGCAGATTTGAAGGCCGCACTCACCGAAATCGCCGAGGCGGAGTCGAAGCCTGTTGGCGAACTGATGCGTGAATTGATCCGACGGCGCATCGCACGGAAGCACCGCAGCGAGTTCGAGGCCGAAGCACGGCGCCAGTCGCTCGAAGCCGCCACCGCCGCGCGTGACCCGAACAGTGACGAGGCCGCGGTGATGCGCGAGTTGGAAATTGATCTCGATGAGTTCGCCAAAGAATGGAATTGAAGCGGGGTGATTTCGTGACCATTGCCTGGTCGGGGGATTACGGCAAGCCGCGCCCGGCCTTGGTCGTGCAGGACGACGCTTTCGAGGCGCTGAATTCCGTGACCGTGCTGCGGGTGACGAGCGATCTGCGCGACCTGCCGTTGTTCCGTATCGCAATCGACCCCAACCCAGCAAACGGCCTACGGAGACGGTCGCAAATCATGATCGACAAGGCGGCGACGGTGCCTCGTGCAAAGATCGGGCGGCGTCTCGGCCATATCGATGGCGACGCTATGGCCGCCGTTGGCCAGGCGTTGGTGACGTTTCTCGGGCTCGCCTGACGAACTGCCGAGCGCGCATCCTGGGGCGCATTATCGGTCGAGGAAGCGGGCGACATGCTCGGTGAACGCTTCGGCCTGCTCGATCTGCGGGTGGTGGCCGGCGCGCTCGATCAGCTCGAAGCGGGCGCCCGGGATCAGCTTGGCATAGGCGCGGCCGTAATCGGGGCTGGCCACCCGGTCGGCCGCACCCCACAATACGAGGGTCGGCACCTCGATCCGCCCGAGCCAGTGCTTCAATTGCGGGTTGTACATATAGGGGTGCCAGGCATAGAGGCACAGCGCCTCGCGATTGCGCGCGTGCACCACCAGCGCCTCGTCCGACATCGCGTTGAAATCGGGCGCGAACCGGTCGGGGTCGTGCCAGCTGGCGCGGCGTACCTCGGCGGGCGATCGGTTGAAGATGTCGAGAATATCGGGCGTTTCGCGGTCGCTGATCTTGATCCCGAGCGGATCGACCAGGATCAGCCGGTCGAGCCTGTGGCTGCATGTCGCCGCGACCTCCGCCGCCAGCCATCCGCCGAACGAAAAGCCGAGCAGGCTGACCTTGCCGCCGGGCAAGGCGTCGAGGAGAGCGAGGTAGAGATGCACCAGATCGTAGACCGTGTCGAAATCCTTAGGCCGCGGCGAATGGCCAAAGCCGGGAGACGAGGGCGCGACGAGCTCGGCATGGCCGCCGAGCAGGTCGAGAAAGGGCGCCTCGGCGGCGATCGTGTCGAAGCCGTGCAGCACCAGCACCCGCGGCCCGGCGCCGCGGCGCAGCACTTCGAGCTCGATCCCCCGCACCCTCAGCCGATCAGCACCGCTTTGTCCGCTGGTCATCGCCATCCTTTCGCCGAGCTGCCCGCCGAGCCGCAACACGCCAATTCGCAATGCGCCGATATATAGCCTCGATCGCGGCCGCCCGGAACCAATGTTAGAAGCGGCGAACCGGCCCGCCGCGGCCGCCCGCGGCCGATATCGCGGCCGGCCCGCCGCGGCCGCCCGCGGCCGATATCGCGGCCGGCCCGCATCGTCGCCGGCATCACAGTTGAGCGAGCGCCCCCTGGAAGGCGGCAGGCGGAAGACTACATTTCTGCGGCAACCGGAGAGCGGTTCGGCGCGCGCGCGGGGCGACGACCCGCTGGCGGTGGCGACGCAGGATCATCCGGAACCACCTCCCCGACCCGTCGTCATTGGCGGGCCGCTTGCCGTATAGGCTCCGATGATCGCGATCTCATGCCTGCACCGTTCGGCCGCCAGGGCCACCGCCGCCGCACTGGTGGCGCTGATGCTTTACGGTTGCGACAGCACCGGCGCCGGCGCCGGCACCGCCGCGGCATCGCGCGATCCGGCCGATTTCAGCCTGCTCCAGCAGGTGGCCCGCGAGGTGCAGAACAATTATGTCAAGCCGGTGACCGGCGACGAGCTGACCACCGACGCCTTGCGGGGTATGCTGACCCGGCTCGATCCGCATTCCGACTATATGGATCAGGAGCAATACCGGCAGATGTCGGCGGTCACCCGCGGCGAGTTCGGCGGCATCGGCATCGAGCTGACCCTGGAAGGAAAAGTGCCCGAGGTCATCGCCCCGATCGACGGCACCCCGGCGGCCAACGCCGGGCTCGAACCCGGCGACCGCATCATCAAGATCAACGGGCAGTCGACGACCGGGATGGATGTCGAGGCGATCGTCAAGCGGCTGCGCGGCCCGGCCGGCTCGCAGGTGACGCTCGAGATTGCGCGCACCAACCGGGCGCCGTTCGCGGTCAGCCTGACCCGCAACATCATCCGTGTCGTCTCGGTCAAATCCGCGCTCAAGAAGGACCGGATCGGCTATGCCCGCATCACCACCTTTACCGAGAATACGGCCTCCGAGCTGGCCAGCGCCATCGCCCGGCTGAAGCAGCAGGCGCAGGGCCGCCTGAACGGCTTCATCCTCGACCTGCGCAACGATCCGGGCGGCCTGCTCGACGCCTCGGTCGACGTGACCGGTGAATTTGTCGATGGCGGCGTCGTGGTGACGACCAAGGGCCGCCACAGCGACGACGACCGCGTCTATCGCGCGCCGGTGGCCGGCGACCTGATCCCCGGGGTCCCGATCGTCGTGCTGATCAACAGCGCCACCGCTTCGGCCGCAGAGATCGTCGCCGGCGCATTGCAGGACGATCACCGCGCGACGATCATGGGCACCCGCAGCTTTGGCAAGGGCTCGGTGCAGACGATCATCCCGCTGCAGCAGGGGCGCGGCGCCTTGCGGCTGACGACGGCGCTCTACTACACCCCCTCCGGCCGGTCGATCCAGGACCAGGGGATCGCTCCCGACGTGGTGGTCAGCCTGCCCAAGAACGATCAGGTGGCCAACGCCGTCCTCACCCACGAAAGCGATTTCTATGGGGCGTTCAAGAATGCCGGCCCGCTCAACGGCGGCGGCGCGCTCCCAGCGCCGGGCGGCGCCTCGGCGATCAGCCCCGAGACGGCCGAGCATCCGATCAAGCCGCTGATCATCGGCACCGCCAAGGACGCGCAGCTCGAGGCCGCGATCGACTATCTGCAGCAGGCGGTGCGGCGCGACGCCGGGACTCACCCCGGCTGATCGCCGCTATTCCCGGCCTGGCGCAGGATGCGCAGGGCGGCCTCAGCGAAGATCCGGGCGCCGAGCACGATGTCCTCCTCCTTGGTGTCCTCGGCCCAATGATGGCTGATGCCGCCGAGGCTCGGGATGAACATCATCCCGGCCGGCATCCGCTCGGACAGAATTGCCGCGTCGTGGCCGGCCGCACTCGGCAGTCGGAGATGCAGACCCGGCGCATGGCGTTCGGCGGCGGCCTCGATCAGCGCCTGAAAGCCGGGGTCCATCGGCCGCGGTTCGGTGCGCCCGATCGGCTCGATCGCGCAGCGGCAGGGTCCCGCCCGGTCGGCTTCGGCCGCGAGCGCGTGCAGCTCGCGCTCGATCCGGTCGAGCAGCTGCGGTTCGGTGTCGCGGAACTGGACCTGCATCTCGGCCAGGCCGGGGACGACCGACGGCGCGTTCGGCTCCAAGGACATGCGCCCGATGGTCCACACCGTGCGCGGGCCGGCGATCTGCGGGAAATGGTCGTGGATGCGCGTCGCCAGCCGCACCATCGCCACGCCCGCATCCTTGCGCCGCACCATGCGGGTCGTGCCGGCGTGGTTCTGTTCGCCGAGGAAGGTGATCCGGAAATTGCGGATGCCGACGATCGCCTCGACGATGCCGATGCGCAGCCCGGCCGCGTCGAGCGTGTCGCCCTGCTCGATATGGGCTTCGAGATAGCCGAGATGGCGGCCGGGTTCGAACTGCTCGCGCCGCCGGCCGGCAAAGCCGGCCCGCGCCAGCGCCTCGCGCAGCGGGGTTCCGTCGTCGCGGCCCTTTGCCCGGTCGATCTCGTCCTCGCCGAGGGCGCCCACGAACGAGCGGCTGCCGAGATAGCCGCCGTAATGCCCCTCTTCGTCGGCCCAGGCGGCGACCTCGATGCCGAGCCCGCTGCACGCCGGGTCGGCGGCAAAGGCGCGGGCGAGCTCGAGCCCGTAGATCACCCCCAGGGCGCCGTCGAGCCAGCCGCCATAGGGCTGGGTTTCGCTGTGCGAGCCGACCAGGAGGCGCCGCCGCGCCCGCTTATTGCGCCCGATCACGTTGCCGATGCCGTCGATCGACGGGTCGAGCCCGGCTTCGCGCAGCCGGTCGGCGAGCCAGTGGCGCGCGGCGACGTCGTCCGGCGAATAGGTCGGGCGGTGGACGCCCGTCTTGTAACGGCCGAATTCGGCCAGCCGCCTCAGATCGGCGACGACGCGCGCTCCATCGATGCTCGGCATGTCTTTGGCGGCCCCAATCGTGGCGGTCGGGCCGAGACTAGCCTAGGATCGCCGGCGACGGAAACCGAGCGCGCCCGACGGCGTGGGCGCGTGGGCCGCCCGCCTGCGCTCTACGGCTTTCCGACGAGTGCGACAACCCGCATGGGCGCCCCGCGCTCGCCGTGTCTCTCACTAGTCATGCCTCTCAAAGGAGATCCCGCGATGCCGGTAACGCCTCCCTCGCCTGCCCGTGAACAAGTGCGGCCGATCGCGCCCAAGCTGATCGAGCTGGCCGACAAGGTCGTCTATGGCGATGTCTGGGAGCGCCCGCAGCTGTCAAAGCGCGACCGCAGCCTGATCACGGTCGCCACCCTGGTCGCGCTCGGCCGCGAAAAGCAGCTGGTCGGCCATCTCGGCCGTGCGCTCGACAATGGCCTGAGCAAGGAGGAGCTGGGCGAATTGATCACCCATTTGGCGTTTTATGCCGGGTGGCCGGCGGCGATGACCGCGGCACTCGTGGCCAAGGAGGTGTTCGCCGGCCGGTGACCCGTCCCTCCCCGCCGCCGCAGCGGCGAAGGCGGTGCAAGCCGCAATCCTTGGGGCGGCTCATGCCATTTTGCACATAGTGGGGCGATGAACGACGCATTGAGCCCAGACGCGCGGCCATCGGCGGCAACCCGCAAACCGGTGGTTCGGCCGCGCGACGCCGCCTCGTTGATCCTGCTGCGCGGCGCTGGAGCGGAACTCGAGGTGCTGGTCGGCCGGCGGCCGCTCGCCGCGCGGTTCATGCCGGGCGTCTATGTCTTTCCCGGCGGCGCGATCGACCCGCCCGACCGGGTTCCCTGGTCGGTCGAAACGGGGACCGAGGCGCTGGCGCCAAAGCTCGCGCGCTGCGCCCGCGCGGCCTTGCGCGAAACCTGGGAAGAGGTCGGCGTGCTGGTCGGCCGCCCGGCCGGCCCGGCGACCGCCCCACCCCCGCCCCTACCAACACCAGCACCAAAATCTTCGGCGATCGAGCAGGCCTATCGCGCCCGCGGCCTCGCCGCCGCGATGGATGTGCTGACCTATGTCGGGCGGGCGATAACCCCGTCCTTTTCGAGCCGACGCTTCAACACCCGGTTCTTTCTGGCCGATGGCGAGAGCGTGTCGGGCGAGCCCACCGCCAGCGCTGAACTGGAAGACGTGCGCTGGCACCGGGTCGGCACCGGCGACCTCGAGGACGGGCTGCGCGACGTGACCCGGTTCATGCTGGCCCGCGCCATGGCGATGCGCAGCGGAACCGCCGCCGGCGCGCCG
>Ga0210390_10003274_pt1 | contig 13939 bp, 9 predicted proteins | sample IncBWH11OmetaG_FD_161050 | JGI IMG/M metagenome (GOLD analysis project Ga0210390, IMG submission 161050) | Forest soil microbial communities from Barre Woods Harvard Forest LTER site, Petersham, Massachusetts, United States - Inc-BW-H-11-O ...
CTCGGAATTGTACTCGGAGCTTACGAAACTGCTGGAAAATGCCCCGTGCCAGGGAAGGGCATGTCCTGCAGTAAATCCGTAGGCACGGTCGCTGGAAGTCGCGGATAAATCTTGCGTTGAGTTCTGAAGAAGCTGAGGTACCTCCGAGCTCCCGCCCCCGTCCGAGAAGAAGCCAGTCAGGTTAAACCCCTCCAGCGTGTACACCGAGCGGAGATTGAACGAATGATTGTCCGTGGTCCCGCTATCGTTCGAGCCGTAGATCGAATACTGGCCGCTTCCCATCTGAAAATTGGCGGAGAGTGAAGGCAGGCCCGGAACCAATTCTGCCCAGCCGACCCCGAAGGTCTGGCTGTCACCGCGGGTCGTGTAATTAGCCACTCCCGGGATCGAGAAGTTGCCCTCGCTGTTGTAGGCCTTGGCGTAGTTGATTGATCCGGGAAAATGACTGCCTCCGAAAATATTGCTGGACGCGGTGACCCCGCTGGCATTGGAAAGGGATTGATAGCTCGAGTTGTCCCGCGACTGATTCAGGTACGGCGAAACCGTGAAGTTAACAAAGTTGGGATTGTAGTAAGAGCCGGAGAGCGTACCGGACCCGCCGAAGGACAGGCTGTGAGCGGAAGGTATCTGGTTTCCGTAATCTCCAGTGTATCCCGCGGACAACGTACCATTCAGATCCGTGCTGAGATCGCCGAGCGTGATTTGTCCTGCAGCCGGCAGCGCCAGCAGAAGCAGCCCTACCAGCAGAAAACTCGAATTTCGTAGAATGCCCGCCACCATACCAACTTCCTGCTGTCCCGGACAGCAGCTCCACTCTTCGGCTGTTCCTGGCTTCCCACCACGGCGCGATTACGAATGCGCCAGCCATGTCTACTCCAACAAAAGCACGTCCGCAGCCAAAACGGGAGTCTCGCTAAACAGTTGCTAAGCAAAGAGATGTTGGGCTCCGCAGGGCGTCAGAAAGTCTGGCTCTGGGCTATATGACCCATCCAAAACAAGCTTAATAAGGCATTTGGCGCATGGATTGCCGTGGTGGCAGAATTCATGGAGGGCGGGCGTCCCGCCCGTCGCGGTCGGACCTAAAACAGACGTAGCTAGCAACGTCTCTACCAGAGAGGAATGTTGACCCGAGCGAAAGAAAACTACAGCTCTTCCACCTTTGCGTTCTTGCGCAGGCGCTGATCCAGGGCGGCTCGTACCTCTTCGACCTTTTTCTTTTGCAATTCCTGTTGCAGAGAGGCCTTCACATCTTCGAACTTCTTCTTTCCCGCCGGAATGTGCTGGTTCAACCGGATGATGGTAAATGCCTGATCCAACTGGATGATATTACTGACCTCGCCCTCTTTCATGGTCAAGAGCGCTTGCAGCACTTGAGGCGCCAGTTTCTCCTTGGGTACGGACTTGTGATTTCCCATCATGACCCGGTAGTCGTCTTCGGAAATCTTCTCCGCCAGCATTCCAAATTGCTCGTAATTCGTGGTCGCTTTCGCTTGCTTCAGTCCATCCTCGGCGCGTTTGCGCAGCTCCTTCAAATTCTCTGGCGCAGGCTTATCCGGAGGCAGGAACGAGATTGTCTGAAAGGCAAAGGCTTCGGGATACTGGAAGCGCGCTGGATTGTTGTCATAGAAAGCCTTGGCCTCGGCCAATGAGACGGTCGATTTGCTGTCCACTTCCGTTTTCAGCATGGCGTCAATCAGCAGGGAGCGCCGGATCTTGTTGTCAAGGGCCTTCTCGGATCCCTGAAATTCCTGCTTCAGAAATTGTCGATACTCATTCGGAGTGCCGAATTGACTCTTGAAGTCGGTTTCTGCTTTCTGCAGCTTCGCCGGTGTCACTGTCATCTGGCGCCGCACTGCTTCCTGGTACAGCAGTTCCTCGAAAACAATCATTTTCAGGGCGCCTTGACGGATTTGCGGTACTAACTCTGGAGGAACCTGCCCATTGTGCTGGGCCGCGTAAGGAAACAAAGTGTAGATCTCGCGCTGCAGGTCGCGATCGGTTAACACCGTCCCGTTCACCCGCGCCACCGGCTTGTCGGTAACTTGAGTTTTTGCATTTGCCGGTTGCTGATTCACTACGTTAGTCGACGTGTGGGAGACCGCCATCTGCTGGGCCGTTGCCGCTACTGGCAGGAGCACCGCCAGAACCAGAGTGCAGATTGTTGATCGGGGTTTCATAATACGATCCTCACTCACAAAAATAGGGGAGAGGTTTTCGCTCTCCCCTCGGGTCAAAAGCCGCCAGCTTAGAAAACCGTCTTGGCTGTGCCGGCGTTCATTTCGTTCGACTCGCCACCGTGGCACTGGCGGCAGAATTGTGCCGTCTGGTTGGTCAGCGGATTGGCGTCGGCCGGGTTGTAGGGGCTGTTGATAAAGAACATCGTGGCATAAGGGCCAGCAGGCAGTCCAGTGTTCTTCGCGCCTGCCTTGATATTAACGACGTTCATGATGTGCTGATTATGGCAGCTCGTGCAAGTCACGACAGCGGTATTGTTGTACGCGCTCAGTGACACGAAGAAGCCGTAGTTCTGTACGAACGCGGAAGAATTGGGGCCGTTCATGCTGATCGTGCCGTTGGTCTCGGTGCAATCCCAATTCCACTGGCCACCGCAAGAAACGGTTGCATTCAAGCCTACTGGGTGGTTGGCGATGTAGTTACCCGCACCGTCGCCGTCGTTGCCCAGCAAGGTCGGAATGTTGTTGTAGGTTCCATAAGTAGCAGGCAGCGTTTCGTAGACCTTGTCTTTCATCATTGCGCCTTGGGCCCAGTTGCCGTCATGGCAGCTAAGGCAGGTCAAAAGGCCGTTCACATCAGGTTGAGTATCAGCTACGAATTCGGCTGCGGTCGGCAGAACTTCTACGCGGCCTCCAGCGGTGGTAATGGTCTGTCCATACAGATTGCCGGTGTCCTGGCCCCACAAGATAGCCTGACCAGAGACCGTGTCACCGGACTTGTTGGCGCCGTTGCCCCATGCGCCGCTGTGGGGGGCGTGGCAAGCCGCGCAGCCACGACCGTAGTTGAGGTGGGCGCCGAGGACGTCAGTCGAGGGCGGTGAAATCTGAGCGGCGGCGAATGATGCCACAGCCAGAATCGTGAACATGACTATCAGACTCTTTTTCATACGTTCTCCTTAAGGAAATTATGATGAAGCGTTTTGCGTCCTTACTTTGGTACCGGTTACTGAACTCTCGAGATTCACTTGAACCTCCGATAACTACATTGCACGACGACCGCCGATATTTCGTCGTGGCCGTTCTTCGGGGCCGTCTTTGTAAGTATTTGTAAAATTTGGACTTAATAAAAAATACGTCGGAAAAGGCCCGCTTACGAATGGCTTAGAACTTACAGGGATGGGGTTTTCTCCCACAGTGGGCGTGGTGAAAAGACCCATGGGAGCAAACACCCGGTGTAGCATTTTTCAACAGTCCCGGATAGAGGCACTACCAAGGTTCTATTTCTCGGGGCAATTTGGCCTGGCTCGGGGGGCGAGCGTCAGGCAGTCTTGCTGGTGCGCTCAAAGGCGTAGATCGAGCCCCCCACCGGCAAAAGCAGAAAGCAGCCACGGAAGAATAATGGAGAACCACAGCAATTTAAGGGGAGAAATTGATGAGCGGGTTCATCGATTGTTTGTTCTGATACTTTCTGCAAAGAACTAACGTCGGTGATCTGAAGGCGACTTCGCCTCAGATCGGGCCTTTAGCTTGGCGGTGCCGCGACGCGTTTCTGCGCTGGCGCATCAACCGGTTTCTGCACGGGTGCTGCCGCTTCGGGTTTCTGCACAGGTGAGGTAGCCGGTTCCGGCGCGCTGTTGGACGCTACTCCCCTCCGCGCATCCGCTGCCTTCTTTAAGTCGTCCTCGCGCTTCGCTTTCTCGACGGCCGCCTCGGCGTCGGTTATGTAGCGAAACATCTGCATTCGGCCGGGATATTGTTCGGTAGTAAATACACGATTTTGTTTGTCGATGGCAATGCCGACCAACGCTTTAAACTGGCCAAGACCGCTCGCGTGGACATCGCCAATATAAGTCAGCAATTGCCCGTCACGGTTGAATACCTGTACGCGGTCCTGATACTGATCGGCTACCCAGATGTGTCCATCGCAATCTACGGCAATGCCTTTGGGCCTGGCAAAGTATCCCGGACCATCTCCGTGCTTGCCAAATTCGCTGATGAACTTGCCGTCGGCATCGAAGATTTCGACTCGATTGTTCATGGTGTCGGTGACATAGACGTTTTCGTCCCGGTCGATCGCGACATTCGATGCTCCACCGAAGTCGCCCGGTGTCGTGAGAGAGTGATTCTTGCCCGGGGTTCCAATGTGGCGCAGCAGTTTGAGGCTGTCCGCGTCATACACCAGGACGAGGTCCTGTTGCTCATCCACGACGTAGAGAAACCGATTCTCATTGTCGACCGCCATTCCCACCGGATCCACCAAACCCTCGGCAATCTGCCCCTCGACTTGATGTTTGGGGTTGAAGACCAGGACCCTGTGCATCTTGCCGTCAGAAACAAAAAGGCGGTCACCATCGTCGATGGCGACGCCATTGATCAAACCAAAATGTGCATCTACGCCGTTCTTAATCAGCGTGGCATCGTGAGTTTCCGTGTCGAAGATAAAGACCGCTCCCACTTTTTGATCGGCTACATACACTAAACCTTTCGAGTCGATCGCAATCCCGTACGGCCTGATCAACTGCCAGGGAAAAGTCTTGAGCTTATCGACATTATCCACCTGCTTAGTACCGGCCACGCGATCCATCCAGCCCTGCTTCGGCTTCGTGGTTGGGGGCGGAGTGTAGTCAATTTTCATGCCCGCGAAGTAGTTAAGCCACCGGACGCGCGCGATGTTAGGCGGATTGGGCCAAACCAATTTGGAAAGATCAACCGGGGTCCCGGCCGGAGCCGTCGGTTCCGGAGTGGCGGCGGTTTTCTTTTTGCCGCCATACATCGCGGCTGGCAAAGCCAAAATCAGCAGGCTGGCCAGCGCTACCCGCATTCTGCCCTTGTGATTCGATTTAGAAGCAAGTGCGAACATGTCTACTCTCCTATTTTTGTGTCCCGCATGTTTGTCCTGTTCTTGTGACAGGTGTCGCAGAACACCATGTTGTTCTGCTGGTCTTTCACCAGAAGGCCGGGTTGTGCCGAAGAGTGCGGCTGATGGCAACTCAGGCACGCTAGATGTGTCTTGACCTTAGTTACGTCCGCCGGATCCATCACGTCGGAGACGGGATGGCCTTGCACTGGGTGCCCCAGCCCAAACCTGAGCGACAAAATCACCACTTGATTTTTTTGGAAGTAATCCTCCGGCAGCTTGACCTTGCCGTTAAAGATCGTGATCATATGTTCCGCTTCCAACTTCTGCGGCGCCGCGTCTACTCCGTGGCACTCGAGGCAAAGCGAGTTCCCCTTGGCCCGCAGCAGATGATCGTTGTTGCCGCCGTGCGGCTCGTGGCAGGTGGCGCAGCCCTGTACGAACGCGGGCTGGTGATGCACGGGTTTCTTGCCCAGATCGGCAATGTCGCTGTGGCAACCCAGGCAAATGTCCACCGCATTGGTCTTGGGAAGTCCCGGCTGCCGGCTGGCGTGAGGACTGTGGCAGTCGGTGCAATCGCCCGCCGCCCCTGGGTGTGGAACTTTGGCGGTTTCGATCAGCTTGGCCTTATCGTCGTGGCAAGTCACACACAGCGCCTTGGCGTCGGCCTGCGTTAACACCACTTTCCCGCCCTTCGCTGGAGCATGGCAAACGTCACACTGTTTGTCGGCAAAAGGCGGATGCATGAATTTGGCCATCAGCTTCGGGTTGGCGGACTGATGGGGATCGTGACAGGTTAAACAATCGGCTTTTTCGAACGGCTGGTTTTGGTGGGCTTTCTGCAGATCGGCATTCTTCGGGTCGTGGCAATCCAAACAGAGTGCCGGCGATGCCTTGGTGAGATGAAAGTCGAATTCCGCTTTGCCGATCTCCCCGGTTTTGTGTGTGGTGTGGCAGGTCTCGCAGCCCATGTCGAGGGCGGCATGGCGGCTGCCTTTCTCCGGCACATTCGTCCCGGTCGTATGACAGCTCAGGCAGAGATTCTCTTTCGCGTCCCCTGACGTAGCCTTTAACAGCTGAAACTTGTTGTCCGACGAGTGCGGATCATGACACTTCACGCAGTCGCGCACGGCTGGCGGATGAACTGTACCTTTTATGTCGGCGGCATTCTTGTCCGCGTGGCAGGTGAGACAAAGCGCGTAGGGCGTGGTCGTGATCAGCTTGACGTAGGTTGCGTCTCGACTGTTGCGGATCTCGTGGCAGGCCGTGCAGCCCATCGCCATCGCCGAGTGCACCGACTTGCCCTTGGTCTTGTCTTCATGGCAGGCAGTGCAGGTGGAGGTGTCTGCCTTCGGGTCGAGTGGGACAGGATGTTTTGCCGCGGACGCTCGGCCCGCAGAGACAAATATAAAGATGAGTACCACGATGCAGCCGCCCAGCGCGCTTAGCGTGTGAGTTGTCCCCGGACTCGATTTGAAGGATGTCAACGCCACTCCCACCCCTGCTTCCGTGGTCACCTTTGCACGCATCTCGCCTTAGTTCTCCCTCCCGTAGATTTCTGAATAATCCTTATAACAGATTGCGCTACAGTGGGTTGAGGATCGAACGCGGAGCTCTGGGCAATCGTATTTGTTTGAAATTTCATCACGATGGGGCTTCTCCCACAGTGGGATGGTCCGAATGACCCAAGTGACCGGCGTTCCCCGGTCACGGGCCTTATCTTGGGTACGGCACGCCTTTGACAGATCTGACACTCCGTCCCCGGGATATGCCTCACATCCCCCTGTGATTTCTGTCACATGGGAGACTCGGAAAGAACAAGTCGGCGACCTACAATACGACTCCCATGGACGCGAAACCAACTTGCTCAGCACGTCGCCACGGGGCTGCAGCCTGCGCGAAATCCCCACAGAACTCCAATCCGCTGTGTGATTTGGCCCAAGCTGTCCTCTTCTATCTGTAAGCCGATCCTGTGCATTCCTAGGAAATTCAGCAACTTCGCGAAGTTTTCGCAATGGCGGAAGGCGTGCTTCTTCTGGCGGCGGGGAAGAGGAAAGATATGGCTGCAACCGTCCATTCGGTAACTCGAAAACTTTGGCAAACCCTCGGAGCAATAAAAACTGGCGTCATCCTGCTCATTCTCGTAGTCATCATCTCGGCAGCGGGGACGGTGATTCTACAGCGTCCTGCGACTGATCCCGACGAGATGCAGAGAGCCTATTCGCCCCAAGTGCTGCGCCTGCTCGATGGAGTTGGGCTGACCGACGTTTTCCACGCTTGGTGGTTCGTGTTGCTGCTGAGCTTAGTGAGCCTCAGCATTATCGCTGCCTCGATCCAGCGCTTCCCCAATTCCTGGAGGTTTTTTTCTCGTCCCTACAAGAGTCCTGACGAGAGCTTCCGCAACGCATTGCCTACCCATGCCTTGATTCCGATTAAGGATGAGGAAGCGGCCCTCAGCATCGCAGAACGAGTTTTCGAAAAGGCAGGCTTCAGGCCCGAGCGAATTGTACGCGAGAACAGCTTTTCTCTATTCGGCGAGCGCAGCCGTTTTTCTGAATTGGCGGTTTACATTGTGCACGCGAGTTTGCTGCTTATCTTTCTCGGCGGCATCGTCGATGCGATATACGGCTGGCGCGCATTCATCACCCTGACCCGCGGGCAACAGTCGAGCCAAGTGGAAACCCAAACCGGCAGCAAACGTAGCCTGCCCTTTGCGATCCGCTGTGACGGCGCCGGCCAGGAGAACTATGCCGACGGCACTCCCAAACGCTGGTGGTCAGACTTGGCGATTGTGGAGAACGGACAGTTGATCGTACACAAGCAGATCGTAGTCAACGATCCACTGGTCTATCACGGGGTACGCTTTTATCAGGCGAGCTACGGCAAGACGGGAAAGATCGACGAACTGGAACTCACTGCCTCTTCCCGCGATGGAAAAATGGTCAAGGACATTGCAATTGCTCCAGGCGAGACACTGCCATTGGATTCGCATACCACGGTCCGCCTCGCCGAATTCATTCCCGACTATGCAGTGCGTGATGGTCAGGTTTACGCTCGCTCCAACTCCCTCGAAAATCCCGCCGCTCACCTGGTGGTGGAATCCAAGTCAGATAACGGCACAAAATCGGGTCAGTCCCTAAACTTCTGGCTGCCCGCGATCCCGGGCCTCGAGCAGAACGAGTCTTCGCCCTACACGTTCGAGGGCAAGGACGTGCAGATGGCCTACTTTACCGGCTTGGAGGTTTCACACGAACCCGGCCAATGGTCGGTTTGGGCAGGCGTGCTTCTCATGGGACTTGGCCTGGCGGTGGTCTTCTATTTCGTCCACGCGCGGGTGTGGGTTGTTCCAGTACGCGACACGCGTGGACGCCTCACGCTTTGGATCGGCGGAACCGCCAATAAGAACAAAGATGTGTTTGAGGAGCGTTTTCGCAAGCTGATTCAAGCAATCGAATCAGAACTTAAAGTTTCGTCGAAGGCAGGCGTCGAAGCGCCTGTTACTTCACTCGCCGGAAAATGAAATCCGGCAATGGAGGATAGTTTATGGCACGCCTTGCAAGAGCCGAACAGCACCCCGCAACTACAGGTACCACGCTGGTTGTAATGGTGGGATTGGGAGTCGCCTTCCTGCTGTTCATGGCATTTCTAAACGTCGTCAAGAGCGGTAACCTGCTCAATGATTCCAACCTGCTCTACGCCGCGCTGATTTTCTATTCGGGCGCGGGAACGCTTTATCTGGGCTTTGGAGTCACTGGCACTCCTTCTTATATCCGCTTCGCCTCGCTGGCGACGTGGGCTGGCTTGCTCGCTAACACCGGCGCCGTGGCTCATCGCTGGTATGAATCGGGACATCCGCCGTTCGCGAGCATCTACGAGATGCTGCTCAGCTTTGTGTGGACTCTCGCCGTCCTGACCTTGATCGCTGAGAAAAAATTCGGAGTGAAAGTTATTGGCACGATAACCATGCCTGTGGCAATCGTGGGCGTTGTGCTGATGCAGTTGTTGCGCACCGAAGTTCACCCACTGGTGCCCGCGCTGCAATCAACCTGGCTGCACGTTCACGTTACCCTGGCCATGCTGGCCTACGCGGCATGCGCGCTCAGCTTTGCCCTGGCCATGATGTTCCTCATCAAGGACAAGATGAAGACCGAGACCTTTCTTGCCGCGACCAGCCTGTTTGGCATCGCCACTTACCTTGGCGTTTTGACTCGCTTTGAGAAATGGGGTGGGCTGAGCGTGGTGGCCTGGAATCCAGAAGAAAAATCGGAAGTATTTTTGGCCAGAGGTGTGCGCCTGTTTGTTGTGATTCCCGATCTCGGCTGGCTGATGTTGTTAGCGCTGGCCGCAGTCGCGGCGCCGTTCGCCCTGTATCTGGCTTGGCGCAAGAGTGGAAATCAAAACTTTATCAGCATCGCCAACCGCGCAGTGTTTGTCAGCATTCTGCTGCAGGTGATGGTGCTGGTGTTCTTCTTGCTGCGAACTCGTGATGGCAGTTACGCTTCGCTCGATGCCGACGGCCTGTTCTCAACCAGTCTGGCTGCCAGCCCGTTCATTCTCTCTGGCTTGGTGGGCGGGATTTTCGTTTCACTGCTGTACCTCTTGCTTCTGTGGCGGCGTCAAGACCTCGAGCGCATGCTGCCCAGCGCCGAGGAACTCGACCGCATCACTTACAAAACCATCGCGATCGCATTTCCCTTACTCACCCTGATGATCGCGGCGGGCGCCTACTGGGCCAATCGCACCTGGGGCTCTTATTGGAGTTGGGATCCAAAGGAAACCTGGGCGGCGATTACATGGCTGGTGTACGCGGGATATTTGCATATGCGTGTCACTCGGGGATGGCGCGGCCGGCGTGCCGCTTACTTCGCCATTCTCGGCTTTGCCATAGTGATGTTCACTTTCTTTGGGGTGACTTACTTGCTGCCGGGGCTGCATGCATATGCTTAGCCGCTGTCAGTCCGCGGCTAAAGCAACTATGCTACTGGCAGTGAACTCCAAAACTCCTGCAGCCCGCCAACTTGATGATTGGCCGGGTGGCAGCACTCTGACAACATCTGCGGACCGCTCGCAGGTGGAGGAATTCCGATTGGGTTCCGTACGCGTTAATTGGCAGCTCAAAGCGATCTTGCCGGTAGGCCTCGTACTGCTGGCGGGGCTGCTGCTCTTTATTCTAGCGACGGTATCTCTGCGCGACCCTGAACGCCATGCGGTGCTGATCGTCGCGGGCGCGGGAGCCGTCGCCATCTGTGCCGTGTTGATCATCGTGCTTGCCTATCTGATTCAACGGCCCATGGTGGAACTGCAAGAAAAAATGGCACAGGTGAGTGAAGGCAATTTGAACGTGGAGGTCAGCTTCTCCCAGCGCAACGACGAAATCGGAGACCTCGGCCGCAACTTCAATCACATGATGCAGCAGCTTCGGGACAGCCGCCGGGAAATCGAGCGCCTGCATCGCACCCAAATGTCACGTGCCGAGCATCTGGCCACACTCGGCGAGTTGGCTGCAGGCTTGGCCCATGAGATTCGCAACCCGCTGGCCGGAATCGCAGGCGTCATCGAAATCATCGGTCGCGATCTGCCTGAAACCAGTCCCGCGCGAGCAGTCGTAAAAGACGTGCGCCTGGAGATCGGGCGCATCAGTCGCACCTTGACTGATCTCTTGGAGACGGCTCGCCCTCGTCGCCCGCAGGTTCGCCGGAGCAACCTCAACACCACTGTGGAACATGCCGTGATGCTGGCGCGCCAGCAGGTGCTCTCCCGACCAATCAAGATCGAATTGGAAAAGTCACCCGATCTGCCGGAAGTCGATCACGACAGCGATCAGGTTCACCAGGTGCTTCTGAATCTGCTCCTGAACGCAGTCCAGGCCATGGAAGGACCGGGCATAGTGCGCGTCGAAATCGGCTCACGCGATAATTTCGCCAGCGTGGCGGTCAGTGACACCGGTCGTGGCATCTCTGCACAGAACTTGCCGAATATTTTCCGCCCCTTCTACACCACCAAGGGCGATGGCACCGGTCTCGGCCTCTCTCTGGCGCATCGTATCGTCGAAGATCATCACGGCCGCGTCGAAGTTAGCAGTGTCGTGGGAAAGGGAAGTACGTTTACCGTCCTGCTGCCATTTCACGTGCCCACCGCGGAGGTCGCCGCTTCCTAACAGGTGTTCCGCGGCAACGCTTACGTAGCCTCGTGCGCCTCGTCCGGGTGTTCGAGGGAAACATTCTTCAATTCAAGCCATCAGAGCAAGCTGTGTTCATTTCGTAGTAAATTAATCACCAATGCCTGCCGAGAAAATTATGATCGTGGACGACGAGCGCCTGGTGCGCTGGTCGCTGCGCCAGAAGTGCGAGGAGTGGGGCTACCACGTGGTCGAGGCCGATGCCGGGGGACCTGCGCTCAAACTGGCTCAACATGAATCGCCCGATCTGGTTCTTCTCGACGTCCGCATGCCTGACCTCAGTGGCATCGAAGTGCTGGACCAACTCAAGAAAAATGGGGACGCCCGCGCCGTCATCATGATCACCGCCGATCCCCAGCTCGACGATGTCAAAGCCGCACTCAAGCTCGGGGCTTATGACTTCGTAGGCAAGCCGGTCGATTTCGATGAGCTTCACATCACCATTAAGAATGCGCTCGAGGCCACCAGCTTACGTGCCGAAGTCCAGACCCTGCGCGGTGAGGTGCGCCGCGAAGCTGGCTATGACAGCGTGGTGGGAGTCTCACCGAAGATGACCGAGCTCATGAACTTCGTCCGCAAGGTCGCGTCGAGCGAGGCCACTACAATTCTGATTCAAGGCGAAAGTGGTACCGGAAAAGACCTCATTGCGAAAGCCATCCACTATGAGAGTTCCCGGCAGCCCAAGCCCTTTGTGGCCATCAACTGCTCAGCCATCCCAGAGACGTTGATGGAAGCCGAACTCTTCGGCCATGAAAAAGGCGCATTCACCGATGCCAAACAGATGAAGAAAGGCCTGTTCGAGGCCGCCGACGGCGGTACGCTTTTTCTCGACGAGATCGGCGAACTCTCTCCGCTATTGCAAGCCAAGTTGCTGCGTGTGCTTGAAGATCAAGTCATCCGCCGCGTAGGTGGTATCAAAGATATGCAAGTGGATGTCCGGGTGATCGCCGCCTCCAATCGCGATCTCGAAAAGGCAGTGCGCGAAAGCCAGTTTCGTCAGGATCTCTATTACCGGCTGGCGATTATCGCGATCTTCATCCCGCCGCTGCGGGACAGAAAAGAAGACATTCTCCCTCTCGTGGATTTTTTCATCGAGCGCTACAACCGCAGATTCAAGAAGTCGATTCGTGGCGTGACCGACGAGACCCGCCGTCTTCTTCTAAGTCACAATTGGCCGGGCAATGTCCGCGAACTGAAGAACACCATCGAGCGCGGCATGATCCTTGAAGATGAGCCCTTTCTGCGCCCCGTGTATTTGCCGTTTTCCGTGGGCGAATCCGGCGGCCGCACCGTCTTCGAACGAACCTCGCCTTCCGACGGTGGACAAACCTTGCCCAACGGCCGCTCGCTCCCGAGGCTCTATATCCCCGAAGGCGGGACCTCGCTCGAGGAAGTCGAGCACCACATGGTCGAGTTGGCTATGCGCCAATCCAACGGCAACCAAACCCACGCCGCGAAGCTGCTCGACATCAGCCGCGACGCTCTGCGCTACAAGCTAAAGAAATTCGGCCTCATCCGTGGAGATGAAGAAGGCTCCCAGACCAGCATGGCAGAGGAGCAGTAAGAACCGTTCAGAGATGGTGTGAAACTATGCCGTGGCGTGTTTTCCGGTTCTACTGCGTAACTTAGCGGCCAGGTGCTACTGCATGAAGTCGGTCGCCTCGTTACGCCCCCAGATAAACAGTCCGCGTGATCCCATTGCCAGCAAGCCGAGTGTCGGAGATTCGGGACCGCGCCTGAGCTGTTCGACGACGGCCTCGCCGCCCTTCGTCTGACCCGTACGGATGGATTTGTTGGATATGGTTTCATAGGCGTAACCAGTCAGCGTGACCGTAATGGAAGAACCGGCAACCTGCACGTTCAGTCGCGCCCAGCCGTAGTGGGTCTTTCCGGCAATCTTGAATCGCAATCCTAGGTAGCGATTCTTTACGTTGATCCAACTGCCGGCGTAAACGGTCCCACCCCCTCCGGTATGGGCGACCTCGGCCATCTGCTGCCCGGGAAAGTACTGATAAGGGCCAACCAGCGAGCCGGCTTTGAGCGCGGAGGCCCAGCCGGGCTGCCCACCAAACCCTCGCACGCCGTTCCCAGGAACCGGCACGGCAGACCCGAACGTAAAAGAAGAGGAGGTATTTCTCGTCCCCTTTACCCCGAGAGTAAAGTCCATTTTTCCATCGTGGTTGAGGTCAAGCTTATAGCTCGCGCCTTTTTTGAGGATGTGGTGCGTGGGCGTATAAATGATTTTGGCCTCGGCTGGCAGCGTCAGCGCCAGCATCCCAACTCCCCCCGCGCTCGCGGCCAGCGCATATGAGTTGAGGCGTCGATGAGTGGACTGCGAAAGCTTGCACTCGGTTGTCGGCTGACGAGGTGAGAGATTCATCGAATTCTCCTGCATGCCTTTGTGTCTTCGTGTGCTAGTTGAAACACTCAATCGAACTTCAGCCGCGATTTCGCGCCGGTGGCAGCCTCAGCCATCCTGGCCAGCTACGGCGTGATCTCAAACACAACCCCATCGCCACCGGCGCCCCCAAAGCCAGCGGTCCCGTACAGATTGCCATTCTTGTCGATAATCAGCGTGCCCGTCGGATCACCTCCCTCTGAGCCGCCATGGAAAGCATAGACCACACTGTATTTCCATGGACCTTTCAGGCGCGGCTCCAACTTATAGACGAAGCCACACCCTCCACCGGCGCAGTTGCCCTGCTCCGGGCCCCAAACGGTGCCGTATAG
>Ga0210390_10003275_pt1 | contig 13938 bp, 11 predicted proteins | sample IncBWH11OmetaG_FD_161050 | JGI IMG/M metagenome (GOLD analysis project Ga0210390, IMG submission 161050) | Forest soil microbial communities from Barre Woods Harvard Forest LTER site, Petersham, Massachusetts, United States - Inc-BW-H-11-O ...
TGTCGTTGGAGGATTCCGGCTCGATCGCCAAGGAGCTCGACCGCGAGGGCATCACCTACGAGCTGCGCAACGACGGCAATGTGATCATGGTGCCGCGCGATAAGGTGGCGCGGCTGCGCATGACGCTGGCCGAGAACGGCCTGCCCAAGGGCGGCGGCGTCGGCTACGAGATTTTCGACAAGTCGGACGCACTCGGCACCACGAGCTTCGTCCAGAACATCGATCAGCTGCGGGCGCTGGAAGGCGAGCTGGCGCGCACGATCCGCACCCTCGATCAAGTCGAAGACGCGCGTGTGCATCTGGTGCTGCCGGATCGGCCGCTGTTTTCGCGCGACAAGGTCGAGCCATCCGCCTCCATCGTGCTCAAGTTGCGCGGCACGCTCGAACCGTCGCAGGTCCGCGCGATCCGCCATCTCGTCGCCACCGCGGTCTCCGACCTGCGGCCGCAGCGCATCTCGATCGTCGATGAGCAGGGCCAACTGCTGGCGGACGGCGCCGGTGACGACCCGAACGGCGGTGGCGCCGAGGCCGATGAGCGGCAGGCTGCCTACGAAAAGCATTTGCGCGAACAGGTGGAGTCGATCGTCTCCTCGGTAGTCGGACCGGGTCATTCGCGCGTGCAAGCCGCCGCCGATTTCGATTTCAACCGCATCACCCAGACCTCGGACAAATTCGATCCCGACGGCCGCGTCGTGCGGTCCAGCCAAAGCCGGGAGGAAACCTCGGCTACAAGCCAGGGCAACAACAACGAGGTGACAGTCGGCAACGAATTGCCCGGCGCCAATCAGCGCCCGCCCGCCGGCGCCAATGCCAGTCCAGCCGATCAGAGCCGCAAAACCGAGGAAATCGTCAATTACGAGATATCCAAGACCACCAAGACGGAAGTGATCGAGGGCGGCAGGCTCAATCGTCTTTCGGTCGCCGTCCTGGTCGACGGCACCTACGCCAAGGACGACAAAGGCAACGTGACCTACCAACCGCGCAGCAAGGAAGAGCTCGATCAAATCGCGGCGCTGGTACGCTCGGCGATCGGCTTCGACCAAAAACGCGGCGACCAAGTCCAGGTTGTCAACCTGCGCTTTGCCGAAACGGCGGCCAATCCGATCGTCGAGCCGACCGGCTGGCTGTCGATGCTGCATCTCACCAAAGACGACATCATGAGCTTGGTCGAAACGCTGGTCATGGGCGTGCTCGGTCTTATCGTGCTGCTCCTGGTGGTGCGACCGCTGGTGCGCCGCATCATCACTCCGGACGAACGCGCTCTAGCGCCATCCGGCGCCGGGGCCGGCGGAAGTCTGCCGTCAGGGATGGCGGTCGCGGCGCTCACAGCGGAGAGCAGCGCCGATCCCGCCAAGGCGGCAGAACCGAATCAGACAGCAAAGATGATCGACATCGCCCAGATCCAGGGCCAGGTCCACGCCCAATCCGTGCAAAAGGTCGGCGAACTCGCCGACAAAAATCCTCGCGAAACCGTTTCCATCATCCGTTCATGGCTGAACGACAGCGCCGCCGCGTAATAGACCCATGGCTGCACCGAACAAGAACGATCCGAAGCAACACGACGCCGCGCAAAGCGAGATCGCCAGCGCGCTGGCGAGCCTTGCCGGCAAGGCGACGCATGCGGCGCCGCCCAAACGCCCGCTGCGCGGACCAGAACGCGCGGCAGTTCTGTTGCTCGCGCTCGGCGAACACCACGGCGGCAAGATCTGGAGCTTGCTCGACGACGACGAACTGCGTCAGATTTCCATATTGATGTCGACGATCGGCACCATCGAAGCCGAGCAGGTCGAGAATCTGCTGCTCGAATTCGTCGGCCGGATGTCGGCTTCGGGTTCGATCATGGGCACCTTCGAGGCCACCGAGCGCCTGCTGCAGTCCTATCTGCCCCCGGAACGCGTCGGCACCATCATGGAGGAAATCCGCGGGCCGGCCGGCCGCAACATGTGGGAGAAGCTCTCCAACGTCCAGGAAGAGGTGCTCGCCAACTATCTCAAGAACGAATACCCGCAGACCGTCGCCGTTGTTCTGTCGAAGATCGGCCCGGAACATGCCGCCCGCGTGCTTGCCATCTTGCCGGAAGATCTGGCGCTCGACGTCGTCAACCGCATGCTGCGCATGGAGGCGGTGCAGAAGGAGGTCCTGGAGCGCGTCGAGCAGACGCTGCGCACCGAATTCATGTCGAACCTGTCGCAAACCCGCCGGCGCGACGCGCACGAAGTCATGGCCGAGATCTTCAACAATTTCGACCGGCAAACCGAGACACGGTTCTTGACGGCGCTCGAAGAGGACAATCGCGAAAGCGCCGAACGCATCAAGACCCTGATGTTCACCTTCGACGACCTGTCAAAGCTCGACACCGCTTCGGCGCAGACGCTCATGCGCCACGTCGAAAAGGACAAGCTCGCCGTCGCGCTCAAGGGCGCCGCCGAGCCGGTACGCCAGTTTTTCCTGTCCAACATGTCGACGCGCGCCGCCAAGATGCTGATGGACGACATGCAGGCCATGGGCCCGGTTCGCCTGCGCGAAGTCGACGAAGCGCAGGGCCTCCTGGTCAATCTCGCAAAGGATCTCGCCGCCAAAGGCGAGATCGTGATCTCCAAGACCCGCGGCGAAGAAGAGCTGATCTATTGATGCGCAATTCGATCAAGCCGATGGCAAGACTCCGAAGATGAACGCAGCGACGAAAAAGTTCCTGTTCGATACCGATTTTGCCGGCCCGGGCGAAAGCAAGTCGACGGGCACGGCGATCGCGCTGACCGAACACGTGCTCAAAGTCGCCGAGGCGGAAACCGCCGCCCATCACAGAGGCTATGCCGACGCCCAGCGCGATGCCGCGATCGAGACGGGCCGGCGCGTGGCCGACGCGCTCGAGCACATCGCGGCCGCTCTCGTCGTCGCCAACCGCGCGCTGGCGGCGATCGAATGCCGGCTCGAATGCGAAGCGGTCGAGGTTGCGGTCGCGGTAGCGCGCAAGCTTTCACCGGCCCTGATCGCGCGCGAACCGTTTGCCGAAATTTCGGCACTGGCCAGCGACTGCTTCCGCCAGCTCGTCAGCGCGCCGCATATCGCGGTGCGCGTCAACGACGCGCTCTACGCCATCGCCAAGGAAAGACTCGAGGAGATCGTGCGCACGCGCAGCTTCGAGGGGCGGCTCGTGGTGCTCGCCGAACCCGATATCGCGATCGGCGACTGCCGGATCGAATGGGCCGACGGCGGCATCAACCGCGACAGCGCCGCCACCGAGGCGGCCATCGCCGCGGCAGTCGACGGCTATATCGGCGCGCGCCGCAATGCCGCCGCGTCCCACGACACGTTGAGGAGATCAGAGCATGAGTGAGGACGGCAAAATCCCGCTACCCAACCTCGAGGGCGGCGAAGGGGCCGTCGAAGCGCCGCCGCTCGCGGCGGAACCGGACGGGCCTATCACGCGCGTCGCATCCGACCTCGAGGCGGTCTTCGACGTGCCGGTCAAGGTCTCGGCGGTGCTCGGCCGCGCGCATATGGACATCGGCGACCTGCTCAAGCTCGGGCCAGGCACCGTGCTGGAGCTCGACCGCAAAGTCGGCGAGGCGATCGACATCTACGTCAACAACCGCCTGGTGGCCCGCGGCGAAGTCGTCCTGGTGGAAGAAAAGCTCGGCGTGACGATGACGGAAATTATCAAGGCAGAGAGATCGTAATCCGCTCGGCTTAGGGAAGAAGGAATAACAAGATGCGCCTTTTGATCGTCGGCACGCTTAACGGCCAGCTCACCACCGCGACCAAGATCGCGATGGACAAGGGCGCGCTGGTCACCCACGCCGCGGATATCGCCCAGGCGCTCGCGGTGCTGCGCTCCGGTCGCGGCGCGGACCTGCTGATGGTCGACGTTGCGATCAACATCCGCGAGCTGGTGGCCGGGCTCGAGGCCGAGCACATCCACGCGCCGATCGTCGCCTGCGGCACCGCCACCGACGCGCGCGCCGCGGTCGCCGCCATCCAGGCCGGCGCCAAAGAATATATTCCGCTGCCGCCCGACGCCGAATTGATTGCCGCGGGGCTGGCCGCCGTCGCCGACGATCGGCGCGAATTGATCTACCGCGACGACGCCATGGCGCGCGTCGTCAAGCTGGCGCAGCACGTCGCCGGCAGCGAAGCCTCGGTGCTGATCACCGGCGATTCCGGCACCGGCAAGGAGGTCCTGGCGCGCTACGTGCACGCCCGATCGAACCGCGCCAAGAAGGCGCTGATCTGCGTCAATTGCGCGGCGATTCCGGAGACGCTTCTGGAATCCGAATTGTTCGGCCACGAAAAGGGTGCGTTCACCGGCGCGGTGGCGCGCCGCATCGGCAAGTTCGAAGAAGCCAATGGCGGCACGCTGTTGCTTGACGAGATTTCGGAGATCGACGTGCGGCTGCAGGCCAAGCTCTTGCGCGCCATTCAGGAGCGCGTCATCGACCGCGTCGGCGGCACCAAGCCGGTGCCGATCGACATCCGCATCGTCGCCACGTCGAACCGCAATCTCGCCGAAGCGGTGCGCGACGGGTCATTCCGCGAAGACCTGTGGTTCCGTCTCAATGTCGTGAACTTGAAAATCCCGCCGCTGCGCGAGCGGCCGGCCGACGTCATCGAACTCGCCCAATATTTCATCAAGAAATACGCCGCCGCCAATGGCGTGATTGCGCGACCGCTGTCGCATGAAGCGCGCCGCACGCTGACGCTGAACTACTGGCCCGGCAATGTGCGCGAGCTGGAGAACACCATGCACCGCGCCGTGCTGATGGCGAGCGGCGAGGAGATCGGGCCCGAAGCCATTCTGACGCCCGACGGCACCCGTATCGACCAGCAGAAGAACGCGCCGGCCGTGGCGCATGCGGCGTTCGCCGCTGAGCAGGTGTCGCGCGGGCTGGTCGGTCACACCGTCGCCGAAGTCGAGCGGGACCTCATCCTGCAGACGCTCAAACACTGCCTTGGCAATCGCACCCACGCCGCCAATGTGCTCGGCATTTCGATCCGCACGCTGCGCAACAAGCTCAACGAATATTCCGCCGAAGGCTTGCCGGTGCCGCCGCCGGGCGGCGGCGAGCCACGCGTTGCCGCGGCATAGCCCGGAATCGCATTTAAGCAGGGGCTAACCATATGTGACGGACGCGGCCGCACCCTGCCGCGGGGCGACCATTGATTGATCGCGATCTCGCCCGAAAACCGGCCATATTTCGGGGTGAGGTCGTGTGATCGTCTCGCCTATGCTGTCTTTTGGAAAAATCCAACGTTTCGTTCAGAGAGAAACATGATGCTTCCGCGTCGCCGATTTCTCAATCTGGCAGCGAGCGCCGTCGCCATGCCGGCATTGCTGCGTAGTGCCCGCGCCGATACTTATCCGTCGCGGCCGGTTCATCTGCTCGTCGGCTTCCCGCCGGGGGGCGCCGCCGACATCATCGCGCGGCTCACCGGACAAATGCTCTCGGAGCGACTAGGCCAGCCCTTCGTGGTCGAGAACCGCGGCTCGGCGGGCCAGCAGGTCGCCGCCGAGGCCGTGGTGAAGGCGGAGCCGGACGGCTACACGCTGCTGTTGATGGCTAATCCCAATGTCATCAATGCGATGCTCAATCCAAATCTCAACTTCAATTTCACGCACGATCTCGCGCCGGTCGGCGGCGTCGATCTCAACCCGCTGATCCTCGAGGTCAATCCGTCGCTGCCGGTGCACAGCGTGCCGGAGCTCATCGCCTATGCCAAGGCGCACCCCAGCCAGATCAATATGGCGTCCGGCGGCGTCGGCTCGACGCCGCATCTTGCCGGCGAGCTGTTCAAGATGATGACCGGCATCAACATGCTACATGTGCCCTATCGCGGCGATGCGCCGGCGATCACCGACTTGCTGGCCGATCAGGACCAGGTGATGTTCGATTTGATCCTGCTGTCGCTTTCTCACATCCGCAGCGGCACGCTGCGCGGGCTGGCGGTCACCAGCGCCAAGCGTCTGCCGACATTGCCCGACTTGCCGCCGGTGGCGGATTTCGTGCCCGGCTACGAAGCTTTTGCCTGGCAAGGCGTCGCCGCACCCAAGGGCACGCCGCCGGATATCGTCGCTAAGCTCAACAGCGAGATCAACACCTCGCTGGCCGATCCCAAGATCGCCTCGCGCCTGACCGATCTCGGCGGCGTACCGATGCCGATGACGCCCGCCGCGTTCGGCCAGCTCATTGCCAGCGAGGTCGACAAATGGGGCAAGGTGATCAAGTTCGCCAACATCAAGACGGGGTGAAATTCTCAAACGTCATTGCGAGCGAAGCGAAGCAATCCAGCTGCTTGGCGTAGAGTTGATTGCTTCGTCGCGTTGCTCCTCGCAATGACGCCGCGGCTACTTGGTCGCGTCGCCGCCATCGACCATGATGGTCTCGACCTCGCCGGCGCCGTTCTTGCGGCGGAATGCAGCCGCTTCGTCGTATTCCTTCGAGGTGAAGCAAGCGACCCCCTGCTCGAAGGTCGGAAACTCGATCACCACGAAACGTTGAAACTTGTGCGGCCCTTCCATGACCTGGAAGCGGCCACCGCGGGCCAAAACCTTGCCGCCGAATTTGGCGATAATGGCCGGTACGCGGTCGGTATATTTCTTGTATTCGGCGGGATCGTTGATCTTCGAGCGCGCGACCCAATAGGCTGGCATGGCTTTTCCTTCCGTCATGTCCGCACTTGTTGCGGGCATCCACGTCTTCATGTGCAACGACTGAATAAAAGACGTGGATGGCTGGGACAAGCCCGGCCATGACGAACGAAGAGCGAGCGTTAGGTTAAGTCCCCGCGAACAGCCCACGCAGTAATTTGGCCGGCGCGGAAAGCGGTTGTGCGGCCGGCCGCGGGCCGCCGACCATGTGCCGGCCGAGCGCAGCGAGGAACGCGGCCTTCGGCATCGGCCTGGCGAACAGATAGCCCTGGCCGATATCGCAGCCGAGACCCTGCATTTTGTGGCTTTCGTGCACGGTCTCGATGCCTTCGGCCACGGTCTTGAGCCCGAAACGTTTGCCGAGCTCAATGATGGTCTCGCACAGGCCGGCATTGACGCGGTCGAGGTGGCAATTGCTGACGTAGCTACGGTCGATCTTCAACTCGCTGAACGGCAATTGGCGCAGCCGCGCCAGCGATGAATAGCCGGCGCCGAAATCGTCGATCGCGAGCGTGCAATCGAGTTCGCGCAGCTCGTCGGCGACGTCGTTGGCGATCTTGAGATCGTTGAGCGCTTCGTCCTCGGTGACTTCGAGGATCAGACCGGGCCAGGTCGGCGCGCGAGGCCGCTCCTCGCGCAAAATCTGGGCGATCGGCAGCTTGACGAACGCGGATACCGGCACATTGACCGAAAGCTTCACCGAAGCGCCGAGCGCCGCGCAGCCCTCAAAGTCGCGCAGCGCGGCGAGAATGACGCGCTCGGTCAAAATCAGCATCTCTTCTTCGCTGGCGCCCGGCAGGAACAGCGCCGGCGGGATGATGCTGTCGTCCGGCCGCCGGGCGCGCACCAGACCCTCGGCGCCGACCAGGCGTTTCGAGCGCAGATCGATTTTAGGCTGATACCAGAGCTCGTCCCAATTACGCCGCAGCACGTCACGCAGCGTGACTTTGCCGCCGGCCGGCCCGGGATCGGGCGCAGCCGGCTTTGCTGCAATCAGGGTACGCAATCCTTCCAGCACGGCGAGACTTCCTCGTCACGGCGGAGTTTGCGGCACAAGGAACGGTGGCACCGTTAATGGGAAGAACTACGTATGAAAGGTGGTTTGCGCGATGTAAGCGCCTTCGCGAGAATTTTAGCGACCGCGCCTTATTCCGCGGCGCGGCGCGCGGCGATGATCTGGTCGGCGGTACGGCCGGTCAGCTCTGCCATGTGATCGAATTTGAAGGTGAAGGTGCCCGCGCCGGCGGTCGCCGAGCGGACCTCGACGATGAGATCGCCGATCTCGGCTTCCGGCATTTTGGCGCGCACCACGTCCCAGCCGTCCCAGCCTTCGCGGGTGTCGAAGCCGAGAATCTGGCCGCGCCGCCCGGACATCAGCGCATTGATCTTCGCGGTGGCGTCGGTGGGGCAGAAGATTTCCACCAGATGGATCGGTTCGAGCAGGACCGGCTGGCACTGCGGCAGGCCTTCGACGATGCCGATGCGGCCTGCGGTGCGGAACGCCATGTCGGAGGAATCCACCGTGTGATAGGAGCCGTCGACCAGCGCGACGTGCAGATCGACCACCGGAAAGCCGAGCGGTCCGTGCTTGAGCGCGTCGATGACGCCTTCCTCGACCGACGGAATGTAATTGCGCGGCACCACGCCGCCGGTGATCTTGTCCTCGAACGAAAACCCCGAGCTGCGCGGCATCGGCTTGATATCGAGCACGACATCGCCGTACTGGCCGTGGCCGCCGGACTGCTTCTTGTGGCGGCCGCGCTGCACGATGCCTTTACGGATGGTCTCGCGATAGCCGACGCTCGGCGTGCGCCGTTCGATGGCGACGCCGAAACGGTCGCTCAATCGCTCGGTGGCGACGCGCAGATGCATTTCGCCCTGGCCCCACAGCACCACCTCATGGGTCTCGGGGTTGTGCACGATGGTGATCGAGGGATCCTCCTCGACCAGCTTGGCAAGCGCCAGGCCGAGTTTCACGTCGTCCTTGCGTTCCTTGGCCGAGATCGCGATGGCCAGCACCGGCGGATAGGGCGCGATCTTGGCGAGCGCCGGGTGGGCTTGCTTGCCTGCGGTGAGCGTGTCGCCGGTCTTGGCTTTATCGAGCTTGGCAAAGGCCACCGTTTCGCCAAGCGCCGCCGGCCCGCGCTTTTCGGTCGTCTGGCCGACCAGCTTGAAGACGCCGGCGACCCGGCCGGCTTCGTCGTCTTCGGTCAGGAACGTCGTGCCATCGCCGGCCTGCCCCGCCAGCATGCGCACGACAGACATTTTGCCGCCATGCGCGGTGTTGAGCGTCTTGAGCACATAAGCGACCGCATCGTTGCCGGCTTTGACTCCGAGCCGTTTCGCGGTGTCGGCAATGCCCGGCGATTCATGGCGCAGTGCCTTTAGCAGCCGCAGCACGCCGTTCGCCCGGGCCGCAGTGCCCATCAAGACCGGACAGACAAATCCCTCGCGCAATTCGCTACGCAGATCGTCGAACACCTTGTCGCGCGGCGGCTGGATGTCTTCGAGCAACTGCTCCATCAGCTCGTCGTCGTGATCGGCGAGCGTCTCCAGCATCGAAAAGCGCGCGGTCTTTTCCAGATCGGCGGCATCGCCTTCGAGCGGCACGATTTCGGAAGCGGCGTGCTCTTTGTAGACAAAGGCGCGTTCCAGCGCGAGATCGACGAAGCCGGAGATAATGTCGCCCTTGAAGGTGGGGATTTGCCGCAAGATCAGCTTGGTGCGCGAGGCGGGCTGCAGCAGCTTGAGGACGTCATGGACGCCGGCTTCGCCCTTGTCGATCTTGTTGACGAACAGGATGCGGGGAATCTTGCGGTCTTCCAGCTCGCGCAAAATGAGCTGGAGCTGCGGGATTTTCTTTTCGTCCAATTCGCACACCACCACCGCCGCGTCGACCGCCGGCAGCACCGCGCGCATGTCGTGAACGAATTCGACCGAGCCCGGGCTGTCGAGGAAGGTGTAGGCGTCGCCCATGAAAGTGGTGGTGGCGACGGTGAGCTCGACGCTCATCTTGTGATGGCGCGCTTCCTTGCTGGCGTCGCCGACCGTGTTGCCGGCTTCGACGCCGCCCTGGCGCGGGATGGCGCCGGTGCGGGCGAGAATGGCTTCAAGGAGCGTGGTCTTGCCGCTCTGGAACGGACCGACCAGCGCGACGCAGCGCGGACCCGTTGCGCGCGCGCCATTGCCGTTGCCGTTTGTCGCCGGACTGGTGGCCATGACCGCCTCCCGCAATCGTCTCCTGAAAACGGACCCGTCTTTGCCCCTTTTGGTCCTGCCCCGCGGACGGGGGAGGAAGGGGAGCGGAACGGCATCGTTTCAGGCGGCGGCGGGGCCGGTCAAGAGGCGTAACATCGCGTTCGTCGCCGGCTGCGTGCGGCGTCAGAGTCCCGGAACTTGTCCGCGCGGCGGCAACGCCGATTTATTGCGCGAGATGCAGCTCCAGCGCGCCGATGCCGGCCGCGGCATTCAATCCGACCTGGCCCTGGACCGACAGCGGCTGCAACGCCACCGAACGATTCGAGCCGCCGATCAGCGCATTGGCGCCGACGCCGGCGCCCACGGTCGCTTCGGCTTGCGCTCCGGCATAAGTGCCCGACAGCATCCCGACATAGCGATTGGTGCCGGCAAACACCGCCCAGACGATGGCGCTGCCGGTGGTGAAACCGACGTCGAGGCCGATCTTGGTCATCGTGCCGGTATAGGCTTCGGGGGGTCCGCCATCCGGCTGGAACGTGCAACTCACGTTGCGCTGCGAGCCGACGATCAGGCCGACGCCGGCCGAAACCGAACAGGCGAGCTGGCCGACCTGCACGCGGTTCGCTTGGGCATTGGCCGGCACTGCCGTGGTCGCCGCGAAGGCAGCCGCTCCGACGCATGCGGCTGTAAAACCCTTAGAAAGCATATCCTTACTCCCCTCACCGGCCCGCCTTTGGGCCTGCTGATTGGATTGTAAGCGAGATTGGAGGCGGCGTCTCGCGTCGTTTTGCCCAGCGTTAAGGGGCGATTCGCACGAGTGCTTGAGCGCTCCCTCTCGCCGCGCGCGGGGAGAGGGTTGCGGTGAGGGGGCCTCTGCGCTGGGCGCAGAAGAATAGCGTCCGGAGGCCACCTACCCGCGCGGCGAGAAGTGAATAAGCGATCTCGTTCTCGCGATGCGCCTTCGCATCCGAGCTTTGGTGGGGCCGAAAAAGGGGGATTTACAAATTCAAAAGGGACCACCCTCGTTTAGGAGGGCGAAAGAGCCAGTTTTCCCGGAGGGGCAGTCGCTGACGACGGCGACGAGTGCGTCTTCTGAAAATCCGCGAGAATATTGGCGCTGACTTCCGAAGCGGGGACCGGCCGGCCGAAGAAGAAACCCTGGGCCTGATCGCCATCGGCTTTATCGAGAAAGGCTGCCTGCGTGGCGGTTTCGACGCCTTCGACCGTCACCCGCATATTCAGCTCGCGGCCGAGCGCAATGATCGTTTTTACGACCGTCTTGGCATCACGGCTGGAGCCTTCGAAGCCCTGCATAAAGCTGCGGTCGATCTTGATCTTGTCGAACGGGAAGCGCCAGAGATAGCTCAGGCTCGAATAGCCGGTACCGAAATCGTCCATCACGATCGCCACACCCATTGCCTTGAGTACCTGAAGCTCTGCCAAAATGGCTTCTGAGTTGCCGAGCAGCAGGGTCTCAGTGATCTCCAGCTCGAGCCGGTGGGCTGCGAGGCCCGCTTCTTGCAGCGCGCCGGCGACGATGCTGCTGACGCTACCTGTCAGGAATTGCGCGGGGGACAGATTGACCGCAACGGTCAGGTGCTCCGGCCAAGTCGCAGCGGTGCGGCACGCCTCCCGCAACACCCAGGCGCCGATCTTGTCGATGAGCTGCAAGTCCTCGGCAACGGGAATGAACGCCAACGGCGGGATTAGTATTCCGTCTTCCGCGGGCAGGCGTATCAGCGCCTCGAAGCCGATGAGGCGGCGCTCCGATATTTCGAACAGCGGCTGGTAATACAATTCGAAGCGATCATGCAGCACCGCGTCGCGGATCACTCTTTCGAGTTCGAAGCGCGCTTGCAACTCGGTGTCCATCTCGGCCGCGAAGAACCGGATACAATTGCGGCCGTCGGCCTTGGCCTTATACAACGCAAGATCGGCGCTTTTCAAAAGCCGCTCCGGATTGGTTCCATCTGCCGGCGCTAATGCAACACCAACGCTAACCGTGGCGACGAACGGTCGATCCTTGAGTGTCATTGGCGCCGTCACAGCGGAGATAATGCGTCGCGCAAAATCCTCCGCTTGAACCTTGCCGGCGACCCCGGTCTGGAGCAAGACGAATTCGTCGCCGCCGAGCCGAGCCACAACATCCTCGACACGAATGACCGCACGCAGACGTTCGGCAACCGTTTTAAGCAGAGAATCGCCGCCGTCGTGCCCAAGGGAGTCGTTGACCCGCTTGAAGCGGTCGAGATCGAGGAAGTGCACGGCAATGCCGTCACGCCTCAAGGGAAGAACGGCAAGCGCTGCCTCCAGACTTTGGACGAGTTGGGCGCGATTTGCCAGACCGGTCAGCGCGTCATGGTGCGCGAGGAAGCGAATGCGACGGTCCGCCTGCTGCTTCTCCTTGGTTCGCCGATACCAGGCGAGCGCCGGAAGTCCGAACAACAATGCGGCACCGGCACAGAGTGACAACGCCGCTATCAGGGACGTACGGTAGAACAGGTCATGCTTCTCAGTCTCGTCAACATAGGCGGCAATGACCGCGACGCTACGTCCGTCGATAATGACCGGCACATAGGCCAGCGCGTAGAATTTCGGTTGCCCCGCCAGAGTGCCTGCCCTCACGTCCACTATGGGCCCATTGGTGGCGACCGCGCGGACGGCCGCGGCGCTGAATGTCGACAAGTTGACCTGCGTTACTCCATGGTCTGAAGCAAGCTGCGAATAGCCCTCAGGGTTATAGATTTCATATCGGAATACCTGACCGGCCTTCTGCGCCCATTCAAAGAGGGTCATGCTGGCCCTGGTGGGTTTCTCGCCCACGGCAATCTGCTCGAGATCTGTGACGGTCTCCGCCAGGAGGCGCGCCCAGTTGCGCGCCGTCGAGGTAGCATCTTTATAGAGCAGGTAATCAGTGGTGACTTTTGTGCCCACCCAAATGCCGCCGATCAGGAGACAGAGCGCTGTCAACAGCACAGCAACCCCACGGCGCAATGATAGGTCGGCGAGCACTCTCATCGCTCGCCTGGTGTTCCACTGCGTATTGTGTTGAGTTCTCCCTCCACCTTGGCCAGCAATTCTCGATGACGCGGGTCAGCTGCCGACCAAGTGTCGACTTCCGCTCTGAACACAGCGTCCGCGCGGGAGAGGTCCATCGGCGAAGGGACGACGACGTTCCGATTCGGATCATGCTTCAGGCTTTCAAGCGCTGCATCGTTTGCCGCACGGTAGGTTTCGATGTAGCGCTCGGCAGTCCATCCGCCGCTAAATTTGCGGATGATTTGCTTGGCTTGTTCGGGAAGCCCGTCGAACTTCTGTCGGTTCATCACGACGAGTAAGGGGGCCGCCGAGACACTGAGTAGGTAATGATTCGAGAGGACACGGGAGATGCCGAACTCAATCAAAGGCGCCGGGCCCACCATCGCGCCGTCGAGTTTGCCGCTGCTGATCGCGATCGAGGCTTGGTTGATGGGCATCTCGATCGGCGTCATGCCCAATCCCGCCAAGGCAGCGCTCTCTATGGGATTATTGGCGCGGATTCGCATGCCCGCGAGTTCCCGGAGGGAGGCGGCGGGCAGCCGCGTGTGAATCGTTTCCGGCTCAGTTGCGAAAGCCCCGACCACAAATAGATCATCATAACCACGCAAGGCATTGGCGGCGATCATCCCGGTATAGACCAGGGTTGCCTCGCGAATATTTTTGAACAGACCGGGCAACTCGATGACCTCGTTGTCCGGAAAACGCTCCGGCGTATAACCGGGGACGACAAAAGCCAGGTCGGCAGTGCCGTCGAGCACCAACTGCAGCTGCTGCGCCGGGTCTTTGCCGAGTGAGCCACTCAAGCTGACGGCGATCTGTACGACGCCCCCGGCCTCGGCATTGACCGCGTCGACAAATGGCTCGATGGCGGCAAGATAAGTTGTCGTTTGATCGGACGAGAAATACGCCATCTTCAGCTTAATCGGATCGGCCGCCGCCGCCGCCGGTAACAGCGCGAACAAAAGCAGCGCGCATGGCGTGATCGTCTTGAACATCGATTTTCCTATCTTGACGGCGACCATCGCGTGGACTCGCGGAGCAAGTATTTCAGCCGC
>Ga0210390_10003276_pt1 | contig 13930 bp, 17 predicted proteins | sample IncBWH11OmetaG_FD_161050 | JGI IMG/M metagenome (GOLD analysis project Ga0210390, IMG submission 161050) | Forest soil microbial communities from Barre Woods Harvard Forest LTER site, Petersham, Massachusetts, United States - Inc-BW-H-11-O ...
TCGCTGACGGAGAGAAGGCTGAGAGCCTGAACAAGGCTATCCATCAGCTGAAGCCCGATGCCAATGCCAAGCAAGCCACGAAAGAGGCGGAGCGGCAGGCCAAGGACGACCTGAAGGGAATCGGTCTTTAGCTCCAAAGCCCCCGATATTTGCCGGAGATTTGAAGTAGCATTTCACTTTTCCGGTTTCAGCGTAGTTGGGAGCTAAGAATCAGTTTATGGTGATTTCTTGACCGTGGCTGAATTCCCACCACGCAAAACTTCAATCCAAACGGTGTTTGTATCAACTTTCCCTTGCCAAGCCTCGTAGGGTAGTCCTTTGATTTGTTCTTCGTTGTCGGGGATTGGTGCGGTGTCCCAGCAAAGTGACGATGACAGGTTGCCGATTGATTTGTATGTACCACCCAGTCGCCATCGACCCGGTGTATTGAGTTGCTGAAAGGATTCGAGGTGCATGGAAATAACCGTGCCGTAAAAATCTCCGGCCGGGAGAACAGTCCAACGGTAAACCAATCTCCTCGCAAAACTGTCCTTGGCGTTGTAGAGACAGTCGGCTGCGCAGCCGACTCCTAGTCCGAACAGAGGTTTAATTGGCGGACCTAATTCAAGCCGCAGCGATAACGGCGCGGGTTGTCCACACGGCGTATAAATGTCCTTCTCGATGAAAAGCGGCTTGGACCCAACGTTCCAAATCTCAACTCGCACCTCAAGAACCTCACCAACTTTAATCGATTTCTTTTTCGGAATTAGTCGCACCTCGATTTGTGTACCCTTGGTTTCCTGTGCCTGAAGGTTTCCGAACACAAAGGGTTGGAACACCCCAAGCGTTGGAATCAGAGCCACGACGGTGACCAGGAACGGTGAACGGTGAGCGTTCAAAAAGCACCTCCATCTATTTGACACCATTCGGAATCTTAAGAGTGAGCCTTAGTGCCCGATAAGTTCCATAAAGGGAGTTAAGAAAACAACGCTTTTCCTGAGGGTTAGCTTGTGGGCAAATTCGGAGCCTGGATGCCGAGCGTCCCAATTGAGACGACTGATAACTGTTCTCTTCAGTGGAAAAAGCAGTCGGTCGGCAAGAGAATATCGCACACGTCCCACGCGCTGACCTTCTTTCCAATCTTCCGCTCCGTCGGGTGCTCCGACTTATGGCATCATCACTGATTGCATAACAATGCCCGATGAGGATGAACCGAAACATGCGCGGATTTTTGAGCGGCTTGCACACCCATGAGGCTCTTCTCTCGCCAGAATTGTCGAGTGTCCTAAGCGCAGGGTTTGTGGAAGAAAAGGGATGTGTGCTGCTTGCATCACAAGCACCGGATACCGATTCCGCGTTTCCTCGTGCCGCTACTCAGGACGAAACCGGATACGAATGTTACATCAACCATGTCCACGTCGAGAGCTTGGGCGAAGCACTAGAATTTGCACGGCGATTGAACAAGGCTCTCGCCGCAACCTTCGCGGGCGGTTTTGTTGTTGTCGTGTCCTTTGATTGGCCGTGAAGCAACTGTCCCGATTTCATCAACTCCGAGCGGGTCAGACATGGTTAAACGAAAATCTCGAAGAATACCGAGAGGAAGGAATCGCGGTAATAGATTCAAATTAGCCGATTACTTCATCGCGCCGTCGTGTGCTTTGAACCACTCAATCTTGGCAAATTCCAAATAACGAACGTCGTTCGATTGCTCTGACACGCTGCTGTCGCTAAGAAATTCTGCGAACGTTCCGCCCTTTGTCCAATAGCCGTTCTCGTCGTAAACGAAGAATCGTGGCATCCATTGGGGTGTCGTGGCCGCGCAATTTGAAAATCACGCGCCGGTTTATGAGTGGGTCAAGCCTCATTTCGTTTGTACTGGAAATTAAACTCGCCGGTGCTTGTTCAAAAGGATACTTTTCAGCACCGTCGCCGCTTCAGAGAGCCCCAATATACCTCAGGTTTCATTCAGGCACTATGCCTGTCCCGGCGGGGTGTCGTTCGTTTGACGCGCACTGGTGAAGGAGTGTTTCGATTTTCCTTACCCGCCTTCAATATCTCCGGTGTCTAATGTGATGAAGTGCGCGGCTACGCTATGACTCTTCAACAACTCGTTCCAGTCGGCCGACTCGGCCAGCGAATCCGTAAGACGTTCGTAGCTGGAGGGCTTCTCACATGTACCGACGTTGCATGGCGGCTCGTCCGTGACCCTGCCTGGAACGGTTGGTGGGACGCTTTCAACTGGCCACAATTATTCCTTTACGCGCCCTTTTGTTTTTCTCCGCAGCCACAGTGTGGCAGTTAATCGGTGCTATCGCGGAGTGGTTCTATCGCAAGGTGAATCGGAAAACCGAATACGTCGAACCAGAAGAGTTGCAAGATGTTCAAAGGACTCCGAAATTTTGGCTGCTGGATTCTCTGCGCGTCTGTGTGTTCTACGTTGCTGCGTGCCTGATTGGAGATATCCCAATGGCTGTGAATTACCTAGCGACAGTTCGAGGATGGCCGTTGCATTGGTGGTGGTCCAGCGCGGTTACGTCCTGTCTCTTCCTCATGGTGACAGTGTGGTGGATTCTCGAACGAATCTACAGAATGAACATGGACATCATCCCCGTGACGGGCCGGACAGTTTCTCAGAATTCCGGAGACCCGTAACTCCCAGTGAGTTCCATAAAAGGAGTCAAGGAACAAACACTTCTCCTGTGGCCGGAGTTTTTCTTGCCGTCCAGCCCTACCGCGCACAGAGCGCCCGCCCAATTTAACTTCTTCAGGAAAACGCGCGTCTGATAAAGCACTAACGTTTTATCAGGTTGGACCAAAAACTCGCGGGGAGATAGGGCGAGGCAGACATTCCGGCGTACAAGGCTAGTAGTATCCGAGGCGTTTCTCTTGGTAAGCCTTCAGCCTGTCCTGGCCTCGATGTGACATAGGCAGAAACGTCTTCGTTTCACAATCCACGCGCAGATATGCAGGGTCGCTCCTTCCTGGAACGCTGCGAGGCGCCCAACACACAGGGGCCGCGTACTCATTCTGTGCTTTGGTAAGTGACCCACCATGAAGCGTGAAGTGTTCAGGCATACCCATACCTGGCTGGACGACTACGGTGTAGCTCACTTCCGCGTCCAGCGGGGGAGGGACGACACCAGATAGTGGCGCTCGTTGCAAGAAGCCGGTGGGCAATACTCCGTATGCGAACCGCAGTCCCATTGGCGGAAATCTGTTCCCCTGCCAGTCAAAACTCCAAACCAGACCAACATCGTCTCCGCGCCACTCGGCCTTCTGATGTTCCGGCTCGTAAATCCGCAAGCCGTAAAAGCCTGCTGCCCCATCGACCTGAAACTCTGGAATACGCGAATTGGTCACTGAGACGTACAGGGGCCCTTCCCAAACTGTAAGAAGCCAAAAAAACATCAGCACCGGCAAACAAACCAAAAATGCGAGCAAACTCCGCCCTCTGGTCCTACTTCTACAAAGGTCCCGGATTGAGAAAAGAACCGTTCCCAGCAAGCCAAGAAAGACAAATTTTACCAGCCAGATGCCTATGCCGCTGAAGCGGACGGTATAAAGGGCGAGGAACGTCACCGTGGTGAAGGCTAGGGTGCCGAGCGCCCAAAGCAACGAGCTATCTGGTTCTCGCCGAATTTCCACACCAGAATCATGAACCGGGCGAAATGAACGTGCAATAGAACTGCGGCGTTTCAGGCAACCGGATTCTCCGCAGACGGTGGCTCACCGCACGCAGGAGCGACAAGTGAATCCGTAAATTCGGATACAATTCAAAAGATTTGTGGCAAGTCCTGAGGCGCGAAAATGAGCATTTCAACTTTGGAAGAATGGTACTCCCGGCAGTGCAACGGTAAATGGGAGCATGGTTCAGGCGTCAAAATTTCCACGATTGACAATCCTGGATGGTCGGTCAGCATCGACCTGCGAGGTACGCGAAAAGAGGCAGCAACATTCGAACACATCAAGATTGACCGTGGGCATGACGACTGGATTCACTATTGGGCGGAGAAACAGAAATTCCAGATTGGGTGTGGACCGTTGAATTTGTCTGAAGCGATTGAGATTTTCAGTGAGTGGTTTAAGACGGACTGATTTGATGGAGAACATAATTGGAAGTTGAAAAACCACATGGACGGTAAGCGCGTTAGGACCACCCCGACATCTGCCCCAGTTCTGGCTTGCCGTACAATCTAGTAATGCACACGTACACCGTTTCATTGCGAATCTCATCGGCGGAATTGGATGTGGCACAGGTCACGCTCGAACTAGGCTTGGCTCCAACTCAAACCAGAAAGGTTGGAGCACGCAAGAGTGCAGATGCGGCCTGGGACGAGGCATTGTGGGAACTGGAGGTTTTTCCTAAGGGTCTGCCGGACTGGGACTCGCTGGAACACGGGCTTGCTGCACTCTTGAAGATTTTCGTCCCTCATACGAAATTGCTCAAGGAATACAGCAAGAAGCATGATGTTTTCATATGGTGCGGCCACTTCTCATCCAGTTTTGATGGCGGCCCACATTTGTCGGCGGAAATCCTAAAGGCTTTGGGGGATTTCGGCGTACCCCTGTGGCTTGATGCATATTTTCCAAACCAGTAGTGGCAGTCTTGCCGTCCAGCCCCTGACCGCTTCCCACAGTTTCGTCCTTCACGACATCGGGGTCGCAGTCACGACAACGTCTTCATAATTCTGCGGTTCCGGTGTCTAATCCGAATATGAAGATGCGCTGGCGACTCGCTCTGCCGGTTTTCGGACTCATCCTTTTCGGGGGTGTGACCCGCAACTCATTGCGCTTGAACCGCGAAATTCAGCGCATCCCCAATCGGTACTTTTGGTGGTCATCCACTCGCTTGGATTCCGACCCGCTGAACAGGCACCCGCTGGCCACAGAGCCTTGCAAGGAAAGTGCAGAGAAATACGTGGGATGGACGCCCGAGTTCATTTGGGTTGACCCAGGATGGTTTGCGAAATCGTTGATGCTGTCCGCGTTTCCTGCCTTCGTGTTCGGTGGAGTCATCGTCCGCAGCTTGGGACGGCTCGGCATTAGCGAAGTCTCTAGCTTCATGGTCTTGATGCCTCTGCTCATCTCCGCCTGGTTTTACTTCGTTGGCTGGCTCGTTGACCGTTGGAGATTCAAACGTTTCCCGGCTAACTGCGGCCCCAGTGCCGGATAGTCCTGATTAGTTCCATACAGGGGGTCGAAGGATAAAAACTTTTCCTGTGGCCGGAGTGTTACTTGCGGTCCAGCCCCATTGAGCAGGATTGTTCTCGCCTTCAGTTCCGTGAGTTCGGGACGCTGCAACAATTGCGTAGCGCTTTTGGTTTTCTCTACTGCCGCGCGAAGTGCATCGCGCCCAACGTCGCTCCTTTGAAGACGCGCGTCCCGTAAAGCGCTAGCGTTTATCCGGCTTAGCCTGGGCCAAGCTAATGGACGTCAACAACTTCGTAAACCGAAGCACACAGTGCCACTTGGTCTGTCTCCGGACTTTCGGGGTTGTAGAAAATCGGAATGACCATTCCCGGTAAGAATGAGCGAGTGTTATCTGGAGATGAGGCGGTAATTAAGCGACCGGAGCGGTCCAAAAATTCGTAGGTGATGGCTGGACCCCTCCGTCGCAAGCGCACGCCAGTGACCTCTCCAATTGACATTTCCCCAAGAGTCACCAGTCTTTTATCTCTGATTAAAATCCGAAACGCTAAAAGCAAGAAAGCGAACGGCAGAACTATGAATGGTATCGCGCTCCGAAGGTCGGAATTCATCATTTGTTTGGAAGGGCTGGCACGCCATTCAACAATTAGGAATCCTAGGAGCAAGCTCGGAATAATCACGCATGCCGCCACCACCAAGGTCCACCAGAAACGATAGCCTTGTTTGAAACGCACGATTCGTGGGCGCGGACTAGCCTTCCAAGCATTCCATTTCGCCAGCCGATTGGATTGTAGGTGTGTCCGAGCGCTAGTCACTTCCCGATTTTATTACCAGATGACGGGCCGCGGCGAAATGTGAGCTGACAAGTTTCAGCAACTTGTCAGCTCCTGATTAGTTCCATAAAGGGAGTCAAGGGAAAAATACTTTTCCTCTCGCCGGAGTTTTTCTTGCCTTCCAGCCCGCCCCGTTGAGCAGGATTGTTCTCGCGTTCCGTTCCGTGCACTCGGGACGCCAAACAGTACGTTACAATCCCAGCCGATGTCTTCTTCTGACATAGTCTGGCTCATCATTCTGCCCGGCATTGTATGGGTCTCTTTTATTTTTGTCCTTCTTTCAGACAGCAAGTTCGCCCTGAAATTACGAAGTGCTTGGAATGCCAAGACGAAACGGGAATTGGTTGAAGGGTCCCGTTCCTGGGCGATTTACGGATTTGTGACATTTTCTGCCGTATTCGCCGGGTTGTTGTTGTGGGCAAGAGTTCAGGAGTCCGCCGCGCTCACGGCGACCTTGAATCCGGGACGTTGGGTGCATGGCATCCTCGATGGAATCATTTTGGGACTTGCAATGCTGGGCGTGGCTCTAATTTTCAGGAAGCACTTTCCTGAGGCACAGAAGTTCAGTTTGCTGGTGATGGCTGGAGTCGCCTCCTCACCACCGATGCGCGTCTGCACCCTCCTGCTCGTGGTGTTCACGGAAGAGCTTTGGCGGGCGGTGTGCCTCAAGACTCTAGCGGGAAGCGGCATTGCAGGCCCCCAAGCCTTGATTGCAACCTCGATTGCATACGGATTGACCTTTCTTGCATGGGGCACTACCGCCGTGATTTCCGAGTGCATCGTCGGTGCGACCCTTGGGGGATTCTTTCTCTGGACAAATTCCTTCTTCGTTTCGTTTGCGGCCCATCTCACGCTGCTAGGACAAGTCCTGCTTTATGCTGTGGCTGCCGCGCCGGACGCGGAACCCGGCGATTTTCACCGCAGGCCCTTTACAAAGTGCCCGGCATGCGGAACGATGCTGAGCCTGCGCCAGGTAAACCTGAACCCTAACGAAGCATTTTCCTGTCCGTTTTGTGCCACGCGCGTTACCGTTTCCGACTGGCGTCGAGGTTTGTTTCGATGGGGCTACGTCTTTATCTCTGGTGGCCTCTGGGTAGCATCCTTGGACATCCTGCCTGGGGCCGTGAGAAACAATACCACGCAGTATTTTCTGTCTTGGGTACTTATGTTTTGCTCGTCTATTGGGTTTTGGTCGATTCTCCAGGTGGCCTTCCCACCCAAACTAGAATGTGGCGACCCGGACTTTGTCGGATTAAACCTCGGCGATAAGAAGGCGGTTCGCCAGAAAGAGGAAAGTGGCAGTGAGGATGGTAAATCCAATTCCAAGTAGCAGTAGGTCTCACATCCAAATTTACTGAGGCGGGCGTGTCGCCGGGCTCTGAAGTTGCTGCTAGGTTGGTGGACGATGAGTCGGATAATCTGCATGTGTCCTCGTGGTTCGCAAGGGGTAATTCCGCCAGGCTCGCAAACCGCTGATTTCACTGAGGTGAAAATGGCCGGCTAAGCTAGTCCGCAGGGTACACCTTGCAAACCAGGAGGGGCTACGTCCTGCCGCAATTTGAGCCGATTTTGATATGCGGCACCTTACGGGCAATTTCTTTCCCGGAGGCGGTTGTCAGAGTGCTAAAGTGTTGGTTGTCTGGGTCTCGCCAGAAATCTCTTTCGGAGAATACAGCACTGACTCGTCTCCGCGAGCTGCACTATCCGCTAGCTGAAGCTCCCGATTAACAATCAAAATGAACATGTACAAGACCGAATTTAATCTGGTGCGGATGTTCGTGCAATTACTACGTCGCGGTCTCGGTCCTTGGGGAATGGTGCACGTCGCCCGAGAGTTTCGCTATGACAGGGGCCGCACCGATGTACTGGCATTGGGTGAAAAGGGCAAACATCTAATAGCGTTCGAGGCCAAGTTGGAGAAGTGGAGGGACGCACTCGACCAAGCGTACCGAAACACATGTTTTGCTCAGAGTTCTTATGTTTTACTACCTAGGCACTTAGCTCTGCGTCTCGATAAACACGTCCGAGATTTCGAGTATCGTAATGTTGGGCTGTGTTATATAGACGGCGGCAAGATTTCGATTGCATTTGTTGCTGAAAGAATTGCTCCCCCGGAACGCTGGTTGCTAGACGAAGCCCGAAGAATTGTAGAGGAACGACGCGATGCTAGCAGGTGGTCTCGAAGACGCTGCCCGCAAAATATGCCGGAAACATCGCATGAAATTTGTCGGGACCGTTGGCGAGGGGGCATTCAAGCAGACCTTTCATGTTGTCGATAGCTCGAATACCGCACTGGCGCTGAAAATCTATAAAGCTGAGAACGCTTCACCGCGTGACCATCGAGAAATCGATGCGATGAGGAAGTGCAGCCACAAAAACATAGCCAAACTGCTGTCAGTTGAGACATTCAAAGATGGAAACCAAAAAGTCGTAGCCATAACTGAGGAATTTCTATCTGGCGGAACGTTAACCTCCAAGGGTCAACTCGACGTAAAAGAGTGCCTCTCCGTTGGGAGCCAACTTGTGGACGCGCTCGGGCATATTGCGCGTCTAAATCTAGTTCATCGAGACATCAAACCCGACAACATAATTTTTCGGTCCGACGGGTTGACGCCAGTGTTGAGCGACTTTGGTGTGGTGCGGGACTTGGCCGACTCGTCGATTACGCCAACATGGGCGGCCCGGGGGCCAGGCACTCCTTTTTTTTCTGCTCCCGAACAGCTTAACAATCAAAAGAGCTTAATTGATTGGCGCACAGACCAATTCGCTCTTGGAATTTCATTGGCTGTTACCGTCTTTTCAGAACACCCCTACCGGAACTTAGTTATAACTGATGAAGACTTGATACAGCGAGTTTCATCCAGACTCAAACCAGCAGTTTGGTTTGCCGAGCAGACGGTCGCGTCGGGAATGTCAGCGCTCCTAAAAATGGTGGCTCCGTGGCCGATTGACCGCTACCGAAAGCCTGAAAATCTGAGGGCAGGTTGGGCAGCGCAGAGAGGGTGAAGATATGGCTGTCTACCATCAGATGGGTCATCACTCTAATAACCTAATCGACCTTCCAGAGATGTCTAGCTACGCCGGAGCAATCTTTAGTCCCATAAACTGCACCGAAACCGAGGCAACGGAACAAATTGGCGAGGCTCGAACCTCCAAAGAGAACTTTGAAATAATATTTGACCCCCAACTATATGTCCCGGCCTCGGAGAGAGGCAAACTCCAAAAATGGGCGTACTTTCCTAAGGACGTTGATTCGGCGGATGTCTCATCAAATGCTTGGTGGACCGCTCTCAACAAGAAACTAGCAGGTGCTTGTCAGAAGTTAGGCGCTGACTCGGTTTGCTCTCCCGTCGTCATTCCCAAAGTCTTTGATGATAAATACTATTCTGCCTGCACGAAAGCAAGTACCGAGCTACTTGGTCTGGTGAAACCCTTTACGATGGATGTCCTACAGACGCTTCTCGTCAACACCCCCCAATTGGCGTCCAACGACCGCTCTCTCGAAATTGCATCTATCGTTTCGCAGACGGATGCATCTCGCATCTACCTGGTTGTTGAAGCGAATACATCCCCGCGACGCGAGCTTAGCGACGAAAACGAACTTGTCGGACTTATGAGGTTGGTTAGCGCTCTTGAGCGAAACGGCATTAAGGTCCTCGTGGCGTTTTGCTCATCGGAAGTGTTGCTCTGGAAGGCGGCAGGGGCACATGGTTGCGCGTCGGGAAAGTTCTTCAATCTGAGGAGGTTTTCGAAGCAACGGTTTGAAGGCATCAGCGCCAAAGGAGGCGGCCAAATGTCCTATTGGTTCGAGGAAGGTTTACTTGCCTTTCTACGCCAAAATGACCTCGTGCGTATTCGCCGCAGTGGCATCCTAAGTGCCGCTAGCGAGGCTAACCCATTTGGTCAAGAAATCCTCGCAAACTTGGATGAAGCGCTGCGGAAAGGCACGAAACCCACTCCGTGGCTAAAGAATAGCTGGAGGCAATTTCTATACTGGTTTGCAGATGTCGAGGGACGGCTCTCGCGTTCCGAAGTCACACCGGAATCGCTACTCGCTACGGCAGACGCCAATTGGTCGAGCTTGGACAAGGCAAAGTCATTGATGTTGGAACGGGAAAACAATGGTGTTTGGGTTCGTGCGTGGATGAATGCATTGAACCGCTACAACAGCTACCAAGAATAGGACTCTACAAAGCTCCAAGAATCCAACGTTAATGTTGCCGCTCTTTCGCTGATGCGGTTCAATCCCAGCGCGGAAGAGCTTTTCGAGCCTGCCATCATAGTCCCCGTGTCGCCACCGTCTTTCAAACAGGACTGGGGGTCAACTCTTTTTAGAAGTCGTCGCGAAGAACGCCGCCCACTGCTGTTCGACCTTCGTACCACCACACTTGGGGCACTTGACCTTGCTCCCTGATGTAGAATGAGGCGCTTTGCTCTCACCAAGCCTCATTTTCGTGCTTGCACTTTACCCAGTAGCTAGCTTTGCTGCGCCAATGGCTTATTTTCTGTTATGCCCTGACGAAATTCGTTCGCTTCCGGCATTGCCTTTAAGTGCCACCGATAAGGAAGAACAAGCCAAAGCTATTCGTCTTGGCGTAAATCTGCCGTTGGCATTCTACGGTCTATTGCTTTGCGGTGCCATGCTGTGGCTGTGGTTCTCTCGGGTCACTTTTTCTTCTGCGGGTTTCGACATCAAACGTTGGGCGCCGGGGACATTGAAGGGCGGGTACATCGGTTTTTCTTGGGCTGGGGTCTGGCTTTGGCTGTGGCTCGTGCTCGCCAGCCCCCAACGGCTTCGTCGCGAAGTTCCGGGGTACGGAGCCCACTTCGCGAAACAGGTCATCGTTTGTGTGGTTGGCGCATTTTCAGAAGAATTGTGGCGCGTTCTTTGCATCGTGGCGCTGATTGGCTCCGGATACTCTGCGGGATTTTCAGTCACCGCAGCCGCGGTAGCATTTGCGATTGCTTTCCTGGGAAACGGGCTTGAGCGGTCGATACTGGCAGGCTTGGAGGGAGGAATATTTGGACTACTTTTCGTTTGGCAGCGTTCCTTCTTTGCTCCTTTTGCAGCTCATCTGGCAGTTCAGGCTGTCTACTTATGGGGTGTAGGACAGTTTTCTCCAGAAGGGCAGCGGAAGTCGTGGATGCGCTGCATTCGCTGCCCGGTCTGCAAGGCCCAGCTAAGCCGTTTTCAGGTCAAGATACGAGACCCCTTCGACTGTCCTTCATGCCATGAGCAAATCAGTGTTTCGGATGGTTACCGCAGGGCAATGCGTTGGGTTGGACTGTCAGCTTACGTATTTCTCGGCGCTTCCACAATGCTCTTGCTGGAACACCAAGTATCAGACGCCTTGGCGACCTTGCTGCTCTGGCCGATTGCCTTTGGAGTTGGCACAAGCGGGCTGTTGCTCTATCAGAGAGTGTTTCCGCCTCAGCTTCAATTCGGAAGCCCAACTTTCATCACGCTGAACCTCGAACATCACCGCTCTGACGCGAACGATTCCGAGCGTAAGCGAGAATGAGAACGAACTAAGGGGTTGGAGTGTGACTAAGTTCGCAACTCCTGGTAAGTCGCCTCACAGGACGAGCGGTGTTTCAATCAAATAACGTTCGCTCGATGACGGGTTGAGGCGTGATAGACGGAATTTCGAGCCCGCTCTTGATGCACGTATCGCGGAAAAGTTGAACACTCGCAGGACCCGAGCCCGCGTAGTGATTGTTGAAGTATCGGCCAACTAGGGCAACAGCTTGCGTGACTCATGCCAGAGCAACGGCGCAGACTTACTTCTTGTCGAGAGCTTTCAATGCAGTCCACGGCACATTTGGAACGACATGCCCGGTTCCATCCAGCAATCTGATATTTGCCGTCTGCATGAGTGCGTTGACAAAAACAACTTCGAAAATGCCTTCGTGCTGAGTGCTTCTCACAGGCTCGCCTTTCTTAGGAGTGATGAGTTTTGTTCCAGTTGACATATTGTCCTCCGGTTATCCGCTCCGACTTGCCAACGAGTTTGACAGTATGCAGGCAGCTGAAACAAGGTAGGAATCGAAGCATCGATGCATTCACGTAGGTGCGGTGGAAGGCTTAGTTGCCCTGCTAAGTCTGCTTTTTCTCAAACAGCTCGATTGTTGCATTTCTGTCGTTCACAATCTCGACGGGAGTCTTTTTGTGAACTCGCGGTTTCCAAGGGATTAAGGTCGGGGGAATAATGCGAACCAAGTAGGCATTAACGAACAGCGAGACCGGAATCCACAGGACGAAAGTACAGACCAAAAAAATTGGGAGGTTCCGGATATTGGCAATCCACACTAGAGTTGCCGAGACCAAAGCGCTAATTACCACTCGCAGGGTTCGATACGGCTGATAATAATGCAAAATTTCCCCGCACCGTGGACACTTGCGTCCCCCTCCGGTCCCAGGTACCGACTCCAACTTGGACGTATCGAGGGTTTGCTCGCACAGAGGGCAACTGAGCGTCACCAATCACCTCCGAATTCGTCCATTCAAGCATCCACATTCTATCACCTGGTTGTCGCCAGGCCTCGTTGGAAGGCAACGCGGACGCGGCCATTTCCTGCGCTCGGGAGAGACCCTGGTCCGAAAGGAATATAAGTGCGGCAACGAGTTCATGGGCACAGCCGCTCAGACGCGCTGCGAAAAATGCCTTAAGAAGAAAGTGAAACGGAAATGACAAGGCAAAGAAACAGTGGCGGGACCTTTCGGGATGGCATTGATGACCGAAAATAATCAGCTTGCGACCTCGGAGGCGGCTCAAAGCGGCCGTCGTAAGAGTGAGATAATGTCAGTCCTCGTGCTGTGTGCTCTCGTGCTGGCAGCAGCAGTGAATATTGCTCGCGGGAAGAACAACCAGACTTTTGAAGGGGTAGTGGTCATGGACTACCCGAGCTATAGATTCTATCCCGACCAAAAGGATTGCCACGTCAAGGGAACAGCGTATTGGCTTGTTCCGAATGACAGATTTGAAGATGTGGTACCAATGCCGACAAGTTCCGATTCCGACCTTGCCCACCTCGACCGTTTACTTTGCGCCGCATGGAAGGCCAAGCTGCGTGGCAACCTATCGTCGATAGGCCGTTATGGCTTCGAGGGGAAGTATTGGCGCGAACTTGAGGTCTTGTACGTAATAGACGCCACGCGACTGGATTGCAAGGATGAAAACGCCGGCGGCATCCCCTAGGAACTGCACGACTCCAACCAGCATTGCCAACTTAGTTTCCCGGTTGCCAGTTGACCTAATGCCCGCCGCATTTATCGGACGAGTGATTTTCAGTCAAATAATGTTCGCTCGATGACGGGTTGAGGCGCGACAGGAGGAATATCGAGCCCGTTTTTGATGCACGTATCGCGGAGAAGTTGGACACTCGCGGGACCGAACCCGGCGTAGTGATTGTTGAAGTATCCACAAATCGTGACGCCACGTCGTTGAATCTTCTTGCAGACATCAACCCATGAAGTTTCCGCCGTCCGGTCCACGACGATTCGATTCCACACCTTGGTCAGCCGCTCAATATATTTCCTGTCGCCGAGCCACCCGATGTAGACGAAATCAGAGGCCAAGGTTTTCCGTTTGGCCCAAGCATCCAGCTTTACTCTGTGAGCGGATTCTCTGCAGCAACGAGCAAATCAGGCGAGGTGACTGTCACCCACCGATTCTCGTCTGGCTGTAAGCTGTGTGATTATGGCGCCCAAACTGTAAGCTATTGAGGTATAGAACGGAGCGGTGCTCACCAACTCTGCTATACACTCTGTTTCGCCGCATCTCGACGTGAAGAAATTGTCCCAGATATATTCCCAACGCGAATACGGCCCGTATGGCCGCGTCGTAATCATGCCCAGGGCGAGAGCCAAGGTAGGTATTACCCACACCCAAAACCCTCGCGACCTATAAAGTAACGCCTACCGACGACTCCGAGTAAAAAGCCCGCTAGGGTCGGGCCAATAAAGTAAG
>Ga0210390_10003277_pt1 | contig 13922 bp, 13 predicted proteins | sample IncBWH11OmetaG_FD_161050 | JGI IMG/M metagenome (GOLD analysis project Ga0210390, IMG submission 161050) | Forest soil microbial communities from Barre Woods Harvard Forest LTER site, Petersham, Massachusetts, United States - Inc-BW-H-11-O ...
CTCCGGAAGCTCGCAAAGCTGATCCCGATCTCTGCGCTCCAGCCCACTTAGGCACAATCAAGCCCCCGTGCGCCGGTCGCATTGTCCGATCTAGGATCGCTTGTTCGCGGACTTCTTCAACACAATCGGCGCGAAGCGGACATACGCCGAAGCAGTGAGGTCTCAAAAGTGCCAACAAAAGACCAACATCATCCGCCGTGCCATTCCTCTCTGGCCACGCACCGGGCAATGGTGCCGAACATGCTGCGAAAATTGACCACTCCGAGCACATCCGGCCCAGATCGCGCAGGTTACTGCTACATTGCGGGTTCAGGAATCACTCGGCGTTCCCGCGGAGCCTCTGGGAAGCTTAGGCAGGCCGTTGTCCCGCGCCCCGGTGTCGATGTGATCGTCAGCGTACCTGCATGAGCTGTCATAATTTCCTGGATGATCGACAGGCCTAGCCCGTGCCCCACCTTTGCGGTCGCGTCCTGCCAGCGCGCTAACAACGTATCTTCAGTTCGAATCCCTGTCCTCCGCCAGCTTGCCCAAGGTCGTGTGTTCTCCAGTCGATCTTGCTGGCAGTTGAGCCACGTACACTCGTGGTGATTGCTGCATGGACTCTCGCCACGCCATTACGCTCTGACAGCCGCGTACCTTCAGTTCGACTCCCTGTCGCTCGAGCAAGAGAAACGAGGCTCGTCGAATTTACTGGGCCCAGTCGTCTATGTATGGCCACATGGCGGCATCATTCTCTTTGCTGAAGAGAACCTTCGCGCACAATCGGGTTCATCGGCTTATGGCGCTGTACGCGCGATCCACGCAAACTAACCTCAGCGCCAGAGAGGTTGCGCTGAGGTCATCCCACGGCCACCACTCAATCGGGGGCGGGACGTTCCGGTTCGCGATCGATATCGATCTAGGTCAGTCCATCAACCGCACACCTGAACGGGTTGCAGCCGCCAGCCTTGCGTGGTGTTCGCTGAATCACGTAGCAACTCCCGTTGTCATAGTATGTGTCGCCGTAAGCGGTGTCATCATAGTAGTCGTACGGATAGTAGCCGCCGAAGCCAAATCCGAAGCGGCGTCCGAAGTCGCGGTCATGGCCAAAGCCACGGTCATGGTCGAACCCGCGACCATGAAATCCACTGCCGCGGAAACCGCCATCACGAAATGCCATGCCGCCATGGTAGCCGCCGGCGAAGCCACCATGGAAGCTGCCGCCGCCAAAGCCGCCGCCGTGGAAACCGCCGCTTCCCCGTAGCCGCCTCCGTGGCCGCCACCACCGCCACCGCCGCCTCCGCCATCACGCGCCAACGCCATGGGTGGCACAGCCAGACCAACCGACGCAACTGCCAACAACGCGATCACCGTCTTACGCAACATTGCCGTTCTCCGTCAGAGATATCGCTCCCAACCTCAGCACCTATCGCAGGTGGCAATCGCTCCGGAGAAACGCTACTGGCTTTGACATCACTGTTACTCAACTCCACGCGAGCGCCCACTCATCAAGTTTTACGCGCCTTCATCACGGCAGTCGGAGGCGCGGCAGTTTGACGAGCGGCGGCGCGAGCCCAACGACCACGGCACCAGGCTTGCGTGACGTCGATGAACGGAGAGCGCTGGGTGTCGTGTGCCTGTGACGCCCTTTGAGCGGTACACGCGCGCACTAACAGTTGCATCACCGGCCGGGCTGATTAGCTCGCCGAAGCCGGGTTCACACTTCAACCCAGCAAGATCAAACATACGGAAATAGAGGCCAAACATGCCAAAACAGGACCGTTACTGCCTTGCTGCTCTTCGCGCGCAGCTGCTCGACCACCCCGTTTACGCGGAGGTTTCTTCTGTCGAGGATCTGAGGCGATTCATGGAAGATCACGTCTTCGCCGTCTGGGATTTCATGTCGCTTCTCAAGCGGCTGCAGAAAGATCTGACATGCACAACAGTGCCTTGGTTCCCGGCGGATGACGCGCGGGCTGCACGCCTGATCAACGACATCGTGATCGGTGAGGAGACGGATGTCGATCCAGACGGCTCTTATGTCAGCCACCTCGATCTTTATCTCCGTGCTATGGTCGACGTCGGCGCCAATACCCGACAATTCGACACATTCCGTTCAATGGCGCGGGTCGGTATTTCTGTCGAAACGGCTATGGTGCGGATCGGTGTGCCACCTCATGTGCATGCCTTTGTCGAGCATACAATGGCGCTAGCGCGGACCGGATCGACGGAAGAGGTCCTGGCAGCATTCTTTTACGGCCGTGAGGACATCATCCCGGAGATGTTCAGCAGGCTTCAAAAGACTCTGCCGGGCGCAAAGCACGACGATCCGTTGCGTCATTTCATCTACTACATCGATCGGCACATCGAGCTCGATGGAGACAGTCACGGTCCAATGGGGCGGGAGCTGCTTGAAGGTCTGGTTGCCAACTCGCCGGAGAGGGATGAGCGGGCTCTGCGCGCCGCGTGCAACAGTATCAAGGCCCGGATCGAGCTTTGGAACGGCACTGTAAACACAATTCGCGACATGCGCACGAAGGTGGCTACGTCCGAGGTACAAACCGCGGGACGACTGAGGAACGAAGCTGCGAGGGCGCTAGGACGACAAGCGAGCTGAGGACCCAGGAAACAGACCCGCCGCCTTTCCAGCGGCGGGTCGTAGCTGGCGAAGGAAAAGATTGGCTTGAGTGTCTCTGGCGGTCGTCGCTTACAACCCGACCCGCTTCGCAAAACTGAGATGCTAGGCAGTGCGCCTAATTTCGGTGACCCTGCCAGGGTGTTTTGTTTCGATCGCGCGGCGGCCGTTCAGCTGAGATAGCCGCCGTCGATGGTAAGCGCCGCGCCGGTGACGAAACTCGCTTCCGGACTAGCCAGATAGGCAATCAGGCTTGCAATTTCGCTGTCTTTGCCGAGGCGGCCCAACGCCAACATCGGTCGCAGAAAAGCGCGGATATTCCTCGTCCGTATTCATGTCGGTCTCCGTCGGCCCGGGCTTCACCGTATTGACCGTGATGCCGCGTGATCCGAGGTCGCGTGCCAGACCCCGGGTCAGCGCCGCCACCGCCGCTTTGGTCATGCTGTAGACGGATGCACCGGGAAAGCCGCTGCGATCCGCCGTGACGCTGCCAAGGGTGACAATGCGGCCGCCAGCACCCATGTGGTTGACCGCGGCTTGCACGGCGGCAAAAACGGCGCGGACATTGACCGCGAACATCCGATCGAAATCGGCAAGCTCCTATTCTTCGATGGACATCGAGGCCGAGCGCACCGGTGGTACAGCATGGCGATCAGCGGGAATCGGCCGACAAATGCCGCGCATCGAAGGCGCGCCCAGCAAAGTAGATCCACTACTTCCCAGCTAGCCGGCAGCACCGGCGGAAGTCGAGCGACTTCCGCAGACATGCCGTCGGCGGGTAACGCTGAGTGCACCGATCAACAAGGCAGCGTCAGCTGACTTCTTTTCGTCGGTGCGATATGCCGCCATCAACGTTGCATCAATTTCGACAAGTGCTTCGCAACCAAAAGCCGCGAGATTGCATTTCCCGCCACGCTGCCTTGACCGGTGTCGGCAAATTCTCCGGCGGCGCGGGCTACGCGGTCGTAATTATGGGTTCGTATTGCCGCGCTCTTCGACGGCTTGGACGGTTTTTGAAAACCGCCGCGCGATTGGTTCCGCGTATAATTTGCTATGGGCCGGCCGCATCCCTTCTAGGAAAGGCGGCGTACCCACCCATCACTTCTAGCGGGAGTGACGGGACAAGTCGCATTGCTTGTTTAGCGTCCGTGTGTGCAGTACGAGCTGTTATAACGGGTCGCTATGCGTTCGCCTGCCACAATCGGTGCTGCTGATGCATAATAACAGGCGGGTGATTGTGGTAGTCCAGAAGGTCACGTTCGATTGAATTCAGGAACGTTCTTCCTATGAGTAGCTTTCTAATGCAGGAACGTTCCTAGGCGGGTTTCCCCAGAACACAACGGAGAAACCACATGACCATGAAAATCAAAACACTAAGTGCTGTCATAATTCTTTCCGCCGCCGTTGCCACGCCCGTGTTCGCTCAATCGACCCATCATGACCGAGTCCACGATCTCCGGAATCTTCGCGGAGAGTACAATCAGTTTAACGGGCCTTCGTATGCAGCCCCACCAACGCTTGACCGCTCGGACACGAACGGCTTTGGCTTTAGCGGAAGGGACCCGTCTTGGGTCGGCGGTAAAGACCCGTCGCTTAATCCTTCAGGTAGCTGAACCGCCGTACAATCAGTCAGACGACTAGAGAATGGCTGCTAGTCGGGGAAGACCGGAAGTGAACGGCGCGCGGTCGAAGTGACGCGATTGACCCAATGTATGGTCCGGCCGTGCGTTTGTTTGCTGAAGAGAGCCTTCGCGTACATTCGGGTTCGGCGGCTTATCGCGCTGTACGCGCGATCCACCCAAACTAACCTCAGCGCCAGAGAGGTAGCGCTGAGGTCATTCCACGCGGGACGCTCCGGTTTGCGATCGAGATCGATCCTGGTCGCGAAAAATCCGGTTCGGCGTCCCCACTTGAGCTTCGTTACGAGGTCCCAGGAAATGGAGATGACAATGCATCAGAGCGGCGACTTGCCCAGCACCGTTGAGTTAAACTACGAGCAGTGGAGAGAAGCGGTGCGCCCTGACTGGGGGCTGTACACGCCAGACGACCCTAAGGTCTTTGTCGGCAGGGTCCGCCCTTGGAGCATTTTCGGATTTAACGCAGCGGATGTCGGTAACAACGCCGTCCGGTGCGATCGAACACAGCGGGATTTTCGTCTCGACGGCGTTGACCACTACTATGCTTTATTTCAAATCGCTGGACGATCAACGATCATTCAGAATGACCACGCTGCATCACTGTCGGCGGGCGACATCATAATGATCGATTCTGCTCGCCCTGTGACGTACCACAACGATGGCAATCAACAGTGGTTCGCTCTACAGTTACCGCGCCGGCCACTGATCTCCCACCTAGGCTTCGAACCGCGTGACGCCTTGCGCGGCTGCACTAGAGCCCCGGCAGGGCGTTTGCTACACCAATTCATCCGGGAAAACTTGGTTGACGACAGCTCAATGTCCGCTACATCCGGATACTATATGCAGCTGGCGGTCTATGATCTCCTCGGAGCAATATTCGCGCCGCTAGATCCAGTGTTCGCCTCGCTTCATAACGACAAGCTGTTCACTCGAGTCTGCAATATCATAAGAGAACGGTTTTCCGATCCTGCTTTAGGTCCATGCGAGGTGGCGATCGAAGCGGGGATTTCGCTGCGTTACTTGCAGAAGCTATTTACGCAGCGAAGTACGACCTGCAGTGAATTCATACACTCGCTTCGCTTGGAACAGGCTGCGCGCCTTCTGCGCCGCCGAAAATCTCTTAGTCTAGGCCAGCCTGTCAGCGAAGTCGCGTACGCTTGTGGCTTTCGAGACTATACAAATTTTGCGCGGAAATTTCGTCATCGGTACGGTCGCCCGCCGTCCGCCCATGGGGCGGATCAGGCCTAGCTCCAGGCGTCTCCGCACGATCGAAAGTGCGTCATCCGCTCACGACGCCTGACCTTCAGCGGAAATGCCTCGAGAATCTGTCCGACGCCAAATATCCGGGGAGCGCCGCCCGCTTTGGGGATGTCGCCAAAAGTCAGTCGACCAGCTACGAATGGTAACGTAAGATGTTAGTCTCGCGAAACTCCGCGAACATGGCGCCTTTCAATTCGGGCGCCCGACTCGACTGCAAGCTCGATATCCACGTTGCCCTTGACCTTGCGATGGCCGTTGCCGTCGATAAATTCCTTCGTAGGCTTGGTAACCACCGTGAAGCCATTGTAATCGAGCCAATCGAGCAGCGGACGAACTGAACACCTGATCTTCAATGACCGCGGTGTAGTACGCCTGTCGCTGTACATAGGGAGGCATTGGCTGGCGTGTCCGAAGTAAATCGATATGGTCCCTCGCGTCGCCGCGCGTGTCTGCTGGCCCGACGGCCGAGGACATCATTCGGCGAGACCGGTCGAGCAAGGTGCCGAGGACTTAGTGTACGAAGTTGTGATGCAGCCCGAATTGTGTTCTGACCGTTTTGCATTTGCATGATTACCGTTGCGCTGACGATTTGGTTCGCAAACTTTAGGAGCGATCATCGACGCCAAAGGATCGTGCACGATGGTTTGATCACCTCAAGCAAACGCCGATGTGTTCGGCCTCATGAGAGATCGTGGACAGTCATAATTTTGGTCGTCAATTCAGGCAATTTGGTCAGATAAATCCTTTAGCCAGATTACTTCTGAGAACTTTGCTTTCGAGTTCCCTTTCTAATCAATTGGCTTTTATCGCCACTGCTGATGCCTTCTTTGTTCTCCACGCGAATGGTACAGCCAACACGCCCAGCAGTGCGAACGCTGCCAACATCGCCCATGCATCATTGACGCTCCAGACAAAAGCCGCCTTTTCGATCATTGGTCGCACGTAGGCCTCTGCGTTTGGCGTTAGCGAGCCGGATAGTCCGCTCGCGAACAATCCTGGGTCCAATCCAATTGCCCTGGCGGTGGTGATGTCTCCCGCCAAAAGCCGGACCCGAAGGGCGGCCGCGTGGATACCGGTTCGTCCGTACAGAACGGTGTCGATCAGCGCGATGCCAATCGCGCCACCCAGATTACGCATGAGATTAAAGAGGCCGCTTGCATCCGGCACTTGCGCTTCGGACAGCGCCCCTAATGCCAAACGAGTCGGCGGCAACAGGCAAAACATGATTGCAGTGCCGCGAATGACTTGCGGCCAGAACATCTCGCTGAAGTCTGTGTCTCGCGTCTCGAATGTGCTCAGCCCCAATCCAAGCGCAAACAGAGCGAAGCCCACACTGGTCAACAATCTCGCGTCAACGCGACGCTCTAGCGCAACTGCAATTGGCGCGACCACAAGTTGAGCGACGCCAGTGACCAGCATGGTCGAACCGATTTCCAATGCATCGTGTCCCCGGACGAACGCAAGAAAAACTGGTATAAGATACACAGAGCCGAATAGACCGACACCCAAGCAAAAGCTCAACACGCACCCGATTGCGAAAGAACGATCCCTGAATGTGGATAGCTGCACAATCGGATGGGCAGCTCGCAATGTTCGCCAAACAAAGAACCCGCCGGTGAGAACGCTAAGAGAAAACAAGCTTATGCAGATGGACGAGAACCATCCATCTTGCGGCGACTGCTTGAGCCCGATCTCGAGGCATGCGAGCCCGGCCGCCATTAGAAACAGCGACAAGCCATCGAGTTTAGCGCCTTGGAAATTCGTATTTTTCCGAGGCAAGAGATAAGGAGTGAGGACGCAGGCAATCAGCCCCGGAATGACGTTGATCAGAAACAGCCAGTGCCAGGAATACATCTGCGTTATCCAGCCTCCGACGACAGGCCCGACCGTCGGTGCGAGCACGGCCATGATTCCGGCAATCGTCGTTGCAATCCCCTGCGTCCGTGGCCGGAACAAGATAAATACTGCGGCAAACACTGTCGGAATCAGCGTTCCGCCTGCGAATCCCTGCACCACGCGAAACGAAACGAGCATCGCGAAGCTATCGCTTGTAGCGCACCCGATTGATGCCAAGGTGAAGAACGCGACGGCGGCGGTGAATAGCCAGCGCATCGAAAGTATACGCGTGAGCCAGCCGGTCAGCGGAATGGCGATGACCTCAGCGATCAAATAGGACGTCTGGATCCAGCTGATCGCCTCAGGAGAAATCGCAAGCGCGTTCTGGATCGTCGGCAGCGAAGTCGCAACGACCTGTATGTCGAGGATCGCCATAAACATACCAAGGCACATCAAACCAAAGGCGATCCATGTCCTGGTCGCCGTGAAGGTCGATTCGGTGCGCATCATTGTCACAGCTTTCCGCACTGTGTGGCGAGCGCCAACGCGCTTGGTTGTCGAGGTGAAGTGGGAGGATTTGGCAAGTTGCGATGTGCTGTCATTTGGGCGGCCTCAAAATCGGTCCGCGGTGAGCGTCAGCCGAGTTCGCCGGATGATGGTCCCGATGAGGCCGGGCGCGCGGGCCGCGGCCCCCAACATCAAGTTGCGTCCTCCGCTGCTCCCTGCGAGGCCGGAGATGATGCTCGCCAGCCGGATGGGACCGGCCGTAAGTTGCCGCGCCGCATCAAGATAGGCGTCAGGCGAGTGGCCGCGCCGAATGTGCCCGACAGCCAGTGCGGCGGATGCAAGCGCTATGGCGAGGCCATCGCCGGTAAATGGCGGGATGTGGGCGAGCCGGTCGCCGACGCGATAGATAGCGGTTCCTCGTTGCCGATGAAGATGCCCACCGCTGGGACAGACCACGGCCATCGGCTTTTCCCAGAGCGGTTCGGCGCCTGCCAGCCGTTCAGCCAGGCTGGGGAGCGCCGAGGCTAGATGGCCGCGCAGGGCCGGCCAGCCGGACCCAAGCCGGGCCACCGTGACGCGTGGCAGCACGAAGCAAAGATTGGCGATACCGGTTTCGATCAGTTCGAGACCGACATAGCTGCCGTCGAGGAAAAAGAGTTCCACCCGGCCCTCGAGCGCGCGGCGGGTTTCCGGCGCAAGCCGTAGATGCATCTTCAGGCCGACCAGCGAACCGTCGCGCGCATCGTCGACGCCGCGCAGGCCCAGTTTTCCGGTTGCCAACACGAAATGGCGGCAGTGGATCGTGTCGCCGTCATCGCAAAGAACATTCCATCCGGCACCGTTCGGCGTCGCCGACTTCACTGCCACGTCGCGTTTCAATCTCGCGCCGCTCTCGCGCGCGCGCCACAGCATCGCATCGTCAAGCCGGTAGCGCGACAGCGATAGCGCACGGAATGGCAGCGCTGAAGTCACGCTGCGACTGGACGAATAAACGGCCACCCGCTCGATCGGCGCCGCGCCGAGTGCGGATGGATCGACGCCTAACCGCTGCAATTGTGTCTGCGTCTCGACGCTAAGGAATTCGCCGCACACTTTGTGATGCGGCCCAGCTGTCCGCTCGATCAGCACGACGTCGCGATCCAAAGCAGCCAGACCGCAGGCCGTCGCGCTACCGGCTGGTCCGCCGCCGACGATGACGATCTCAGCCCGCATCATCGCTGCCGCCCGATGGCAAAGCGGAACAGGAACCAGCGCAACCGCACCGCGTCGCGCGCGATGCCAGCTTCGCCTATTCGCGCAAGCCATTCCGTGCGGGTGAGCGAGCGCGCCACGGAAATGCGGCCATCATGAATCACTATCGGATGCAGCCGCGTCAGCTTGCCCATGAGGGTGATGAAATAGTAAGGCACCGGGTGGCGTTGGAGATCGTAGATCAGCCAGCCTTTACGCGTCGTCTCCTCCATCCAGCGCAGAAATTTCACGATCAGGTCGTCGGACATATGATGCGCGACCAGGCTGCTAACAACGAAGTCGATCGGCACGGGTGGCGCGAAATCGAGAACGTCCTTGACGCAATAGTCGATTTCGTCGGCACCGTCGGTGACCGATTCCGCAATGCGTATGGTTTCGCGGCTGAGGTCAAGCCCGATCAGCCTCATCGTCAAGCCGCGCTTGCGCGCCCAGCGCCGGATCGCCCGCAGCAGATCGCCGTAGCCGCAGCCGACATCGACGAGGGTCAGCTCCTTTTCCTTCGGTGCGTCCTTGGTGGCGCGGCGCAGCCAGTCGATCACTGGCCAGTGCCCAAGCATCGCCCCATTGAACCGGGCGAGATCACGCAGCACGAGCGTTAACTCTTCCGGGCTTGCCTCGGCACTGTCGAGCCATTCGGATTCGGCGCTGCGCCGAGACAGATTGTGCCAAGCTTCCTTTGTGCTGGCGAGCGTGTTCATGGCGTCAGGCCGCGGTGTGGAACAGCATGGTCTCTGCGGTCAGTCCGGGTCCGAACGACATCGCGCAGCCGGTGCGACCACGCGCACACGAGCGCAGCAGCTTCTCGATCACAAACATGACGGTCGCGGATGACATGTTGCCATAGTGGCGCAAGACGTCGCGCGACGCTGCCAGCGCCGCCGGCGGGAGGTCGAGAGCGCGTTCGACCGCGTCGAGCACGGTGCGGCCGCCGGGATGCACCGCCCAAAGATCGATCGAGGCGACTGGCGCACCAGCAAGAATCTCGTTCCCGTGTTCCTGTAAGCCGTCATGAATCGCCGCGGGAACCCCTCCCGACAACACCATGTCGAAACCAGCGTCGCGGATATTCCAGGTGATTAACTCGCGCGTGCCGGGCACCAGCACCGCGCGGAAGCTGTCGAGGGCGGTGCCGACCGGGTCCGCACTAACGATAGATGCCGCGCAGCCGTCGCCGAACAGAAGAAATGAGAGTATCTGCTCGAGGTCGGTCGTGTCCTGCAAATGCAGGGTGCAAAGCTCGAGGTTGACAATAAGCACTCGCGCTGAAGCCTCGGAGCGAACGATATGGCGCGCGAGCTTGAGCGCATTCATGGCGGCATAGCAGCCCATGAATCCGATCATGGTACGTTCGATCGTGCTCGGAAGCCTGCAGCGCTCAACGAGTTCGAGATCGATGCCGGGCGCGGAGAAGCCGGTGCAACAGGTTATCAACAGATGGGTGATGCTGTCGCACTCCGCTCCGAGCTGCAAACGATCGACCGCGGATTGCGCCAGCGCCGGCGCGTGCTGTTCGAACAGCCGCATGCGCGCCGCCGTGTCGGGAAAATCGCCGCGCGGGTAGAAGCCTTCCGCGTCGAGGCAATCGCCTTCCGGCAGATTGCTCGGCGCGAAACACGAGTAGCGGTGCTCGATCCCCGACTTGGCGGCCATGCGCTCGAATAGCAGAGAATTGCGCCGGTCGTGGCGAAGCAGCGACTGTGCGAAGCGGCGAAAGGCGTCATGAACGTCGTAGGGCGGCACCGCCGTCGCGACGCGATTAACGTATGCTGTTTGCAAAGGACCATTCTCCCGTCCGAGATTGCGGCGAGCAGCTCCCGCCGACCAGATGTGGAGAATAAAGTTAGGTCGATAGAGGTCAGATGTAGTGAGCCGAAGACGCACTTTCACCAGTACTGGCGCGCACTGTTCCGTTGCTGACCGGACCATCCTCTAGAGTAGGGGCCGGCCGCTTTAATCGGCGGCAGCAAAGGCCCGCGTGTTTGGCTCATGTCGCCGGCCAGACCGAGACCTTTCGCGAGGATGGGTGCGCACTGTCCCGCCGAACAAATTCAGGTGCGCGCCATCGAGTTACTCGATTACTCGTCGATCCGGGATCGTAAGATCAAGTCCCGCACACGTTTTCGTGCCGCTACTGGAACTCGCGCGTGCCTAATTGCAGGGCATAGCGGAGTTGCCTGCCGGCCCACGCACCGCCAAGTCACACGCGCTCCTTGACGAGGATTCCGCGCCTGAGGCGACTGAGGCCCGCTATCGATGCCTCGCTCGACCGCCGTCGCGGCTCGTGACGATCCACCCCGAGCCCGGCTCGGACCAAAGCCCGCGAGGCCAGATTAGACCGATCGGGAAATCGGCCAACCAAGCCGCAACCGATCCAACTCTGATCAGCAAAACTACATCAGTCCGGTCAACGCGCGGGCGGCGAACAGTGCGCGCCAGTACTGGTGAAAGTGCGTCATGGGCTCATGACGGCCAATCTCCGAGCGCCCACATCAAGCGATGGAAGGCAAGATCAAGATGACAACGGCATGCTCAAATCAGCGGGCTGGAAACCGCGGTGACCGGTTGACCAGAGCCGCATGGCCGCCGCGCGATGCCGAGGCTGAAGCGGTCGGCCTTGAATATGCAAGAAGTGAAGAACGCAACCACGACTTTCTCTCCAACGCACTTTCCTGCGGCCTCTGCCGAAGGCGTCGGGGCATCAAGGTACGCGCGCGCGTTCTTCACACAACAGGAGAAGGCCATTGATAAAGAGAAATCAGCTAACGGTGTTGCCCCTAATTTTGTACACGCCTGTGACGCTGCTCATTTGCAGCTTGTGGCTAACGCTGCAGCTGTGGAGGGCATACGACAAATCGCGACGGTTCACGACAGCTTCGGCTGCTTGGCTTCGCAGGCGCGGCGCATCAACCAAATGATCCGCGAGCAGCGCTGATGTACGAAACACACGAGCTCGCCGAGCCACAGGAGCAGGCTTCGCACGACCTAACACCTTCCGACCAGAACAGACTTCCACCTAAGGCGACCCTCGCTCCCTCAACCTGAAGGACATTCTTAATGCAGACTTCGCATTCGTCTGAACTTCGCGCCAGGCGCCCAGCAGCCAACTCCAACTTTACACGAAGGAGAACGCGCAATTGGGTCATCATCACGATAGCGATTGGTCTTGTAATGGTGGTGATGGACGGCGCTATCGCCAACGTAGCTCTTCCCGCAATCGCCCAAGACCTTAACGCTAGCCCGGCGTTTTCCGGATATCTGCATCGACCTAGTCAAACCGTGCAGCTTTATCTCGCTAGGCTCTGGTGGATCGAAGCGGAAGTTTCAAGTTGTTCCGAAACCGCGATTGGACTACGCCTTCGACCGACATTTACGCAGCATGAACAACTCGTGGTCAGCCCGTTCGGCACGTCGTGTAGCACCGTTGCCGACACCGCGAGCATGAATGGAGTAATTGTGGGAACGATATCGAGAGCATTTCGCGGAGAGGTCAAGCCGTGGTGACCTCTAACACTATTCGATAAAATCTTCGCCCATCTGATGTCTCTTATGGGCACCTTTTCGGACGTATGAGTTGCCATGTGGAATGTCCGCTATTCGGAATCCCGGCGACTGTTCTCGAGAGAGCTGAGGCCTCGCCATGATCATCCCGGCCAAGGAGCAGACTTACGCCGCCGTGGCGCAGCATTACGACGACCTGGACCCATTCTATCGCGAGCTCTGGGGGGATCACGTTCACCACGGCCTTTGGATCACAGGCTTGGAGAACCCGGCTCAGGCCGTCGAGAACCTAATCGCGTGCGTGGCGCGGCGCCTAGAACTCGATCCGGGGCAACACGTGTGTGATGTCGGCTGCGGCTATGGGGCGACGGCCCAGTGGCTGGCCGAGCACCACGGCGTACGTGTAACCGGCCTCACCATCTCGGCCGTCCAGGCACAACGCGCGTCCGAGCGGTCCACCGGCTCTTCGCAGCTCCGCTTCCTGTGCCGGGATTGGCTCGACAACGGCTTCGAGACCGGGAGCTTTGACCATATTGTCGCGATCGAGAGCTCCGAGCATATGGCGGACAAACAGCATTTCTTCAACGAGGCCTATAGGACGCTCCGGCCCGGCGGACGCTTGGCGGTCTGCGTCTGGCTCGCCCGGAGTGATCCGCGTCCCTGGGAAGTTCGGCACCTCTTGGAGCCGATTTGTCGCGAGGGACGCCTGGCGGGCATGGGGAGCGAGGTCGAATATCGCAAGTTCGCCGAGCGGGCCGGCTTCACAGTCGAGGCATTCGAGGATCTGAGCCTTCGCGTGCGACGGACCTGGGGCGTTTGCGCAGCGCGGCTTGCGCGCAAGCTCCTCGTGAACCGGAGTTATCGCCGGTTCCTGCGCGACGCGCGGGCCGGCAATCGCATCTTTGCGCTGACGCTGCTGCGCATCTGGGCGGCCTACCATACCGGTTCGATGCGCTACGGCCTCCTGGTCGCACGTAACTCGACCCGGCGGCCCGACTCAGGACACGTGCCACGATCGGGCGCGGTGCTTCCGGTATGGGGACGGCGCTAAAGCTGCTGCTGATCGGCCTTGGCCGGCCCCGCCGCCAGTGCCAACGTCTCGCGATCTTCCACTTCCAAAGAGTAGCTCAGAGAGGTTCAGATGAGAACGACGGGACCGAGCGCCGCAAGGCTCTCGAAAGATGGGGCCGCGACCCGTGCAAGTCCTGCAACTCGCCGACGATCTAGTCGAATGATCCCGGCAACTTCGATTGATGTTGGCCGTTCGGTAGGGACGCTTCTGGTCATGCACGCCAGAAAGAACCTCGTGGAGATGCTGT
>Ga0210390_10003278_pt1 | contig 13918 bp, 14 predicted proteins | sample IncBWH11OmetaG_FD_161050 | JGI IMG/M metagenome (GOLD analysis project Ga0210390, IMG submission 161050) | Forest soil microbial communities from Barre Woods Harvard Forest LTER site, Petersham, Massachusetts, United States - Inc-BW-H-11-O ...
ATGTTCGCCAGCACTTCACTGACATCGATGTTATTTTGACGGGGAGTCCGACGTCCACCGCCAACAAGGCACATGACCTCTGCGACGATGGTCCTCTGGACAAGCCGTATCACCCGAAAGAGATCGTTAAACGCATCGATCTATTGCGTGAACGGCGGCGCGTTTCCGCAAGACCGCGAAGTGCGCGCCAGAGTGAAGGTTTACCGCCTCTCAAGCCCATGTGATTGGACCGCTGCGTCGCGTCCGACACAGGTTGCATTGTGCCAACAGTCAGTGAGCACCGACCATTGCGATGACCGAGGCCGCAACGCAATCCGCAGAGCCTGAGCCGTCACCTGGAAGACCGGTAGTACTGGTCGTGGATGATGAAATACTGCTGCGCTCCGTGGTCGCCGAATATTTGCGCGACGCAGGCATTCACGTGGTCGAAGCTGCGAACGGCCGCGAGGCAATCACGGTGCTTGCTGCCGGTGAAGCGGTCGATGTGGTGTTCTCGGATGTGCGGATGCCCGGTGACGTAAGCGGATACGATCTCGCAGAGTGGGTGCGCATCAATCGGCCCGCAGTGCGCGTTCTGTTGGCGTCTGGATATGTCGGCGCTGCCAGCCGATCACGCCGTGTCGGCGACAACGCGCCGACGCTTCTGCCAAAGCCATTTGATTACGAACTGTTACTCCAACAATTGCGTGGTCTGATCGGTCGGCGCGACAGCGCCTAGGCGAGGGCGGTTCGCGCGGGCCCCTGCTGTCCATGCGCGACGCCGCGGTCTACACCCTGGGCCAATGAAACCTCCCAACTCCAATCGCCACGGCGGCGCCGGGCGCCCGCCAGGGTCAGGCGGCCAGGGTGGCCCCGGCAAGCCGTTTCGCGGCCGTCCCCAGGACAATCAGCAGCGCAACCGCCCGCGCGGTGACTTCCAACGCCCGCGTGCCCCGGACACCCCGCGAGGCGCGCTCTGGCTCTACGGCCTGCACGCGGTGGCCGCGGCACTCGCCAATCCTGCCCGCCGCCTCCGCCATCTCATGGTGACCGAGGAGGCCCAGCAGACCCTCGCGCAGCGCCAGCCGCCGCCCTGGCCGGTACCGCCCGAGCAGGTGGAGCGCGGTCGGCTCGACCACCTGCTCGGGCGCGACATCGCCCACCAGGGTGTCGCCCTGCTCGCCGACCCGCTCGCCACGCCAAGCCTTCAACACGCGCTGGAGCGGCCCGGTCCGCTGCTGGTGCTCGACCAGGTCACCGACCCGCGCAACGTCGGCGCCATCCTCCGCTCGGCCGCCGCGTTCGGCGTAGCGGCGGTGATCACCCAGGACCGCAACGCGCCCGAGGAGACCGGCAGTCTCGCGAAGGCCGCGTCCGGCGCGCTGGAGACCATCCCGCTGCTGCGCGCCGTCAACATCGCCCGCACGCTGATCGCTCTGAAGGCGGCCGGCATCTGGACGGTCGGCCTCGACACCGGCGGCGTCACACTGTCCGGCCCCAGTCTGCACGAGCGCCGCGTCGCTTTGGTGCTGGGCGCCGAGGGCGAGGGCCTCCGCCGCCTCACCCGCGAGACCTGCGATGAGATCGCCGGCCTGCACATGCCCGGCAAGATGGAGAGCCTGAACGTCTCCGCCGCCGCATCAGTGGCGCTCTACGAACTCACGAGGGGCGCATGAGCTTTCAACCCGAACCGGCCGCCGCGGCCCTGCATGCGGTTCGTCAACAGCGGGGCCAGGTCGCGCCTCTGCCGTCGGACATCGCACCTCGCACCGAGGCGGAGGGTGCCGCGGTGCAGCGCGCGCTCGCCCACCGCACCGGCGCCGCCCCGCCCGGCGGCTTCAAGATCGGTGCGACCGCCCAGCGCATGCAGGAGTATCTCGGCCTCAGCGGCCCTGCTGCCGGCTTTATGGCGATCGGCAACATCCACCGCAGCGGCGCTACCGTGCGCTTCGCTGACTTCGTCCGCCCCGGCGTGGAGTGCGAATTGGCGGTGCGTCTCGCCCACGACCTGCCGCCCGGCCCGTGCACCGCCGAGCAGGTCGCTGATGCGGTCGGCGATCTCGTCGCCGGCATCGAGATCGTCGCAAACCGCTACGGCGATCTGACCGAACTTGGCGTCCCCACGCTGATCGCCGATCAGGTCTTCCATGCCGCGGCAGTGCTGGGTGAGCCGTCCGTGCAGGACTGGCGCTCGCTCGACATCGGCACGCTCCATGGCCGTCTCATCGTGGACGGCCACCAACGCGACGAGGGTGTCGGCGCCGACCTGATGGGGCATCCCATGAACTGCCTGGCTTGGCTGGCCGGCTCGTCCGTCGCCGCCGCGTTCGGCGGCCTGAAGGCCGGCCAGATCATCATGCTCGGCAGCGTGACCCCGCCGGTCTGGCTGACCGGCCCCGCCAGCGTCACCGTCGATTTCCCGCCCCTGCCGCCCGTGCAGCTCGCCTTCACCTAACCTCTCGCGGGAGGGGGCCGCCCCGGTGACCCCACCCACCCACGACCTGCAACCCGCCCAGGACGCCGCACCATGAAAATCACCGCCATCGAGACCTACTGGACCCGCATCCCGTTCGACATGGGCGGCAAGCCCGCGACGGTGGGCGGCCTCAACTGGCAGACCATGAACACGGTCTGGCTCCGCATCGTCACCGACCAGGGACTGGAGGGTTGGGGCGAAGCCTTCGGCCATGCCTCCGCGGCAACCACGATGGCCGTGCTGAACACCCAGCTCGCGCCCGCCGCGCTGGGCCAGGACGCGCGCGACATCGCCGGTCTGCGCGCCAGCCTGTCGAAGGCGTTCCACGGCTTCGGCCGCAACGGCGCGCACGTGTTCGCGCTGTCCGCGCTCGACATCGCGCTGTGGGACATCGCCGGCAAGGCCGCCGGCCTCCCACTATGGCGGCTGTTCGGCGCCACGCCGGTGGCACAGCTCACGTCGTATGCCAGCCTGCTGCGCTACGGCAAGGCATCGATGGTCGCCGCCGCCTGCGAACGCGCCGCGGCACGCGGCTACCGCGACATCAAGCTGCACGAGATCACCGTCCCCGAGGTCCGCGCCGCGCGCCAGGCGATCGGTCCGGATGCACGGCTGATGGTCGACACCAACTGCCCCTGGACCGTCGGGCAGGCGATCGACATCGCGCGCCGCATGCGCGAGTTCGATCTGACCTGGCTGGAGGAACCTGTCTCCCCGCCCGGCGATCACGTCGGCCTGGCGCGGGTCCGCCGCGAGGGTGGCGTGCCGATAGCCGCGGGCGAGAACGCCGCCGGCCTGCACGACTTCCACGCGCAATTCGAGGCCGGCGCGGTCGACGTCGCCCAACCCAGCGTCATCAAGATCGGCGGCCCTTCGGCCATGCTGGAGATCGCCGCGCTAGCCAAGGCGTTCGGCGTTCGCGTGGTGCCGCACAACGCCTATTTCGGCCCCGGCTTCCTGGCCTCGCTGCATATCAACGCGACCATCGCGCCGGAAGCACCGTTCGAGCGGCTGTTCATCGATCTGGAGGCCAGCCCGCTGCACGACCTCGTGCTGGCGAAGGACGGCAAGGTGACAGTGCCTGACGGTCCCGGCCTCGGTCGTGATCCCGACATGGAAGTGCTGCGCCGCTACCTCGTCGAGGGGCCGACGCTCCATCGCGCGTGAGTACACGGCGTTCTTACTGGACGTCGCGGCGCCCAGATGCCCTATCCGCTTACCGCTTTGCGGCTGGGGAGAACAGATGCTGCCACGCTGTCTGATCGCTGTTGTCGCGTTGGCACTCTCACATACCGCATACGCAACGAGCCTCCACCCACACAACGCTGTGCTGCTGGCACCGGTCAGTTCAGCCTGCATCTCCTCGCCGTTCGGTCCGCGCGTGCTGCCCAACCGCCCCTTGGCCGGCACCTATCACAACGGCGTCGATCTGCCGGCCCCGGCGGGTGCGCCGGTGCGGGCCGCCGCGCCCGGCCAAGTGATCCGCATCCAGCACAAGGGGCCTGGCGGCCTGGAAATGCTGGTGCAGCACGCCGGCTTCGTCGGCGTCTACAGTCATCTGGGAGCGGTGGCGCCGGCATTCGCCGATGGCAAGACCACGGTGGCCGCGGGCGAAAAGCTCGGGCTCGTGGGCGATACCGGTGTGACCTACGGCATGCATCTGTACTTCGAGATAATCCAGTCAGGCAGACCGGTCGATCCGGCGCCTTACCTTGGCGTGCCTCAGTGCAACGGCGGCGTCCATCGGACACGCGCCGACATGCTCGCGCCCGACGGCAAGATCCCGCCGACGCGGCGCTACGCCCGGCTGAACTGACCTGAACCCGGCACCGGAACCGGTTCAGTCGGTGCCGATCAGGAACGTGGAACTCCGGTCCTGCAGCAGGACGCGCGATGCCTCCAGCGGAGCCGTGCTCCAGCGCAGGCTGCCGACGGTGAAGCAGTCCGGGCAGTTGGGATGCCATGTCGCGTGCGCGGTATGGCAGGCATCGCATCGCCATGACGGATCAGGATCGGCGGTCGCGGCACTACGCAGTGCATCGCGCTGCGCCAGACGACCGGCCTCCGTGTCGCCGCCCTCGGCCTCCTCGATCTCGGCCAGCAGCAGCCATAGCCGCCGCTGATTGAGGCCCGCTGCGATGGCGGCCTCGGTGTGGCGGCGAGCCTCCCCTGTCAGGCCCGCCTCCAACGCGGTACGCGCCAGCAGCAGACGGCTCTCGGCATGCTCCGGATTGGCCTCGGTCAACCGCTGGGCTGCCTGCGTTCGCTGCAGCTTGTCGCTCACCAGCGCCAAGGCGAAGTCGGCGAGATCGGGCTGTGGCGCGATGCTCCAACTGTGGCGGATTACCGTCAGCGCCCGGTTCTCTCGCCCCGCCGCCCGCAGGCGGGTGGCATAAGCCAGCGCGGCCGGCGCCGACGACGGGTCCTCCTGCCAGGCCTGCTTGGCCAGGCGCGTCGCACGCCCTGGATCGGTCTCAGCCTCCGCCGCCGCAGTGGCAAGCGCCGCTTTGGGCGCATCGGCGTCGGCCAGCGCAAGGGCATCCGACCAGTGGCCTGCGCGCACCGCCAGCCGCGCCCGTTCGCGTCGCAGCCAAGCCGCGCCGGGCTGCATCTCCTCGCCCCGTCGTGCCAGGGCCGCCGCCTCTACCCAGTCCTCCCGCTCGATTGCCTGCCGCAGCAGGCCCCGCAAACCCAGAAAAGCCGCCTCCCCACCATCGGCCAGTTCCCGAAATGCCGCCTCCGCCTCGTCGCTGCGGCCAGCGATCCGCCCCGCTTCCGCCGCCAGCAGCAACGTTGCGGGCGTGTCACCCAACAGGCGCCGCGCACGGCTGGCCTCCCGGCGGGCGTCACCCGTTTCGCCGGCCGCCAGCGCAAGCAGCGTACGGGTCACCGCAACGTCGCCGGTGCGCCGACGCCGCGCCGCCTGCCGCTCGCGCAGGAATCGCGGCAGCCGGATCAGGGCGCCGAGCAGCCGGAACACGGCGTAGAGCACGACAAACGTCAGTGCCAAGCCGAGCGCTACCACCGGTGTGGCGGCTTCAAAGCTAAGATCGCCGATCTCGGCGGTGACCCGGCCTGGCAGACCGGCCAACCACCAGGCAATGGCAAGCACCACCGCCGCAGTCAGCAGCACGAGCAGGATGCGCCGCATCAGTCGGACGCTGCCCACGCGGCGAGCGCGGTCCTTGCATCCAGCAAGGCACGGGCCTGCGCGAGCCATGCCGCCATGGCCTGCCCGGGCGTGCCCTGCAAGGCCGCGACGTCCGTGACCGCCGCGGGCAGGTCTCCGGCATCGAGCGCGGCACGGGCGCGCTCCAGCACGCCGGCAGCCGGATCACCGACCAGCACGCGATCGCCCTGCCGCACGGTGACCAGGTCTTGCGCCTGAGCCCACAGGCGCGTCAGCAGCGGCTTGTCCGCATCGACCGGGTGCGCGGCCACCAGGGCCTGACGAGCAGCTTGAGGAAACGCCAGCCGCAACGCGGCCTCGGTGGGCGGATTGGTGTTGGCGAATCGCGAGAGTGCGGAAGGCGCACCCGGCAGGTCGCCGAGTTTCTGCCCGTTTGCCAGGGCCGCGCTGGCCGATTGCACCAGCGCCATGCGTCGAGCGGCTTTGTCGTTCGCGGTGATCCGCGCCTGGATCGACGCATCGGCGTTCTCCAGCGCGGTGATCCGCACCACCAGTTGGCTCTCCGCCGACTGCCTGGCCTCGATCGTGGCCATCCGTGCCTCGAGCGGAGCGAGGCTTGGTGGCTGCCGCTGTTCGAGCGCGGACACGCGGGCCTCCAACGGAGCAAGATCGGGCGCCGCCGGCTCCCGAGCCGCCCCTTGCGCAGCGGGGCGCACCTCCAGCGCTGCCACGCGGGCGGCCAGCGGACCAAGGTCCGGGACCTGCGCCGGCGGGCGCTGCTCCAGGCGGTCCACCCTGGCTTCCAGAACGCTGATCTCCCGCGCCATTGTGTCGGTCTGCCCGCTCGGCGGGGGGACTGAGGGATATCGCCAGACCCAGAACAGCCCTGCGGCCAGGACCACGAACCCTGCCCCGGTGATCCACGGCAAGAGAGAGCGCCGCGCCGCCGGCGGGGGCGGCGGCTCGATGGGTGGCTCAACTGCCGGCTCGGGTGGCTGTTCTGTCGGTTCGGTCATCGCAGCAGCGCGAGCATTGCGTCCTGGTTTGGCCGAGCGGCAACGCAAATCCGCCGCCAGGGGAGCGCCTGTAATGCCACGGCCGCGGCCTGACCGATAGCCAGCGCGTTCACCGACCGAACGGCCTCCCGCAGTCGTGCCGCCTGCAGGAGCCGAACACATTGTCGCGCGGTCTCCGCCGAGAAGAACAGGGCCGCCTCCAGTCCGCCCGACGCGAACGCGTGGCGCGCGACGTCCGGCAAAGCGCTGGCAGGCGACGCGACGTAGACAACCCGTCGGACGACGCGAAAGCCGCGTGCCCGCAGGTCAGCGGCAAGCCCCTCACCCTGGCCGCGACCACTGGCGAGCAACAGCGGGCCAGCACGAGGGTCGCAGCTCCGCGCCGCCAGTTCGGCGAGCGCATTCGCATCGCCATCGGCGCTGTTTACCTGGGTAAAGCCGGCGTCTCGCGCACGCGCGGCGGTTGCTGCGCCGACGGCGAGCAGCGGCAGGTGGCGATGACTGGCCGGCAGCGACGGGATGGCATTGCCGCTGGTGACGAGGATGGCGTGCAGGCGTTCGGCTGCCGGCAACCTGGCGTCCAGCACGTGTATGTCCAGCAGGGGAGCGGCGACGGGCCGATAGCCGAGCGCTGCCACGCGCGTGGCGGTTTCGCTGCCGCCCGGTTCGGGTCGCGTGATCAGAACGCCGCGACCAGTGTCAGGCAAAGAGGTCGGATGGGCTGTCGGCCCGCAGGCTATCGCCCAGCTCGCTGCCGATCCTGTCGGCGTCGCTGACCGGGCCGTGCAGGCTGCGTTTCAGCAGGAACAAGCCGTCGCTGCGCGCCACCAGCCCGGTAAGATGTAGCTCGCCATCGGGCCGCACCTGCGCATACCCGCCGATCGGTGTGCGGCAGGAACCGTCGAGCCGCGCCAGCATGGCACGTTCGGCGGTAGAGGCCGCCTTCGCCCCAGGGTCTTCGATGGCGGCGAGCAGCTCGCGCAGTTCAGTGTCGGCCTCGCGCACAGTCACGCCGATGGTTCCCTGGCCTACGGCCGGCACCATCGCATCCGGGTCCAGCACAACGCTGGCTCGCTCCGCCATGCCGAGTCGCTTCAGGCCGGCATAGGCGAGCAGCGATGCCGCGCACGCTCCGGCGGCCAGTTTGTCCAGCCGCGTCTGCACGTTGCCGCGCAGCGTCGTGATGCTCAGGTCCGGGCGGACGTGCAGCAACTGCGCCTGTCGCCGCACCGATGCGGTGCCTACCAGTGCACCCAAAGGCAGGCAGGCGAATGGGTCCGCGGGATCGACCGGAGCATCGGCCGCGCCCAGGATCAACGAGTCGCGCGCATCATCGCGAGCCAGCGTGCAGGCGAGCACAATGCCAGGCGGCAGTGTGGTCTCCAGGTCCTTCAGGCTGTGCACCGCGAAGTCGATCCGGCGATCGGCCAACGCCTCGTGGATCTCCTTGGCGAACAGGCCCTTCCCGCCGATCTCGGCCAGGCGGCGGTTCTGCACCGCGTCGCCGGTTGTGCGAATCGGGTGCTCCTCCAGAACACGCGAACACGCCGGCCTGAGAAGCTCGATGAAGAGGCGTGTCTGGATCAGTGCCAGCGGCGAGCCGCGCGTGCCGACACGCAACGCTGGTGCGCGATCGTGCGGCCTCAGCGGCGGCTGCATGGCGGTGGTCATGGCGGCGTCCTATTACTCTCGCGGGCCACTGGGAAGATCGATTCGCGGCAATGCACCCGGTGCTGGGCATCGAGACCACATGCGACGAGACGGCGACGGCGGTGCTCGACGAGCACGGCCGCGTGCTGGCGGAGGCGGTGCTGAGCCAGGAGCGCGAGCATGCGCCCTATGGCGGCGTGGTGCCGGAGATTGCCGCCCGCGCACATCTGGCATTCCTGCCCGAGCAGGTCCGCGGCGTCATGGCGCGTGCCGGATTGGGGTTTGCCGACCTTGGCGGCGTGGCGGCAAGTGCCGGTCCCGGTCTGATCGGCGGGCTGATCGTGGGCAGCCAGTTCGCCAAGGGGATCGCGATCGCGCATGGCCTGCCCTACGTCGCAGTGAATCACCTGGAGGCGCACGCCCTGACCGCTCGCCTACCTGGTCTGGTCGAGGGTGGGGTCGCCTTCCCCTATCTGCTGCTGTTGGTCTCCGGCGGGCATTGCCAGTGCGTCGCGGTCGAGGGCGTCGGACGGCATGTTCGACTCGGCAGCACGATGGACGATGCCGCCGGCGAGGCGTTCGACAAGGTCGCGAAGCTGCTGGGGCTCGGCTGGCCCGGCGGACCCGCGCTGGAGCGGCTGGCGGCCGGCGGGGATGCTCGGCGCTTCGCCTTTCCACGTCCGCTGCTGGGGCGCCGCGGCTGCGACTTCAGCTTCTCCGGTCTGAAGACCGCCGTGGCGCACGAGGTCGCGCGCCACGGGTCCGGCGCGCTGTCCACGCAGGTGGCGGCGGACATCGCCGCCAGCTTTCAGCGCGCGGTGGCCGAGGTGCTGGCCGATCGGGCCAGGCACGCCATGGCGATGATGCGCGAGCGAGCGCCGGATGCGCGTGTGCTGATCGTCGCCGGTGGCGTGGCGGCGAACGGCGCCATCCGGGCCGCGCTGGCGGAGGTCGCCGCGGCGCATGGGTTCGTGCTGGTCGCGCCCCCGGTGCGACTTTGCACGGACAACGCCGTGATGGTCGCCTGGACCGGTATTGAGCGCCTGCGGCTGGGGTTGGCGGATGGGCTCGACTTCGCGCCGCGACCGAGATGGCCGCTGTGAACTACCGCCACGCCTTCCACGCTGGGAACTTCGGGGACTGCGTGAAGCACGCGGTACTGGTCTGGCTGCTGCGTGCGCTGCAGCGCAAGGTGGCGCCGCTCTATGTGCTGGACACGCACGCCGGCGTCGGCCGCTACGACCTCAATGCCGGGGCGGCCGCGCGCACCGAGGAGTGGCAAAGGGGCATCGGGCAATTGCTCGACGACCCACCGCCACTGTTGGCCGACTACGTTGGCCTGGTGCAATCGCTCGGCCTCTATCCCGGCTCGCCGGCGATCGTGCGTGCGCTGCTGCGCCCCTACGATCGCCTGGTCTGCTGCGAACTGCACCCGGAGGATGCGGCCAGCCTGCGACGCCACTTCGCCGCGGACACCCAGGTCGCGGTGCATCATCGCGATGCCTGGGAGGCGCTTGGCGCGTTGTTGCCGCCGAAGGAGCGACGCGGCCTCGTGCTGATCGATCCGCCGTTCGAAGGCCCGCAGGAGTTCGCTGCCCTGGCCGACGGCCTCGCCACCGGTTGGCAGCGCTTCAGAACCGGTGTGTTCGCAACCTGGTATCCGTTCAAGCAGCGCGCGCCGGTACGCCAGTTCCTCGCCGACATGCAGCAGAGCGGCGTGCGCGATATCGTGATCGCTGAGCTGTGCCTTCGCGAGCCGGTTGACCCGGTGCGACTCAATGGCTGCGGCATGCTGGTGGTCAATCCGCCGTATCGCTTCGAGCAGGAGCTGCCGGCGATCCTGACCGCTCTCCTTGGTCGGCTTGGCGATCGGGACCCGGGCGCGGCGACCACAGTGCGGCGAATTGTCGATGAGTAGCGTCGCGGTGATCGGTGCCGGCGCCTGGGGTACCGCGCTCGCGATCCAGGCCGCACGGGCCGGTAATGCAGTGACGTTGTGGGCGCGCGATCCGGCCCGCGCCGAGGCGATCCGCGTCAGTCGGGAGAACCCTCGACTGCCCGGCATCCGTCTGCCCGAACCGATCCTGGCGACGTCCGCGATGCCCGAGACGGCCGATGCGGCCCTGTTGGCGGTTCCCACGCAGCATCTGCGCCGCGTGCTGGGGCGCCTTCCGATCGGCCTCGCGCCGTTGGTGGTCTGTGCCAAAGGCGTGGAACAGACGACGCTGCGCCTGCCGCTGGAGATTGCTGCCGACGTCCGGCCCGGCACGCCATCGGCCATTCTCACAGGCCCCAACTTCGCCCACGAGATCGCCGCCGGGCTGCCCGCCGCCGCCGTTGTCGCGGCCAGCGACGCCGGCCTGCGCACATCGATCGCCGCCTTGCTCGGCACACCGTCCTTCCGGCTCTACGGCAACGACGACCCGATCGGCGCGCAGGTCGGCGGCGCGGCCAAGAACGTGATTGCCATCGCGGCCGGCGCGGTGACCGGCGCAGGCCTCGGCGAGAACGCCCGTGCCGCCCTGATAACGCGCGGCCTGGCCGAACTGTCGAGGCTGGCCGTCGCCCTAGGGGGAAGGGCGGAGACGGTGATGGGGCTGTCAGGTCTCGGCGATCTGCTGCTGACCTGCACGGGACCGGCAAGCCGCAACTACAGCCTCGGACTCGCGCTCGGGCGCGGCGAGCAGCTTGCCGATGTCCTGGCCGCACGGAGTGCCGTCACCGAGGGTGTTACCACGGCGCCCGCCCTCGTCGCACGCGCCGCCGCCCCCGGATCGACGCCCGGGGCAAGCGTGGATCTGCCGATCTGCGCCGCGGTCGCGTCGCTGCTGGCCGGACACACGTCCTTGGCTGAAGCGATCACCGCATTGCTGGCGCGGCCGCGGCGGGACGAATGATCCGCGGCGTACTCACCGTCGGCGGCTGGACGATGGCGAGCCGCATCCTCGGCTTCGCACGCGACATGCTGATCGCCGCGATCCTCGGTGCCGGCCCGATCGCCGATGCGTTCTTCGTCGCGCTGAAGCTGCCTAACCTGTTTCGCCGTCTGTTCGGCGAAGGCGCGTTCAACGCCGCCTTTGTGCCCGCCTTCTCCGGCTTGCTCGCCGCGGAAGGTCGTCCCATGGCGCGACAGTTCGCCGCGGAGACCTTCGCCGTCATGGCGTTCTGGCTCGGTGCGCTGACCATCTTGGGCGAGATATTCATGCCGCAGATGATGGCGGTGCTCGCTCCCGGATTTGCGGCGACCCCGGCCAAGTTCGCCCTGGCAGTGGATCTGTCGCGCATCACGTTCCCTTATCTGCTGCTGATCTGCCTCGCCGCCCTGGCGTCGGGCGTGCTGAACGGGCTCGACCGCTTCACCGCCGCCTCCGCCTCCTATGTGCTGTTCAACGTCGTCTCGATCGCCTGCATGCTGTGGCTGACGCCCTACGTGCCGACCGCCGGCCACGCGCTGTCATGGGGGATCACCATATCCGGCGTCGCGCAACTCGGTCTGCTCCTGTGGGCGCTGAAACGTGGCGGCATGGGCCTGTCGCTGCCGCGCCCGCGCCTGACGCCGCAGATCCGCGTGCTCCTGCGGCGCATGCTGCCGGGACTGGTCGGCGCCGGCGTGACCCAGCTCAATCTCGCGGTGGACGTGATCATCGCGAGCCTACTGCCGGCCGGCACCGTGTCGGTGCTGTACTATGCCGACCGCGTGCAGCAACTGCCGCTTGGTGTGATCGGAACGGCGGTGGGCACCGCGCTGCTGCCGCTGCTGTCGCGTCAAGTGCGTGGCGGCGAGGCGGCGGCGGCGCGCACCACACTGAACCGCGCGATCGAATACGCGCTGGTCCTGACGCTGCCGGCCGCGGTCGCGCTGATCGTGAGCGCCTGGCCGGTGATGTCGGCGTTGTTCGGACGTGGTGCATTCGATGCCGAGAGCGTGCGTCTGTCGTCGCAATCGCTCGCCGCCTACGCGCTCGGTCTGCCGGCCTTCGTGCTGGTGAAGGTGCTGGCACCGGCCTTCTTCGCCCGCGGCGATACGGCGACGCCGGTGAAGATCGGTGTCGCGGCTGTGGCGCTGAACCTCGCGATGAATGTCGCCTTCATGGTGCCGCTGAAGCACATTGGGCCTGCACTGGCGACCAGCCTTGCGGCCATCTTCAACGTCGGCTGGCTGGGCGGGCTGCTGGCGCGGCGCGGACACCTGACTCTGGACGCGCAACTGCGCCGGAAAAGCGTGCGGATAGTAGCGGCGACGGTGGCGATGGGTGTGGCATTGTGGCTGGTACAGCACGCGCTGTTCTCGGCACCGCTGCATGGGATGGCGCGGATCGTCGCGTTGACGGAATTGATCGTCGTTGGAATCGTGACCTACGGGATCGCGGCGCTACTGTTCGGAGCGATCGAGTGGCGGGATTACCTGCGCATGGTCATGCGTCGGAGTAAGGGACGCGGCGCCAAGCCCTGAGTCGTCGTGCGGGGGCCGTCAGGCCGACGACCCCCGCATCAGGAACGCGGCTGTCAGGGGTTGCTGCTACCGCCCTGCCCAGCCCGCAGGCTCTGATCATTCAGTCTGTCGGAATCGTTATCGGTGCGCGTCGAGCTCGCCGGCGACACTGACCCATGCGGCGTCGGGACGCGTGTTTCCGGGTTGGTCCATGGCGGCTTGCCGAGATTCACCTGCTGGGGGCTGGTTGTAGCCCCGGTCGCTGCGCCGGCGCCACCGCCAACCAGAGCACCCACTGCCATGCCGGGCGGTCCAGCCAGCGCGCCGACCGCCGCGCCGGTCGCAGCGCCCGCAGCAGCTCCACCCGTCGTTCGTTCCTGCGGCGATTGGCCACATGCGGAGAGCAGGCACAGCGCCCCGAGGGCCACGAACGTCATTTTGGTTTTCATAGTTCTGGTTCCACTGCTTCGCCTTCGCTGCATGGAACGTGAGCGAAGCGAAGCAGTTGCGACCACTCGTTGCAACGCACGCCACTGTTACCGTGGCGTCCCGTCCTGCCGACAGATCAGGCCGCCGCCTTTCGGTTCATCTCCAGCCTGGCGTCTACCAGTGCCACGGTCGCATCCAGCTCGGCATTGCGCATGCCGCGTTGCGCCGCGATACTCTGCACCAGCCGGTCCACGCGTTCGATGTTCGGTGCGCCGTTGAACAGAGCGCGTGCGGCGGACGATGGGCGGATCAGACCGTTGGCCGCCGCTGCGTATTTCTCGAACGGCACCAGGTCGTCCGGTGAGGCGCCGAGCATCATGCACAGCTCGCGTACCCAGTCGTAGACGCGGCGCGATGCCTCGATGTCCGTGTGCACCGCCTCCTTGATCGAGACCGCCGAATCCGGCTTCACGCAGCGATAGTTGCCTGTGCAGAGCATGGCCCACTTGGCCAGCGGCACGAAGATCGACTCGTGCACCTTCAGCTTCACCGGCAGGTCGATCGTGGCATCGCCGGCGTCGAAGCGGATCGCCTCGATCTCGCGCTGGAACTGCCGCATGATGTTGGTCGATTCCTCTGAATCGAACCGCGCCGCCTTGAAGTTCGTCGGCAGCGTCACCGTCAGGACGTTGATCTTGTCATCCGGCATGCGGATCGCCTGCGGGTCCGGACTGCACAGCGTCAGACGGCCAGGATCGAAGTTAGCCCAGACGCTCGCATCGGTGAAGCAGTGGTGCAGCCCATCG
>Ga0210390_10003279_pt1 | contig 13915 bp, 8 predicted proteins | sample IncBWH11OmetaG_FD_161050 | JGI IMG/M metagenome (GOLD analysis project Ga0210390, IMG submission 161050) | Forest soil microbial communities from Barre Woods Harvard Forest LTER site, Petersham, Massachusetts, United States - Inc-BW-H-11-O ...
CCGAGCAATCCGGCGAAGAGGGACATTGCCAAAAGAGAAGCTCGTGAACTCTAAAATGTTCATGGACGCTTTCGTCGGAGAGTCCTTTTCCCGTGGACGTTGGAGGACTGTGGAGATATCGAATGCAGGAGGGCCACGAGGTCGCGAACGGGTCCGGCGGTGACCGGCCCTCCCAGCATGGCTATGCTGAATTGTCGTTTGATCGGGCCATTCTCAAGAGGGACAATGACAACGCTGGCTGTTTGCAAAGCCTTGCTCAGGGCCATCTTAGGCACAAAGCCAATGCCGAGGCCAGCTTCGACAGCAGACAGAATGGCCTCGGTCGAGTTCATATCGACGGTCGTGCGCAGTTGCTGACTGAGGACACCATTTCGTTCCAGATACTCTTCAACGAATCTGCGCATCCCTGATCCAGATTCCCTCAGAAGAATTGGTTCTTGCACAATCTCTGCTGCGCGCAGGGTCGCCTTCTTTGCCCAACGGTGATTCGGAGGAAGAATGAGGCAGAGTTCATCGTCCATGAAATGTTCGATTTTGAAATCGGGCCGATGTGCTGGTGCCTCAATCAGTCCGAGAGATACCTGGTGATTGGCTAGAGCATTCAGCACTTCGATGGTGCTTCCGCTGTGGACATGGACGCGCAATTTTGGCCAATCACGCAGGATCTGGGGCAGTAATCTGGGTAAAACGTATACTGCTATCGTCTGCGCAGCGCCGATGTTTAGCTCAGCACCCTCCTGAACGCCGTAGGGGGTAAGGGCAGCCACGGCTTCATTGGTAAGAGTTTCAATCTGACGAACGTACCCTAAAAGGGTAGTACCGGCAGGTGTCAGTTTTGCGTTGCGACCGATGCGATCGAATAAAGCGATTCCAAGGCCCTCTTCAAGGGTGCGCACTTGCGACGTCACTGCGGGCTGCGACAAATGGAGTTTCTCTGCCGCCTTGCTGAAACTAAGCGTATCGGCGACCACCCGGAAAACATGCAGCTTAAAATTTTCGATCATGGCTGCACCCCTGTTTGAAAGTTGATGGTAGAAATGGCGAAGTTATATTGCGCCCTTGCATTCGCATCGCCGATGGCCGCCTGAGTCTGCTGCAACTCCGCTTGGCTCAACTCAACAATGGAACTCAATCCGAGGTCATAGCGCGTTTTAGCAAGATCTAATGTGATGTTCGCTTCCTTAAGAAGTTGCACCGCGACGGTCACGCGTTGCAACGCTGTATTGGCGTTGAGCCACGCGATCCGCACATCTCGGACGACCTGGTCTCGAAGCGCACGTGTCTGTTCGGCAGCTGCTTGAGCTTGCAATGAGGCCTCGGAAGCTTGCGCTGTCAAGCGAAAGCCATTGAAGATAGGCACGCTTACATTTGCGCCAACCGCTCCGTACCAATTGCTGATGAAATATTGGGCCGATCCAGTAGGAGTTCCGCCGACGACGCCAAGGGCGCTGATTGTCGGAAGCAATTGGTCATGTTGAGCCTTGCTGAACTTTTGGGCAGCTTGCTCGCTGTAACGTAAGGACTGCAGGTCGGGCCGATTTTGGATTGCCTGAGCGATCAGAGAATCAGGGTCGGGGGGAAGCGGCGGTAAGGTGTCAGAATCGTCGACCAGTTGATAGTCAATCTCTTTGTCATAGCCCAGCACGTCGCTGAAGGCGGCTTTTGCAGCATCGAGGTTATTCTGTGCATCCAACTGCGAAAGTCTAGACTGCGACAGGTTGACTTGCGCAAAGCTCAGGTCCAGGTCCGATTTCAGTTTGGATGACGTCAGAGCTGAAATCCGGTCCGTAACGCTTTGACGTGACGCGACAGTTTGTGACGCCACCTTCAGTGTCTGTTGCGCTTCGAGAACCTGAAAAAACACTTGGTCTGTCGCGAAGACGATATCTTCCCGGCTTGCCTCCAGGTCTGCTGTACGAGCTTTCTCCTGTAACTTCGCTGAAGCGACAAGGTTAGACGTATGTCCGAAGTCGGTGATCAGTTGGCTCAACGAGACTCCCCCACCTGAGTGGTTGACAAGTCTGGATGCAGTGAGAGAACCGCTCGAGAGTCGGCTGCCGTCGTTTGCCTCCACCGCGGTGACGTTTCCATTCAAATTAGGTAGCTCATCCGCTCGTCTCTCTCTCACCACTTGATGTTGCACCTTCGCGATTAGCTGGCTTATATGGACATGTGGATTGTTGGCCAATGCGAGCCTTTCGGCCTGTTGACGGGTGAGAGTGGATGGGACTTCACTGGGCTGCGGCGGTGAAGGTGTTGTTGGCAGCGGGATATTGTTCTGGCCGTATGCCAGGAATAGAGGCATAGCCTGACGTGGTGCATTCGGCAGCGCGTCGGAACTGGTTTGGGCTCCTACCTCTAACGAACTTAGGCATACAAATGCAGCGATGGAGAAAATCGTTTTCACGTGTGATTGCACGGCTACACCTCCTCGGCAGTTGCTGCATGGCCTGCCTTTTGATGGATCAGCAGGTAAGCGGTAGGCACGAGAAAGACGGTGACGACGCCGGATACTGTCAGCCCACCGAGAATGGCTCGAGCCAGCGGAGCATACTGTTCGCTACCGGGTTCTATCGCCAAGGCCATTGGAATAAGACCAAGCACAGTAGCTAGAGTCGTCATCATGATCGGGCGAAGACGAACCTTGCAAGCTTCAGTCAAGGCTTCCTTCAACTCCCCGCCTTCTCGTCGCAACGTGCCGACAAACTCAACGATTAGAATGCTGTCCGAGACAACGATCCCGGTCATCATGACAACACCCATCAGAGACATCACGTTTAGCGAGGTTCCTGTAATCAGCAGGAAGATGAGAACCCCGGATAGACCTGGTGGCACTGCAAGCAGAATGACAAATGGATCAGAAAAAGATGCGAATTGCGCCATAAGGATGAGGTAGACAAGGATTACGGCCAAAATGAGTCCAATTCCAAAGCTGGAAAATGAACTGTCCATGTCCCTAACAGATCCGCGTACTTTGACTGTGACTCCGTCTGGTTTTTGAATCTGGCCAACAATCTTCTCCACTTCACTGTTGACTCGGCTGAGGTCCTCCTTCTTTGGCATAACGTAGATGTCAAATTCGCGGCGCAACTGATAGTGGTCGACCTCTGTGGGGGTATCGATATCTTTGACATCTGCGACCGATTGCAAGGGAGTCGTGTCAGGATTGCCGGGTGAACGGAGAGGGATTTGTCTGAAATCCGTCATCGTTTGAATCTGCTTCAGGGGGTATTGCACGGTCAGCATATAGTTGTTTCCGGTCTTTGGATCGATCCAATAACTCGGCGCAATCTGTCCGTTTGAAGTCAATGCCGTAATAACGTTGTCGACTATGTTCTGCGGACTGATTCCGAGTAGTCCAGCTTGCTCACGATTAATGTTCAATTCCAGACCGGGATAATCCAGATCTTGTGGGATCAGTACGTCATTGACAGAACTCAATTTCTTCAGCTTTGTTGCCGTTGATTGTGCAATATCAAACGCTTGCTGCAGATTGTTGCCGCCAATCTGAATGTCAATTGGAGCCGGTTTGCCTTGGTTGACGACGGAATCAACCAGGCCGCCAGCCTGGAAATAGGTCTGGACATCTGGAAAGTCCCGAGCCAGCCTCTCACGAGCTTTCTGCATGTAGGCGTAGCTGCCCGTCTTGTGGTCTTCCTTGAGACTTACCTGGATAAAAGCTGTATTCATTGCCGCGTTGGAGGTATAAATCGCGGATAGATCCGGAGTAATTCCGATATTCGAAACGATCATGTTGAGATCGTCCGGTGCTACAACCCCTCGAATGTCCTGTTCCATCTTGGCGATGTAGTCATCGGTGACCTCAATTCGTGTTCCCGCAGGCACCTTCACATTTACGACAAACTGTCCGGGGTCGGTTCTAGGGAAGAAGGCGTTTCCAAGAAACGGATACAGGGCAAAGCTAAAAACGACAAACAGACTAAAGATCGAAACCACGAGAACGGGACGATTCAGGCATGTCGCGATGGCCCCTTCATATTTCGTCTGTACCTTGTGGAAGCCGAGGTTGAACTTGTCGATAACGACCTTGAACACTCGAAATGTTCTCTTCTCCCTGCCCGGATGATGAGAGGTTTCTTCAGCCTCCGGAACCCCATGATGCATATGACCCGGATCAACCTCGATGAACTTCGCGCAAAACAATGGCACGACGGTCATCGCAACCAGGTACGACGAAAAAAGTGCGATCACAACTGCGAGTGCAAGCGCGGTGAACAGATATTTGCTTACACCATAGAGCAGCACGACTGGGAAGAAGACAATGCAGGTGCTGAATGTTGCAGCGAGAACTGCGAGTTGGACCTCTTTGCCCCCCCGTTCCGCCGCAACCACCGGGGGTTCGCCCATTTCCATGTGGCGAAAGATGTTCTCGAGCACTACGACGGAGTTATCGATCAGGCGAGATAAAGCTAGTGCAAGGCCACCTAGCACCATCGTGTTGATTGAGCTGCCGCCAAGGTTCAGTCCGAGGAAAGTTGCCAGGCACGATATTGGAATGGATAGGAGCACGGCGATCGTGGCTCGCACATTACCAAGGAACAACAGAATCATGACTGCCGTTAAGCAAAGACCAATGGTTCCTTCGTTGATTACGTTCTTGACGGCAATCTTGACAAAGACAGACTGGTCGAAGACCACACTCGTTTTCAGGACCTTTGGGATATCGAGTAAATTGCGAACGGCCGCCTTGATTCCGTTCACAATTGTGATGGTGTTCGAGTTGCCGCCCTGCTTCAAGATGGGGATATAGACCGAATGCTGACCATCTACCCGAACGATGTTTGTTTGAAGCGCTCCGCTATCTTTGGCGTGCCCAATATCTCGGACCATTACCGAGGTGAGGTTCACACTCTTAAGTGGAAGATCATTGATTTGGTCGACGATCGGCACCTGACTGTTTGCATAGATGTTGTAGTCCTTCAGACCAATCCGCACGTCGCCCGCTGGCAGGATGAGATTTGATCTGTTGAGCGCGTCTACTACATCCATCACGCTCATCTCATGGGCCTCTAACTTGATCGGGTCGATGTAGACCATGATCTGTCGATATCGGCCACCATACGGCTGAGGAACTGAGGCCCCAGGGACATTGGCAATTTGATTACGCACAGCAAATTGCGCCAGGTCCTTTAGTTGAGTTTCGTTCAGACCCTCCCCCTCTAGGGTGACCAGACAAACGGGCAAGTTTGCTGCGTCAAACTTAAGAACGACGGGAGGCAATGTTCCAGGGGGCAGACGGCGCAGGTTCGCCATCGCAAGATTGGAAATATTACTGACAGCGGCGTTGGCGTCCGTGCCGGGCTGGAAATAAATTTTGATGATGCTAACGCCTGTGAGAGAACGGGATTCAATATGATCGATCCCGCTTCCCAGTGTGAAGAAGCGCTCATAACTGTCGGTGATGTCCGATTCAATCTGTTCCGGAGGCATCCCCGAATAGAATGTGGCGACGACGACGACGGGAATATTGACTTCAGGGAAGAGGTCGACGGGCATCCGCGCGACAGTTGTGATCCCCACTACGATCACGAATAGGCACATCATCAAAATGAAAAACGGGTACTTGATCGCGAAGGAAGACATTACTGGTCTTCCTCCTGGTCTGGCATCGCGATCGTGAATGGTTTCGGTTGAACGATCTGGCCCACTTCGTAGTTTGACTGGCCGGACGCGATCACTTGTTGGTTTTCGGAGAGACCCTTGGAAATTTCGACTCGATCGGTTCCTTGGATGCCGACGACCACCGGAACCTTCACAACTTTGTTCTGACGGTCGACCACAAGCACATACGAACTCCCGCCCTGTCTCTCAACGGCTCCCGCAGGGATAATCAGCACGTTGCTCTTATGTTGAAGAACGATTGTAGTTTCCGCGTACATTCCTGAGGTCAGAGATAGGTCAGGATTTGGAACGTCAACTTCGACCAACATCGTTCTGGTCGAGGTATTCAGTTCGCGCGTAAATCGGATAACCTTGCACGCAAATGTCTTTCCGGTCGCCTTGACTCTGATTTGCATTTCACTGCCGATATGGATGTAGGGCACATCTTCCTCGGGAACTGGCATGCGAAGACGCAAAAGGTCGCTTTGTGCCACCCTGACTACAGGCTCCGATTGAGTCGCCGATGCGGTACCAGCTTGAATCAGGGAACCTACGTCGGCATAACGCATTGTGACTACTCCGGTGAAAGGCGCGGTCACGATCGAATAATCTTCTAACGATTGAACTCTCTCGTTGTCGGCCTTCGAGACCGCCAGTTGGCCTTCGGTTGCTTCGAGCGCCGATTTGGCAACGTTGATCTTCGCCTCTGCATCTTGATCCTTTGCGCGGGCGTCATCGAGCTCCTGTTCTGCGATGAGTCCAGGACGGCGCTTCGCTGCTTCAGCCAGACGTGAATAAGCGGCATGAACCGCAACGTAATCTGCTTGAGCATAGGTAACTTCGCTTTTGGCTCGAGCAACTTCCGATTCGCTGTGTTGAATCTGCGCTTTCGATGCTGCAACCTGGGCGTTGAGTTCAGGAACCTCGAGAACTGCGAGTACCTCGCCCTTCTTGATCCGGTCACCTATATCGACGTTGATGCGCCTGATATATCCGGACACCTTAGCGTGAAGATCGACCTCCTGATAAGGCTGAAACTCACCAGCCACGGTCAGGGTACTGGATAGGTTACCGCGCATCACCGGGGCAATCGATGCCGTGGGGATAGACACCGTTTCTTGTCCGTTCTCTCGGCACCCGCTCAAGAGAAGACCGGAAAACGAAGTCACTAGTGCAACCCTAAAGACGATCGATTGAGATCGCATAGACATGTGAATCACCTTCAGAACATTCGGATTTATCGCTAAGGATTCTGCCCAAACAGACTGGGCCGCTCAATGGTGAGCGTCAGTGGATCATTTGGAGATCCAAGAGAGCTTAGTTGTATCGGGGCGATACCGGAGGGGGGCGAAACGCAAAAACCGTAGAAAGAAAATCTACAGAACGCCTCAGACCAACACGAGAGCAGAACAGTGTCTTAATAATCTGAATCGAAAATGCCTTGGAGCAAACCACCGCAATCAGGAATATCGCTATGACCAGCTGTGGCGCTTTCGTAGAGAACTGCTCCAAACGCCGCGCAGCAGACGGCCGCTCCTTCTGAGTCAGCAGTTTTGCCTGCGCTATATGAGTTGAGGGACTGTCAGGGAGGTCATAGAGTGAGAGCTTATAGCCCAAACCCCAAAAAAATACGGCGAAGCCTAACAAGACCGCGGCCAGAGCCACCCCTTGGGAGAATTTGCGCGTTGAGACGTTAGGGTTCATAGGGCATAGCATCTACTTCGGCCATGGCGTCTCCGCCATAAAATGCAAAATTACACAACAGGACAATTATTGATGACGGCTCAAATTTGAGCAAAACAAATCTTCTTATGAAAGATAGTTAACACGGTACCAACATCTGCTCGACATTTAACACCTGGATTACTTAAGGTCGAAGCCGAGCTGTCGGCGCTGGCCCTTTCTGTAACTGAGGTATCAACTGCGGCTCTGGCAGGGGCGCTTCCGGTGCGCTGTCGAATGTCTTGCGCCTCTCCGAATCGTCTATCACGTGTCAAATCATTGTCACTTTGGGTCGGCACGATTTGGCCTTGCCTGATGGCTGAACGAACGATGAGAAAACTTTGCCTGGAATCGATATTGAATCCACTGGTCTAAGGGGAGTGGGGAGAGCGCGCTACAAAGGAATGACAATTCACTGACTGACGAATGACACCGCCTTTGTCCTGGTTCTCTAGGGTCAATGATGAAGAGCAAACTGCCGGGATGCCAGACAACTTCCCTAATGTGACCCATTGACCCATATGACTATCAGGCAACATGCATATCTGAATAACCTTCTCCCACGGGCTTGCCGAATGATTTTGCTGCTTCTTTTAGGCGTCGTCGGTACATCGCTATTCTTCACAACCAGTGGCGGAGCTCAAGTGCCACTCGGCCCGGATTCAACTGAGACCACATTGCAGCAGCCTTCAACAGATCCAAACACCAGCGCAGCCGCGATGGCGTTTGGTGGCAGTCAGGATTCTGGTAACGACCGCGGTTCCACCTCGACTTTGAGCAATCTGGACGCTCCTGTTGCACCGCTTCCCGCTGATCAAATCATCCTGATACTTCAACAGAATCCCGATCTCTTGACGGAAGTGAAGACTCAAGTTGCCGATTACTTGCAGGAACAGGGTACGCAAGTCAATGCGAGCGATATCACGGACGAGATGCTTTACAACCAGATACAGACGAGCGCCAGCGTGCGCGCAAATATCACTATATTCCTGCAGGCGCGAGGGTATGTCCCTCAAGGTGGTCTCCGGACCGCAGGTCCTGGGATCAGGCAGGATGATTCGTCGGTTATGCAGCCAGGTTTACCTGCACCCGGCGAGATGAGCGCAGGAGGGCTATCACTCAAGACGGGCGCGGCGATGGGCGAGTCGAATATTAATCGTGATGGAGCACAGCAAACTCGCACGGGAGTCGGCCAGAACCGTCAAAATAATCCGGCAAATCGAGGTCGCGAAGAGGCGAATGCGTCAACTGATGCTCCTAAGGTCCTTCACCAGCCTACTCCCTACAACCTGCGTTCCTTGCATGACTTGTATGCACAGATTCCAGAGCAGACGGTACCGCTGAAGCGGTTCGGATCGGAAATGTTCGTGGACCGCGGCCTCTCTTCAATGGCACGCGGGAGTGCAAATACGGACACGCCACTCGATGTTCCTCTAGGGCCGGATTATGTAGTCGGCCAAGGTGACACCCTCACGATCAACATGTGGGGGGGCATGACTCAAAGCATGATGCGTGTCATCGGCCGTGACGGTCAGATTCTCTTGCCCGAGGCCGGATCGCTCCAGGTTGCTGGGCTCCCGCTTCAACGAGCGGGAGATATGATCGAAGGCGCGCTCAAGCAGCAATATCGCAATGTTCAAGTCTCCGTAACCGTCTCCCGGCTGCGGTCCGTCCGCGTCTATGTGGTCGGAGATGTGCAACGACCTGGCGGATATGACATCAGTTCGTTGGCCACTCCGCTTAGCGCCTTTTATTCAGCAGGAGGCCCAACGGCGGTTGGTTCATTGCGCGTTGTCCGACACTATCGCGGCCAGAAACTTATAGAGGATGTTGATCTCTATGACTTCCTCCTCCATGGAGTGCAAAAGGGCAGCGCCCGGTTCGAAAGCGGAGACACGCTGCAAGTTCCTCCCGCAGGTCCGCAGGTTGCGGTTTCCGGAGCAGTGAAACGGCCCGCCATCTATGAACTGAAGCCTGGTGAATCAACTCTTGCTTCCGTTCTTGATGATGCCGGCGGCGTAACGGCCGCGGCCTCTCTAAGCCACATCACAATCGAACGCATCGATGTCAATCGGCAGCGCGAGACAGTAACGCTTAAGACCGCTGGAGGACAGGATCAGCAGGCCGATCGAGCCGCGATCGATAGATTTGCGGTCAGGGATGGAGACCGCATTTACATAGCTCCAATTCTGCCCTATAGCGAGCGCGCCATCTATCTTCAAGGGCACGTCGTTCGCCCCGGTCGCTTGCCTTATACCGACGGGATGAAGGTCAGCGATGTCCTGCGAAGCTACCAGGATATGTTGCCCGAGCCATCCGCTCACGGAGAGATCGTGCGTCTGTCTCCGCCGGATCTCCATGCCGAAACGATCGCCTTCAATGTGCCTGAAGTGCTCATTGGAAACGCTAACTTGCCACTCCAACCCTTCGACACGATCCGCATCTTTGGTCGTTACGAAGTGGATTCGCCGAAAGCCACGATTCATGGAGAAGTGCTCCGACCAGGAACCTACCCTCTTTCGAAGGGCATGACAGCCGCTCAACTCGTGCGGATGGCTGGAGGATTTAAGCGTGATGCACTCCTCAACAGTGCTGACCTGACAAGCTATCTCATCGAAGGCGGCAATCGGGTTGATGGACAACTCGCTACGATCCAAATCGGGGCTGCCGTCGATGGGACGGAAGCGAACGCTGATGTCCTGCTCAAACCCGGCGACATACTCACAATTCACCAGATCACCGGATGGAATGAGATCGGCCAATCGGTAACGATCAAAGGCCAGGTTAAATTCCCGGGCAGCTATGGCTTCCAGGAGGGTGAGCGCCTTAGCTCAGTGCTTCGCCGAGCGGGAGGAATGCGCGACACGGCGTATCCCGAAGGCGCGGTGTTGGTCCGGGAGCAAGTGCGCGAGGTGGAAGAAAACAGCCGGCAGGAACTCATCCGGCAAATCGAAACAAACTCCGCGGCCGCACGCCTCGGACCTGCGGTTGGCACAGGGGATACCGGGGGCACATTGCGGCTGATCCAGTCGCAACAAGAACAGGCTGTGGCACAGCTCAAGAGCCATCCCCCAACTGGCCGCATGGTGATACACATCTCCGCCGACATCAACAGTTGGGCCAATACACCGGCGGATCCCGAGTTGCGTCAGGGCGACGTTTTAACGGTTCCGAAGCGTCCTGGTTTTGTCCTCGTGACCGGCCAAGTCTACAACGCTACCGCACTCACATTCGCCCCCGGTAAAAAGGCATCTTGGTATTTGAGCCATGCGGGCGGGACAAACAGTACCGCCGATCGCAAAGAGATCTTTATCATCCGGGCCAATGGCTCGGTAGTTGGCCGCCATTCAGGTGGCTGGTTTGATCCGGATGTCCTTTCTACCATGCTGAATCCCGGCGATGTGATAGTGGTGCCGCAGAAGATCATCGGTGCTTCGCTTCTGTGGAGGAATCTGCTTACGACCGCACAGCTCGCCTCATCCATTGCCATCACCGCCGGAATTGCGGCATCGGCCCTGTAAATGCGATGCCTAGATCTTGCGCATTTTTGGTGATTCTTATGAGCCTTACTTTTTTTACGACTCGACCCGCCACAGGGTATACCGGCCCGCAGGACACATCGCAGCGCAATGTCGCGTATATGGCATCGCCTTACGTCCCGGTGGAGAGCTGGGTATATCCGGCATTCGAGCTTCTTGCGGCCAAGGGCGATGTCCAAAGCGCTTTCTTCGACCTGCGCCCATGGACTCGCCTCGACTGCGCCCGCCTGATCGAAGAAGCTGACGACCTCACCGCGGATCAATCTGTCAGCAACGAAATCGCCGCTACATTGCAAAGCCTGAAACAGGAGTTTGCCTGGGAACTCCAACGGCGTGCCGGCGAGCGCAACACCGCGTTCCGCATCGAATCAGTGGACCAACGCATTATGTCAATTGCGGGGAGACCGCTAACAGACGGTTACCACTTCGCCGAAACACTCGTCGACGATAATGGTCGGCCTTTCGGACAGGGCGCAAACCTTTATTCAGGGGCATCGGTCCGAGCGGCTGCCGGCCCTTTCGCTGCTTACGTCAGCGGCGAGATTCAGCGTGTTCCTGGCGCGCCCACTCCGAGTGCTGAGGCTCAGCAGCAAATTGCGATTGCTGATTTCACCCCGGAGGGAGCGGCTGGCCCACCATCCAATTTCCTTCGCGGACGGCTACTCGACACGTACGGTTCGTTCGCATTTGCGAACAACCAAATCACCTTCGGGAAACAGACCCTCTGGTGGGGACCGGCGCGGAGTGGCTCAACCTTATTCAGCAACAACGCTGAGCCGATCACAATGCTCCGCTATGACCGCGTCAGGCCGTTCGAGTTGCCCAGTTTCCTGAAATTGCTCGGCCCGATTCGTGCGCAATTTCTCGTGGGCCGCCTCTCTGGCGCGCAATTTGTCCACACGGCACATACAACTTTCGGAAGTCCGGGTGTTGCGCTTGATAACCAACCTTGGATTAACGGTGGAAAAGTCACTTTTGAACCAACTCCCAACTTTCAGTTCGGCGTCTCGCTCACAGTACTCTATGCCGGCAAGGGCGCACCGCTAACCACCAGAACCTTTTTTCGAAGTATCTTTTCCACTGGAACGGGGAATGAAGGCAACGACCCCGGCGACCGGCGCTCCGCTGTCGATGCGGAGTATCGAATTCCGGGGCTTCGTAAGTGTTTGACCGGATACTTCGATGGCTTCACTGAAGATGAACCGTTCGCGTTGCTCTACCCAAGACGCAGCACATGGATATTGGGACTCGCTTATCGTTGCGTGCCACGATTACCTCGCTTGACGATTCGCGCCGAGGGCTTGGTGTCCCCCCATCGCGATGAATTCCCCGGCTATTACTACTTCAATGTTCATTACCTAAGCGGCTACACCAACAATCGCCAGTTGATCGGCAGTTGGATCGGCAGAGAAGGCCAAGGCGAGCAGGTGTGGGCCACCTGGCGGGCCTCGCCGCGTTCTTCAATCGAAGTAAGCGCACGGAACATGGATGTTAGCAGGGAGTTTCTGGGCGGAGGTTACCTGCGGGACCTCAATTTCGTTGCCAGTCTCAATATTCGTCACGATTGGCAAGTGCTCCTCGCGGATCAGGTGGAGTGGTGGCGATTCCGTCTGCTCTCCTCGCAATCACAAAAAGATAACGCCTTCACCTTTCAGCTTTCCTACAGGCCCATTGGGGGAACGAAATGAATACCAACGCTTCGAGGCTCGCGCCTGTCGAAAACAATCAACGAATCCCGGCGAATTGGGCAGTTCGTGCGACCCTGCTGTGGCGTCATCGAAAGCTGCTGGCGCGGGTTACGATAATCTCACTCATCGCGAGTCTCGCAATCGCCTTCATCATCCCAAAACAATACAAAGCCACTGCGAGCATCATGCCGCCGGATCAGCCGGGCCCCGGAACAATGATGTTGGCGGCTCTCCTCGGCCATGGTGGATTGGGTTCTCTAGGAAGCCTTGCCAGCGGTTTGTTTGGTGGACACACGACGACGGCACTGTTCGTCAATCTCCTGGAAAGTGAAACGGTCCGTGGACATCTGATCGACCGCTTCAACCTCCAGCACGTCTACCGCTCACGCTATAGGATCACGACCGCCAAGCGCCTCGCTCACCGCACGAAGATCACAGACGACAAAAAGAGCGGTGTCATCACAATCGAAGTAGAGGACACGGATCCTGTCAGGGCACGCGACCTGGCACAGGCATATCTCGATGAATTGAATAAGATCCTCAACCAGACAAGCACTTCAACCGCGCGCCAGGAGCGCATGTTCATTGAGCATCGGCTAAATGCAGTGCAGAACGATCTCGAACGCGCACAGCTTGAGTTGAGTGAATTTTCGAGCAAGAACAGCACCGTCGATATCAAAGAACAGACTCGCGCGATGGTCGATACCGGCGCTCGTGTCCAGGGGGAACTGCTTGTCGAGGAGTCCGGGCTGCAATCACTTCGCCAGATCTATGGCGACAACAATATACGGGTAAGAGAAACCGAAGCACGCGTAGCGTCTCTACAGCGAGACCTCGTAAAGATGACCGGCACGTCGGCCCCGTTGCAAGCAGCTATCGCCGGCGGAACGGACTCATCCGATTCCGGCGATAAAGGGGACCTCTATCCTCCTTTGCGCCAACTGCCTCGTCTTGCAGTTCCATATGCAGATCTCTATCGGCGCGTGAGAGTCCAGGAGACGGTCTTCGAGCTGCTCACACAGCAATACGAGATGGCGCGGATCCAGGAAGCTAAAGACACTCCGGTCGTGAGTGTCATAGATGTGCCGGGAATACCCGAGAAAAAGTCCTTCCCGCCACGTCTGATTCTCACGCTCGTGCTGACATTCCTTTCTGTCGCCACTGCGATTGCACTGATTATCTTTCGCGAGGGATGGTCGAAGCTGAACCCCAACGATCCGCGGAAGACGCTTGCCGACGAAGTTGTTCCCGCCATTCGCGGGCGGTGGCACGCCATTGTCTCCGCGCGAAAGGATGCCGCATGAAACGGCATATCACCAATGCCATGTACGGTGCGCTGGACTA
>Ga0210390_10003280_pt1 | contig 13909 bp, 11 predicted proteins | sample IncBWH11OmetaG_FD_161050 | JGI IMG/M metagenome (GOLD analysis project Ga0210390, IMG submission 161050) | Forest soil microbial communities from Barre Woods Harvard Forest LTER site, Petersham, Massachusetts, United States - Inc-BW-H-11-O ...
GCGACTATCGCTCGTGAGGCTGGTGCTCGTCGTCGCGGCGGCGTTGATCGACGCCGACGGACGCGTACTGCTCGCGCAAAGGCCCAAAGGCAAAGCGCTCGAGGGCCTGTGGGAGTTTCCTGGCGGCAAGATGGACGCCAGCGAAGCGCCGGAGGACGCGCTCATCCGCGAACTCATGGAAGAGCTCGGCATTGCGGTCAAAGCGGACTGCCTCGCGCCGCTGACCTTCGCCAGTCATGCGTATGAGGATTTTCATTTGTTGATGCCGCTCTACGTCTGCCGGCGCTGGAAGGGCTTGGTTCAGCCGCTCGACGGGCAGACCCTGAAATGGGTGCTGCCGAAGGATCTGCGAACCTATCCCATGCCGCCGGCCGACGCGCCACTCATCCCGCACCTGGAAGAGCTGCTGGCGTAGGACGCGATGCTGTTGGTTTGGGTTTTCTTGGCTCGCGGCCGTTTCGCTCCGAAGACCCCCCGCTCGTGTGGTTGGTTTTCCTTGGATTTCCTTGGATTCTTTCGTCCGAATCCAGACTTTTCAATGGGTTACGCGACATAAACGGAGCAAGAATTTTTCTCGGCGCCTCATCACCTTCGAAGCGCCGAGCGGGAGGTGCGGCCGAGGCCACGCCAAAGCGTAATTTTCTCATCGGGCGAGATTACTCTGATTTCTGATTTTCTGCACGAAATTGTCGTCAAAAACTTTCCCTTGGAGTCGCCGTGATCCCAAGCGGCTCTCTAGGGGGACGCCGTCCAGGCCTTGTACTCGTCGTCAGACACGCTCGGCAGCTTCTTGATGAAGGCGACGATGGACCACAGATCCTGATCGGACGCCCCGGCTAGGCCGAAACTCGGCATGCCGGTGAACTTGATGCCGTTCTTGATCGCCCAGAACAGCTGAGAGGCGGTGCGGTCCTTCGCCATGACCTTGAGATCGGCTGGCACGGGCTTCAGCCCTTCGGACCACTTGGCCCAATTGGCGTCAGGCGGTCCGCCGTGACAGTTGACACAGCCGATCGTCGAATAAGCGCGAGCGCCGGCCTTGACCGTCTCGGAATCGTCGAGATTGGCCGGCGGGGTCTCGGTCCCGTGGGCGACGACCGAAGCCCCTCTCACGCTCGCCAGCGCCCAGTCGACGATGGCCGGATTATCCTGGCTTTCGGCGACGCTATAGAAGCCGCCGAAGAAATAGACCGCCGCGCCGATAACAGCGATGATCGCAAGGGCGCCGATGATAGCAAGGAAGCGCACGGAACCATCTCCTCCGGATCGCGGATGCGTCGCAAGCGAGGGGGCCGCGATCGGCGCCGCCCGCGGATGCGCCGCGATCGTGCATAAGGAGGATCGACCGGTGTCAGGCCGGGGTCAAGCCCCAAGCAGGGCGACGTCTTCGACCTGCCGGCGCGGGAGAGCCCGGGCGGACGCTTGGCCGCGAATCGCGAAGGGTCCCCAGGGAGGAGCAGACCATCCGGACTCGCGGCCGGTGGAGTGGGCGCCAGATCAAGAACACGCCAGGGACGTCCCCCATTCGCCTGCTCCTGACCTTTTCTCGCGTCGCATGCATATTTACAGAATAGTATTGTTGTTTTCGGGGAAGTCGCGATCGGAAGCGCAACAACCCCTTAAGCCCTCGCGCGCATTCTCCTGTCGTGCCCAAGCTCACTGACGCCGTCGCCCTTCCCGCCGCGCCCGACTTGGCGGCGACCGCCGCCGCCTGGCTTCAACATCTCGCCCACGAGCGGCGCCTGTCGGCGCGCACAATCGAGGCCTACGGCCGCGACGCCAGGCAATTCCTCGCCTTCCTCACAGAACGCTTTGGCGCGCCGCCGAGCATTGCCGATTTCACCGACTGCGCCCCGGGCGATCTGCGCGCCTTTCTCGCCCGCCGGCGTGCGGATGGCGTCGAGGGCCGCTCGCTGCAGCGCGCGCTCTCTGCCCTCAAATCGCTCGCCCGCCATATCGCGCGCGAAAGCGGACAAACAGCGGCGGCGCTCGGCGCCGTCCGTGCGCCCAAGACGTCGAGGCGATTGCCCCGACCGTTGGGCCCGTCCGACGCCAGGGCGGTGACCACGACCGCGCCGCGGGAAGGTGAGGCGCGCGAACCCTGGGTGTTGGCGCGCGACGCCGCGGTGCGGGCGCTCTGCTACGGTGCGGGCTTGCGCATCTCCGAGGCGCTCTCGATCCGACGCGTCGACGCGCCGGTTGGCGAAACGGATGCACTGACGATCGTCGGCAAAGGCCAGAAGTCGCGCTCGGCGCCGATCATCGCCCCGGTGCGCACAGCGGTTGAGGATTATTTGTCGGTTTGCCCCTATGTTCTTAAGCCCGCCGGCCCTTTGTTCGTCGGTGCGAAAGGCGGCCCGCTCTCACCGCGCATCGTGCAGTTCGCGATGGCGCGCATGCGCGGCGCGCTCGGCCTGCCCGATAGCGCCACGCCGCACGCGCTTCGCCATTCGTTCGCCACTCATCTCCTGGCTCGGGGTGGCGACTTGCGAACCATCCAGGACCTGCTCGGCCACGCCTCGCTGTCAACGACGCAGGTCTATACGGGAGTGGACAGCGCGCGCCTCCTCGCCGCCTACCGCTCCGCCCATCCGCGGGCGTAACAGCACATCCTCATATCGACGACCTCGGGCGCGGGCCTTAAGAAGGCGGCGCAATATTCGCGAGGGTCAAAATCCATGTCTGGCAAGCGCATTGTATTCACCGGTGGGACCGGCAAGGCCGGCCGCCACGCCGTTCCACATCTGGTCGCCCACGGCTATTCCGTCCTGAACGTCGATCTGAAGCCGCTCGACCTCAAGGGCGTGCCGACGCTGATCGCCGACTTGACCGACAGCGGCCAGGCGTTCAACGCGCTGACCACCCATCCCTCTTTCGCCGGCTTCAACGATGGACGTCCGCCGAGCCCGCCCGACGCGGTGGTGCATTTCGCCGCTATCCCGCGCGTGCTGATCGAGCCGGACAACGTCACCTTCACGACCAACGTGATAAGCACCTACAATGTCATCGAGGCGGCGATGAAGCTCGGCGTGCGCAAGGTGGTGATCGCCTCGAGCGAGACGACCTACGGGGTCTGCTTCGCCGAGGGGGACAAGGATTTCCACTCGTTCCCGCTCGAAGAGGATTACGACGTCGATCCGATGGACTCCTATGGCCTCTCCAAGGTCTGCAACGAAAAGACCGCACGCGCCTTCGCCATGCGCTACAAGGCCGACATCTATGCGCTCAGGATCGGCAACGTGATCGAGCCGCATGAATATGGTCCGTTCAAGGGCTATGCCGCCAACCCGCCGATACGCAAGCGTAACGCCTGGAGCTATATCGACGCGCGCGACCTCGGCGAGATCGTGCGCCTATGCCTGGAGAAGGACGGGCTTGGCTTCCAGGTGTTCAACGCGACCAACGATACGATCACGCTCGATGAGCCGACTGCGAAGGCGCTGGCGAAGCTCTGCCCCCATACGCCGGTGACCCGGACGATGGGCGAGTTCGAGGCGCCTTTGTCGAACCGCAAGATCCGCGAAGTGCTCGGCTTCAAGGAGGCGCACGACTGGCGGAAACACGTAAGCGGTTGAGTTCGGCGCGGCGTCTAGGGCTCGGATTTTGCGCAGCGTTTTATCCTTCCTCGCGAGCTTTTGGTCAGCGAAGCCGGGGGTTTCCGCGACCTTTGACCGACGGCGACGTAAAGGAAAATTCTGAACCGTTGGTATGGCAATCGTGTACCCGCGTCGGCACGGATAATCTCGCAATCGCCTGGTTGAGGCGTCGGACGCTTGGTTTCGCGCTCAATGGTTCGGGATTCGGTTGATGAGGTCGCTCGACGTTCCCGAGGAGCAGCAAAGCGCCTGGTTGAGGCGTCGGACGCTCAATAAAAATCGACAATTTCTTGCCAAGCCGGCTTATACCAGCTATTGTTTTTCAGAAAGACGATGAGCTCGCTGGCGGTTCTCGTGGGCCACGCGCGACCGGGCCGCGGTGCTAGGATAGGCAGCGACCCGGAAATGGCGCGGCAAACTATTGAAAACGCTCAAAATGGACTCGGCGATTAGGGGGGCGGAGCCGCTGGGAAGGAGATCCAATCGAGCGAATGTACCGCCACCAATTACTTGCGACCCTCGAGGCGGATCCATGCCTCAGGGGCTGGCAAAGCGGGCGGGCCAAAGAGTCTCGAGGGAGGATGAGGCAGTTAAGGAGCGAAAAAGTTGCGCAAGAGCGCAGCTAAGATTTTGAAATGATTGACGCGCATAACTTTGTGCGCGGCCGCCCCAGAACAACCAGGCTCGAAACCAATATGGGCCCCGGCGCGCTTGGGCGGAACGGGGCCCTGTTTCGCTGCTCGCGAAACGTCTGGAATGCTGCAGATGATATCTCGGCTAAGGAACGCTTGGCCTTCGCGTCCCGGCGCCGCAAATGTTCGTCAGCGATGCTCAGAACGCCTTTCCGCTCTGGCATGTGGAGCGGTGAGGGCGCTTCGACCCTGGCTGCGCCAGGGTCATTGCTCCTGGTCCGGCGGAGTCATGGTTACCCCGTCTTTCTGCCGCGCTTCAGGATCGGGCGGCCTTGCGTCGTCTTCACGTTGCCTGTTCATGACGACGCCGTGATATTGTGCCCCGGAAGCCGCGGCTGTCAAATCACAAATCGCGCCCTGCCCGATCCGCGATGCTGGAAAACATCGCCTGTTCGCTGGCCGCTTCTGCCGCCGCAATCGCCGTCATGTTGACGATGCCGCGGGCTGTCACCGTGGGCGTTAGCACGTGCGCCGGCTTGGCCGGACCAATGAGAATCGGCCCGACCGGCAGCGCGTCGGCGATGACGCGGCTCAGTTGCAGCGCCGTGCTTCCGGCGTCGAGGTTCGGGAAGATCAGCACATTGGCCTCGCCTTCGAGGCGCGAGTTCGTGATCACGCGCTGGCGAGCGACCAGCGATAGCGCGGTGTCGGCCTGCATTTCGCCGTCGACTTCGAGGTCGGGCGCGCGCTCCTGCAACAGACGCAGGGCCTCGCGCATCTTCAGCGCCGACGGCGTGTCAGCGGACCCAAAGTCGGAATGCGAGATCAGCGCGATCTTGGGCGCAAGGCCGAAGCGGCGCACATGATGGGCGCAGGCGATCGCGGTGTCGGCAATCTCCTCCGCGCTCGGGTCGTAGCGAACATGAGTGTCGGCGAGGAAATAGACACCCGCCGAAGCGATGACCAAGGACAGAGCCGAGAAATCCTTCACCCCCGGCGCGAGCCCCACGATGTCGCGGATATGGTCGAGGCGCGACGTGAAGCGCCCTTCCAGGCCGCAGATCAGCGCATCCGCCTCGCCGCGGCGCAGCGCCAGCGCGCCGATTACTGTGGGCGAGGAGCGCACGACGATGCGCGCCACATCGGGCGTCACGCCCTTCCGCTCCGCCACTTTGAGATAGGTCGCGACATAGTCGCGATAGCGCGGGTCATCGCCCGGATCGATGATTTCGAAATCGGCGTTTGGCTGAATGGTCAGGCCGAAGCGCTTGATGCGGTCTCTGATCACCTCCGGCCGGCCGATCAGGATTGGCTTGGCGAGCCGCTCCTCCAGCACCACCTGGGTCGCCCGCAGCACGCGTTCATCCTCCCCTTCGGAATAGATGACCGTCTTCATCGCCGCCCGCGCCTTGGCGAACAGCGGCTTCATGATGAAGCCGGAACGGAAGACGAAGCGGTTGAGCTGATCGGCGTAGGCGTCGAAATCGGCGATCGGCCGGCGGGCGACGCCGCTATCCATGGCCGCGCGCGCGACCGCAGGCGCAATGCGCAGCATCAGCCGCGGATCGAACGGGCTCGGAATCAGCGAAGTTTTGCCGAACAGAACGGACTGGCCGCCGTACGCTTGCGCCGCGACCTCGGAGGGCGTCTCGCGCGCAAGGGCCGCAATCGCTGCAACCGCGGCTTTCTTCATCGCTTCGTTGATCTCGCTCGCGCTGACGTCGAGAGCGCCGCGGAACATGTAGGGGAAGCAGAGGACGTTGTTGACCTGGTTCGGATAGTCGGAGCGCCCGGTGCAGATCATCGCATCCGGTCGTGTCTCGAGCGCCAGTTCGGGCATGATCTCGGGCGTCGGATTGGCGAGCGCCATCACCATGGGGTCGCTCGCCATCTGCTTGAGCATCTCGGGCTTCAGCACGCCGCCGGCCGACAGGCCGAGGAAAATGTCGGCGCCCGGAATCGCCTCGGCAAGGGTGCGCGCGCTGGTTTGGCGCGCGTAAGCCCGCTTCCAGCGGTCCATCAGCGTCTCGCGGCCCTTGTAGACGACGCCCTCGATGTCGCAGACGATGATGTTGTCTCGGCTAGCGCCGAGCGCGACAAGAAGATTGAGCGAAGCAAGCGCCGCCGCTCCCGCGCCTGAGCAGACGATCTTGACCTCGCCGATCCGCTTGCCTGTGAGCTCGAGCGCGTTGACGATTGCCGCGGAAACAATGATCGCCGTCCCGTGCTGATCGTCGTGGAACACGGGAATGCCCATACGGGCCTTTGCCTTCTCCTCGACCTCGAAACATTCCGGACCCTTGATGTCCTCGAGATTGACGCCGCCGAACGTCGGCTCGAGCGCAACGATGATGTCGACGAGCTTGTCGACGTTCAATTCCGCCACTTCAATGTCGAACACGTCGATGCCAGCGAATTTCTTAAACAGAACCGCTTTGCCTTCCATCACCGGCTTGGCGGCGAGCGGACCGATCGCGCCGAGACCCAGGACCGCAGTGCCGTTGGTGAGGACGGCGACCAGGTTCTGGCGCGCGGTGTAGATCGCCGCACAGTCGGCGTCGGCCGCGATCGCCTCGCAGGGAAAGGCGACGCCGGGCGAATAGGCGAGCGCGAGATCGCGCTGGTTGGCGAGCGGCTTGGTGGCGACGATCCCCAGCTTTCCTGGACGAGGCGCGCTGTGAAAGTACAGGGCGTCCGCCTTGAGATCGGCCTCACCTTCCAAGGGCATCAGCGGCTCCCCCCGATTTAGAGGCAGGGAGTGTTGCCGCATCCTGTCGCTGAGAACAAGTGCGCGAAGCCAACGCGTGGGCGCGTCCGCCATCGCCTCTACTCTATTGGACCGACGCCCCCGCGGCCGGCTGCCGGTCGTCCGCCTGTTCCGCGGTAACTTGCTGCTCAGCCGGGGGCTGAGGAGACGGCGGAACGCCCGGCTCGGCCAGTTGCTGGGTCACAGCCTGCACTATGGTCGGCTGCCGCGCGCCGGACGGCTGCTCGCGGAGGAACGCGTCCCATTGCCCTTTCGTGCCATAGAAGACGTCGCGATCGACGTTGCCGTTGATGCCGGGGGTCTGCCCGTCAGATTGATACTGCCAGAACGCCCAGGCGCGGGATCCGTACTTGACCGCAGGATGGTGCTTGGTGGACCGGACCCAGATCGGATAGTCGGAGAACGCGCCGTCCGACAGAATCGCCTCATAGAAATCGACGGTCGTGTAGATAATCGGCCGCTTGCCGTAGTGACGCTCCATCTCTTGCAGCATCACTCTCATGTCCGCGATCGCGCCGTCTTGAGTCAGATGTTTATGGCAAGTCTTGGAAGTCGGCGTCGCCTCGACGTCGAGCACGGGCGGCAAGGCGTCGTCCTCGACCGGGGCATTCTGCTCGAAAAAGGCCATCTCCTCCATCGGCGGCCGGCACCAATAGACGAAATGATAAGCGCCGTGGGGCACTCCCGCCGCCTTCGCGCCAGTCCAATTGGCCTGGAAGCGCGCGTCGGCGCGATCGCCGCCCTCGGTCGCCTTGATCCAGGCGAACTTGACGCCGCTGTTGGCGACCGCACTCCAGTCGATGTCGCCCTGGAACTTGGAAACGTCGATCCCGTGGACCGGGTAGTCATGCGGCTTGGGATAACCAGAGTTAACCATACCCCGGGGAAGGTCGGCGACATCCATAGGGCCAGCGCCGCCACCGCAACCCGATAGGGCGGCCGCGAGCGCAAGCGCAACGAGAGGCAGCACGCGCGAAATCAGAATCTTGCCGTCCGGCATCGTCAGCCTGCCCCCATCGGTCCGCAAACACCGGACGACCGAATTAGAGGAATCCTCGTAACGATTCGTTAAATTCCCGCCAAGCGCGTTGTTGCCGCCAACTCGGAACCCGCTGAACCTCTATGTCTTGCGGACTGGGCCTGTCAATGCCGGTTGCGGTTGCGCTCATGGGCGCATTGCCGCCGTTCTTCGCCGTTAGGCGTCGAGCTTGCGCAATTCGCGCCACACGATCTTCGGGGGACCTCCTCTTATCGGAGACTTAGCGCCGAACTGGGGAAAGGACAGATAACGCCCAGGGTCAAGCTGCGCTGTCGTCGTGTTTGCCGTGCGCGTCCTGTATGCTGGCGGTGGAGGGTTGGCTGGACGATTGGGCGTGACGCGCTCTGCTGGCGCTCGATCGACCGAACAGGTTCGCACCCGAAGGTTAGGATAGGATTGTGCTCACAAAGAAGGGGAAGTATGGGCTCAAGGCCATGGTCCATCTGGCCGGACTGGCGCCTGACGAGCTCGCTCAGGTCGCGGAGATCGCCAAAACCAATTCGATTTCGAAAAAGTTCCTCGATCATATCCTGACCGAGCTGCGCCACGCCGGCCTCGTCTACTCCAAGAAAGGCAAAGGCGGTGGATACGCTCTCGCACGCCCGGCCCATGAGATACGGGTCGGCGCGATCGTGCGCGCTCTCGATGGTCCTTTGGCCCCCATTCCGTGCGCTTCGGTCACCGCATTTCGAGCTTGCGAGGATTGCGGCGATCTCAAAACCTGCTCGGTCCGCCTGATCATGGTCGAAGCGCGCAACGCCATCGCGAACGTGCTCGACCGTTGCACGCTCGCCGACATGCGCGCCCGGTCATCCGCGGATGAGCCGGCGCTAACATACCACATATAGAAGGGGCTGAACGTGCGCCGGTCTGGAAAGAGCGCGGGCTGAATGAGCATCTTACGTAACTGCAGCGATGCGAAGACTTCCTGTCCCAACCAGGAAGTCGCTCGCGGCGCAACCGCTGGAACGTTAACAAGACGCGCCCCATTCCGTCCGCTCCTTCACCTCTTGGCGACGTCCTAAAGGCAAACCTGCGGGTTATGTGCTGTTACGCCACTCTTACGTGTCGCACGCTAAAGCTCGCGCCAACGAGTGGACCAAGCGCTAGGCTATCGGCAGCGGGGGGATCAAGTCGCTGCGCGTCCAGCGCGCGCTGGTCAGACGCCGGGCAAGAGACGCGGCTTGAAGACGAATGTCAGGGACCGCGATCGATTCCCAGAATGCGGCTTGGCTCATCGGACCGATGGCGAAGATGCGGTTTGAAGCGCGCCCTCGCGCGTCGACGACAGCGCAATCGTTGTCGACGTCGAGGCCTATGCCGAGCGGATCGATGCGCGCATGGCCCTCGGCAAGGAGTTGGGCGACCAGGGGATTGGAGCTGCGCCGTGGATCGCTGATCAGCCCTCGGCATGAGACTATGCGGGAGACCTCCAGGTGGACTAGTGCTTTGGACGCGCGCGGACGTATCGACACGCTCGCACCGTCTCGTTTCGCGTTGACCTCAACGATATGGCCGGCCAGGATTCGTAACTGGCCGCTCTCCCGCAGCGCTCGGATCTTTGTTTCGACCTCCGGCGCCATTCGGTGGCGGTGAATGTCCCACCAGGGGCGCGCGTGTTCGAGGAACCTTCGGCGAGATTGGCTCGGCATGGCGCGCCAGATCGCCTGAACGTGTGGTCGTAGACCGTCAACGACGCTTCGCCAATCTCCGCCGCTTCGCATTTCATCGCGCGCTCTCGCGCGAAGCCAATGCAAAACAGGAGCGAGCATCGCAGGCGACGGCAATTCCGTTTGCGCGATTGGCGCGACATCAACGCGGCGATGAGCTTGCGGAAGAAGACCGCGCCTAGAGAGGGCGACAATTGGCCCAAGATGGCCGGACTCGCTCAGCGCAATCGCGGCGTCGACCATCGTCAGTCCGGCGCCCAGAATCAGAATCGTCGAATCCGGCGCGGCGTTCCACGAACGCGGGTCCTCCCAGGGGCTCACGAACGGCGCCTCGAGCGTTTCAGAGGCCTCGTGTCCGCAGCACAGAACCGCCATATCGAAGACAGCGGTTTGACCCCCGGAAAAGCCAAGGGTGACGGAGCCGTCGCGCTCGCTAAGGCTCGTGACGGTCTCGCGAAGCCAACGCAGGCGCCGCGCCTGGGTCTCAGCGAGACGCTCTTCGATCAGGCTGCCGAGGTAGCGGCCATAGACCAAGCGAGGAACAAAGCAAAAGCGGTCCTCGCTCCTATGGCCGTTCGCTCGCAGCCACCGCCAGAAATGATCGGGGTCGTCGGGGAAAGCGCTCATGTTCGACGCTCGGACGTTCAGCCGATGGCTGGCGTTTTCGGTCGCGTAAGCAAGCCCGCGGCCGATCTGCGCCCGTGGTTCGACCAGAGTGAGAGGAATGGCGTCGCCGGCACATTTCAAGAGATGCGCGGTCATCAAGGCGCCGCTCGCCCCGCCTCCGACAATGGCGATCGAGCATGCATCCGCTTTCCTCGATTGCGCGAGCGACGCGAGCATAGAGCGCCGGTTCCTCTCATCGTCCGAAATGGTTTGACAAATGTCTACTAACTTAATAGACTAATAAAAAGCCCTCGTCCATGGTATTTTCCTATGGCTCAACGCGCCGCGCTGAAAATCGTCGCCTCCGGGACCCATCGGATCGCGCCTCAACCGAGCGGCGCCGCTTGTCTTGAAGCTCTGCGGCACTGGCCGCGCGCGGTCAGCGTCGTCACCTTCCCGCGCGGCGCTGATTGGTTCGGCGTCACCGCAACCTCGCTTTCGTCCTTGTCTGTCGAACCTCCGACCATTCTGGTCTCCTTCGATTGCGCCGCCAGCATATCGCCGGCGGCGACTCAGGCGCCGTTCGGCGTCAGCGTCCTCGCCGCGAGCCATGCTGAGATCGCCGATCGCTTCGGGCGTGAGGCTCTGGTTGATGCCAGCTTGGACGATTTCGAGGGAAGCTGGGTGGCGGCGGCGAGCGGTGTTGTGCTCCGATCCGACGCTGTCGCCGCGCTCGAATGCGAAACCGAGGAAATCATCGACCGTCATGGGCGGGCGATCGTGATCGGCCGGATTCGCAACGTTTTTAAGATCGGGGGCTCTGGCGCGCTTGTCTATTGGCGCGGGGCCTACAACTCCATCGGCTGGACCGACGACGAAGTCCGAAGGGCGGTGGGCCTCTTTCCCGCCGCAAGATGATCTCTCGTAATCGCGCAGGGCTCGACATCGATGAGCAAGCCATGAATGAGGCGATCCTCAACCCCCACGCGAGTCAGCGTCGAAGATCTTACGGAGAGGGGCGTGGCGCGGATTCCGAGTACGCTAACGTCGTCGAGGAACTCCGCCAATTGCGCGCCGCCTCGCAACTGAGTCGCTACCGCGGCGCGGCGCCTCGTCTGCCGTCGCGTGAGGCGATCAGCGACATCGTGGAGAGGCTCGTGTCGGCGCTCTACCCCCGCCACTTCGGCCCTCCGGGATTGGACGCGCGAGACGCCGATGCGTTTGTGGCTCGGACACTTGCAAAAGCGTTGCCGGCGCTCAAGCATGAGATCGAACTGGCGCTTGCGCTCGAGCAGGAGGACCCGCGCGACGCGGCAAATGCGAACCCTCGATCCGCGGCTGAGATCACGCGCTCGTTTGTCGCCGCACTGCCGAAGATTCGCGCCGCCCTCGACAAGGATGTCCGCGCCGCTTTCGCGAACGATCCATCGGCAAAGAGCATCGATGAGGTTATTTTTTGCTTCCCGGGCGTCGCCGCGATCATGCGCCATCGCTTGGCGCATGAGCTCTACCGGCTCGGCGCGCCTTTGCTAGCGCGGATCGTCGCCGAGATCGCTCACGCGCTGGCCGGCGTTGACATCCACCCTGGCGCTGAGATTGAAGAGGGGTTCTTCATCGACCATGGCACGGGCGTTGTGATCGGCGAGACGGCGGTGATCGGCCGCAACGTGCGCATCTATCAGGCGGTGACGCTCGGGGCGAAGCGCTTCGAGATCGGCGGCGATGGCCAACTGCGCAAGAGCTATCCGCGCCATCCGATCGTGGAAGACGACGTGGTCATCTACGCCGGCGCGACGATCCTCGGCCGCATCATCATCGGGCGCGGCTCGTCGATCGGCGGCAATGTCTGGTTGACCGAAAGCGTGCCGCCGGGGAGCCACATCACGCAAGCCAAGACGCAGGCGAATGAGGGGGAACATTCCTTCTAGACAACGTGAAGGCGCAGATCGATGCAGCGGCTGCGATTGGAGAGTCGGCTGCCTTGTCGAAGTCTAGTCCGCCGACGCGAGGAGATGCCCAAGAATCCCCTCTTCCACCCGGGCGAACTCGGGCGAGCCGCGCCGGCGCGGCCGCACGAGATCGATGGGAAGATCGGCTGTGATGCCGCCGCGGTCAATCACCACGATCCGGTCCCCGAGCGCGACGGCTTCCGTCACGTCATGAGTGACGAGAATCGCTGTGAAGCCATTCGACAACCAAACCTGCTCGACCAGACGTTGCATCTCGATGCGCGTCAGGGCGTCGAGTGCCCCGAGCGGCTCATCAAGCGCCAAAATGCGCGGAGCGCTCACGAGAGCGCGCGCGAGCGCGACGCGTTGTTTCTGGCCGCCGGACAAAATTGACGGCCATTCGCCAGCGCGGTCAGCCAACCCGACCGTGGCAAGAGCGTCACGCGACCGGGTCAAAGCCAGTTTACGGTCTGCATCAGGGCCGAGGCCGATCGCAACATTTGCGTCGACCCGCGCCCATGGCAAAAGGCGCGGCTCCTGAAACATGATGCGCGCCAAACGAGCCCGTCCCTCCGACGCGCCTTCAATTGCGATCTTTCCCGCCGTTGGTTCATCGAGGCCGGTGATGAGGCGCAGCAGCGTGCTCTTGCCGCAGCCGCTGCGGCCGACAATTGCCAAGAACTGACCGGAGGGGACATGAAGATCAACGCCGTTGAGAACCGTCTTCGCGCCGAACGTCTTTCTGACGCCGCGCAGCGTTAGCGAGGCGGCGGGGCCGGGGCGACTCGGAAGCGTGTCGTGGTCCATGGCGACTGACATCGGCGTCACTGCGGTCCTTGCAAAGCGGGCCGCCAAGCAAGCTGCCAGCGCTCGAGAACCTTCACCAACGAGTCAGCGCCTTTGCCCAGAAGCGCATAGAGCAAGATCGAGAGTACGATCACGTCGGTCTGCATGAACTCGCGCGCCTGCATGGCCATATAGCCAATGCCGGATTGCGCAGCGATTGTCTCAGCAAAGATCAGCGTCAGCCACATCACGCCAAGCGCGAAGCGAAGGCCAACGAGGATCGACGGAAGCGCGCCAGGCCAGATAACGCGCCGGAACAACGGCCAGCCGCGAAAGCCATAGCTGCCCGCCATTTCGATGAGCTGCGCATCGACGCTGCGAACCCCATGCAGCGTGTTGAGGTAGATCGGGAAGAAGACCCCGAGCGCAACGATGAAGAGCTTGGCCCCCTCGTCGATGCCAAACCACACGATCACCAAGGGAATGAGCGCGAGATGCGGCACATTGCGGATCATCTGCACGCTGGTGTCGGTGACCGAGAAGGAGAGGCGGGAGAGGCCGTTCAAGAGGCCGAGCGCCAGGCCGATGCCTCCGCCGACTACAAGGCCGCCGAGAGCGCGCAACGCGCTCACGACGAGGTTCTGCGGCAACTCGCCCGACAGCGTCAGCCGCCACGCCGCCGCGGCCACCGCATAGGGGGAAGGCATGAACGTATCGGCGATCCAGCCGAGCGAAGCGCAAGCCTGCCAGGCGACCATAATAACCACAGGCAAGATCCATCCGATCCAGGGCCGGCCGTGCGGGAAGCTCGGTCGCCGCATTGCTGCGAAGAGCCCCCGCCAGACGCTGGCGGCTGGTCTTTCG
>Ga0210390_10003282_pt1 | contig 13906 bp, 6 predicted proteins | sample IncBWH11OmetaG_FD_161050 | JGI IMG/M metagenome (GOLD analysis project Ga0210390, IMG submission 161050) | Forest soil microbial communities from Barre Woods Harvard Forest LTER site, Petersham, Massachusetts, United States - Inc-BW-H-11-O ...
GCGTTTGCGGGTGAAGCAGGGTATCAACCCAATATTTGGGAATCGCTGCGGCCGTGGATTCGTGGAGGGTATTTCTATTCTTCGGGCGATGGAAATCCGAACGACCACGTGCACGGGACATTTTTTACGATTCTGCCGACGCCGCGCATTTATGCAAGATTTCCGTTCTTCAACGAAATGAATAACCGGGACCTGTTCGAGGAAATCATGCTGCGGCCGGGAAAGAGGCTGGTGATTCGCAGCGATATTCACGGGTTGTGGTTGGATAACAGCCACGATCTTTGGTACACAGGCGGAGGCGCGTTTCAGCCGTGGACGTTTGGATACACCGGGAGACCGTCGAACGGGCACACGGGGTTGGCCACACTGTACGACATCAGCGGAGACTATAACTGGGGGCATGGAATCGCCACGACTCTCTATTATGGGTATGCCGTTGGTGGCGCGGTGATCAAGGCGATTTACCCGAAGGATAGCAACGGATCGCTGGGGTATCTGGAGTTTAATTACCACTTCTGAAGAATCTCTGAATAGTTCGGGCGCTCAAGACGCTGCGATCTTGCGGACATGGGGCACAACAGTGTTGCGCCCCTACGCCGAGCGGCGGCGTCATCCGGTGTACGGCTAGCTGTGCGTTGCTAGAAGTAAGAGGGATTCCTCACTGCGAAGACACCGTTCGGAATCACGGTTTTAAGTAGCTCACCAATCCACGGGTCCGAACTGGCGGTTGTGGAATAAGCGCGTTTTTGGGCCTGTTTACGAGGCGGTTCTAGTACATAAGTACTTTTTCCACTTGGGAAAACTTTGTATCCCCAGTTCTATTGTTCTATGGGTAGGGGGCGGCTAGACTCAGTCTTTCATTAGGGAGGTCCGCCTTGACAGGCTCAGAGCGCCGCACGACCCAACGGTTTTCCATGCGGTTACCGCTAACAGTGCGGTGGACGACAGGGGCAGCAGTTGGAGAAACAAGTACCGAGTCCCGCGACGTAAGTTCGCGCGGGGTATATTTCTTCCTATCCAAAGACGTAAAAGAAGGGTCTCCGGTGGAGATCCTCCTGACATTGCCGAATGAAATCACGTTGGCCGGCCCAGTGAAAGTACGCTGCCTGGGACGAGTGCAACGCACGGAACCGCGCGAAGAGGGTTCGGTGGGAGTGGTAGCGGCAATCGAGCGTTACGAATTCTTACGGGGTAGCGAAGACCACTAGTCGGAAGGGAACCGCAAAGAGTTTCCATGCTACAGGTTTCCTTGCTCGCTCACTGCGGAGGCGGGCGGGAATAATAGCCGGGGTGCCTCGGCCCCTCAGCGGAGCGCCCCGGCTGATTTATTTGAATTGTTGCGTGTGATTGGAAAGAGTTTGTACCTGCCTTGAAGTGAAGATTCCTGGAGAATTTACGGTTTGAATTCTGGGTATTTGGCGACGGGCTTTGACCGTGGAAGCGTCATCCAAGACAGGCCGAAGAGAACGGGCCGCCTCGAAAGGCGGGCCCTACAAGGGCGGAGATCCAAGACCCCCTCCATGCAAGAGCGCCATGTGGGGCACGTGCGGTGGCTAGTGGGGAGCTACGCGCGACGTTGCAGAAGGCGCTCAGAGTGACTACCCGGCAATTGAGTGATGGTGAGAATTTGCGCTGCCAACGAAGGTTGCTGGACTGGAAGCGCCTGTCCTTTGGGGCAGGCGCTTTTTTGCGGAGGGATGGGTGAAGATGAGGATATCCCCTGTACGGGCGAACTTACGGCTTCTTGCGTGGAGAAGCGACAGGAAAGACCACTATGCCGGAATCACCGGCCAGAAATTTCTTGGGATTCAGTTGGGGCGGTGGCGGGGCGAAGCCTACGGAAAGGCTTGCCACGCCGGAAGAACTCGCGGAATATGGTGCCCTCGGCCCCGATCCCGAAACCGAAGCAAAGATTCTTGCGCTGTTCGAAGAGCAGCTGTTGCAGGATTTGATCAAGGAAATTCCAGCCCCAGCGATAACGGTTGTAGCCGGTAACCCAGCTGTGGTGACCGAAAACAAAATGGAGAGTGCAGTGGAAGCGAAAGAGCCCGCGGAGGCGCCGAAACTCGAGTTGTTCCCTGGAAATTTGTTGAAGGAAATTGCCGCAGAGCCGGCGGCAGGTGCGATGCCCACGGTATTTGAGGTGGTGGCGCACGAAGCGGCGGAAACTGCCGCGCAAATACGGGTCGAGACGCTTGCAGAAATTGCTCCTGAACCCGCGCCAGAAGACGTGGCGGCTGCGCGAGCGCTGCTGGCGGGAGATGGTGAGGATGTGGTGACGGCGACGGAACTGAGCGCGCCTGTGGAACCGGGCGCGAGCGCGCACGATCTGTTGGAATTCGCGGAAGTGCTGGATCAACACCGGCGGTGGGTGGAGTCCGGAGGAACAGAAGGGGCGCAGGGGCATCTTTCCGGCGCGGACCTGACGGGCGTGGATTTGACTGCGGCGAACCTGCAAGGCGCGGAACTGCAGAAGGCGAATTTGCGCGGCGCGGATCTTTCGATGGCAAATCTGCGAAACGCGAACCTGGTAGAAGCCGATTTGCGCGAGACGAATTTGCTGGGGACGGAATTTTCCGGCGCGAACTTGATGGGTGCAAATTTGTATGCCGCACAGGGTTTGTGGGCAGGACGGCTGGGCGGAACGAACCTATTCGATGCGACGTTGCCGGAAGCGGTGGCAACGCTGAACGGGCGAAAAACCATCGAGCAGTTCACGCAATCGGCGCGATGGTTTTACCTGCTGCTGATTGCCGTCTGCGTTGCGGCTTGTGGATTAATCGCGCTAACCACGGACGTGCGGCTGCTGCTGGACGAATCGGCGACGGTGACGGCGCGCATTCCGAAAGTTTTGCCGTTGCAGGGATTTTATCTGGGAGCGCCGCTGTTGCTGACCGCGTTTTATTTGCGACTGCAATTTTTGCTGCTGCGGCTTTGGGGAAGCATGGGCGCGCTTCCTGCCTTGTTTCCCGATGGACAGACTCCTGAAAAAGACGGGCGTTGGTACTTGATGGGGCCGATCCGGCCGTATTTGCGGTGGACGCGCGATCCGCATTCGGCGGTAGGCATGGTGGAATGTTATTTGTCGATGCTGATGACGTATTGGCTGGTACCGGCGATGTTGCTGGTGTTCTGGCTGCGCTACCTGGTGATGCAGGATTATCGCGGGACATTGCTGCAGGTTTTTTTGTTTACCGTGGCGAGCGCGGCGGCCTGCGGGATGCCGAGGATTGTGAAGCGCGTGTTGCGGCCGGGAGATTGGACGGAAGAGAGCACGCCACAGTTTTTGCGCGATGTGCTGCGAGCGATGCGCATGCCGGTGCTGATTGGACTGACGCTGTTTCTTCTGTCGATTGGTGTGATTCGGGGATTGCCGGGAGACACGACATTGCGGCCGGAAGTGGGGCGAGCGGACCCACGGCGTTGGGCATCCAGCGCGTTCGAACTGGCGGGTTATCGTCCTTATGCCGATTTGACGGAAGAGAGCATTTCCGGGCGGCGGGGAAGCGCGGGGCCGGCGAATGGACTGGGTGAAGCGAGCGGGCCGCGATTGAACGAAATTAATCTGCGCTATGCCCGCGGCTTTCATGCGGAATTCGCGAATGCACGGATGTGGAGAGCCGACCTGGAAGGGAGCAGCCTGTCGGACAGCGATTTTCGCGGGGCGAATCTGCGCGAGGCGAATCTGCGATCTGCGAAAATGGATCACGTGCAGGCAGCGAAGGCAAATCTGGTCAGCGCTGACGCGCGCGGAGCGGCGTTTAATGGCGGAGATTTGCAAGAGTCGGACTGGTCGTTTGCGAACCTGGCGGGCGCGACGTTGACTACCGTGAATCTGACGGGAGCGACGATGTACGGGGCGAATCTGCGGCAAGCGAATTTACTGCGGGCAGAGCTGGCGCATACGGATTTGCGCGATGCGCATTTAGAGGAAGCGGTGCTGTCTCTTGCCAAGCTGGAGCAGACGGATTTTTCCGCGGCGAAGATGGAAGGCGCGAACCTGACAGGGGCACAGGCTAAGGGCACGATTTTCCTAGAGGCCGATCTTTCGAAGGCGGACCTTCGCGGCGGGATGTTTGCGGGAGCGGTGCTGCGGCAGGTGAAGCTGGATGGCGCGAACGTGCTTGGGGCCGATTTTCGCGGGGCGTTGGGCCTGGAAGCGTGGCAGGTTTGTTCGACGCAAGGATGGAGAGGCGCGCAGTTTGACGCGGACGTGCAGGCGGCGGTGCAGGCTAGTTGCGGGGTAGTTATTGCGCAGCCGTAGTCGTGCATTGGCGGTTTGGTCGCAATTCCTGACGAAGGCAACAAATTTTGATTTCTTCCAGTTGGCATCTGGCGTGTTGCGGCCGTAGTGGACCCAAGACCCAAGGGTGTGCCAGCCGCCACGGTTGTGTTTAAAGCGCTTGGTTAAAGAACCAAGCAAGCTCAAGAACCATCGCCCACACGATCACCATCGTGAGCAACCAGCCCGACCTTGACCAGATGGTTCCTGTCGCATCGCTATAGACAACCAGACAGAGTGCGGCGTTGCCAAATAGGCGGCGTCTACAGCAACGAGGCATGCGCGAGTAGGAAAGATATCGCGGCGGCGTATGAACAAAAATGTCGCGCTAGCGATTACGATGCCGAAGCCCAGACCCAGAACAGAGAGGCGTTGCCAATCGCTGGTCCCAGCGAGGTGCAGCAGGAATGGCACCTGCACCAAGATCGTCCCGCAAGTGGAAAGGCCGACTGCGATCCAGATAAAGCATCGCCCGGTGGAAGTGGAGAGTTGCGTCGAAAAGAGCGAGCGTAGGCGGAGCCAAATCATCGAAAAGCCAGAAAGAATGGCGCACCGACAAGTGCGTGCCACCAGTTACCCTGATTGCCTGGAACCCTTAGCGTCACGGCGTCCAGGGCGACGTGTTAAATGCAAATGGTAGAAACGCGACAGCCCCGGCTAGCAGCCAGATCAGCAGTGCAATAGCATTGACCCATACTGGAAGCCGAGGTTCTGCCAACAAAGGGGCGGGGTAATTTTCGTCTAGGTGCTGCATGGATCACACATCATGAACGCTTGGCCGAGCGATCGGAATTTTGTAAAGTTTGCTCATCTTACCCACATCGGCGATTACGCCGTTCATCAGGAGTAGACGTCCCCCATCGTGAAGTGTCTAGTTGAATTTGTGGCCTGTGCGGATGAGTTTTCACCGGCCTCCGAGGGGGGACATCAGATGAGATAAAGAATGTACCTATTTAAACAGCGGCCCCGCAGGAGAATTTTAGTGTGAATTTCTGGAGGGGCTTTTGGGTGGGGATTTGGATTTGTGAGGAGAAGAGGTGACCTAAGATGCCGGCCTCAAGGCGCGGCGCTACGGATTTTGGTGCCGGTGGAGTTTGGTGGTGGCGGGAGCTGGGCTGCCGCTGGTCGTTTGTGGTTGGGTACGGTTGGGAAAGCGGAAGCTGGGCTTCCGAATTCCATGGGTTAGGGTAGCTCTGTTAGTTCGGGGCCTTTGGCTATTAGGACTGTGTTGGCCATTTTTACGAAGAGGCCGTGTTCTACTATGCCGGGCATGTTGCTTAGTTTGCGGGCCAGGGCGGGGACGTCTGGAATTGCGCCGAAGTGGCAATCGAGAATGTGATGGCCTTCGTCGGTCAGGTAGGGTTTGTCGCCAGCCATGCGGAGGTTGACGGAGGCGCCCAAGGCTTCTACTTTTCGTTTGACGAGGGCTTGCGCGAAGGAGATGACTTCGAGTGGCACGGGAAATTTTCCCAGCGTCGGCACTTGCTTGCTGGAGTCTGCAATAATCACAAGCCTTCGCGAGGCGGATGCGACGATTTTTTCGTGCAGCAAGGCGCCACCACCGCCTTTGATCAGGGAGAGCTGAGGGTCGATCTCGTCGGCGCCGTCGATGGTTACGTCGATCTCTGTGATCTTATCCAGTGTGGTGAGGGGAATTCCGAGAGTGGTGGCTAGCTCTTTGGTGGCGTTCGATGTGGGGATTCCTGTGATCTTGAGCCCTGCTTGCACGCGCTCGCCGAGGAATTTGACGGCGTATGCAGCGGTCGACCCTGAGCCTAGTCCAACGATGTTGCCATCGTGCACGAAGCGAAGGCTGGCACGCGCTGCGGCTTGTTTTTCGGCATCCTGAGTCATAGAAGCTGCCGCGATAATCGTTGCTGGTGGACGCGGCCCAAGAAGACTCGCATGATTTCGATCAAAAACCAAGATCGTTTCGCTCATTACAAAAACGCCGGGGAAGAAATCGCGCGCCGGCCGGCAACCGGTCCGGTTCGTGGCTATTCGTAAAGCCAGAGCCTTAAAAAAGCCCAAAACAATAGAAATACTCCGCTGAGGGCCGAGAGAAATCCGATCAGGACGTGGGAGCCGGACAGAATGAGGCCCTGCTCTTCGGCGGAAGCCGCGGTATCGACAGTTTGGATTTTTGATCTCGGTTGCAGCTGAGCGTAGTCCAGAACTTTTAGTGAAAATTGAATTTGGCTATGGCCTTTTCGGATTTCTTCGGCACGAATCATTGCATTACTCCTTACATCGCTCCTTAACCGCTGTCGAGCCGACAATGTGTTGTTGGTCTCGCTGGTTTAGATGAATGTGAAGAGCAAAAGATGCAAAATTTTGCGAGGGAAATGTGCGCCGTGCGATTTTGGAAGCGCTTCACCTACCGCTGAGAACAAGCAAGTTGACTCGGATCATTGGGAGTAGGATTGGGGTTGGGGCAAAAGCGGAAGCTGGGCTTCCGCACCCCAAAGAGTTAGTGTGATATTATCCAGCCTCGCACTACAGTGGGGCGCCCGCCTACGCCTTGCCTCCCGGAGGCCAATATGAAAAGCAAATTAAAGTGGATTGGTATCGCTATCCTTGCGGTCATCGTGATTTTACTGGTGCTGCCCTTCGTGATTCCTGTGAATAGTTTCCGGCCGACCATCGAGCAGCAGGCTTCTCAAGCCCTTGGCCGAAAGGTGACGGTCGGCAATCTGAGCCTGTCGATCCTGGGCGGATCGCTGGGGATGGACGATCTGACGATCAGTGACGACCCGAAATTCAATTCAGGACCGTTTCTGACGGCGAAAGAAGTGAAAGTCGGCGTGGAGTTGATGCCGCTGATTTTTTCGAAAGAGCTTAACGTAACAGAAATATCGATTGTGAAACCGCAGGTTGTGATGCTGAAAGACCCGAGCGGCAAATGGAATTTTTCCTCAGTTGGCGGTAATTCGGCGTCGGCGCCGAAGAGTCCGTCGTCCGGTGGCGGCGGTTCGGGGCAATCCGTGTCCGTGAAGGAACTTTCACTGAAAGATGGGCAGATTACGCTGGGCAATACCAATTCCCAAAAACGCAGCGTGTATAACAATGTTGATCTGACGGCTTCGGACGTTTCCATGACCAACAATTTTCCCGTGACGCTTTCCATGGATTTGCCCGGCGGCGGCGATTTGAAGGTCGACGGCAAGGTGGGACCGGTGGACCAGACGAACGCCGCGTTCACGCCACAGAACGTGAAGTTGACGGTTGACAAGCTTGATCTCGCGAAGGGGGGCTTTCTCGATCCGAGCCTAGGGCTGGCAGGAATGGTCGATGTCACTGCGAATCTGGTCAGCCAGGGCGGCCACATGACGACTAAGGGACAATTGACACTGACGAAGGCAGTGCTGGTTGCAGGTGGCAGCCCCTCCGGCGTGCCAGCGGTGATCGATTTCGATACGAACTATGACATGGCGTCGGGCAGCGGCGTGCTGAATCCGTCTTCGCTGAAAATCGGCAATGCCAAAACGAATTTGAACGGGACATACAAATCCGTGAGCGATGAATTTGTCGTCGACATGAAAGTCGATGGCCAAGGACTGCCTGCAACGGATCTGGAAACATTTTTGCCCGCGCTGGCGATCAATCTTCCGAGCGGTTCGAAGCTGACGGCGGGAACGCTCAGCACGAATCTGCACGTTACCGGGCCGACGAATAAACTGGTGACCGACGGCACGATCGGGTTGTACAACGGGAAGCTGTCCGGCTTCGACCTTGGCCAGAAAATGTCTGGTGTGGCGGCGCTGGCAGGCCTGAAGACCGGCAAGGACCTGGACATTGAGAAGTTCACAAGCAATGTACACATGGCCCCGACCGGTTTACGCGCAGACAATCTTGACCTGGTGGTTCCTTCGCTGGGCACGGTTGTGGGCGGAGGAACGTTGGACTCGAAGAACAACATGGACTTCAAGCTGGTGGCAACGGTGAATGCCGCGCTGGCAGGCGCTGCGGGTTCCGCAGCAATGGGAGCTGCAGGTGGCGCATTGGGTGGATTGACTGGCGCGGCGCTGGGCGGCGGAAGCAATTGCAAGAGTGGCGGAATCAAGGTGCCGTTGCAGGTTCACGGAACCACGTCGAACCCACAGTTTGTGCCGGACGTCGGCGGAGCAGCGGCGAGCATGCTGAAGTCGGAACTTGCCTGTGGCGCAGGTGGCGCGGGCAACGTGCAAGGGTTGGCGAAAGGCTTAACCGGCACGGGGACTGGCGGCGCTACCAGTACGATCAACCAGCTCGGCGGTCTGCTGGGAGGCAAGAAAAAGCAGTAAAGCCCGGTTACTTTTGGCTTCGACAGGGGGACGGGCACATAGCTCGTCCCTTTTTGTTGTTGATGCCCTGATTGAACAACCGTCAAGTAATAAGGGGCTATCGTCGCCACGCAAAGGCGCGCAAATTGCTGCGTTCCGGCCAACAAATCGTTATACTTAGCGCAGCCGCCTCTACGGGCGACAACCTGTAATTACGCTGCGCTAAAACCACCTGAGGTTAATGACGCTTCATGGAAGATCCGAATTCCAAGAAGGGTGCCCGAGATAACACGGGTACGCGAGGTCCACAAGGTGTGGGTGTACCTGCCAAGGGCGACAGCTCCGCGAGCAACCCCGCGCTCAATCCCATGGACGATGCCACGGTTTCAGATGTGCCGCTACTGCCGGCGCCGCCACCGGTCAAGCCTCCGACTCGAGTTGTAAATCCAGATGCGACTCTTTCCGATAGCTTGCCCTCGCTAACTCCTGCCGGAGTACGCCCGCTGTCTGGGATCTATATAAAGGAAGCGATTCTTCAACCGGGCGACCTGATTGGGGCGCGATACGAAATCCTGTCGTTGCTGGGTGAAGGTGGGATGGGCTCCGTTTACAAGGCGATGGACCGCGAAGTGGAACGAACGGTCGCGCTGAAGTTGATACGCCCGGAGCTTGCATCGAATCCGGCAATTTTAGCGCGCTTCAAACAGGAATTGCTGACCGCGCACCAGGTGACGCACAAAAATGTCATCCGCATTTACGACATTTCCGAAGCCGATGGCGTGAAGTTCATCACCATGGAGTTTGTGGAGGGCAACGATCTTCGGCGCATCCTGACCGACGAAGGCAAGTTGCCCATTGAGAAGGCCGTGGAGATCATTCGCCAGGTTTGCCTGGCGTTGGACGCGGCGCACAGTGCAGGCGTGATTCACCGCGACCTGAAGCCGCAGAACATCATGCAGGAAGCGAAAACCGGCCGGATCCTGGTGATGGATTTCGGATTGGCGCGCACCATTGGCGGCGATGGCATGACGCAGACCGGCGCGTTGCTGGGGACTATCGAATATATGTCTCCGGAACAGTCGATGGGGAAGACGCTAGATCAGCGTTCGGATATTTTTGCGGTTGGTTTGATCTTTTACGAATTGCTGGTGGGCAAGACGCCGTATAAGGCCGACACGGCGATGGCGAGCCTGCTGCGGCGGAATCAGGAACGCGCGGTGCCGGCGGCGGAACTGGATGCCTCGGTGCCTAAGGCGCTGAGCGACATTGTCTCCAAGTGTTTGGAGCGCGATCTGGAGCATCGCTATCAGAGCGTGCAGGAAATTCTGCATGACCTGGACGCGTTTCAAGGCGCGCGACCGACACTAGCGTCTATTACATTGCCGGCCGCGATTGCTCCGTCCAAAACTACTACGCCGTGGAAATGGGTTGGGATTGGCGCGCTGTCTTTGGTGGTGCTCGGCGGTGGATGGGCGCTGAAGTCGGGCGTGTTCCATCCCGGATCGTCCGGTGGCGCGGCGGAGGTGAAGGGCCCGGAAGTTTCCCTGGCCATATTGCCGTTCCAGAACAGCTCGGGAGACCCTGCGCTGGATCAGTGGGGAGCCAACCTGGCGGATATGTTGACGACCGCTGTTGGGCAGTCCGCGCACCTGCGAATTATTTCGCCGGATCGCATGCATCAGGTGCTCACTGATTTGCGTTTTACGCCGGGGACGGCATTCGATCCGTCTATCCTTTCGAATATCGCGAAATTCAGCAATGCGGATACGATGGTTTGGGGAAAGTACTTCAAGAACAACGACAAGATTCACATTCAGGCCACAGTGCGAGATTTGAAGCAGGGCCGGGATGTGCCCATCAACTTGGACGTCAGCAGCCAAAACGACATCACTACGCCCGTAAATCAAATGGCGGAATTGATCCGGCAAAATTTGGCGATTTCGCCGGATGTGCAGAAGGAATTGAAAGCCAGTTCGTTCCAGCCCACTTCGAAATCTCCGGCGGCTTTGAGCGCGTATATGCAGGGATTGCAGTTGCGGCGTCAGGGGAAAAATCTGGAAGCGGTGAAATTGTTCCAGGCCGCGGTGCAGGATGATCCGGAATTTGCGCTGGCTTATTCAGGATTGGCGGAAACAAATTCCGCGCTGGGGTATGACTCTCAGGCGGAGCAGGCTTCGCGGAAGGCGGTTGAGCTGGATTCGCAACTTCCGCTGGCGGAAAAGTATTTGATCGAAGCAAATCATGCGCGTGTGGTGAAGGACAATAAGAAGGCTATCGAAACCTACGAAAAGCTTGCCGCGAGTTTGCCGGGAGACACAGACGTGCAGTTTGCGCTCGGCAGCTTGTATCTGGATACCGGACAATTTGATAAAGCGCGCGCGCAATATGCGAAGGTGCTGAAAAATGATCCGCGGAATCTGACCGCGCAGCTGCAGACAGGTTGGCTGGAAGTGCAGGATGGCAAGCCGCAGGCGGGGCTTGAACCGCTGAACCGCGCCATGAGCCTTGCTATCGAGTTGGATAATGATGAGCAGAAGGCGCAGGTGTTTCAGGCGCTCGGCGTTGCCTACGATGGCCTGAATAAATATGACGAAGCGTTGCGCAGCGTGCAGCAATCGCTCGATATCAACAAGCGGTTGGGCAACAAAGCTGCTGCTTCCGGAAATTACGCCGAAATTGGCGATGTGCAAATGTATTTGGGCAAGCCGGAACTTGCACTGGCTGCTTACAACGAATCGCTGAAGTTGCGCACGGAGATTGGCGCCAAGAAAGATGCTGCAAACACGCTTATCAGCATTGGTAGCTTGTACGAAGATCGCGGCGATTACGATAAAGCGCTGGATATGTACAAGCAGTCGCTGCAGACGCAGCGTGACGTGGGAGATGCTTCGCTGCAAGCGGTTTGCCTGAACAACATCGGCAATGTGTACCTGGCGAAAGGGCAGAGCGAAGACGCGCTCACGTATTACCAGCAAGCATTGGCGTTACGCGAAAAATTGAATAACCCGGCCGATATTGCGGACACGCTGCACGATTTGGGTGAAGCGTATACCAGGACAGCGCAATACGACCAGGCCATGGCCTCTTACATGCGCGCTCTGCAATTGCGGCGCAATGCCAATGATGCGCACAACACGGCGCTGGATCAGCACAGCATCGGCATGGTTTTCCTGAATCAGGGACGATTTGGCGCGTCGGTCGGCAATTTGAATGAATCCGTGCAGGGATTCCGAGCCGCAAAGGACCGCAGCCGGACCATGGCGCAGGTGCTGATCGATTATGCGGACGCGTTAGCTCGTGCGGGCCGCGGCGATGAGGTGGGAAAAAACCTGGAAGAAGCGCAGAGCCTGGCCACGGAACTGAAGAACGACAAGCTGATTGCCGACGTGCACAACACGCAGGGAGATTTGGCGTTCTACAGCGGAGAGACCAACGCCGCCAAAGTGCAATATCAGCAAGCGCTACAGATGGCGATGCGCGCGAAGGCGCCGGAGACTGTGCTCATCTCCAAATTGAATTTGGCACGCGTGGCGATCGCGGAAGGCCGCTCGGCGGCTGTGATCGGGGACCTGCGCGGGATTTCGCAAGACGCAGACCGCCAAGGGATGAAATATCTGGCGCTGGTTAGTTCTGTCGATTTGGCCACGGCGCTCGTCAACAACAAGGATTATGCGCATGCCAAGGAAGTGCTGGACCAGGCGCTAAACACCAGCGAAAAGCTCGGTGTGCGGCTCCAGACGGCGCTGATCCACTATCAGCTCGGCAATCTGGCGAAGCAAAAGGGTGACGCGCAGGGTGCGGCAGCGGAATATCGCCAGGCGGCCAGCATGCTGGATGAAATTAAGAAGGAACAAGGCGCCGAGAAAGTTTTGCAGCGCGCGGATTTGAAGCCGGTGTATGAGCGGGCTACGCAGGGGGCTACAGCGGCATAGTTTGGGAACGGGGATGGCCGGGAATAAGACTGTGTGCAAGCTCGTCCTATCTCGGTGCTCTCATCCTGACACTCTACAGAGTGTCACCAACCATTCTGAACGAGCATGGCTCCGATCCCCTAAGAAGCATTTTGTGGGATGCGTGTGAACCCCGAGAGAAAAGCAGGTCCCTCACTTCGTTCGGGATGACATGTTGTAGGGTTGTTGAAGTAGGACGGGGAAGTTGAAGGGAGACGGTCCGCCTTGTCGGGAAGCGGGCCGTACGATAAACGGCTAACCCAAGATGCCGGCCTGAACGCACGGCGCTACAACGGCAAGACAACCCAAGAGCAACCCTAGACCCGACCCTTCGCGGAAGGGCTCAGAGCGGGGCACCCAGGAGCGTTGAATCTCCTCTTTCGGGAATGAGGTTTCACATTCTGAAAAGGAAGAGGCCCTCTGCTGGTGAATGAGCAGAGGGCCTCTTTATTTCGGGTTACGAATTTACTTGACGGTTACGGCTTGCGAGACGCTGTCTAGCAGCGCGCCGCTTGTGCTGTAGGTGCTTGTGGTGAATGTGAAGTTGCGGCCGCTGCAGGCGGTTGACGGAACCAGAAGAATGACGCCTTTCAAGGGGTTCTTGTTGGTGCCGGCCGGAATCGTGACAGGCAGAGGCAAGAACAGCAATTGCGTGCTGTTCGGCGTGGTGGCCGAGCAGGACTTGGCGAAAGGACCGGTTAGGGTCAATTCGATAATGGTCTTCTGCGTAGTGGAGACACAGTCGGTGAGCATCGTCGCCGCCGGATCGAAAGAAATGCCCTTCGTCAACGTTGTCGAGTTTAGCGTAACGGAGGCATAGTGGCAGGACACGCTGTAGTTCACGCTGAAACCAGGCGCGATGTTCCCAACTTCATCGACGCTGCCAGAAACGACAAACGTCTTTGAGGTGGTGCCCGCACCATTGGGTGTGGTGTTCAGAGGGGCGGTCACGGTGACGCTGGAGCCGCCGGTTTCTGCTACACCGTTGCAATTGGCCACGCCAGAACCGCCGTCGTTGCACGTTACGCTGGATTGCGCCGATGCGTATGCCGCGAAGCTCGCGCCCGACGTGGGGTTAGTCACGACTATGACCGGAGCCTTCTCATCGACCTTGTTGCCGCCGATGTTGCCAAACCTGGCGCAGTTCGAAGCATAGTCGCAAAGTTGCTGCGTGCCGGTGAACGCGTTGTTGGTTTCCTGTCCGGGAAGAACGCTGGTGGACACGCTGAAATTGACGAGTCCGGGAGCCGGTACCGGCAGTCCTGCGACGGTCGGAATGGCGCTGGCAATTCCGGAAGTGGCGTCAAACGCCGAGCAGGCAAGGGTGACGTTGGCGTTGTGCCAGTTGCCGTCGGGGCTGGCGCAAGAGTTCTGCTGCGGAGCCACGGAGTCAATGTTGACCTGCGTGGTGA
>Ga0210390_10003287_pt1 | contig 13899 bp, 12 predicted proteins | sample IncBWH11OmetaG_FD_161050 | JGI IMG/M metagenome (GOLD analysis project Ga0210390, IMG submission 161050) | Forest soil microbial communities from Barre Woods Harvard Forest LTER site, Petersham, Massachusetts, United States - Inc-BW-H-11-O ...
GATGGGTGCGGGAGTTGCGTTGGTGGTCGGCGCGTTCCTGATTTACACCACGATGACGATGGCGATCACCCAACGCCGGCCGGTCATCTCGATGCTGCGCGCGATCGGAGGCCGACGCGTCACCATCCTTCGCGATTTGCTCGCCGAAGCCGCGATTCTCGGAGTAATCGGCGGAGCGGTCGGATCGGGCATCGGAATCATCATGGGCCGTATGGCGATTGGTCGATTGCCTCCGGCAATAACCCAAGGTCTCGAAGCTCGGGTGGAGTACTGGCTGCCCGGCTACGCGATACCGGTGGCGCTGGCGGCGACGGTACTCACCAGCGCGGCAGCGTCGGCGATGGCTGCGCGGCAGGTGTACAAGGTTTCACCGATCGAGGCCTTGGCGCCGGTCGGGGTTTCAGCCGCCGATTTCGTGCCACGATGGCTACGGATGGCATGCGGGATTGCAGCCGTTGCGCTGTTCGCGGCATCGATCGTGGTCGTTGTCGGCCAACGCGGCACATTCGCATTCGCCGCGGTCTTTGCTCTGTTCAGTGCTGAGATCGCGCTTGGCTTCGCGCTCACCGCGGCCGTCGTCAAAGCGACTGCGGCGACAGCCCGGATGTTCGGATCGGTTGGGCGACTCGCGGCGGCGACGATCGAGCGTGCGCCGCGGCGAGTGTGGGCCACGGTGATGACAGTGCTCATTGCGGTAGTTACCACCGTAGTGATCACCGGTACGAACGCCGACATGATCCGGTCGGCGCGCGCCATCTTCGCACCGGTCGCGGGCGTCGACGTGTGGGTGAGCGCGGATCCTCCCGATAGCTATGCCGTCGACGCTCTGCCGCAAGGCCTTGCCGGGAAAGTCGCCGCAGTCCCGGGGGTAGAACGTGTCACCGAAGGCGCATTCGGGTTCGCTGAGGTCGGCGGCACCCGCGTGATGCTGGACGGGTTTTCGGCCGGGACCGCCGATCCGCTCTACCGCGCGCTCGGTGAGCAGGTACGCAGCGAGGTGCTCGCCGGTCGGGGCGTGGTGCTTTCGCAGAACCTCGGCAAAACTCTGCGTGTCCGGGTCGGCGACGACCTTCAGCTGCAGACGCCGCATGGCCCGCGGCGGACGAGTGTGCTTGCCCTGGTCCCGTACTTCTCGACGGTCATCGGCAGCGTCGGGATAGACCTCGATCGAATGCGGGCGTGGTTCGACCGCCCGGCAGCGACAGCACTTCAGATCTCTGCGGCCGCAGGCGTGGATCGGGATCGCCTGCTGGCCGACGTCCGCCGCGTGGCCCCCGCACCGAACTACGTGTACGACGGTCGCGCGGCGCTGGCAGGGCTCGAGGCGCCGCTGCATCAGAGCATGTTCATCGCCAACGCCGTGTGGATGATCGTTGTATTCGTGGCCGCAGTCGCACTTTTCAACACGTTGACGCTCGCGGTACTCGAACGGCGCCGCGAAATTGGTGCGCTACGGGCCATGGGATCCAGCCGTCGGTTCACCCTGCAGATGGTCCTGGCCGAGGCGGCAGGTATCGGTGTCATCGGCGGCGCCTTGGGGCTGCTGGTCGGCCTCACCGACCAGTGGCTCTACAGCCTCGTCAGCGGGGACATCATGAATTTCAATGTCAGCTTCCGGCCGAGCCCGATGGCATTCGTGTTCACCGTGGGCGCGCTGGCAATCAGCCTGCTCGGCTCGCTGCCGCCGGCGCGACGCGCGGCGCGACTGAACATCATCGAGGCAGTCGGCGTCGAGTAGTTGCCCCTGAAGCGATCAGAAGCCGAGTGGCAGAAGCGCAGTAAACAGCTCGGCTAAGGGATCCGTGAAGGGAAGCGAGAACGTAGAATCGAGGGCCGGGTCGCTGGGGTCGATGAATGTGTTTACCGTCTCCCCGGCCACGCCGATGCCCGCGGCATCGAACCCTACGCCGCCTGAGGGGTCGGCTCCGGAAGTCACAATGTCCGTGAAGCCAAGTGGCTCACTCTGGAAAACGGTCGCAACGAACTCACCGTCGTCGGGGTCGGCAAATGACTGGTTCGTGAATAGGCCGAAGTCTTGGAGCGGGCCACTCATAAAGTCTGTGTCTACTCCTGGGGTGATGTCGTCTCCGTCGGCTCGGGCGGAGGCGGCGGTTGCCAGCGGGATGAGCCCAGCAGCTAGGAAAGCACCGGCAGCCGCGCCAAGGACGAGCGAAAAACCACGAGCACTCATGTGGAGACTCCAATTCTCGAATCTTTGAATGATATGGGTTGCGGGCTCCCCGCGGCCGACGATTTGCGCCCTTTGATTCGGTGATGATGTGGTGAGTCGCCCACAGCCGGCAACTCGCCCCGCGGCAAGTATTCGACTGTAGATGTACACGAATCGTCGATGAACGACGTACGTCTGTAAGATGAATAGGAGATGAACACGCGGTGACAGTCGCGCATCGCCGGTCCCGACTCAGGTGGAAGCTGAGCCAGCCTGGTGATCTCCACGACGGGTCCAGACCGGTCGTCCCCGTCCGAGTAAATCTCTTTCAGCGGCGACACATCGGCATAGTCGCGTCCGACGCCCACGTTGATGGTCCGCTCGGTGATCTCGGTGGCATTGGCAGATCCACGGCTTTCAAGCATTGCTCTTGACTACAGTGGCAATTCCTTGCAGATGAGGTGTGCCCGGGGGCGGCATAGGGGTTCGGATGCTGCGCAGTCCCCGGGTATCGAATCCGGCCGCGGCAATGGAGTCGACGGTTCGGCGATTCGGCTTGCACCCGGCACCGAAAAAGGACCACGGCCGGGCGATAAGGTCCTGGAACCGACCCATCGCACCGTCTCCGCGGACATGCTCCAGGACGAGTAACCTGCCTCCGGGTGCGAGCACTCGCCGGATCTCGCCGAGGGTAGCGGCCACATCGTCGACCGAGCACAACACAAGCGCGGCGTGGACCGAGTCGAAGCTGTTGTCCGGGAAAGGAATCAACTCGCCGACACCCTCGACGACCTCTACTGCGATGTCATGGCGGCGAGCAACGCGGGAAGCCATCCGCCGGAACGCTGCCACCGGCTCCACGGCAGCAACTGACGTCACGGCGGGCGGAATGAACCTCAAGTCGGTTCCCGGGCCGAGACCGACCATCAGTAGCCGGCCGGTCGCATTGCTCATCGTCTCTCGGCGATAGCGGAGATAGAACAGCCGGTCGGCGATCAGCGTGCCGATTCGATAAACATACGGGAACAACGGATTACGGTACGTCATCTGCTATCCAGATCCTGTCGTGTCAGTGCAACTGTCGTCGGTGGAGTTGTATCGGCTTTGACAATGTTGTGACAGTGAGGCGGCTCCCGGGAAGTTACGGCGGACAACCCTAGCCGAGCCGGCTGCTCCCGCGACGCCCGGCCACCTGGATGGCGTCGCTGTCATGCGGCTCATGCCGACCTCGAAGGACTAGGTCGCGGGCGCTGCGCGACGACCACCTGATTGCGTCCCAGTCGACTGAACTCGACGGCGATGGTCGGATCGGCGTGAACGGCCAGCGCCCGGAATCCTGATGGGCTGTAGGCCCGCAACGAGCTGATCAGCCCGTCGTGGGCGAAGGGCAGGATGAGCGCTAACGGGAAAATCGCCGCCAGGCGGATCAGGTGCAGCAGAGCGGGCGGCCGGCCCAGGTCGATGATGAGTAGCTTGTTCGCGGCGCGGGTTCCCTCCGCCAGCACCCGGGCAGCCGGGGCCGGCGTCAGGTGATGAAACGACAGGACGAACAGAGCCAGGTCGTAGGAACAATCGGGCGCGTCGATGTCGGTGGCGTCCATACGGCGCACGACGGCGCGTGGATGGCTGCCCAGGTCGCCGGAGGCGATATTTGACAACGAGATTGGGTCGATATCTGTGACCGTAACTTGAGCAGTGGGGTGCATTTCCAGCAGCTTGCGGGACAGCCCGCCGTGGCCCGCACCCAATTCCAGGATCTTTGGGTCGGGAATATCGGCGACGAGTTTCAAGGTGCGCTCGGCGAAGTGATCGTGATCCCGTAAGACCCGGCCCATCCAGTCGAGCGAGCCGATCACCTGTCGCTTGATGCGGTCGTCGACATCGTCGCGGTCCAGGTATTCCGGGCGGTCGGTCCGCAGCCGCCGATCGAGCCATGAGGCGTCGAAGCCGCCGCGTGGCATGGTCTCGATGTCCATCTGAATTCTCCGATCATCGGGCAGACAGTGGCTTATGCGCCGGCCGGCCGCACGAACTAGCGCCAAGCGATCACGTCCAACAGGATGTCGCGGTTGGGCTTGGTGGCAATCGCCCGTGGTACGGCGCGTGGCGGTTTCCTGCGCTGCTCACGCGCCGGCATGCGCAGCTCAACGGTGTTCAAGATGGTGCCGATCGCCACGGCCAACTCGTGTTGCGCAAATGCTGCGCCAATGCAGCGACGGTACCCACCGCCGAATGGCGCGTACTCAAACGGTGACGGCTTCCTCTCCAGGAATCGGTCGGGATCGAAGGAATCCGGGTCCCCCCACACGTTACGGTTGAAATGCAATGCGGGCAGCGCGATTCCGACCACATCACCGGCCGAACGGGGAACGCCTGCGACGGTTAGTGGCCCAGTGAGCCTGCGCAACACAACCGGCACCGTCGGGTGCATGCGCAGTGTCTCCTGGATCACCGCGCCGAGGTAAGGCAAAGCCGCAATCTCCCACGGCGTGGCTGCATCCGCTAGCTCCTCGACAACCCGTGAGCGAATGCTTTCGTCGCGGTGGATGTGATAAAGCGCCCACGCCAACGAAGTCGAGGTGGTTTCGTGCCCCGCGGCGAGCATCGTCCGTAACTGCTCACGGAGGGCGTCATCACCGAGGCTGTTGCCGTCTTCGTCGGTCGCCGTGAGGATCAACTCCATCATGTCGCTGCCGTGTTCGCCCATCCCCCTTCGCTCTTCGATCTGCTCGGACAATAGGCCGTCGAGTTGCGCGCGGAAACCAACCAACTGCGCCCATGGCCCTCGCCCGGCTATCTCCCGGCGCAGCCAGGGCACCAGCATCAGCGGCGCGGTGCCGGAACGCATCAATTCCTTGATCACCCGGGCATATTCTGCGCGGCGAGTACGGTCCGCCACGCCGAACACTACTCGAATCACCACGTCCAGCGTGATGGCTTGCGCCGCATCGCGAACCACGAATTGATCGCCTGGTTGCAATGACGCGATTTCATCGTTTGTGGCGTCGGCTATCAAGTCGACATAGCCGCTCATGCGCTCGCCGCGAAACGCGGGCATCAGGATGCTACGGGTCCGGCGATGAGGCTCGCCGGAAAGCAGGATCAGCGAATTCTGTCCGACGAGGGGTTCGATCGGATGGGGCAGCGGTGCACGGCATAGCGTCCCGGGAGCGGTCAATATGTCGCGCGCACCATTGACTGTCGAGACGAACAGCACCTCGCCGAACCCTGGGAACCTCAGCAAGAACGGTTTGGTGTCGGATGAATGACGCCGAAAGAATCCCTCCGGGTCGATACCAACCCACGCCGCACGAGCTATTGCCGACGCCGTCGACAACGTGGTCAAGGCCGCATGCAGTGGATGGCTCAACCACGTGCCGTGCAGCCAATTGCTGACGCGCTCTCCAGCACCGCCGAACAGAGCGAACACAAATGTAGGGATGTGCTCGAGCCGACAACTCGGCCGATCAAGCCGCGCGTGCCGCCTACGAATTATCGAACGCCCCAGCCCAGACTTGCGGACTCGAGCCGTACCACTCCCTGTTCTGCTAGCCATGGCTACCGTCATCCTCAGCAACCATGGACATCAACGGTGGTGGCCACCCCAGCACGCCGTGGGGCGTTTGTGAACGATATACACCGCGCGCCGGTGTCGACCGTCGGCGGCCCGGCGGTCGCATTCCTCATCGTCTCTCGACGATATCGACCATAGAGCAGCCAGTCGAAAATCAGCGTGCCGAATCGATACACGCACGGGAACAACGGATTACGAAGTTTCATCTGCTACCCGGATCCAGTCGGAACGGCGGATATTCGTCGCGCATCAACGAGACATACACGGCCACCCGGTAACGCCATCGGACGATGCCCATGAGGAGGTCGAAGATGTCCCGCGGGATCGTACCGGTGAACAACAACCACACCGCGCCGACATAGCAAACCACGTGCAGCAGAGGTATCATCGCCCAGCAAATGAGTATCTGAGGGATCGCCAACAGCCACGGCTTCCCCAGCACGGCCCAATTCGTGAGCTGTTCCGGATAGTCGACCTCGAGATCCCCTGGGTAGTCGGGCCGAGACGCGAGCGTGAACGGCGGGTACTTATCGGTGCTGTTCATCGGAAATCTGTAATTCATGACGCGCCACGACCAGCGCAGCACCCCGACGTTGAAGTCGAAGATAGGGCGCGGATACCGTCCGGTGAACAAGATAGCGACGCCAGCAACGATGGTCAGCAACGGATACACCAAGTACAGCAGTATCAATATGGGGTAGTGCGGGGCGGCCAGCGCCCACTTGACGAGCCAGAGCCCGCGTGAGGGCGCGTCGTCATCGCATCGCACTCGGACGGGATCGTGCGGGATGTTCACGAGTTCCATGCTCGACACTTCCTGACTTGTCATCGCCGTCGACAAGACGGGGTGGTCGACGTGGCCCCGAGGTCGCGCCTGATCTTCGCGGATATCCGGCGGTGACTTGTCGAACGCAGAAATATTGTCAGCGCCCAGGTCTGGAACCGGTCCGAGATCATCGCCGCCGGTTTGAGCACTGACTCACCGTGGGACACCTGCAGCGACGCCACCCGGGACACGGCCATGACCTTGCGTCGTCTGGTCTTCTCGTACCAGCGCAGCGCGCGTGAGAGATCGCTGCTGCCGCGGTTCGCTCCATTTTTGAGATCCGAAAGCGCCTTGCGCAACACCATCGTGTCGAGCAGCGCCTGGTTGGTCCCCTGTGCGAGGGTGGGCGGCATCGTGTGGGCGGCATCGCCGAGCAACGTCAGCGCGCCGTGGCCCGGCCGGGGAATCGGATGCCGAAAATGCGGGAACGGCGAAGGAGCCAGATCGTCGTCAGTCAATGTCGCGAGTACTCGATCGACCGACTCGGACCATCCGGTGAAATGGGACCGGATTACGTCGATCGGACGTTCCGGTCTGATGAAGTCATCGGACCACGGCAGGTCGAACCACCACTGCACATTGGGACCTCCAGCTGGCCAGAAGCCAGTGTTTCCGTGTTCGCCGATAACGACCAGTGCGACGTGCTTGTCGGCGACGTCTGGAAGGGTGGCAAGTCCCTGCCAGCTGCACCAGCCGGTCGGCTGGGCGTCCTGCGCGCCGACGACATTTCGGACCATCGAATGCATGCCATCCGCACCGATCAACACATCTCCTTCGGCCGAGCTGCCGTCTTCGAACTCGACCCGCACTCGATTGGGCGTACTGACCACCCGGACCGCACGGGTGTTGCATCGGATGCGATCGGTCGGAAAGCCTTCCAGCAGCCGTTCAAGTAAGACTCGACGTGGAACCATCCGAACAGGTGCGCCCAGCCGGTTCACCATCGCCGTCACGTCCAAGGTGGCGAGCGGGCGACCCGTGGATGTCAGAACTCTGACGGCGGACAGCAGCTGACCGGCCCCGTCCATATCGACGCCCAGCTGCCCCAGAACCGTCTCGCCGTTGGACCAGATGGTCACCGCGCCGCCACCTGCCTGCATGTCCGGCCGTCGTTCGAACACGGTGACGTCATGTCCGTCTCGCAGCAATCCACGAGCGATGGAAATGCCGCTCACACCGGCGCCGATGACAAGGATCCGAAGCGACGGGGTCGGCGGCGCGTTCGGTACGTTCACAGCAGCCTTGGCCGGCACCGGTTCAGCGGCGGAAGCACGGGCTCGTCCACGCCGTCCATACTGCAACTCCCCAGGCCGATATGCAGGTCGCTCCACTTTGACTACGCGGGAGGGGAGTGTTGGGTTCAGATCTTGCGCGCGCTCGCGGTCGCGCGGTCAACCTCCCAGTACGCGCGCAGCGCCACCAGCTGGCCCTCGTCGTTGGCTTTGTAGGTGAACACCCCTTCGGCGGTGACCTGGTGTCCGGCCGCCGTGATCAGGATGTGCCCGACGTTGGCTTCCTCGTAACCGCATTGGTAGGTGTCGCGGAAATGGAACTCGATCTTGTCCGTCGGCGCAATCGCCTTGTCCCAAAACGCCGAGATGGCGTCGCGACCGCGATGCCCCTTGCCCTCCGGATCGAAATGCGACGGGCCGATTGGGTCCTCAACGATGGCATCGTCGGCGAACACCGCCAGCCACGCGTCTTTGTCTCTGGCCCCTACCGCGTCGCGGGAACGCTTGCCGGCCAGGTGTGCGGGCGATTCGGTCATCGTGCGTCCTGCCATCCCGAGTGGATATAGGTGTCGGCGAAGCGTTTCAGCGAATCCTTCTTCTGCTCCAGCGGCGCATCGAAGCCCAGCCCGTCAAAAGCCCAAGGGATGACGATGTTGTCGGTGACACCGACCTCGGCCAGCTCGCGATGACCGTCCACGCCGAACTTGTCGATGCAGACTGCCTGGTATTCGAATGGGACATCAGCTCGGTCGTACTCGGCGAGCAACGCGTTGAGTTTGCCGATCGTTTCGGCGAGTTGGTCGCAGGTCATCATGGCGCTGGTCCAGCCGTCGCTGACGCGAGCGGCACGCTTGAGCGCGACTTCGGTGTGGCCGCCGACGTAGAACGGCACGGGTTGGCTGGGCGGCGGGCTCATCTGCAACCGGTCGAAGTCGTAGAACTCTCCGTGGAATTCGACCATTCCGCCGGCCAGCACCAGCTTGATGACCTCGATCATCTCGTCGACGCGCGCGCCGCGGCGCTTGTATGGCACTCCGCACCATTCGAATTCCTCTGGTGCCCAGCCGATTCCCACACCGAAGCCGAACCTGTTGTTGGTCAGGTTGGCCACCGAGCCGACTTGGCGTGCCAGCAGTAGCGGGTTGCGGGAGCCCAGTTTCATCACGTTGGTGTAGAAAAACAGCTTCGAGGTCACCGCGCCCATCGCGCCGGCGGCGATCAGTGGATCGACCCACGGCGTGTCCTCGTTCCACATCCGCGACCCGTCGGGGGTGTACGGGTAATCGGCGGCGGCCTTCTCCATGTAGAACAACGAGTCTGGCAGCGCGATCGCGTCGAATCCGACCTCTTCGGCGGTTTTTGCGATGTCGACCAAGTGATCAATCGGCCCCATCGCGATGCTGCAGGTGTACTTCACGGCTTATCGGCTCCCACTACCCACATCGAGTAATACTGCGAGCCACCGCCGTAGGCGTGGCCAAGTGCCTTGCGCGCGTTCGGAACCTGGTGATCGCCCGCCTTGCCCATCACCTGGATGGCCGCCTCGGCGAACCGGATCAGACCGGATGCGCCGATCGGGTTCGACGACAGCACGCCGCCGGAGGCGTTGAGCGGGATCCGCCCGCCGATCTCGGTTTCGCCCGCCTCGGTGAGCTTCCAGCCTTCGCCCTCGGGCGCGAACCCAAGGTTCTCCAGCCACATCGGCTCAAACCACGAGAACGGCACGTAAACCTCGGCGGCGTCGATCTCGTCGATCGGGCTGGTGATGCCTGCCGCCTTCCACAGCGCCTTGGCGGCGTCGCGCCCGGCCTGCGGGTTGACCTGGTCGCGGCCGGAGAACGCCAGCGGTTCGGTGCGCAACGCGGTGGCGTGGATCCATGCCACCGGATGGCCTTCGGCGACGCGTTTGTCGGCGACGTCCTCGTTGCCGATCACCACGGCACAGGCGCCGTCGGACGACGGGCAGGTTTCGTCGAAGCGAATGGGGTCCCAGAGCATCTGCGACGCCATCACCTTTTCCAGCGTGATGTCCGGTTGATGCAAGTGCGCCAACGGGTTCTTGGCGCCGTTGCGCCGGTCCTTGACCGCCACCATGGCCCCGATGTGCGTCGGCGCGCCGGATCGGCGGATGTAGGAGCGCACGTGCGGAGCGAAGTAGCCGCCCGCGCCGGCGCCGACCGGCTTGGTGAACGGCACCGGAATGCTCAACGCCCACATGGCATTCGACTCGGACTGTTTCTCCCACGCCATCGCGAGCACGCGGCGGTACTTGCCCGACTGCACCAGGCTGGCCGCCACCACACCGGTCGACCCGCCGACCGAACCCGCGGTGTGCACCCGGATCAGCGGCTTGCCGGTCGCGCCCACCGCATCGGCCATGAACAGCTCCGGCATCATGACGCCCTCGAAGAAGTCCGGCGCTTTGCCGACGACGACCGCGTCGATGTCGTCCATGGTCGACCCGGAGTCGGACAACGCCTTGTCAATGGCCTCGCGAACCAGGCCGTTCATCGAGACGTCCTGGCGCTTGGCGACGTACTTCGTCTGCCCGGTGCCGAGCACCGCAGCGAGCTGCTTAGTCACGAGCGCCACTCTCCCCCGCAAGCGGGAGGTGCCCCCACCTCATCGCTACTTCTCTCATTGTCGCTGGCGCAGTCATATTATTTCCCTTCCAGCAGGGCGACGAGATTCTGTTGCAGCACCGGGCCGCCGGTCGCGTGCGCGAGCACCCGGCCTGCGGAGCCGTCGAAGATGTGTTGTGCCGCAAAGCCGATGCGCTCCAAGCCGGCGCAGAACATCGGGTTGGCCGCCAGCGCGCCGCCGGACGGGTTGACCTTCGTCGACGACGGCAGGCCGATGGCCTCGGTCAGGATCAGCTGCTGATGGGTGAACGGCGCGTAGATCTCCGCCACCTCAATCGAGCCGGTGTCTCCGCCCGACGCGGCCTTGGCCGACGCCGCCGTCGACACAGACGTGGTCAGGTCCCGGGCACCGAGGACCGGGGTCTCGATGCGGTGCTCGATACCGGTGATCCACGCGGGGTTCTTCCGCAGCTCGCGGGCCCTGTCGCCGGCAGCCAGCACGATCGCCGCCGCGCCGTCGGTGATCGGCGCAATGTCGTGGCGCCGAAGGGGATCGGCGAAGTACGGCCGGGACAGCAGCTCGTCGATGCTCTTCGCCGGCTGCTCCGAGTCGGTGCGCTCGGCAACGGCGAACGAGTCCAACGCCACCTGCGCCATCTGCTCGGCCGTCCACTTGCCGGAGTCCAGGCCGAAGCGGGCCTGCAGCCCCGCCATCGACACCGCGTCCGGCCAGAGCGGCGCGACCGTATACGGATCGGTCTGCAGCGCGAGCACCCGGCGTAGGGTGCCGGCCGAGGACTTGCCGAAGCCGTAGACGAGTGCGGTGTCGACCTGACCGGTCAGGAGCTTGATGTAGGCCTCGTAGAGCGCCCACGCGGCGTCCATCTCGACGTGCGACTCGTTGATCGGCGGAACCGCCCCGATCGAGTCGATCGCGGAGATGAACGAAAATGCGCGGCCGGCAAGGTAATCCGACGAGCCGGAGCACCAGAAGCCGATGTCGGTCTGCTGAAGGCCGAGTTCGTCGTATAGCGCGTGGAAGCATGGCATCAGCATTTCGACGCCGTTGGTGGTGCCGTCGGTGCGGCGCACATGCGGCGCATGGGCGAATCCGACGACAGCTATATCGCGATCGGTCACGTTGTTCCCTCTTACAGGTGGTGCTTGTAGGTGTCGTAGTCGGCGTCAGGTTCGTCGGTCGGCTTGAAGTATTCGATGTTGTCGATGCCGAGGCCCCATTCCTCGCGGGGCTTCCACACCGCCTGCACCCGCATGCCCATCCGTACCTCGGAGGCGTCGATCTCCTGAACTAGGTGCAGGAATGCGATATCGGCGCCGTCGAGCAGGACATAGGCCGCGACGTACGGCGGCTTGATGCGCTGGCCGGCGAACGGGATGTTGATGATCGCGAACGTCGTCACTGTGCCCTTGTCGGGCAGCTCGAGGAAGTTGTCGAGTTCGAGGCCGGTCGCCGGGTCTGCTTCCTTCGGTGGGAAGTACACCTTCCCGTCCTTGCCGGTGCGGGCGCCGAGCAGCTTGCCCTCTTCCAGAGCGCGCAGAAACGCGCTCTCGGGAAGCGAAGCGGTGTGCTGGATTTCGATGCTGCTCGGCGTCACCTGGACGGTCACCGGGTCACGGTCGTCGGTCGTGTCTGGAACGGGCTCGGCCTCGTCGCCGAGCGCGAAGTAGGCAATGTCGGTGATCGCGCCCGCCGGTTCGTCGACCCAATGCGCATGCACCCGCGCCCCGGTGCTGATGGAATCGGAACCGGCGGCTCCGACATCAACAGCGTGCAGCAGCGGAATGTCGGCACCGTCGAGCTTGATCAGCGCCCAGGCGAAGGGCCGGTCGAGCGGCTGCCCCTCCAAGGGCTCGGGCTGCCAGGTCCACGACAGCACGGTTCCGACGCTGGCCACCGGTACGATCTCGGTCAATCGTTCGTAGGTCACGGGATCGAACTCGGCGGGCGGGACATAGACCCGGCCATCCGAGCCCCGGACACCGACGATGCGTCGCTCACGCAGGGCGGTGAAGAACTGGCTGAGGGTGGGTCCGACTGAACGGGTGTAGTCGAAGGACAGCCTCAGCGGTGCCGAGAGAGGCGGCTGATGGGTATCGATCTGCACCGGGCTGCTTTGGCTGGTGGTCACAGCATCGAGTAGAACAGGTTCTAAGAATGGATTCAAGATACGGTCTTTACCTGCAGGAAAGGCGGCTCCGATGAAGCTCGGACTCCAGCTGGGATATTGGGGCGCGCAGCCGCCGGAGAACCACGCCGAACTCGTGGCTGCGGCCGAGGACGCCGGTTTCGACGCGGTGTTCACCGCCGAAGCATGGGGATCGGATGCCTACACGCCGCTGGCCTGGTGGGGTTCGTCGACGCAGCGGCTACGGCTGGGCACCTCGGTGGTGCAACTGTCCGCGCGCACCCCGACCGCGTGCGCGATGGCGGCGCTGACCCTGGATCACCTGTCCGGCGGCCGCCACATGCTGGGGTTGGGCGTGTCGGGCCCGCAGGTGGTGGAGGGTTGGTACGGCCAGTCGTTTCCCAAACCGCTGGCCCGCACCCGGGAATACATCGACGTGGTCCGCCAAGTTTTAGCTAGGGAGAAGCCGGTGACCAGCGACGGACCGCACTACCCGCTGCCGCTGACCGGCGAGCGGGCGACGGGCCTGGGCAAGCCGCTCAAGCCCATCACCCACCCACTGCGCGCCGACATCCCGATCCTGCTGGGTGCCGAGGGGCCGAAGAATGTCGCGCTGGCCGCCGAAATCTGCGACGGCTGGCTGCCGATCTTCTACACGCCGCGGATGGCCGAGACCTACAACGAGTGGCTCGACGAGGGCTTCGGCCGGCCGGGCGCGCGGCGCAGCCGCGAGGACTTCGAGATCTGCGCGACCGCCAACATCGTCATCACCGACGACCGCAGCGCCGCATTCGCGGCCATGAAGCCCTACATAGCCCTCTACATGGGCGGGATGGGCGCGGAGGACACCAACTTCCACGCCGACGTCTACCGCCGGATGGGCTACGCCGAAGTGGTCGATGACGTGACGAAGCTCTTCCGCAGCAACCAGAAGGAGAAGGCCGCGACGATCATCCCCGACGAGGTCATCGACGACGCTGCAATCGTCGGCGACATCGACTACGTGCGTAAGCAGATCAAGGCCTGGGAAGCCGCGGGCGTCACGATGATGGTCGTCAGCGGCCGCAACGCCGACCAGGTACGCGAGGTGGCCACGCTTGTGTAGTCGGGCCCTACGGGGTATTGCCAGTGGAATAGAACACGTTCTAGATTGACCCGATGACAGCCTCGCAGCACACCATCGCCGGCACGGTGATCACGATGCCGGTGCAGATCCGCAAGGCAAACCAGCACATGGCGATGTTCTCGGTCGATGCCGACGCCGCCCAGCACCTGATCGACTACAGCGGCTTGCACGTCTGCCGTTACCTGCCCGGGCGCGCGGTCGTGGTCTTGATGTTGATGCACTACATCGACGGCGACCTCGGC
>Ga0210390_10003288_pt1 | contig 13895 bp, 13 predicted proteins | sample IncBWH11OmetaG_FD_161050 | JGI IMG/M metagenome (GOLD analysis project Ga0210390, IMG submission 161050) | Forest soil microbial communities from Barre Woods Harvard Forest LTER site, Petersham, Massachusetts, United States - Inc-BW-H-11-O ...
CGAGGATCCAGTCCTTGCCGGTGATGCCGGCATCCAGCGCGCCGCTGCCGACGTAACGCGCCATTTCCTGCGCGCGCACCAGCATGCATTCGATTTCGGGGTCGTCAATCGTGGGATAGTAGCTGCGGGAATTTACGGAGATGCGCCAGCCGGCGCGCGCAAAAAGTTCGACGGTGGAATCCTGGAGACTGCCTTTGGGAACGCCGAGTTTCAGGCTGCTCATGGTTTTTTTCCTTCGCCGTAAAGTTCCGCGGGAGAGAAGACGCGCTCGGCGATCACCGCTGGCTGGCCGTCTTTTTCGAGGCGGCGGAAAAAACAGCTGCGATAGCCTTCGTGGCAGACGGCGGAGCCGGAAAGTTCCACGCGAACCAGCAGCGCGTCCTGGTCGCAATCCACCCGCAAGTCGCGGAGCAGCAATTTTTGTCCGCTGCTTTCGCCCTTGGTCCACAATTTCTGGCGCGAGCGGCTGTAGAAGGTGACGAACCCGGTGGCGCGCGTGCGTTCGAACGCTTCGCGATTCATGAATCCCAGCATGAGGACTTCATCGCTGGAATCGTCTTGGACGATTGCGGGGATCAGGCCGTTTTCTTTGCCGAAATCGAGTTGCATTTTTTGCTCCCTAAAAACAAAAAACCCGCGGGCGGGTTAGGCGCCTGCGGGTTGATGAGTCCAGCTTAATTTCAGGTCAGCTAGTCACACCACCGCGGGCACGGGTCCGCGTGATGATGGTGGTGCCGAACAGTGTGTGCCCGAAGCTTCATGACTGGTGCGAAACTAGCGTATGCGTGGCGCGAAGTCAAGAGTTCTGTCAGAGCGAGTCGCGATATGTTCCTTTGCCGTGGTGCCAACGCCGTGAGCTGCGGGAGCGCCGCGCGAACAAACGATGGCTATGGGAAGGGCAGCGCGACAATATTAGCCGACCGGTCGGGTTGTCAGTGGTGCAATCGCGCAAGAAACAAATTTTCTGATTGGATGAATTTTTGGTACAGTGCCGTCCGAGATAACGGCCATCTGCGTGAGCCGGAGGCTTCCATGGATGCAATGGAATTGCGGCCGCTTTCCACGGGCGAAATTCTGGATCGTACTTTTACTCTGTACCGCCAGAATTTTCTGTTGTTCCTGGGTATTTCAGCGATTCCTCACGTCCTTGTGCTCGTTTTGAATTTGGTTCGCGTGTCGCTCACCGCCTCGTCGTGGCCCACGTTCACTCTGCATCCTGGGCATGCGGTAACAACAGCGCCGCCATCCATGCCATCGCTAACGGGAATTATGGCGGGCGCGATCATCGGGATGTTGGTGCTGGTGGTCAGCTTGATTGCGTATCTGTTGTCGCAGGGGGGCACGGTTTTCGCGGTATCGGAGATTTATCTGGGCCGTAGCATCACGATCGCGGAATCTTTTCGCCGAGTGAGCGGTGAGTTGCTGAGCCTTTTCGGCGTGGTGATGCTGAACGGTCTGGCAACGGTTGCGGGTTTCATCTGCCTGTTCATTCCCGGTGTATATATTCTCTGCCGATTGATCGTTTGCGTTCCGGCGGCGCTGGTGGAAAATATCGGCGCGCGCGATTCATTGGAGCGCAGTTATGAATTGACCAGAGACAACGCTGGCCGAGCGTTTGTAATTTTGCTGCTGTATTTTTCGGTGGCCTTTGCCGCTGCGGGGTTGTTTGCGTGGCCGTTCCTCATCATCATGGCGGTAGTGGCGCAGAAGGACCCGTCGCAAATGATTTTTTGGCTACAACTGACGCAGGTCGGATCCTTCGTTGCCAATGTGCTGGTGACGCCGATCCTCACGATTGCCAGCGCCATTCTTTATTACGACCTTCGTGTGCGCAAGGAAGCGTTCGACATTCAACTGATGATGAACCCGACCGGCAGCACAGCTCCACTTACGAACAGCTTGCCCACGATGTTCTCTTGAGAATTGTCTCGTGACGCGCATCGACAATCGGCCCTCGGTGTTCGCACAGTTTTGCTGCTTGAAGACTCTCGCAGTATTTGCTTTCCTCGTGCTGTTGGCCCGGCCTTCATTAACAGTTGCGCAAGTCGCACAACCCGCCCCAACCGCCGCACAATCGGGTGCTTATGATGCCGCGAGCTTCGCGGGCGAAATGCGCCGGCTGGGAACCGCGATCGAAAAAAGCAGCGGTAATGCAAAAGATCTCGAGGCGATAAAGAACACGCTGCCTCCTTCATGGAAAATTGACACCGCCGAAGCGCACTACGAATTTTCCAGCGAACCACTGCGCGAGCTGCTCGAGTGCAACAAATGCGATGCAGCTGCGCGAAAATCGCGCTTCGCTCAAGCAAAATCCTGGACGGACGCGATCGCTCTTCAGCTGGAGGGATATACCGCGCATGGCGGCTTCAGCGCCCCCGACGCCCGCGCCACGCTCGATCAGATTTTGAAGCGCCGCGAATTCGGTGCGGTGCGTCCTCCTAGCCAGTGGGATTTGCTGCGCGAACGAATCAATGCGTGGCTGATGCGAATGTTGAACCGCCTCTTCGAAAATATCGGCAGACACCCGTTGGGAGCCAAGCTGCTTTTCTGGCTGATATTGTTCGCCGTGGTCGGCTGGCTGGCGATGATGCTAGTGCGTTTCTGGCTGGGTCGCGCTCGGTTGGACGAGCTCCGCTCGGTGGGCGAAGTCGCGTTCGCGCGTTCCTGGCAGGAATGGATTCGCGCGGCGCGGGAAGCGGCGGCGCGCGGCGATTTTCGCGAAGCGGTGCATTCCGTTTACTGGGCGGGGATTGCGCATCTGGAGGACGACGGCACCATCAGCCGGGATCGCACGCGCACGCCGCGGGAACACTTGCAGTTGGTGGCCGAGGCAGTGGCGGAGGCTGCGGCGGCGCCACAAATGTCGCGCCGGCGGGATTCCTTGGCCGCGCTCACAGCGCTTTTTGAACGCGTGTGGTACGGCCGCAGCCATGCCGATGCGCGCGATTTTGACGATTCTATGAAGCAAGCGGAAGGCCTGGGATGCGACCTGCAATAGACCCGTCGGATCGCAAGCTGCTGCTGATCGCCGGCGCAGTGATGCTGGTTCTCGCCGCAGCGCTTGCAGTCGTTTCACCTCCGCCGGCAGAAGAGGGCGGTGGCACGCCTTCGATTTATTCAGACGCTTCCGGCGGCGCGCACGCGGCTTTTTTGCTGCTGCAGGAGCTGCATCGCAACCTCCATGCGTGGGAACGGCCTCCGACAGATCTGCCGCAGGATCCCGAAGACGCGGTCCTGATACTCGCGAACCCTGAAGAGAACCCCAGTCGAGCGGAACGGGAAGCGCTGCTGCAATTTGCGGAATCGGGCGGACGAATTATTTTCACCGGCCCGCGCGTTGGCGACTTCTTCCCGGACGTCGGCTCCTCGGACGCACCGCTGGCAAAGCCCTGGGCCACGTATCAAGCCAATCTTCCAAGCAGCTACACGCGCCGCGCCGCGAAAATTTCTTTGCAGAAGCAGACGGAATGGGAAGGAAACAATCCGGCCGCGTTCGCATTGTACGGCGATGCGGATTCACCGGCAGTCGTGACGTGGAGCGTGGGCGATGGCGCCATTTTGTGGTGGGCCGGGCCAACGCCGCTCACCAACGCCGGAATTACGCAGGAAGGAAATTTGAATTTCTTTGTGAATGCTGTGAGCAATCCGCTCGCAGACGCCGACAGGCAACCCGACATTTATTGGGATGAATACTTTCACGGCCAGCGCGCCACTTTATGGGCGTATTTTCAAAGAACCTCGGTGCCTTGGGGGCTGCTGCAATTTGCAATGCTGGGGCTGGCGTTGCTTTTTACTTTCAGCAGGCGCAGCGGACCGATGATGATGCCGGCGGTGGCCACGCGCCTTGCGCCGCTGGAATTTGTTGATACACTCGGCGGCCTGTACCAGCGCGCGCACGCCGAACCGGCGGTGATTGCGGCGGTGTACCAGCGTTTTCGTGCCACATTGACGCGGCATCTGCGCTTGCCGATCGCGATTCCGAACGGATTGCTGGACGAAGCAGTGCGCGGGCGGCTGGGGCTGAAGGACGACTCGTTTCTGGAAACGCTGCAGCGCGCCGATTCCGCCAGCTGTGCGCAGAAGATTCCGCCGGCGGAAGCTCTTGAACTGGTTCGCAAACTGGAAAATTACGAAGTGCAACTGGGACTGAAGAAAAAGAAACAGGAGAAACCCTGACCGTGGAAACCTTGGCGCGCCTGGCAACGCATGTTCGCGATGAATTTTCAAAAGTGATTGTGGGGCAGCGCACCATTGTGGACCAGCTGCTGCTGGTGCTGGTGTGCGGCGGCCACGCGTTGATGGAAGGCGTGCCGGGCGTCGGGAAAACGCTCGCCGTGAAAACCATCGCGCGCATCTGCGGCCTGGCGTTTCAGCGCGTGCAGTGCACGGCGGATTTGATGCCTGCCGACGTGATCGGCACTAATGTTTTCAATATGGCCACCAGCACGTTCTCACTGCATCAAGGGCCGCTGTTCACTGATTTACTGCTAGTGGATGAAATCAATCGCACTTCGCCGCGCACGCAGGCGGCTTTGCTGGAGTCCATGGAAGAGCGCCAGGTGACGATTGATCGCACGCGTTACGCGCTGTCTGAATTTTTCACGGTTTTCGCGACCCAGAATCCCATTGAGTTCGAGGGCACTTATCCGCTGCCGGAAGCGCAGCTGGATCGCTTCCTTTTGAAAATCCGCATTGGATATCCGTCGGAAAAAGAAGAAATCGAAATTCTCTCGCGGTTCGAGCAAGGCTTTGATTCGCGGCGGCTGGACGAAATTCCGATCGCGCCCTTGGAGCCGGGGTTGCTCGCCGCGGCCCGGCAAGATGTTACGAAAATCCGCGTTGAGCCGACGCTCTACTCCTACATCGCTACTTTGGCACGACGCAGCCGCGACTGGCCGGCGTTGTCACTGGGCGCAAGTCCGCGCGCGGCGATTGGGCTTTTCGCTGCGGCACGCGCGTGGGCGGGTATGGAGGGCCGCGATTTTCTGATTCCCGACGACATCAAGGCCGTGGTGCCCGCCGTGCTGCGGCATCGCGTGCTGCTGAAGCCGGAAGCAGACCTGGAGGGGCTCACCTCGGATCAGGTGCTTACCGAACTCCTCGCCACCGTCGAGGTGCCCAAATAAATGTCCGCTGTGCCTAGTGCGCTCAAAGTAGCCGCCGCGGTCGACGTTGCCGACAAGCCGCTGGTGCCGCAGACTGCGGTGGCGCGCGCGCACGCGTTGGGGCGGCTCCCGTTCGGATTTGGCCCGCGGTTCTACGTGGCGTTACTGCTGGGGCTTTTCTGGCTGGTGCCGGCGTGGAGATTTCCACGGATGATTCAGGCGATGTTCGTGTGGGATCTTTTCATTTTGGCGGCGTGGGTTTGGGATCTGCTACGGCTGCCGGCTGCCGATAAATTGGAAGTCCGGCGCATCTGGCGCACGCGGCCAGCTCTGGCGGTTCCCGGCGAAATCAGCATTGAGATCAAGAGCTTCAGCAAGATTCCGATTCGCGCGCATGTGATGGACGAGGCGCCTGCGCAACTTCGTGCGGAGCCGCCGGAATTGAATTTGCTTGTGCGCGTAAAAACTGCGGCGCGCGATAAATATTCCATTCTTCCCGCAGAGCGCGGCGATGTGCGCTTGGGGCGCGTGTTTGTGCGTTATCAGAGCACGTTGCGCATGGCGGAACGATGGAGCGTGGCGGAAACCTCGCAGACCGTTTCGGTGCTGCCGAATCTGGACGAAGCCAAGCAGCACACACTCTACCTGATTCGCAGCCGCCAGGTGGAAATGGAAAAGCGCCGGAAGCGGCAGCACGGCCTGGGCCGCGAGTTCGATACGCTGCGCGAATACCGCGAAGGTGACGAAATTCGTGATATTTCCTGGACGGCCACGGCGCGGCGACACCAGGTGATCACGCGCGTCTTTCAGATTGAACGCAGCCAGGCCGTGTGGATTGTGCTGGACGCGGGGCGCCTGCTGCGCGCGAAAGTAGAGGAGCCGGGCCGCACACTGCGCCTCGCGAAGCTCGATTACGCGGTGAATGCCGCGCTATCCATCGCGCAAGTGGCGCTGCATTGCGGTGATCGTGTGGGGCTGCTCGCATATGGGCGCCGCATCCAGCAGAATTTGAATGCGGGGCGAGGGCCGCGGCAGGTGCGCGCCATCGTCGAAGCGCTGGCGCAGGTGCGCGGTGAAGCGCGCGAAGCGGATCACGGCCGTGCCGTGCGTTCTATTCTTTCCACGCAGAAAAACCGCGGCTTGATTATCTGGATTACGGATTTTGCGGAAACTGCGACCACACCCGAGGTTTTGGAATACGCGATGCACATGACCTCACGGCATCTGGTGGTGTTTGCGGCGATGGGACAGCCGGATTTGAATCGAGTGGCCTCGGATACGCCGAAGACGGAGGAAGACATGTATCGTCACGTGGCCGCGCTGGAGATTGCGCAACGCCGCGACTTTCTGCTGCGCGGGCTGCGGCAACGCGGCGTGTTGGCGCTGGAACTGATGCCCAATATGCTGGCCAGCTCGCTGGTGAATCAATATTTGGAGATCAAGGAACGCAGCTTGATTTGATGTTGTACGCCAGGCTCGCCGGTGACGCCGGCCACGATGCCTTTGTAGCGGCGCACTTTAGTGCGCCATCGGTGTCACCGCGCTGAACAATGGCGGTCTAAAGACAGCCGCTATAAATGGGTTCTGTCAGATTTTTTGGCTTCGTGCGGTGAGGCTCAACGAAAGCTCATTGCCCGCTCGTGCGAGGGAAGAATTCCGCGGCTTGAGGTTCAAGTAGGCGACCAACGCGGCGAACGTCACTGCGGCAAACAAAAATTTCAGCGGCACGGCAATATCTGACGGGGAAAGAAATCCTTCAATCGTCCCCGCCACGATCAACATCGGAATCGTTCCCAACACCAGCCGCGCCGCGCGTCCACCGGCCAGGGCTAGGGATTCGCGCCGCGGCAACAGGCCAGGAAACAGCAGTCCCCGCGCGATTTCAAAGCCGGCTCCGCCCGCGATAAAAATGGCCGGCAACTCCAGCACGCCGTGCGGCGCGACGAAGCTCCAAAGCTGTTCCGCCATTCCGGCATGCCAGGTGGCCGCGCCGATCACGCCCAACAGCAAGCCGTTGACGACCATCATCCACGCGGTGCCGATTCCGGCGGTGATGCCCAGCGCGAAAGTGGTAAAGCTGACGGAAAGATTGTTAGTCATGATCGCGGAAGCGGCCAGCGGTTTTACGGTGACGATGGAATGAGTCCACATTTCGCGTTTTTCAATGGTGTCCATCATCTGCGCGCCCAATATGCGATGTGCGAAAGACGGATCGTGCATCGTCAGCGCGAAGGCTGCCAGGGCCGCCACCAGGAAAATCCCGAACGCCAGCATCGTCTGCGGAAATGTCTCGCGAAATACTTGCGGGTAAGTCTCCGTATAAAAATTCCGCAGCTCGCTGATTTTCGGCTGGTGGCCCATATAAATCAGATTGTGCGCGCGTGCCAAGAGGGAGTTCAGGTAGGCTGAAAGCTGATTACTTGTGTTATCCTCCCGCACGATTGCGAGGTCGGATGCCGTCTGGCGGTACAACAGTCCGAGTTCCTGCAATTCAGCGTGCTGCAAGCCCCGCAGTCCGCGCCGACTGGAGCGTTTCGCGAGCTCTTCCAGGCGCGCCCAGTACGGTTTCCGTTTTTCCAGCCAGCGAGTGGAGATCATGACGGCCTCACCGCCCGAATCTTTTGTTCCGGATGCTTATTCCGACAAGCTTACCATCGAAACGCCGGAACAAACCGCGCTGGAATTTCCGATTGCCGGAGTCGGTAGCCGTTTTCTGGCGTTTGGAGTGGACTCACTGATTCAAGTGCTGGTTTCGGCCACCGTGCTGATCGGTTTGGGATTTGGGTCGGCTTGGGTTTCGCGCGTTGGGTCGTCCTTGTCCAGAGTGTGGGTGATTTCCATCATGGTGATTTTTTTCTTCACGGTTTATTACGGCTACTATGCGATTTTCGAAGCCGTATGGAACGGCCAGACGCCGGGCAAACGGCTGCTGAGAATCCGCGTGATCAAGGAAACCGGCCGCCCGATCACGCCGGTGGAATCGGTGGCACGCAATCTGCTGCGGATTGTGGATCAGCTTCCTGCGTTTTACGCCGTGGGAATCGCCAGCGTGCTGCTCAGCAAACAGGGGAAGCGCCTGGGAGATTTCGTGGCCGGCACGATTGTGGTTCACGAGCGCGCGCTGCAAGATGTGAAGCCGCTGTGGCAGCCGGCGCAAGGCGCGGCTCCGCTTTCATCCGGTTCGCAGCAAATTTCGGACGAAGATCTTTCTTTGATCGAAGCGTTCCTGAACCGGCGCGATGCGCTAGATCCGGCGGTGCGTTTTCGCATGGCGGAGCAGATACTCGCGCGCCTGCGGCCGCGGTTGTCGCTCGCCGCGGACAATTCCTTGGCGGGCGAAAAACTTCTGGAAGCGATCGCGCGCGAACGGCGCTCTTCCGCGGGATACAATTAACCCCTGGTTGATCCTTCCGCGCTCTCCATTCAGCTGTGGATCCTAATCGTTGCCGGTGGTCTGCGCGTGCGTGCTCGCAGGAGCCGCAGCCGGCAAATCGCGGAACGCGAAATGGCTTTGCAGCTTGTCGAAAAGTTTGCCGTCGAGCTCGGCGTAGGGATAAATGAAATAGTTCAGCGGACCGCCCTTCTGTGCCTCGTCGAGCCGCAGATCGCGCCCCGTGGTGAACTGGATCCGATTCACATCGTGCGCGCCGAAGAAATATTCGCGCGTGTCGGGATGCTTCCAGGCCTCGGATGCGTCCACTGGGATCCAGCCGAGCCCTTCGGCATAAAATTCCGCCCAGCAGTGGTAGCCGGGAATGTCGCCTGCGGTTTTATCCGCGGGCAGCGGAAAACCGATTTCGAAGCGCGCAGGGATTCCGGAGGCGCGCATCATGCCGATGAAGAGTGAATGGAAGTCGGTGCAATTGCCGCGCTTAGCGGTGCAAGCCCAGACGGCATCGCCGTGGCCCCAGCCGTCACCGGTTTTGTCGTAGCGCATGGTGGAGACGACGTATTCGTAGATTTTGTGGGCTTTGTCGATTGTGTCAGTGGCGCCCGCGGTATTTTCGTGGGCCAATTCGGCGATCACGCCGTTTGTGGGCACCAGCCGGTCGGGTTGCAGCCAGTGAGCCAGCATAAGTTTGGTTTCGGGATCGGCCGGCTTACCGTTGGTCGCCGAGCCGGACGAGGTATTCGTCATCAGCGCTGCACGATGTTCGTAGCGTGTGGCGTGAAAGCGCAGCACGATGTCGAACGGCGCGCTGGCCTGCTGCGGGTTTACCACGAAGACCGCGAACTCGTTGCCGTATTCCGCATGTTGCTCGACGGTATGCGCCACCGGAGCTTCGATGCTTAGGTCCGAGATTTTCTGGTAGGCGTCGTGGTCCGGCAGGGGAAACCACACGCGCAGCGGCGCGCTCGCGGCTGACAGCGCAGGAACGGTCACCGTGTATGTGAATTCGAAGCTGCGCGAGGCGACGGGCGCGGGATCGCTGGGCACTGCGCCAGCCATCACTCCGACCGCGACCGTGATCATCAGGATCGCGAGGATTGCAGAGAGGAAAACTGTGGCGCGGCTTTTCATGTGAAGTTCATCCTTGTCGAAAATAGCGCGGTCACGAAGACCGCGGAAAGGAATCGGCGCCCTCTCGAGTGTGCAGCACATTTTCTGCCGAGCGTTGTGCCGCGTCAAGGGCGCATCCTGACCAGCGAACGCTCGTGCGTTTTCGCGCGGTTGGTCTCGCTGTTCCGCGCTTCGTCAGGAAGCCACTTTCGGCAAGTGATCGGTCGAGTGAATATAGCCTTCGTCGGCGGTACGCTTACCGCTTTCGCGATAACGCTGCGGATCGCGCGGCGCCCAGGTGGCCAGGCCATCGACGTAACGATTGAACATGCAGAACGCGGCGGCGATCAGCACCGTGTCGTGGATTTCCTTGCCCGTCGCGCCGAGTTTCCGCGCGCGCTCCACGTCGTCGGCGGTGACCTGCTTGCCGCCCTTCTGAACTTTTCCGGCAATGGCCAGCAAAGCTTTCAGTTTGTCTGAAACAGGCGCCGACTCAAAATCGCGTTTTAGCTCGTCAATGAGGGTTTCTTTGCCGCCCAGGTAATACGCGGCGGCCGCGCCGTGCACCGTCTGGCAGAAGAAGCAATCATTCTGCGAGGAGACGTAGGTCGCCATCATCTCGCGTTCGCCCTGCGTCAAAGAATTCGGTGAGCGCAATAGCACATCCGCGAGTTCGTTCAGCGGTTCGGCCGTCTGCGGGCTGAACGCCATCGGACCTAGAATTCCTGGAATGCCTTCCGGCAAATCAATGTGTGGCATCGTGCGCGCCTCCATCTGTGGGCTTTGAAAATCACTGACCTTGCGCTTTTTGTACTGGTTTTTCCCAGCCGGGCACGGTGTAGCCGGAGCTGGCCAGCCGCTTGCCAATCTCGCGATACATTGCCGCGTCGTGCGGCTGCCAGGTGGCCAAGCCGTCCACATAACGATTGAACATACAGAAGGCCGCGGCGATCAGCACGGTGTCGTGAATCTCTTTGTCTGTCGCGCCTTTCGCTCGAGCGCGTTCCACGTCTTCGGTGGTCACGTATTTGCCACCCTGCTGCACTTTCCCGGCGATTCCGAGCAACGCTTTCAACTTGTCGGAAACGGGCGCGCTCGCGTAGTCGCGTTTGAGCTGGTCAATCGGTTCATAATTCCCGCCGAAGTGTTCGGCTGCGGTCGCGCCGTGCGTGTGCTGGCAGTAATGGCAATCATTTTGCGACGAGCCGTAGGTCGCGATCATTTCTCGTTCCGCCGATGGCATGGAGTTGGGACCTCGCAGCAATACCTCCACAAAATCACGCAACGGTTTTGTCGTTTCCGGACTGAAGAGCATCGGCCCGCGAATACCCGGAACATTTTCAGGAAGCTTGATATGTGCCATGGCTGCAATCTGACGGCGGTCGGAAGAAATCACAATAATGGAAAAATACTAGAGACACGTGCTGCGTGGCGCGTTCTACTATCTAACGCTGGGGCAGATCGCAGGCGCCGCAGAGATTTCCGTGCCCTCCACTCAAATGAAAGGGACACACAGCTCTTGAACGCTCAAGTAATTTCCATCGCCGCTAAACTGCTGAAAATTGCGGGTGCCGTGCTCGCTTTGTACGCCGTAATCACTGCCGCGCTGTTCGCCATCATGCTGCAATCGCCGGACAAGTTTGCCGGCACCATGAAATATGTTCCCTGGCCGGCGTTCGTGGTGCTCCCCTTCAAGCCGCTGTGGAATGTTGCGCGCAAAGGCCATCTGGCCGTCGGCGACATGGCTCCGGATTTTTCACTGGAAAGCCCGGACCATAAAAGCACGTTTCAGCTTTCATCCATGCGCGGCCAAAAACCGGTGGTGCTGGTTTTCGGTAGTTACACGTGACCTCCTTTCCGGCGGGAGGTTCCCGCTCTCAATAAGCTCTACGAACAATATAAGGATCAGGTCGCGTTCTACGTGGTGTACATCCGCGAAGCGCATACCAGCGACGTGTGGCAGGATCCTGACAATCTGGACGCTCACGTAATTTTCGCGAGCCCGAAGAATATTGACGAGCGCAGCCAGATGGGGCAGCTGTGCGTGGTGAAACTAGGGATTCACTTTCCCGCTGTGGTGGATGGTTTCGACAATGCGACCGAACGCAACTACACCGGCTGGCCTGACCGTCTTTATGTGATTGATAGCGAAGGGCGCGTCGCGTACAAAGCGCGACCCGGTCCGTTTGGGTTCAAACCTCAGGGAGTCGCGGACACGCTGCAAAGGCTCTTGCCGTCGGCTGCGAATCGCTGAGGTTCGCGTTTGTTCTGCAACTACGCACCGCTTCTTGTGCCAGCCTGGGCGCTGGCGCGCGCTAGTTCACTTCGATGGTGGTTACGCTAAGCGCCGGCAACGTGATTGTGAAAGACGAGCCCCTCACCGCCATCGTGCCAGCCGCTACCGGCTCTACGGGATTTTGTCCTTGCGCGGAAGCAGCCGTCATCTGATAGAGCTTCGCGGTGCCGGATAGCGATTGACCGCTAATAGCCGTCACTTGCGAGCTGCTGGAGCGATTGATGGCGACGAATACGAACCGGCCCGGCGTGCTGCTGTCCGAGCTGGCATAGACCACCACATTTTGCACGTTGCTGGACGTCGCTTGCAGCGAGGTGTCGCCAAAATTCGCGCCGGCTCCGTCGAAATCGCGAAACGCGCGGAAGCCGCCGAGCGCGTAGGAATACGTTCCATTCGGAGGCCAGAAATTCGCCGCGAAGACTCCCTGGCTGCCGAAGATGCCTAGGTTGTCCGCTTGCGCGATGGTTCCGGCGATGTGGTTCCAGCCGCCATTTTCATATTCGGTGAGTGAAATTTTCATGCCGGGAAATTCCGCGTTGATTTTCGCCTGCAGGCGCGGCAAAAGCTTGATCGGAGTATTGCCCAGCTCCTCGTAGATCCACGGATTGCTGTTGGTGGAATCGGTGAACGTGGGATCCCACAGGTTTCGCGGGCTCTGCACGATCAATTGCACCTGCGCGTCGGTCAGAGTCGTGCCGGTTAAATCCAGGCTGCGTGTTCCGTTAGGGTCGTACTCCTCGGCGTACCAATGGAAGTCGTACACGTCCACGAGAGGCTTGCCGTAGGCAGCGGAAGCGGTGCTTAGCGCGGTGAGGTATTTATCCGGGAACCAATTCGCGCCGCTGGGCGTGGCGCTGAGCTCTCCTTGCCAATTGTAGATGCCCTGAAATCCGTAGTGCACCGGCCCGAAGATCACCATGTCCGGAAACTGATTCTTGAGCGCTTCCGTCATGGTGATGGTCTTCGCGATGTAATCGTCTGACGTCACCGGGTTCGGCCCCTGCACTTCCAGATGCGTCGAATTCCAAAGTTCCGGCTCGTTGTCCAAGCTGACAAAAGTTGGATGCGTCGGGTTCGCGCCAAAAATCCCCATGCCGGAAAATTTCTGATCCAGCGCCCAGACAAATTCGTCCATGAACACGTCAGGATCGGTGGCGGGCGGATTAATCGTGAAGGGTGCGCTGGAGACAGTGCTCTTTTGATCTACCGCTTGTTTAAAGCGGGTCAAATCCGGAGGGTTGGTCACGCTCACCGGACCATTTTCGTCGCCGGCGACCAGTCCTTGCAGTTGCACGGTCATCAAACTTGCCAAACCGTTCGACTGATCCCCAGCAATGAAACTGCGCACAGCTTCGGCAGGGACTGCACTGCTGCTGAGGTAGTCGTCGTTCTCGTAGAGATAATCGCTGCCTGCGTTCGATGCGTTTGTTTCCCAGTTGTAGGCAGTCCAGCGGTTGCCGCCAGCGCGATCGAAAGTGAGCTGCGGCGGAGCGCCAGTGACGCCGGAATAAAAATTGATGCCGTAGATGTACGGGGAAATGGCTTTGGTTTGCGCGGGATTGATGGTGATCGTGACGTTCGCAGTGGGGCTCGCGGGAGTAGCGCTGGCTTGCGCGGAATTGGCGCTTTGGCCCGCGGTGTTTACGGCGGACACCACGTAGTAGTAGGTGGTGCCATAGGTCACGGTAGTATCGGTGTAGTTCGTCACAGTGGGTGACGCAACCGCCGTGTTGTATGGTCCGCCGTTGGTTGTCGAGCGCTTCACATTGTAACTGGCCGCGCTTGTGCTCGCGTTCCAGCTCAGGCTGACTTGCGCGTTGCCTCCGGTCGCGTGCAAGCCTGTGGGCGTCGCGGGAGCGGTTAAAGGAGCGCTAGGCGTCGCCGAAACTTCGGACGAGTTCGAGCTCTCGCCGCCGGAATTCACAGCTGAAACAACGTAGAAATATTTCGTGCCGTTGGTGAGACCCGCATCGGTGTAGCTGTTGGAAGTGGG
>Ga0210390_10003290_pt1 | contig 13893 bp, 11 predicted proteins | sample IncBWH11OmetaG_FD_161050 | JGI IMG/M metagenome (GOLD analysis project Ga0210390, IMG submission 161050) | Forest soil microbial communities from Barre Woods Harvard Forest LTER site, Petersham, Massachusetts, United States - Inc-BW-H-11-O ...
TCACGCTGCACGGTTTGCAATCGGCCCGCGGATTCTTACAGGCAAAACTCGCGGAACGCGTGCAAATCCGCTATACCCCCATCTTGCATTTCGAGCTGGACCAGGGAGTGAAGAAAAGCATCGAAGCTTCGCGGCTGCTGCGCGAGGTGCTCCCCCCGCCGGCCGAGACCGATGACGACGATTCGCTGACAGACGCCGATCCCGATTTGCTTGACGAGGAGGCGGACAACGAAGAGGAGTCCGACCTGCCAGAAGATGAGGATGCCGCCGCGTTGGATGCTGGTGCCACAGTTTTGGATTCTGCTGCCCGCGGTGCCGCTTCGCCTGAGGCCGCGTCGCCGCTCGCCGTCCACCAGACCGATGCCGTCCAGCGCACTGACGACGTCAGGACCGACGCGGTCCACCAGGCCGACGAACACCAGGATCCCGCAAAAGCCAACCCCCAGCCGTAGCCTGTTCCCACCTGTTCCGAGGTGACTGGCCGTCAGATCGCGGCCACCGGAGAACGAAACTGAATATGACGAGCACGCACAAAGCCAAATCGGTCGACAAGCTGACGCTGGGCAAGAAGCTCGTGTCGGTCTTGAAGAAGCGGTATCACGAGCCGGTCCCCAAGTACGACCGGCCCGTGCTGGAAACTCTGCTCTACGCCGTCTGCCTCGAAGACACGTCGACCGGGCAGGCGGATGGGGCATACGAACGGCTCTGGAGCGCCTTTCACGACCTCAACGAGCTGCGTGTCAGCTCGATCACCGAGCTCGTGCACCACGTCTTTAACGGCATGCCCGACGCCGATTGGCGGGCGCACCGCGTCCGCAACGTCCTGCAGTACGTGTTCGAAAAGCATTTCGAGTTCGCCCTGGAGGGGCTTCGCCGCAAGACGCTGGAGCTGGCGACCAAGCAGCTCTTTAAGATTCGCGACCTGTCGCCGTTCGTCCGCAATTTCGCCCTGCAGACGGCGCTCGAGACGCACGTCGTGCCCGTCGATCGGCTGATGACCAACGCCGCCATCTGGCTCGGTTTTGTGCCGGCGGGCGAGTCGCCCGAGCATGCGGCCGAAACGCTCAAGTCGGCGGCCCGCAAGGTCGACGTGGCCGTCTTCGTCCACTACCTCCGCTGCCTGGCCGTCGATCCGCGGCTGGTGAAATACTTCGAGCCGTCGAAGGCCCACCCGCCGGGCGACGCGCAGACGATGATCGAGCGACTGGCCGACCTCTTCAAGGAGGCGGACTCGGCCGCCCGCAAAGCGGGCAAGAAACCACCCGCCCGTCCCCAGCCCCGCGGCACCGACGGCCACGGCCACGCCGCGGCCGCCAAACCCCGACCCCGCGACGGCCACCGCGTGCCGGCGGCGCGCAAGAAGCGGTAGCCGCGTTCAATCACCGGTTCGCGGGTGGCACTGGACTTCGACGGGTGGCACTGGCGGCTTGTCCGCCAGTGTCTTGACGCACTAAGAAAAACCACTGGCGGACGAGCCGCCAGTGCCACCCCACTGAGAGCAATCCTGCGGCAACGACGCTTTAGCGCGGAGCGCGCGCTACAATCGTGGCATGAGTGACGCGGAACCCGCGGACCACATCGCCGCTCATAAGCACTCGTTTCAGAACCGCGACGAGCTGATGGTCAGCGCTCAGTGTGGCTGTTTCTATTGCGGCGAGATGTTTGCGCCGTCGGCGGTGGTCGAGTGGGTGAATGATAAACGTGGCCAAACCGCCCTTTGCCCGAAATGTGGGATCGATTCGGTCTTGGGGGACGCGTGTGGCTATCCCCTCACGGAAGACCTGCTCAGCCGGATGCATCAGTACTGGTTTTGAGAGCCATCAACGAGCCGCCAGTGCCACCCCCCGGCTGCTTAAAGCGAGGTAACCCCAAACCCGCCTTGGTGCCTCGGCGGTTGGCGACTAAAATGAAGCTGGCCCCGGGGGGCCTCGACTGCGGGATGGAGCTTGCGGCCCAGACAGCTCTGCGCTTTGGCCGGTTGGATCGCGATCGTGCCCGGTGAACCAGCCGCGACGTAACGACATGCGTCTGCGGACAGCGCCGCCCCGGGAAGTTTTCACGCGCACAGTCTGGCATCTAATACAGTCTGTCATCTAATACAGCGTGCCACCTAAAACCGTGTGCCATCTAAAAATGTGCCACCCTTTAGCCGCCCCTCTCGGGCGACAGACCTCCACTAAGGACGGGAGAATGGCCAACTACTATCGCCTGGCAAAAGTCGGTGTGTTCGGTGTCCTCTTGAGCGGTGTGTCGGCCGGGTTGCTGGCTGTTCCCGTTCGGCTGTCGGCCCAGGAACCGGACGCCCCCAAGGCGCCGCAGACGGCGCCGCCCAAGGCCAAAAAGCCCGCGGGCAAACCGATCATCAAAGACGAGTTCGGCAATCCCCTTGCCGAGCTGAAGCCCAAGAAAGATGAAACGCCCGAGCAAAAGAAGCACGCCGAGGCGCTCGCGCTCTTCATGTCGGGCAAGCTCAAGGCCGACCAGAGCCGCTTCACCGACGCTTTGGCCGACTACCAGGCGGCGATCAAGATCGACCCGAAGGCGGTCGACGTCTATCGCGAGCTGGTGCCGCTGGCGTTTGCTCTCAACGAGACCGAAAAGGGGCTCGATTACGCCCAGAAGGCGATCGAGCTCGATCCGCAGAACCTCGAGATCCTGAAGATCCTGGCCACCCAGCTCCGCGAGGCGCAAAAGCTCGAGAAGGCGGCCGACTACCTCGAACGGGCGATCAAGTCGACGCAGCTGAAACACGACTCGGCGAGCTACGTGATCTTGCACCTGCAGCTGGCCACGCTCGAGATGGAGATGCGGAAGATCGACAAGGCGGCCGACGCCTACACGGTCGTGTTCGACGCCCGCCGCAACCCAGGCAAATACAATCTCGACTTCCAGACCCGCTCGATGCTCGAGCGCGAGGGACTGGCCCGGTTCGAGGCGATGGGCGAAATCTTCCTGGTGGCCGGCCGCACGCAGCAAGCCATCCAGGCGTTCGAGGAAGCCATTCAGTCGCGAAACGGCAAGCCCGGCGCGATCAGCTTCAATCTGGCCCAGGCCTACTTCAAAGCCAAGAAGTACGACGCGGCCCTCATCCATTTGCAGACCTATCTCGACGCGCAATTGCAGGGAAAGGGTCGGCATCCCTACGAGCTGTTGCACGCCATTTTGAAGGCCACGGGCAAAGATTCGGAGTTCTTGCACCGCGTTGAAGAGCTGGCCAAGAACGACAGCCGCAACAGCACGCTGCAATACTTTTTGGCCGACCAGTACATCGAGGCCGGCCGGTTGAAAGACGCCGAAAAGCTGATCAACGACGTGCTCAAGGACACGGGCAATCCGGAAGGTTTTGTCGGCCTGGCCGCGCTTTATCGCAAGCAGCACAAGCCCGAGCAGCTGCTCGACGTGCTCGCCAAGGGTTTCCAGGGTCAGCGGGGTCTCGACCGGCTCGACGTCTTGCTCTCCGAAATGCAGACGGACGCCCCGCTGGTGGACAGCCTGATCGCGGCGGCCCGCAAGATGAAGGCTTCCGAAAAGGCCAAGATCGACTTCTTCACGGCTTATCTCGTCGGCCGGCTGGCGGCCAAGACGCAACGGACCGACGCGGCCATCGAGTTCTACAACATGGCCATGCAGGACCGTCGCGAGGCGGCGCCCCGATTGGCCGACGAGATCGCCAAGCATCTCGTGCTGATGAAGCGGTACAGCCAGGCGGCGGAGATCCTGAAAAAGGTGCTCGCCGAGCCCTTGTTCCCCAGCGGCAACGAAGGCGATTTGGTGCGCGTCGAGCTGTTGGCCTTGCTCTCGCGGGCGCAGGAGCTGGCCGGCAAGACGCAGGACTCGCTCAGCTCCATCCGCGAAGCCCAGAAGCTCGATAACGACGAAGAGCTTTTGTACTGGGAAGCCTGGGTCTACTCGCACAGCCACCAGTGGCCGGAGGCGATCAAACGTTACGGCGACCTGATCAAGCGGTACACCAAGAGCAAAGAGTTCGTCCGCCGCTGCCAGTTCGCCCTGTCGAACTGCTACGTGCTCAAGGGCGACGTGCCGACCGGCCAGAAGATCCTGGAGGAGGTGCTGGTCGAGGATCCGAAGGAGCCGTCGGTCAACAACGACCTGGGTTATCTCTACGCCGACCAGGGCAAGAACCTGGAGCGTGCCGAAGGGATGATCAAGATCGCGCTCAAGTCGGATCCGGACAACGTCGCCTATCTCGACAGCATGGGTTGGGTCCTCTTGAAGCTGGGTCGCGTGGAAGAGGCGAAAACCTTCCTCGAAAAGGCGGCCGCCGCCCCGGGTGGCGCGGACGCGACAATCTCCGAACACTTGGGCGACTGCTATGCCAAGATGAACAAGCCGGACAAGGCGAAGGACGCCTGGCAGAAGGCGATCAAAGACGCCAAGGACGACCCGTATCCCGACGCAAAACTGATCCAGCGTCTGGAGGAAAAACTCGGACAGCACTCGGCGAAGTAAGGTGTGACGAGGCCGCATTGCGGCCGAAGGCACACCATTCCGATTCGATGGCCCTGCGGACCGGAACAAGGAAAAGATGGTGTGCCTGTGGTCGCTTTCAGCGACTTTGTCACACGCTCCGTGCAAGCGGGGCTGCGGGCTGACTTGAGAGAGCTATGGCCGGCCATTCCCATTGGGCAAACATCGCGATCAAGAAGGGGCGCGCGGACAAGCTGAAGGGCAAACTCTTCGGCAAGCTGAGCCGCGCGCTGATCGTGGCGGCCCAACACGGCGGCGCAGACCCGGCGTCGAACCTGGCCCTGCGGTACGCCATCGACAAGGCGCGCAAGGCCAGCATGCCCAAGGACAACATCGAGCGGGCGATCAAGAAGGGCTGCGGCGGCACCGACGAGTCGTATAGCGATGTCGTCTACGAGGGTTACGGTCCCGGCGGAGTGGCCGTCCTCTGCGACATCCTCACGGAAAACCGCAACCGCACGGCAGGCGAGATCCGCAAGATCTTCGAGGTCCGCGGCGGCCGGCTGGGGAGCGTCGGCTGCGTGGCCTGGATGTTCGAGCGCAAGGGGGTCTTTCTGGTCCCCGCCAAGCACGTCGACGAGAATACCCTGTATAGCGCGGCGATCGACGCGGGGGCCGACGACGTCAAGCTCTCGGGCGAGTCGTACGAAGTGCTCTGTGCGCCCGAATCGTTTCACAAAGTTGCCGACGCTCTCGAGGCGGCCAAAATCCCGGTCGAGGTCGGGGAACTCCAGCGGGTGCCCGCCAGCACCGTCGATCTCGACGCGGACAACAGCCGGCGGATGTTGAAGTTGATCGAAGCGCTCGAAGACCAGGACGATGTCCAAAGCGTGACGGCCAATTACAATATCCCCGACGAGATCATGGCCGAGGCGATGAGCGGAACCTGAGTGTGGCGATCGAGTTTAATTGTCCGCGCTGCGGCAAACTGCTGACGACCACCGAGTCGCGCGCGCTGGCGTTGGCGAAGTGCCCCTCCTGCAGCGACCTGATCACAGTCCCCGCCACGAGCGAGCCCGTCTCCGTTTCGTCCGGCCCGGCCCACCGCTCGGCCGAGCTGGCAGGGACGGTCGCCTGGTCGAACGCGCCGACTCCCGGTCCGAGCCCGCCCGCGTCGCCGTATGACCGCGTCGCGCCGGTCGGCACGCCGGCACCGAGCGCCTCGCCCTACAGCGGCTACACGGCCGGACCGGGTGGTTTTCCTCTTCCGCCAAGCGTGCCCCCAGCGCCGCCGGTCGACGGGCCCGCGTCGCCGAGCGCACCGTCCGCAGCCGTCTCGCCGACTGCACCGGACTCACATGTCTCGGCTAACCCACATGATGCCGCGGGTTCTGGCGGCTTTATGCCGATGTCCCCCGCGGCGGTGATCGGCTCGGCTTTCATACGGGGAGCGGCGGTGTCGCGCGGCCCAGGGGCGCCGACTTTCGGTCCCTCGAGTCTGCACGCGTGTCCGCGGTGTGGTCAGCCGGCGGTCCAGGGTGCGGCGTATTGCGTGGCGTGCGGCGTGCCGCTCAGCCCGGCCGCCTATCCGCTCGAGTTTGCGGGATTTTTCCGGCGGTCGCTCGCGGCGGCGATCGACCTGGTGATCGTGTCGCTCGCCTCGGCCGTGGTGGGGGTCGTGCTTCGCGGCGAGTCGTGGCAGGCGTTCTTCTTCATCTGGTTCTTCTATAGTGCGGCTCTGGAGAGTTCGCGCGAGCAAGCCACGATCGGCAAGCGGGCCATGCGGATGTTCGTCTGCGGAGCCGACGGCCGCCGCCTGACGTTCGCCCGCGCCGCCATTCGCACGCTGGCCAAGCTCGCGTCGCTGGCGATCTGCGGCATGGGGTTTGTCATGCCTCTCATGACGCCCCGCCGGCAGGCCCTGCACGACATGATGACCGACGCTGTCGTTGTGATGAATTGAGGGCGCGGCTACGCGGTTCGGGTGGCACTGGCGGCTGGCCCGCCAGTGTCTTCAATCGCTCGCACTGTGGAAAAAGACACTGGCGGACAAGCCGCCAGTGCCACCCAGCAGGCGATTCGATGCCCGACTAAGCGGTCAGCAGGCCGCTACAAATGACGGCAGGCACAGCCTGCCCTACAATGGGGCCACGATGGCGCGTGAACCCGTTTTTCGCGGCAAGCGAAAGGAGGCCGAGTCGAAGGGCGAGGTCCCTGTCGCCCCCCGTTCGGGAATCGGCGGCACGGCCGGCGTGGCGCAGCCGCAGGACCTCGAAGACTCGCGCTACGATGACGAGCTGCGGCCCAAACTTCTGACCGACGTCGTCGGCCAGCAAAAAGTCATCACGCGGCTCAAGATCACGCTCGATGCCGCCAAGATGCGCAACGAGCCGCTCGGCCACCTGCTGCTCGATGGTCCGCCCGGTCTGGGCAAGACCACGCTGGCGACCGTCATTCCGCGCGAGCTGGGAACCGATCTGCAAATCACCTCCGGCCCGTCGCTTTCCGCTCCCAAAGACTTGCTCCCCTATCTCACGAACGCCACCCACGGCTCCGTGCTCTTCATCGACGAAATCCACCGTCTTCCTGCAGCCGTCGAAGAATATATCTACCCAGCCATGGAGGACTTCCGAGTCGATATCACGCTGGGCGACGGGTTGAATGCCCGCACGGTGAATATCAAGCTGCAGCGTTTCACGCTGATCGGCGCGACGACGCGGAGCGGCCTGTTGACCGGCCCCTTGCGCGATCGCTTCGTCAATCGCGAGCACCTCGATTTCTACGACGTCGATGAAATTGCTGAGATTGTCCGCCGCAGTGCGCGAAAGCTCCGCACCGAGATCTCCGAAGAGGCAGTCGGAGAGATCGCCAAGCGCAGCCGGGGAACGCCGCGGAAGGCGAACAACCTGCTCCGCTGGGCCCGCGACTACGCCCAAAGCCGGGCCGACGGCCGCATCACCACCGACGCGGCCCGCAACGCCTTCCAGTTGCAGGAGATCGACGACCTGGGCCTCGAGGCGCAGGACCGCCGCTATCTGAGCACGCTGGTCCGCGTTTTCGGCGGCGGCCCGGCCGGCGTGCAGGCACTCGGGCACAGCCTGAACATCCCCACCGATACACTCGAGGACGAGATCGAGCCGTTCCTCCTAAGGCTCGGTTTCCTCCTGCGAACGCCGCGTGGGCGGATGATCACTGCCAACGCGCTGGCCCACTTGCAGCTGACGCTGCCAAAGCCGAACGACGATCAGGGTCGGCTGTTCTAAATCCATCGCGGTCGCAGCGCGACCAGCGGCGGCAGATCAACTCCGCGCTAAGATCCGCGCAGGTGCCAAAAAATTGTTGAACGCACCGATTCCGCGTGCGTACAATGAGGCTCTAGTCTGCGGGCCAAAACTCGCTGCGGGCCATATCAGCTGAGGATCCTCGTTTCCAGCGTGGGTTCCTATGGTTGGTCTCCCTTTCTTTACCTGGCCTATTGGGTTCGCGCCTTCTCGCGGCCCCCTCTCTACCCCTCCACCCGTTAAGCGGAAAGGATCAGGTATGTCGCGCGCGCGCAGAGGTTTCACGCTGATCGAACTCTTGGTGGTCATCGCCATCATTGCGACGCTGATCGCGCTCTTACTGCCCGCGGTCCAAGCGGCGCGCGAGGCGGCACGGCGGACGCAATGTCGAAACAACATGAAGCAGATTGGACTGGCCGCCCACAACTATCACGACGTGAACAACCTCTTCCCGCCCGCCTACATTTATCTGCCCGGACCCGTGCTCGGCGGCCTGCTGGGTTTGTGCCCGAAATGCGAGACATGCCACGACTCCCTCAACACGCACTCGTGGGGTGAGCGGCTGTTGCCCTATGCCGAGGCGATGACGGTCTACAACCAGATTTGCATGAATGCGGCCGCCTCGTCGCCCGTGAACTTGAGCCCCATCGGCCTGGAGGTTTACACGGCGCACAACTCCGGGTGTCCGTGCGGACTGGGCCAGCCGCTGGTTCCTGCCGATCCCTGCGCGGCGCTGCGTCCGGCGGCGCAGGTGATTCCCTTCTGGATCTGCCCGTCGGCCCCGCGGAACATCAATCCCTTCATCGAAACGTCGTCGTTCGCCCAGTGTTTGCGCTGTGCGGGCTTGCCCGTTCCCAGCATGCTGGCCGGCGCCAGCGACTACCAGGCCTCGAGCGGCTATCGCTCGTCGCTGGCCAACTGGTACGACTTCAACAACAACTGCCTGCCGCTGGGCTGCCGCGACGGCGCGGTCGAGTCGGATCACTTCAACAGCATCTGCTCCATCACCGACGGCACCAGCACCACGCTCTTTTCCGTCGAACTGGCCGGGCGTCCCGATCTCTGGCAGCGCGGCTTGAAGAAAGTCGTGCCGTGCAATTTGGCGCTCTGCGACGGCAGCGGCACCAAGCCCGACCGCAAGACCAATTACGGCGGCTGCTGGATGTGCTTCGACAACGGCGAGCACTGGATGACCGGCTCGAACTTCTCCGGCACCTCGTTTTATGTGCCCAAGGGGCAGCCGGTCTGCATCGTCAACTGCGTCAACGAATCGGACGGCGGCATCTATAGCTTCCATCCGGGCAGTTGCGGCATCGTGCTATGTGATGGATCGGCGCACATGATCAGCGAAAACATCAGCGTGACGACCTTCTGTCGGCTGGTCACCATTCGCGGTCACGAAGCGGTGACCGACTCGTTCTAGAGCCGCAGTCCGCCAAGGCCGGGCGATGCCGCGCGCCCGGCACTTGATTTTGCAATTCCCGACTCTCACCACGAACAAGGCGCCATTCAAGAAACCATCTCATCATCAAATCGGGCCGCGAGGCGGAGGAGTTTGATCTAATGCGCTTGCCAGCTTGCTGCCGGCACGGCGGGCCGGCCGAACATTCGTGGAAAATTTTGCTTGCTGTGGCATTGGCCGCAGGCGGTTGCGGGCCTCCGAGCGCCGAAAAGGCGCTCGAGCAGGCCTTTCGCGACAATCCCAAGGCTCAGCGCGTGGAGCTTGTGAAGTTCGAGGGGACGGTGACGGTCGACGGCCAGCCCCCCAACAAACCGAACACCACGCTCTTCATCATTCTCAACGATCCTCAGCATCCGCAGGATCCGTCCCAGCGCCCCAAGCTCGTGGGCGGCGTCGACGACCAGGGGAATTTTTCCTTCAGCACCTACGGAGTGCACGACGGCGTCGAGGCCGGCTCCTACGTCGTGACCTTTGTGCAGCTGCATCACCCCAAAGGCATCTTCGGCCACCGCACAAGTTCGCTCTTCGAGCAGCCGGACGAACTGAAAAACCTCTACAGCGACCCGGAGAAAAACGCCAACGACCCGCAGTTCAAAGTCGACCTCCAGCCACCCGGCCGCAACGACTGGCATTTCAACCTGGACGTCGCCGGGAAGGACCCCGTTACCACTCCCGGGCCCCACGCCATCACCCGGCTCGACTACCGCTGAGGCTGGCCGAAGGCGTTCCGACCATAGCGAAATCCTGCGTAGCAAGGCTGTCGCTAGCGGTTCGTTCTCGCGCCCCGGCCAGTGGCAGCTCACCGTCCGCCGAGGAGGCTCCCAGCCGTCTCAGGCACAAACAACTTGATCGCCGTGCGCCGTTCGGTTGAAATGAGTCACTCGCCTTGCTTGAACGCTAATTGAGCCGCATCCATGGGCCATGCCGTTGCGCGCCGCTCCACACCGCGCGGAGCATGGGAAACTCCGCTGTGAACGAGCCAGAGCGCGCCCCTCAGCGGTTGCCGGACCCACCCCCGTCGACCATCGTGGGCGACGCTCCCTCCGCCTATGTCGGCGCGGTTATCGGCCCCTACAAGTTGATGGAGCAGATCGGGGAAGGGGGGTTCGGGCTCGTCTTTGTCGCCGAGCAGCTGGCTCCCGTCCGCCGCAAGGTGGCCGTCAAGGTCATCAAACCCGGGATGGACACGCGCGACGTGATCGCGCGGTTCGAGGCCGAGCGTCAAGCCTTGGCGATGATGGACCATCCCAACATCGCCCGCGTGCTCGACGCCGGCGCGACTGACTCGGGCCGGCCGTACTTCGTGATGGAGCTTGTCCGTGGCGTGCCCATCACCGAGTACTGCGACAAGAGCCGGCTGACGCCGCGCGAACGGCTCGAGCTGTTCGTTGTGGTCTGCCAGGCCGTTCAGCACGCCCATCAGAAAGGGATCATCCACCGCGACATCAAGCCGTCGAACGTGCTCGTGACGCTGCATGATGGCCAGCCTCTGGTGAAGGTGATCGACTTCGGCGTCGCGAAGGCGCTGCATCATCAACTGACGGAGAAAACGATCTACACGCGTTTCGCGCAGATGGTCGGCACGCCGCTCTACATGAGCCCCGAACAGGCGGAGATGAGCGGCCTGGACATCGATACGCGGACCGACATCTATTCGCTCGCGTGCTGATGTACGAGCTTTTGACTGGCAGCACGCCCTTCGACAAGAAGCGGGTGGCCCAAGCGGCCTACGACGAATTGATCCGCATGATCCGCGAGGAAGATCCGCCCAAGCCCAGCACGCGGCTGAGCCAGTCGACGGCTTCGCTGCCGGCAATCGCGGAGCATCGCCGAACCGAACCGACCCGGCTCTCGAAGATGTTCCGCGGCGACCTCGACTGGATCACGATGAAGGCCCTCGAGAAAGACCGCACGCGCCGCTATGAATCGGCGAGCGGCCTGGCGGCCGATGTGCAGCGCTATCTGCACGACGAGCCCGTCGAAGCCAGCCCGCCCTCCGCGGGCTACCGTCTGCGAAAGCTGGCGCGCCGCCATCGGGCCGCGCTCGTGACCTCGGCGGCGTTCGCGGTCCTCCTGATTGGCGACGCGATCGGCGGAACTTGGATGGCGTTCCGCGAAAAATCGATGCGAGTAACGTCGGATCAAAACGCCGTCCTGGCCGCCGAAAGCGCCCAGCGCGCGCAAGCCGAGGCCGACAACGCGGAAACCGAGCGCAGGGTTGCCGACCAACAGTGGAAGCTGGCCGAGGCGGAAAAGGGGCGGGCGGATGCCAATGCCGCTCGGGCGGACCAAGGACGCCAGCAGGCGGAGAAAGCGCGCAATGCAGCCGAGGCCGAAAAGCGGCGAGCCGATGCGAACGCCGCCGAGGCGGAACGCCGCCGCGCCGAGGCTGTGTCCGAACGAAACCGGGCGGAAAAACTCTCACGGCAGGCCGAGCATCGCGTCTACGCGGTCCAGATTGCGGGAGCCCATCGTGACTGGGACAACAACGATGTCGAAGGGGCGTGGCAGCACCTGGATAAGTGCCGTACGGATCTGCGAGGTTGGGAATACGGCTACCTCCTGGCGCGGTTCACGCAGAACCAGCGGACACTGAGAGGTCATCAGGCACCCATCACCTGCACGTCGTTTAGCCCCGACGGGAGACGCATCGTCAGTAGCAGCGCGGACGGCACCGTCAAAATCTGGGAGCCAACCAGCGGTCGCCTGCTCAAGACTCTCGACGGGCAAAATGGTCCGATTACCAGCGCAGCCTTCAGCCCGGACGGAAAACGCATTGTCGCCGGAAGTTGGGGCAACGTCGCAACTGTGTGGGACGCGTCGAGCGGCCGTGAGGTTCTTTGCCTGGCGGGCCACGCTCGGGCGGTTTCGACCGTAGCCTTCAGCCCGGACGGAAAACAGATTGTCAGCGGCAGTTGGGACGAGACTCTCAAAATCTGGGACGCGGTTAGCGGACGGGCATTACGGACGCTCAAAGGCCATACCAACCCGGTCACCAGTGTGGTGTTCAATCGAAACGGGACGCAGGTCGCCAGTGGGGCCGAGGACTCGACCGTGCGAATCTGGGACGTTGCGAGTGGACAAGAAGTGCGGACTCTCAAGGGGCACTCCGGTTTTGTTTCGGGTGTCGCCTTCAGCCCCGAGGGGGATCGCGTTGCGAGCAGCAGCCATGATGGCACGGTCAGGGTCTGGGACGTTGCGAGTGGCAAGCCGACTCTGAAGGCCTCGTCGCCCGGTAGCCTGGGAATCATCGCCAGCGTGGCTTTCAGTCCGGATGGGAAGAAGGTTGTCAGTGGGGACCAAGCGCACACAGTCAAATTGTGGGATGCGCAAAATGGTCGGGAATTGCTGGCTCTCAAAGGCCATACAGACATCGTGACCAGCGTGGGCTTCAGCCCGGACGGAACGCGCCTCGTGAGCGGAGCAAACGACGCGGTGGTCAAAGTCTGGGTGCCCGCTGTCGCCGACCAGGCGTCGCCCGGCCGATTCCTCGAGCACCTGGGAAGGGTCACGAGTGTCGCCTTCAGTCCCGACGGGCAGCGAATCGCCGGCGCCGCTTGGAACGGGACGATCAAGATTTGGGATGCGGCCGACGGCCGCGAGTTAGTGACGCTTCACGGCCGTGTCGATCGTCCCGCCCGCGTCGCTTGGAGTCCTGACGGCAAGCGCATTCTTACGGAGAGTTTCAACTTGCACGATCGGGCAAAGCTGTGGGACGCGTCGAGTGGCAACGAACTCCTCACGCTCGCAGCCGGAGGGGCGATGGTTAGTGACGCGGCGTTCAGCCCTGACGGCAAGCAAATCGCCGGCGGATGTTTCCAGAGCCCGCTTCGAATGTGGGAGGCCGCGACGGGCAAGGTCGTCCAGTCGTTTGAGAACGTGCAAACCGTCAACTGCCTGGCCTACCGGCGCGACGGAAAACAAATCGTGTGCGGTACCTCGTTGGACGGCATCACGATCTACGACGCATCCAACGGTAAACAATTGGTGACATTCCAAGCCCCACCCGATTCCAAATGGCGATTCTTGAAGCTCGGCCAGGAGATCTTAGAGGTCGCGTTCAGCCCGAATGCAAAGTACGTCGTGAGTCGCCGGATGAACGAAAAAACGCTCGTGGTTTGGGACGCCCTCACAGGACAGCCGGCGCACACCTTAGAGGGGCACTCTGCTACCGTCACAAGCCTGGCGTTCAGTCCCGACGGACAGCGGATCCTCAGTGGAAGCGAGGACAGCACGCTCAAGCTTTGGGATGTGGAGACGGGAGAAGAGACGCTCACGCTAAAAGGCCACACGGCAGGCGTCGAAAGCGTCGCCTGGAGTCCGGATGGGCGGCGAATCGTCAGTTCCGGCAACGACGGGACGATCCGCCTTTGGGACGCGTCAGCCGGACAAGCCAAACCGATCGCAGAAACTCGAGCGGGGCAGCCGTAAAGGGCGGTCTGTGGTGCACGCTCTCAGTCGAGCGGCAATTTTGGGGCGTCGGCCAGCCGCGCCTTGCGCGCCCGGGATGCCCGGACGAAGAGAAGGGCGACTGCTGCGAGCGTCGCCATGAGGGCGAGGCCCGTCGCGAGGAGCGCTGCCTTTGCCTGTCGCGGCGAGATCGTGCCCACGAGCGGTAAGCGGGTTTGGGACTCAGCGGTGATGCTGATCACGATGTCGTCGCCGGGAGGCTGCGCGTTGGAGGCGCGGCCGCCGTCGTCGAGGCCGTTGTCCCCCGCGCTA
>Ga0210390_10003292_pt1 | contig 13892 bp, 11 predicted proteins | sample IncBWH11OmetaG_FD_161050 | JGI IMG/M metagenome (GOLD analysis project Ga0210390, IMG submission 161050) | Forest soil microbial communities from Barre Woods Harvard Forest LTER site, Petersham, Massachusetts, United States - Inc-BW-H-11-O ...
CTCGCAGCCTGCGGGACATATCCGGCGCCCGCCGCGACCTCTAGCAACGACAGCGAACTGACACGAAATTTATCCGCAACCTGCGCGATCATCGATTGCGTGGCGGCAATCCCTCCAAACCACCGATTGATGTGGCGCAAGTCGGAAAGCGCGGAGGCGACCTCAGCCGGTGTTCCGGAGTCGGTGTCGAGTAATTCGGGAATGACCACGCGCCGCATATTTGAAAACTTAGAGAGGCCCCGGCATTTCTAATCAGCAATCACCAATTGGAAATTCTGAATTACACTTCTGCCAGTTCTTCCTCCAGTAATTGCTTGTTATACAGGTCGGTATAGTAACCATCCTTGGCCACCAGTTCGTCATGGGTACCCAACTCCACGATTCGTCCGGCGTGAAGGACGGCGATGCGGTCGGCATTGCGCACGGTGGAAACGCGGTGGGAGATGAAAATCGTAGTGCGGCCCTGCATAATCTCGCGCAGATGATTAAGGATTTTGTCCTCGGTATGAGTATCGACGCTGGCGAGCGCATCATCGAGAATCAGAATACGTGGATCGCGGACGATGGCGCGCGCAATTGCCGTGCGCTGTTTCTGGCCGCCCGATAAAGTGATCCCGCGCTCACCCACCAGCGTTCGATACTGGTCGGGAAAACTTTCAATCTCCTCGGCAATGTTGGCTGCCCGCGCCGCTGCGCGGACTTCTTCGTCCGAGGCGTTTTCCTTTCCGAAGGCAATGTTCTCGCGCACTGTCTCGCTGAACAGGAAAGTTTCCTGCGGCACAAAACCGAGATTGCGGCGCAGAGATGCGATCGGATACTCGCGGATAGGAACACCGTCGATGAGCACGGTCCCAGGCTCGGCATCGTAAATACGAGGGATCAGACTAACCAGCGTAGTCTTGCCGGAGCCTGTAGGGCCTACAATGGCCAAGCTCGAACCCGCGGGAATGCGAAGGCTGACGTCATGCAAAACCGGAGTGGAGTTGTAAGAGAAGTTCAAGTGCCGGAACTCGATCTCCCCCAGGATCTGTGTGGTGACGGGTGACTCGCCGGTCCGGTTTTCGATTTTGATTGCGTCACTATCCTCAATCTCCGGTTTCTCCACCAGAATCTCATTGATCCGTCCCATAGACGCGGTGCCGCGCTGGAAAATGTTGATCACCCATCCCAGCGCAATGATGGGCCAGGTAAGCTGCACCATGTAAGTATTGAAAGCAACGAAACCGCCCACCGTGATGCGCCCAGAGATCACCTCGCGGCCGCCTAGCCACAACACCAGCACAATGGCGAGTCCCAGCATGGTTTCGAGGGTAGGCCACAGCATGCCCATTAAGCGAACCAGCTTCAGGCTGCGTTTAATGTATTCCTGATTGGCTGCCTCAAATGCCGCAATCTCAGCTTCCTCCTGCACGTAGGCTCGAATGACTCGAGCGCCGGAGAAATTTTCTTGGGCGCGAGCCGAGATATCGGAAAACATCGCCTGGATTCTTTCGAAACGCTCATGAATCTTGCGGCCAAAGTACTGAATGGTGATGCTGACAATCGGCAGCGGCAGGAAAGCGTAGAGCGTCAGCTTGGGGCTGATCGAGAGCATGAAAACCAGCGCCCCGGCGGTAAACACAATCGTGTTCGCCGAATACATGATGGCCGGCCCCAGCAGCATCCGGACCGCGTTCAGGTCGTTGGTGGCGCGAGCCATGATGTCACCGGTTCGCGTGCGCTGATAGTACGAATAGGACAGGCTTTCGAGGTGGCGAAACAGATCGTTGCGCAGATCGAATTCGATTTCACGAGAGACTCCAATCACGACCCATCGGGTCAGAAACTGGAAAATCCCCTTGGTCGCGGCCACCGCCAACAACAGAAGCGCATAGGTAACCAGCTTGTGTCGTGTGATCCCAAGATGAAGGTCGTCGACCGCCCGCCGGATCACCAGCGGAAACAGAATCCAAATGCCATTGGTCAGGAAAACAGTCAGTGTCCCCACCACATAGCTGCGGCGGTACTTCTTGAAGTAGGGAATCAGGGGACGAAGGCTTTTCGGCAGCATCGGCTCGTTAGATGTGATTCTAACAGCCGCGGCTTCACTTTACCGGCATCACCGATCGGATGCGCGACGGCCCACTGGAATGAAGGCGACAATGCCGGCCGTCAAAAGCAAAACCACCCAGCTCCCGAGAAAGAACCAGGTGGAATCGATCAGGTAAGAGTAAACAAGATCAACATCCATCGTCAGCCTCTCAAAGAACCATCAGCAGATACTTCGGCTTTTCAATTGGGCTTTGCCTGTCAAGCGTTTGTATTCGTCCACAATCTCGCGCACCGCGTTAAGCCGGCCGAGTGACGTCAGATGCAAATCCGTAAGCGCCAGCTCAATCTCCGACATCCAACATTCGACAGCCCTGTCTACACCTACCGCCATCTCGCTGGCGATCGCATCGACAATTTCTACTGGAACCACTGTGCTAGCCAAGAACATACCCACCTTTCCTGATTCATCCAATCGTACCCACTCAGGGGAGAGACCCCCTCAGTCCCTCCCCCTCCCCCTCAGATTTTCCTCACTGATTGGGCGCGTCTTCCGAGTGGGTTCCTTGATGGCGTTCTTCCATGCGCTGCTCCCGCTTGGCGATGAACTGCGCCAGCTTGGTTTTCTGCTCGGCAGTCAGAACCTGGTACGCTTCAGAAGCGATGCGGGCATGCTGCACCTCCAATTGCACATGGACCTGCGCTCCCTGGGCTGCGATTGCCTGCGCCTTGGCCTCATCGAAGCTGCCGCTCTGAATGAGCTGCATCATCTGCTCATGGCTCTGCATTTCCTGTTTGAACAGAGGCTCCATCGCTGGCTTCTCTTTGGCGATGATCTGTTTGATCTGCGCCTGCTGTGCGTCGGTCAAATCCAGCATATCGGTGAAGTAACCGAGCATTCCGCCACCGAAGAAATCACCACCACCGTGCGGCCCGCCGTGGGGCTGTGCCATCGCCAGTCCCGCCACCAGCACCATAGCCAAAGCTACGAACGACATCTTGTTACGACTGAATTTCATAACCTCTCCCGTGAGCATTCCCTTAGATCGGAAAACCTCAACTTGCTTCTGATCATTAGAAACACTTTTGCCACTCTTCGGTAGTAAAGAGTCGGTCAACCGGAGTAAAGTTTTGTAAAGCGGGTTAACCGCTGGATTGACAATTCTTTACGCCCTTTGTGTGCGCGCCTAACTAAAATGAAAAAAGTGGACCGCATTCTGGTTATCGACGACGATGTGGAGCTGTGCAGCCTGGTAGGCGAGTATCTTGAGCCCGAGGGCTTTCAGATTGAAGCCGTTCACGACGGCAATCGCGGTCTGGATCGCGCTCTGAACGGGGATCACCTGCTGGTGGTGCTCGATGTGATGTTGCCCGGCATGAACGGCTTCGACGTATTGAGGCGGATCAGAAACACGTCGCGGATTCCCGTCCTCTTGCTCACCGCTCGCGGGGAAGACGTGGACAGAATCGTGGGTCTGGAAATCGGGGCGGACGATTACCTTCCCAAGCCGTTCAATCCTCGCGAACTGGTGGCCCGCATCCGAGCCATCTTGCGTAGAACCCAGGCCGGAGAAAAGAGCGCGGCAGCCGAGGGGCAAATCCCCGAGGTTGTGCGGGTCGGCGATATTGAGCTTGATCCCGCCACGCGAGTGGTGCTCCAGAATGGCAAGCCGGTAGAGTTGACCTCGGTCGAATTCAATTTACTGCATGTATTGCTGCGCGAAGCTGGACGCGTCGTCACCCGCGAGCACCTGGTGGACGCCGTCCTCAGCCGCAAGTTTTCTCCTTTTGACCGCAGCATAGACATGCACGTCAGCAAAGTTCGAAAGAAGCTTGGCGACTCCGACCTCGGCACCGACCACATTAAAACCGTGCGGGGCGTGGGATATATCTTTGCGCATCCCCGCGACGCCAAAGTAGAGGCCACCAGAGGTGAAGCCAGGGGTGAAGAAAGATGAGAAGTTTGTTTCTCAAGATCTTTCTCTCCTACTGGATCGCGCAGGCGCTCTTTTTGGTTCTGGCCATCCTGGTCACGTTGGCCATCCATCCTTCCGGGGAAATTTCCAGCGTCCAGGCGCAACAAGCGAGGTTTCTCAGCGAAGCGGTGCAGGCGTATCAGACAGGCGGACAAGAAGCCGCAAGAAATTATCTCAGATCCGTGCGTGACGCTCAGCACGTCCGACCGTTTCTTTTTGACGAAAACACTCGAGACCTAACGGGACGCATCCCGCCGGAATGGATTCTGCGCGTGGCCCGCGGTGAGACCGCGACTGCCGATAGCCTCCGCGGACGCCTCGGTCCCGCGCGCTATCTGCGGCAATCGATGGCGGCCTCCGATGGCCATTCCTACATGCTGGTCCTTGAGTTCCCTCCGCAAGAGCACCGTTTCTTCGGACCGCATGGGGTGCCCCACCTGGGCATTCTCATTGCTATCATTTCCTCCGGTTTGGTCTGTTATGTCCTGGCGCGATATTTGACGTCGCCGATCGTGCTTCTCCGGGCGGCAACCCAGAAACTTGCCTCTGGCGATCTCACCGCGCGTGCTGGTTTGCCCGCTTCCCGGCGGCACGATGAAATGGCTGAACTCATGCGAGACTTCGACCGCATGGCGGAACGTCTGGAAAACTTAGTCAATGCTCAGGGCCGGTTGCTGACTGATATTTCCCACGAACTGCGCTCGCCGTTGGCCCGATTGAATGTGGCTCTGGAACTGGCGCGTCAGCGCAGCGGTCCTGAAGCCGGCACCGCCCTGGATCGCATCGATCGCGAAACCAACCGTCTCAATGAACTAATCCAAAAGCTGCTCACCATTGCCCGCCTCGAAGCCGGGGATGAATTGATCGAGAAGCTGCCGGTCCACCTCGAACAGATTGTTCATGAAATTGCGCGCGACGCTGCCTTTGAAGCGCAGGCCCGCCGTTGCCAGGTCGAGGCCACGGTTGTGGATGACTGCGTCGTCATCGGAAGCCCGAGCTTATTGCACAGCGCAATTGAGAACGTTGTCCGCAATGCCATCCGCTACACCCAAGAGGGCACCGCCGTCCAAGTCCGTCTGGAGCAGGGCGTAGCCATAGAAGGTGACAGCCTTCAAGGTCCGGAAGCCGTTGTACGAGTGACCGACTCCGGCCCCGGCGTACCCGAAGACGCGCTCGACAAACTGTTTCGCCCGTTTTACCGCATCGACGACGCTCGCGGACGCCAGACCGGCGGCGTCGGTCTGGGTCTTTCGATTACCGACCGCGCCGTGCGCCTGCACGGCGGCACCATAAAAGTATCCAATCGGCCTCAAGGCGGCTTGATGGTTGAGATTCGCTTGCCACTCTCCTCTGCGGAAGTGGCAAACGCGATGGATCAGCGAACCACCCCAGTGTTTTCGCGAGGACCTGTGTAGACTCGATCCTCCGCGCTCGTGCGGTGTTTACCACAAACCCTTGAACCTACCGCAACTTTCGGATGCTATTTGCAAACGCTGACCGCCGGGCCACTTCCCTAAGCAGTTTCTCCTCTGCCTAACAAAGCTTCACCGACACACTGCTTTAAGATAGACTCGACATCTTAGGCATCCTCAAGATCCGGAGGCTGTCGTGCTCAAGAACTTCGTCTCGGTCTTCGCACTTCTGACTTTGCTGGCCACTGGGTGTACTTTGCATGGCCAAACCTCTACCCAAACGCCGCCCGCCGAGTACAAGATCCCTCCCGAAGCGGCCAATCGAAGCAATCCCGTCAAGCCCAGCCCGGAGTCGCTGGCCCGGGGCAAGAAGATATATAGCTATGATTGCGCCGTTTGCCATGGCAAGAATGGCGATGGCAAAGGTGACATGACAGACATGAAGGGAATCCCCGACTTCACCGACCCTGCCGTTCAAAAGGCCCACACCGACGGCGAGTGGTTCTACATGATCCAGAAGGGCAAAGGAGAAATGCCTCCCGAGGGTGATCGCGCCAATACCCAAGACACCTGGAATCTCGTGAACTACGTCCGCTCCTTCGCGAAGATGAAGTAATCGCCGACGGCAGCGGAGTGTGGTCAGTTGGGAGGTGGTTGTCGGGCGCAGAAGTCGCCATCCAAGAACCATTCCTGCATGCCCAGCAGACCCTCACAAGTGTCCCAAAAGGCTTGACAGGCAGTCCATTCACGCACTAGCATTCTTTCCCATCTGTGCGTCGGGTTCCGAATCCCCCCACGGCCCGCCCGACGGGTCTTTCCAAAAGGTCAAAATTCTGCGGACTAGGAGATTCTCATGAAGCTTTCTGTCTGCTTTTTGCTTGCCACGCTGCTTGTTTCCCCCTTGTCGGCTGCTGCTCAGATGGCGAACAGCAAAGCCGCCGCGCCCTCTGCCGCCGCCGATGTCCCAAGGCTGGTCAAGTTCTCCGGTACGGCCACCGATGAAACCGGCAAGCCGTTCAGCGGTGTGGTCGGTGTGACGTTCTCGCTGTACAAAGAGCAGCAAGGCGGCGCCCCGCTGTGGGTCGAAACCCAGAATGTACAGGCCGATGCCAACGGCCACTACACCGCGATGCTGGGCGCGAACACCTCCAACGGTGTTCCTGTGGAGATTTTTGCCTCCGGGGATGCCCAATGGTTGGGAGTTCAGATCCATAGCCAGCCTGAAAAAGCACGCGTCTTGTTGGTTAGCGTTCCGTACGCGCTCAAAGCGCACGAGGCGGAGACGCTTTCAGGAAGAAGCATCTCGGATTTCGTACTGCTTAACAAGACCGCTTCGGCTGCGCGCAGTGCGGGCAACACATCATTTCGCTCCAACGGTGCTAACGATCCGAGTTTGGCACCGAATGGCCCAACAAATTTTGTCGGAAGCAACGCGACTCAAATTGTGGGAGTGACTCAGAAGGGATCCGGAACCGGATTAGCAGCCACCGCGACCACGCATGCAGCGGTCGCGGGCACGATTACAGGGAAGTCAAACACCGCCGTATATGGTCTCGCCAGTAACACCAGCAAAGGCAGCAATGCCGCCGGGGTTACGGGGGTTGCCAATACGGAAAAGGGGCCGGGAGTTCAAGGCGTTACTTCTAGTCCGAACGGATTTGGAGTCCAGGGCGTCAACAAGGCGAGCACAGGGTTCGCCCCCGGCGTCTCGGGATCCACTCAAAGTGCTTCTGGCGTCGGTGTCTTTGGGTACAACAATGCTACCTCTGGTTCGGGGAATGGGGTGAATGGAGGATCGGCGAGTCCATCTGGCATTGGCGTACAAGGGTACGTTGTCGCACCGGGCGGAATCGGCGTGCTCGGCAACAACAACGCAACTTCAGGAGGCGCCACAGGGGTGCTCGGCGTCAGCGCCAGCCCGAGCGGGACCGGCATAAGTGGCAATGCGACTGCGACCACTGGCAGCGCGGAAGGGGTCTATGGGCAGTCCTCTGCTCCGAATGGCGTTGGCGTGAACGGAGTGTCGACATCGACGACTGGCAACGGTATTGGGGTAACCGGCTCTTCCCTCGGAACGGGCGTCTTCGGCTACACCACGACGACGACTGGCAGCGCGAGCGGTGTCCTCGGCACCACTGGCAGCACGAGCGGCAACGGGGTCTCCGGCAATGCCACCGCAACGACTGGCAACGCCAATGGCGTCTACGGTCAGAGTTCCAGCCCGAATGGAACCGGCGTGGTTGGCGAAGCTGCTTCTACTGGAGGAGGATATGGGGTGTTCGGGGGCACTAGCGCGACTACCGGTTTTACGGTTGGTGTCTTTGGCCAAAGCGCCAGCTCTGGTGGTGTTGGGGTCCTGGGCAAGACCGTGACCGCAGGAGGGACCTCCGGACTGTTTGTTAACCAGGCCGGGTCGGGGCTCATCTTGCAGGGCCAGTCGGGCAACAACTTCCAACAGGTTTTTTACGTGGACGCAAGCGGGAACGGCGGTTTTTCTGGCAATCTCAACGTGACTGGCAAGCTGACCAAGGGCAGCGGCTCGTTCAAGATCGACCATCCGCTCGATCCGGCGAACAAATATCTCTCTCACTCGTTCGTCGAATCGCCTGACATGATGAACGTCTACAGTGGTGTTGTCATGCTCGATGCACACGGTTCAGCTTGGGTTACGCTTCCTGATTATTTCGAAGCCTTGAACCGTGATTTCCGTTATCAACTCACCGCGGTTGGAGTGCCGGGACCGAACTTGTATATCGCCATGAAGGTCTCGGGTAATCGCTTCAAGATCGCCGGAGGGAAACCTCGGAGTGAAGTTTCGTGGCAGGTAACTGGCATTCGCCACGACGCCTATGCCAACGCCTATCGCATTCCGACCGAAGAGGACAAACCGGCGGCGGAGCAAGGCTACTATTTGCATCCCGAAGTCTTCGGCCAACCCGATTCAAAGAGCATCCAGGCCGCTAGCCAAAAGGCCTCCGCGAGGGACCAGTTGGCAAAGGCGTCAAACCCGTAACGCAGGCAATTCTGCCATTGCGACTTTGGAACAGGCCTTTCGATTTCGAGAAGCCTTTTTTTGCAAAATCGGCGGCACATAGCGTCTCCTGCCGAGACAAGTGCTTTTGAGGCACAAAATCGGACGCTGCCGATTCAGCCCGTCCCCTTTGACCTTATCCTCCGGACGAGATATGATTATGAAATACACATTAGCTCTCTGAAAAATAAACTGATCTATACCGGTCCTTCGCACGAACAACGATTCCCTAAGATTGACAACCTAACTCTTTATTCTGGAATATTTTACGTACAAGTCCTTATTCCTCAAAGATCTGAGTGGTGGTTCTGCTCTAACGCTATCATTCCAAAAGATCGGGGGGAGGGGGGTACCTATCTTTTCCTCGCTCAAAATCGATGCCTCCACCCAAGCAACTTTCGCCCTCCACGACGGTTCCAATCAGGGTACGAAGTTTGCGCTTCCCTTATATTCCTGATACACAAATGAGGGTAACCCTTGACCTCCATCCGTGCGCGGCGAAGTTCTTGCCCGGACGTGTGAGGTCTTGAATCGCGACAGGGAGAAAGAATGGGGATGAAGTTCGGTTTCTTGGCGTATCTGGTGCTTCCGGTTTCGCTCCTCTGCCTGGTGGCCTGCTCTTCCTACAATGGCCCGAACACGACCGGCACAGGCCTCCTCTATGTTACCGCGCAGGCCAACACTACAATCTCGGCGTACGTCGTCACCCAGAGCTCGGGCGCGCTTACCGGCAACGGAAACAGCATTGGAACGGGTTCGGTTCCGACCGCCATCGCAATGACTCCTGCTGCGAACGCATTGTTCGTGCTCAACAGCGGTTCGAACAATATTTCCACCTACAGCGTCGATTCAGCTGGCGCGCTCACCGCTATCAGCACAACCACCCCGACCGGAAAGACCCCGACCGGGTTAGCCACAGATCCTGCCGGCAAGTTCCTATTTGTGGCCAATCAGACATCAAGTGATATTTCGGTGTATACGATTAACGGCACCGGCTTGACCCAAGTGCCCGGCTCACCATTTACGACAATCCCCGCCGGCTACTCTTATCCGGACGGAACTCTGCCGGCCGCCGTGGCAGTGAGCAAGTCGGGGAAGTACCTGTATGTTGCCAACCAGTCGGCTAATTTTGTCTCGGCATTTGCGATCAATCCTACTTCTGGCGCGCTCACCGCGCTGGGAACACCGTTTTACAACGTTGGAATTTCGCCTTCCGGAGTTGCCGTCACGCCGAATGGAGGTTTTCTCTACGTGGCCAATGCCGGCGCCAACTCCAATAACATCTCAGCTTTTGCGATCTGTGACGCCGTAGTCACCTCCTGCACCAACGTGAATAACCCGGATGGCACCCTTACCCCGGTGGCCGGTTCGCCGTTCCCCGCAGGACTCGGCCCGGTCGCGATCGTATTTGACCCTGGTTTTAACTTCGTCTATGTGGTCGATAAGGGCTCGAACCAGATCTCTCAATACGCATACGGCCCTGGAAGCGGCGTCATGACGCCTCTGTCGCCGGGCACAATTTCCACTGGGTTAACCCCGGTGTCGATGGTTGTTCTGTCCGGGGTCATTCCCGCCGATGTAGGAAACTCCCTCTACAACGTGACAGACTATGCGTATGTGGCAAATCTCGGGGCGGGGACGATTTCGACTTTCTCTCTCGCCACCAGCACCGGACTTCTGACTGTGGTTGGCCAACCGCTGGTTATTTTCGGGCAGACTTCGGCGGTTGCCGGGAAGTAAGTAGGAATCGGGAGTCCTTGCTGAGCGAGCCGGGTTTTACGTGGGCACTTTCAGAATCAGGTACCCACCGACCAGCGCGAAAATCAGATCCGGCGACCATGCGGCCAACACTGCTGGCAACTGGCTGATGTTGCCCATCGCTTCAAACAGTCCGGCAACCGTCCAATACACCACTGCAATCCCAACGGCCGTCGCAACGCCAGTGACTGCGCCGCGTCGTCCCGAAGCCAGCGAAAACGGAATTGCGAGAACCGCCATCACCAGGGTGATAATCGGGAAGGCCAGTTTCTTCTGCAATTGAACTCGTAGCCGCACCACGTCGAAGCCGCTTTGCTGCAGGTCGTGGATGTAGCGGCGCAGTTCCTGGTAGTTCATTTCGGAAGACTGTTTGACTTCCTTCTTGAAATAAGTCGGCGGCTCGCTGACCACGGGGAATGTGGCGACATCGAAGGTGTGATAGTTCTCGATCGCGGGCCCGCGCAATTCGCGCACCCATCCCTGAGTGCAGACCCAGCGCTTCAGGCTGTCTTCCCAGTGCGCGCGGTCGGCGTAGATTCGTTTGGTCAGTTGGAACGTGCTGGGATCGAACTGGAAAACCGCAAGCCTGCCGAACTGGTCACGATCGGAATCGAATAACTGGTAATAGTAAATATCGGAGTTCTGTCCGAAGATCCACTTCCGGTCGGGGTTCAGGTAAGTTTGGGCAGGCTTACCTTTGATCAGGTTGCGTAGCGCGTCCTGGCGTTTATTGGCGTGCGGCAAATAAAACTGGTCGGCGAAGAAGAGTCCGCCGGCGAGAAAGGCCGAGGCAACGAGCAGTGGCGTGACAATGCGGTAAATACTGATTCCAGTCGTCTTGATGGCGGTGATTTCGTTCGAGCGCTGCATTACTCCCAGAGTGATCAGAACCGCCAGCAGCATGCTCAAGGGCGTGATGTTGTAGACGAAATAAGGCGAGACGTTCAGCAGGTACTCTCCAACCACCAGCGGCGAAACCGAATTGCGGAGAATGTCTCCCAGCAACTCGAAGAGCGTGAACACCAGCAACAGCATTAAGAATGCGGCCACGACCATGGCCAGATTCATGCCAAAGTCGCGCAGGACGTAGTCATCCAGAATCATCGGGAAACGGGCGCGGAACACGCGGTGCCGAGTCGCGGCTCGCTGAAAAACATCGTCTGAGCGGTAGTTGCGGAAAGGGGTTGCGACAGTGTCTTTCCATCCTGCACCGAGCGGACTCCACAGCCTGCGCAGAGAAGAGATTTCAAACGGGCGGTGCTCGGCGCGCCACAAAAGAAAAGCGCCACCGAAGAAAAACACGATGTCCGCGAGCCATACCCCCAGCGCCGGCGATAACCTCCCCTGCCGCGCGAGTGAAACTCCAACCAACGTCGCGGAATAATAGGCGAAGACCAGGAGGATGGTGAGCACGAACCCGGTGGACTTGCCGCCTTTCTTCGACGAAAGGCCAAGCGGAATTCCGACCAGCGCCAGTACCAGGCACGACGTTGGCAGCGCAAAGCGGCGATGGAACTCAATCAGGCACCAGCGGGACAGAGTCTGGTTCTTAGTGTTGTGGGCCTGCCTCCACAGTTCCCAAGTCCCCAGCTGAGAAACCGGAACGAGGTCCTGTTCCTTCGTACTGTCGGCCTGAGGAACCGGGATCGGGATGTCGGTCTGCTCGAAAGTAGAAATCTGATAGTGGTCGGGGATTTTGGGATCGATCTCGTGGGTCGAGCCATCAGTGAGATGGAGATGGAGCGTCTCTGGTCCCTCGCTGACCAGAATGCCTTGCCGTGCCAGAGTGATTCTCGGGGAAGATGGGACGCTGGTGTCGGCGATGAAAACGCCTTTCCAGATGGCTGCGCCCTGGGCTGCTTTTACATTCTGAACGTAGAGCACAAGGCCGGGAAAGCCTTCGTAAAAAACTCGCGGCTGCACTTCGAACGAAACTTGCGAAGACTTCAGGCGATCCTGCAACCGGGCGACAGCCGCCTGAGAGCGAGGCGCCAGATACACTCCGTTCCCGAGAGCCAGAAGCCACGCAGCTACGGCGAAAATGGAAACGATCCGGAGAAAGCTCCACACGCCGATGCCGCTGGCCCGCATCGCCGTGATCTCGCTGTCGGCCGCCAGCCTGCTGAGGCCAATCAGAATCCCCACCAGCGCGCCCGCGGGAATGCTGATGGTAAGGGTGACCGGAACGATAAAAAAGAAGACCTGGGCAACGCTGGGCAAGGGAGCGCTGTTGCGAACCACCAGTTCGAGGATTTGTCCGAGGTCGCGGGTGAACAGAACGAAGGTGAACACCGCCACGCCGATCAAGGCGTGGGCCGTGACTTCGCGGAGGATGTAGCGGGTGAGAATCCGCATGGCCGGGCTAGAGCGAGTCTAGCACGCACGCCGAGGATGGATGCGAGTGTCTAGGACAAATCTGACGGCGGCCAAAAGCTCCAGCCTTAGTGCGCGAAAGGCTGGGCCACCCGTCCCAGGCCTGAGCGCCCGTCCAGCCCTCGAGGCCGTTGCCCGCGGCTGGAGCCGCGGAAAGGATGGCGTAGAATCCCGAGGTCGTCGACTTGTAGGTGTCGTTCAAAGTGAAGTCGGTGGTTCCGTCGTGGTTGACGTCAAGCTTGTAAGTGCCGCCGCGTGTGATGACGTGGTGAGCGTGGGTGTAGACGATCTTGGCTTCGGCTGGCATCGCCAGTGCCAGCGCGCTAACTCCGGCGGCGCTTGCCGCCATTGCATAGGAGTTCAAAAGGCGCTGGGTCGATTCGGAGAGATTGGAAGGCGTTGCTTGATTACGGGATGAGCGGTTCATTGGATTTTCCTTTGCGGACTGGTTTTGGTCGTTCGCTGTGATCGTTTAGCAGGAGCGTGAATTTGTTTTGCATATTGCTTTACGGCGAGACCTTGAACACCGTGCCGCAGCCGCCCTGACACGCCTGTGCGGCGCCACCCTCTTGAGTCGTGCTGAAGATGCTGCCGCTGCTGCTGAAGACGAGATTGGCGGAAGGCGACGCGCCATCCGGGTTGCCGGTGAACGTGTGGACCACGCTGAGAGCCCAAGCCCCTCCCTTCATGCTGGGCGGTCTCATCCTGAAGACATTGCCCTGTGCCAGCCGACTAGTGGCGATCGCTGTCGTTCCGTAAAGAGCGCCACTTCCATCGAAAACGAGGGGCCCCGACGGACCGGCACCCCGCTCGTCGTCGTTAAAGCCGTGCAGAATGGTTTCAATCCAAGCCCCGGTCGCTTTGGAGGGTTGCCTCAGAGAGAAAACTGTCCCATAAAGACCCGGTCCACCGTTCAGCGTCGTGCCGTAAAGATTGCCCGCTGTGTCGAACCGCAGCCCTGCCGCCGGATTTCCACCATCAGAGGTCGTCCGATCGAAATGGTGAAGTATCCTCTCTTTCCAAACTCCATTTTTCTCGTTTGGCGGCTGCAACTCGAAAGCGGTGCCGCAACCGGACTCGCCCTCGTAGTTGCAGTCCTGATTGCCACCTGAGTACGTCGTGCCATAAATCGCGCCCGTGTTGCCAAGCACCAAGCCGCCGTTGGGATTCGCCCCATCGGTGCCTCCCGCGAAGCTGTGCAGCACCTTCTCTGTCCACTTGCCGCCTTTGGTCTTCGGTGGACTGAGCTCGAACACTGTCCCGCAATACTGATAGTAAGGATCGCAGGTTGTCCCCTTGCCACCACCGAAATCG
>Ga0210390_10003294_pt1 | contig 13889 bp, 12 predicted proteins | sample IncBWH11OmetaG_FD_161050 | JGI IMG/M metagenome (GOLD analysis project Ga0210390, IMG submission 161050) | Forest soil microbial communities from Barre Woods Harvard Forest LTER site, Petersham, Massachusetts, United States - Inc-BW-H-11-O ...
GCGCCTCCAGCCAGCCCGGAGTATGAAACACCGATGCGCGGGGATGGTTCGCGATGAACGCGGACCAGCGAGAATCCTGTAAGGGATCGATCGCGGATACGACATGGGGACTCGAGCGAGCAACTGGGTTGACCCATCCTCTACGGGGGGAAGGGGCGGCGACTTTTCTTGCGAGGGGCGCGTTTCGCGGTTTGAGATACTCGGCCGCAAACGCACTCGGCGCGGGTGTTGTTTTCACTGTCCCGAAGAATTCCCGCCGGGCCCTGTCGAACGAATCCTCTACGAATGGTTGTTCCTGTGTCATTTCAGCTCACCGAATGGATGGAGAAGAAAACACCCGACGAAAAAACGAAGGACGACTTGCGGCACCATGTCCTCCTAGTTTCTCTCGACCCGACTCACTGCTGGGCGCGATGAGACTTGCGCAGAAACCCAGGCAGAAGCGCACGCGCTATCAGATGCTTTTCTCGGTGATCTGTCTATACGGCGAATCTCGTATATCGCATACCGGCCAACACCTTAGCCAGAATCAGGCCCCACCGGAAGTCACTCGCGATCCTTGGAAATCGACCTTCAGCGAAGCATTGAACGAGAGTTGCAATGGCTGATTTTGTTTCTCACTCATCGGGTACGGACTTCCCAAGCGCGTGAGACGTGCTGGAAGCCGAATGGAGCAAGGCTCACCTGGGCATTACACACTTAATTTGTCAGTCTCAAATCGAAAATGGGGGTTCAAAGAAGCACAGGCGGACGCCGCGCTAGTTGCGATACTAGCGCGGCGCTAGCGTGCCTGCGGGGGCTGGCCTCCGGCAGGGTTCACTGCGGGCGCGGGAGCTGCAGCATCATGCCGCTGCCCGGGCCCGATTCTACTTGTGGTAGTTGGCCGTTCCATTTTTCGATCAACATCTGGCTGTTCTCGATGCGGCGCAGCTCGAGGAGCTGCGGCGTGAGCGAGTTCTGCCGGATGCGATTGGCGTCGGCTTCGCCTTGTGCGCGCGTGACCATGGACTTGGCGTCGCCTTCGGCTTCTGCGATTTTCTTCGCGGCTTCCGCCTGCGTGGTGGCCAGCTCGTTACGCGCCCGCTCGGACTGCTGAATCGCTTGCGCCTTCGCCGTGATGGCCGTCGCGATAACCTCCGGGACGCGCGGCGCGCCGATGAAACCGAACTGCTGAACGCTGACGCCGACCGGCGCAACCTTCTGCTCGATCATCGCCTGCACTTTGCCGAGAAAGTCGGCCTTGCGTTCGCCGTAGATATCCTCCACGGTGAAAGTCGAGGCGACTTCGTTCAGCGAGTTGCGCACGATGTCGCGCAGGATGCCGTGCGTGAACAGCTCCAGGTCGCTCACGCGATACTTCACGTAGAAATCCGGCACCTTGCTCGGGTCAATCGCGTACGACAGCGAAACGTCCACCAGGATTTCCATACCCTCCTTGGAGTTGAAACCCATTTCTTCGTTGATCGGGTGTCCTTCCGCCGTGTCGCGCGTCCACTTCACGGTTTGCACGTATGTCGGAAACTCGATGATCTGTGTGCGCAGCGGGCTGTAAACTACCCACCCGGTACGGATCGGAATTTCCGAAGCACCGCGCTGGCTGCCGGCGAGATTGATTTCCACGCCGACGTGGCCCGCTTCGATGCGCGTGACGCGTACGAGAAACACGACCAGCAGGACTAGCGCAAAGATCGCGGCCGCGGCGATCAGCAGACCGCGGAAATGCTCCACGCTCTTGCGCTGCACAAATTCCACATCACGATCGTTGGGCCGATTGAAAATAGTCATGTCGTCTTCTCCCTGCGGATAGGGACACTCCTGTGGTCCGCGCCACGCGGCGCGCTGGCGTTTTGCCCGGCGCATGCGCGCCGAAACAGTTGAGCTGTTGTTGAATCGCCTTATGGTAGCGCGGAAGCGTTAGGAAGAAATAAGCGAGGCGTAAGGATTATCTAAGGGGCACGGAAGGGCTTGTCGCCGAGCGAGTTACGGGCGCACTCTGCGGCGGCTTAGCTCCCAACCGCAGGCGACTTGAGCTATTTCCTAGGAAAGCGGATGCCTCTCTGCGTCCCGCGCCCGCCAAACTGCGGCGGCAAGGAAACAGCACGGGACTTCGTTCGGGATGACCCGTGGTTCTATGTTGCGGGGCCCGCGAATTCACGCCTGACGAAACGTAGCGGTTCTCGCACAAACTCCGAGGCCCCGCATTCGGGCGAAATGTGCTTCTGAGGCGCGTACTGTTTATTCCGCGGTGAGTAACACCGTTGTGGTGCGCTTCACATTGTCGGTCGTGCTGGTGCCGGTGATCGTCACTGACACAGGCTCGACCACCGTGGGCGTGCCTCCGCCACCACCTCCGCCACCACCGCCACCACCACCAGAGCCTCCGCCGCCGCATGCTGCGATGCCGACGGCCAGGAAGAAGACCGCGCAGGCTGCGGCGGTGCTCGGGCGGCGATTCTTGCCGGAGGTGATGAGCAAAATAATTGCGATCGCGAAGCCGCAGGCGAGCGATACGAACGTGGCTGTCGTCCAGCGGCCGGAGCCTAGCGGCTGAACGGCTGGCGGCGTTGCGGCTGCAGCGGCCGTCGAGATGGTGAGTGTGGTGGTTCCGTTCGCGCTTACGGGCGAGGTGGTGAAGCTGCAGGTGGAACCTGTCGGCAGACCGGAGCAACTCGTTGCGCTGAATGCCACCGTGTCGTTAAAGCCGTTGACCGGGACGATGGTTAGAACTGTAGTTCCCGTGCCACCCGCAGTGCTGACCGTGACTGCAGCAGGGCTGGAGGAAATTATGAAGTCCGCCGCGCCACCACTGCCGACGTTCCATTCGTTGACGAGGCTGGCGACGTTCAGCGAGCCAAGACCCGTCGCAAGGTTGAATCCGGGGCCGGCGTTGTAGGCGAGCGAGCCGTTGCTCTGGAAGGTCTCGCCGAGAATGTCACCATTCGTCACGATGTTGCAACCCGTGGCGCCGTTCGCGGCCGTTTGCGCAGCGTCGCACGGCATCGCGATGGTACCGCTGGTGACCTGGTTGAAAATGCAAGCGCTGGTCTGAGCGCTGCCTGATTGGCAATTGGCCCAACTTTGGCCGGCTAGCGCGTAGAGTTTTGTGTTCACCAAGCCCTGAGCAGAGCCGGTGCTCTGGTTCAGCAGGGCCACCATTCCGGCAAAAACCTGCGTCGAAACAGACGTGCCGCCCACACCCTGAATGTCCGGATAAGGTGCCGAATTGCTGCCGGCCGCAAGGCTGCACGCAGCACCACCGGGGTCAAGGTCCGCTTCGCAATACTGATAGAAGTTTTGAATCGTGCCGTCGCCGGCGAAGATCGCAAAATCCGGTATATCGCGTTTACCGTCTGCGACGGTGAGCGCCGTTTGCCACGAAGGTTTAGCGTATCCGCCCGAGCACGTGGTTGGATCGCCGTTCAGCGACGTTGTGCAAGCGCTGACGCCTCCGCTTCCCCCGGCTGGTAACAAGAGAGCCGGCAATTCGTTCGCCAGAAGAAGCTGGTTGCAATCGGCTTCAATATCGCCACCCCCGCCGATCAGGCCTTCGATAATCGAGTTTGTGCAGGTGTCGTTGTAGGTGACTTCCGGAATGTAGCCCTTCACGGAGGCTTCTGTCGTCGCCGAGGGATTCGTGGAATTCCAGTACGTCGTTGGATTGGTCGGGTCGTTGAAATCGGTACCGCCGACGGCGACGTTGTAGGGCGTGGAAGCGACGCCGTTCACGGCGAGCCCGAACTGTGCGAACGGCGCGTTTACTGCGTTCGAATCGCAACCAGTTGAACCATTGTCACCAGTGGAGACAATAACGGTGATCCCCTGAGCCGCCGCCTGTGCCCACTCGCCGATGGAATCCTTCGTGATCGGACTTCCACCATAAAGCGCGTTACCCGCCGTGCCCAGACCCAACTCGCACTCGCCATAACTATACCCCAGGATTTTCGCGAGGTTGTTGTCAATGATGTATTCGGCGGAGGTGTCGCCGCCAAACGTGGCATTGCTGCTGCCTGAGATCACCAAGTTGATGCTGGCCCCTGGAGCCACCGCGCCCGACCATTGCACGTCAATGTCCGCTTCACACTCATCTCCCGTGGGCAAACTGCAAGAGAGTACTCCCGGATTTGAGCTGCTGAAACCGGGCGTGTAGGTCCTCGTGAAGTTGGCCGCGGGCAGGCCGAACAGCGAGCGGAAATTGGTGAGGTCGGCTGGATTGATGTCGCTATCGGAAACGATGGCGATGGTCTGGCCGGTCCCGGTGATGCCGGCGTTCCACAGCGGCAAGATGTTGTAGATCGTCGCGAAGTCATACGGCGCTAACCCGTAGCATTCCGTGGGCGTGCCATTCGCGTTGGTGCCGCTGCAACCGCCGGCATATGTAAATTCCGGCTTGACGGCTTTCAGCTTTCCGGTGGCCATGTCGCGCTGGAACGTGCCGGCCAAGCGATGCGCGGCCTTCCTGGGGAAATTGTTGAGCGAAGCTACGCCAGTTACAGCAGGCGTCATGGCTGCGGGGATGGACGGGTCGCTCGAGTTCGCCCAGTGTTCCTGCGAATTGATCGTGTATTTGTGAATTGCGGTGTGAAACGCGGACTGGACTTGCGCGGCGTTGCCGGAGAACTGGATGACGTTGCGGCCGTTCGCCACATTGTCAATCTGGAAGCCCTGGGATTGGAGCCACGAAGTAATTTTTTGGATGTCCGACTCCGACGCACCAAACTGTTCGCCGAATTCCTGGGGCGTCAGCCATTTGTGGTAATTCGGGGAGGAGCGATCCTGCTGCTGCGCCAGCAAAGTCTCGAGCGCCGCGCCTTGCGCGGAGGTGGTCTTGAGCACGAGCATCATGCGGTCCATCGCCAGGCTGGCTGGCGCGGGGCCCTGATCGTACTTGGCGCGCGCGAGCGGGTGGGTGTTGCCCCGCAGGACGACGAGCTTGCCCTCGTCAATCGGCTGAGTGATCAGCGACGGGGCGACGGTGGATTGTCCGGCGCTGCGTTGTGAAAAAAACACAACGGACGCGACCGCGAGCACACAAGCGCACACTAGAAGTGGTTTGATACGCATTCTTCCCCCATGACTTTTGGCTTCAGGACAGCACCCATTGCTGAACATTGCTTCGTCTTGCGCCGATGCGCCGACGACGCCCTATTCGGCGTCAATCGGCGCAGGTTCGAACCTAGTCCATTCTCGCGAAATTCGGTGCGGGCTCTCCGGACCGCGCGCCAAGGTCTTGGATGCGGCTACAGCTACATACGTTAGCTCGCCGCCTATTACTCTCCTGTAAATTTTTGCGCCTCAGGTTTCGAATCCGTAACGAACTCAGAAACCCGGACCGGGGTCACCGGCACCGCCTGGCCCGCCACGGCCACGTGGTCCACCGCGGCCCATGTCCGACTGCATCTGCGCATATTTAGTGCGCTGGTCGGGGGTGAGAAGCTGGTAGATCGCAGCGTCCGACTTCGCCCGGGCCAGGGTCGTTTGCGCAGTGAGGCTGCCGATTGCGGTTGCGGCTTGCTCCATGGCGGCCGAGTCGTTGGCTTGCACGGCAGTGTTCAGGCTGTCGTGCGCCGCTTTCATGCTGGCGCGGACAGTTGTGCCATTGGTTTCGGCGGAGGTGAGGATCGTCGTGACCTGAGTTTGCTGGGCGGACGTGAGTGACAACTTGTCGGCGAGGAACGCTACGTGACGCTGCACGCCATTGCCGCCGCCGGGACCGTCTGGACCTTGCGCGAAGATCGTCGGGGCGGAAAAAATTGTGACGAGTAAGAGTATTATGGCTGCTTTTTTCATTGTGCGAAATCCTCCTGATTCATTTAGTGGCCTGTAGTGCCTGGCTCTATCGGCCGTGTTGCGCCAAACAACAAATCTCGTGCTGTGGTCGCGCAATCCCATGGCAAGCTCAGAGTTGATTCCCAAATGGCGGGTGAAAAGTTCCGGGAATTTTGCAGCAGGCAACCGGTGGGCTGCTGGCAGCGAGGACTGGCTGGTTCTGGGCGCAAAGTACTGCGCGCGATGTGGGTTGCGCTGGCGAGCGTGGCTAGTTCAGCAGAAATTGCTGGATGAGCGAAAAATGCCGTCAGGGAAGGGCCTGTTTTACTGGGTTTTATGAGGTTCGGTAATTGAGTTGTACTCCAGGACGACCAGAAAAACGGAACTGCTCTGCGAAGCGCAGTTGTACCTTATATATGGTAAACGTTTGTGTGTATCATCCCCGCACGATGAAACCATTATTTACAATCCACGAAGGCGAGTTCCTGGTTGGCGACTACATCAGTCGGAACTTTGCGCGCAAGTATGATGTCTGGGTACCCACGAAGGACAGTGGGGTGGACCTGCTCGTCACTCGCAAAGGACACAACGGTAAGCCGGTCGGGTTGCAGGTGAAGTTCTCTCGTAGCTTCGATATTCACAAGGACTTTTCTCGCGATGTTCTCGCCACAAGCTGGTACACGCTCGACCCGAAGAAAATCCGACGAAGCGAGGCGCAACTCTGGGTCTTCGTGTTCATGACCTTGCGGCATGAGCGATATTTTGTCCTTATCCCGACTCCCGAACTGCGAAGACGAATTCCGCGAGGCTGTCGATCGAAATGGAACCTGTATTTATGGGCCTATGCCCGTGGAGCTTGCTACCAGGTCCGTGACCTCAACCTGGCGGGACGGCTGAACGCCGTGCGTCGTGGTGTTCAGGATCCATATCAAGATTTCTCGATGTATTTCGAGGCGTGGCGATTATTGGACAAGATGAGTCGCTGATGAGGTGCGTCGGGAATCCAAGGCACCTCACGAAACTGCCGGACACTCGTTTGAAGTGCGTTCATGGTTCAGTCTGAGCAGCCGTTCGAGGATTTCGGCATCTGTCAATGTTACGGGCCAACCATAAGCGGCGAACACAGCTTCATCGAGCGTGCGATGTGCGTCAGCTAGCCACGCGGGACGCGTGTTATAGAGATTCGTGAGCGTGCGTGTTTTCAGATCATCCGCGCTTGCACCGGGCGGATTCAGCCAAGCATCGCGCTTAGCGACCAGTTCGCGCGCTGCCTCGGCGATGGCCTCCGCGAGGGGAGAATCTTTCGGCTCACCTCCAGGTGGCCAAGGTAGGGGAAACGTCTCGAATGTCGAAGTCGGAGTGTATCGAAAGCCGCTCTCTACTTCTCTCACTTGAGTGCCTTGTGCTCTCGCCCAGGTTTCATGGATACGGGAATGCAGCACACCAAAGAAATAATCATCCTCGCGGGCAATTGCAAAGACAGCGTGGTCAGGCAGAATCTCTTTGGGGAGCCATGTGAACACGCGATGCTTCGAGACTCCCGGTGTGGCGATGAATCGTTGCAATGGGGCTAGGGCCGCTCGCATCTCGGGCCGTGGTCTGCCATGGATCCACCACGGCCTATCCCCTAAGTCACGGTTCGTTGGCTTCCTCTCGGGAAACACGTGCTTTCGAACATACTCGAACGGGAGCTCATAGAGCGCGGCCTCAGATTCGGTCGCGCTCAGGCCAAAATCGATAACAAACATTCCGCGCGGCCTGCGTGTGAGGTCCTGCGCGTTCACCCACGGGCGGATTACATCCGAGTTGGGCCGTCCGTTGGGATTGAGCGGAGCAGAGAACATTGGTTTGGCAATCTCTGGCGTGATGTCGAACGCACCGACCTTTGTTGTTCCCATGAAGCAGAGGCCAGCGTTCTCCGGCAGAGTTTGTGCCGAAGTGGTGTCCGCTGCGCACGTAAGATTCGCATGGATGACGGGAACACGGTGACCATCAAGCGTGCGCTCCGTTTGGGACCCATCGTCAAAGCAGATCATCGAGACGTGTACGTTCGCGCCGTCCAATATCCAATCCCGATCAGAGTACGCCATGAATATGTCTCCGCTTTCTTTGATCCGCTCCAATACAACCCGGTTCGCACCGCCTCGAATGCCCTGCGTTGCCAGCAGGCCAGCACGCAACGCATCGCCTGCCTCAATCATCGCGCGCGCCTTCTCGAACCAGTACGTAACCAAATCAGCCTCGGGCGGCACGCGGCCATCATAGACCGCGAAGAGTGCATCCACGTAGCTATCGCCCAACTCTGCCCGCAAACGCTTGCCTCCGAGAAACGGCGGATTCCCAATGATGAAATCAGCTTTGGGCCATGTGGGCTCCGCAGGATTGCCCTTTGCATCATGGGTCAGAATTGCATCACGGTGTTGAATGTTGTCGAGCCTACGGAGAATCGGCTCTGTCGGCCAGCCAATACCATTCTGGTTAAGCCATTGCAGGTAGCCAATCCAAACCACGACCGAGGCGAGTTCGTACGCATACACGTTCGTTTCCAGCCCGTAAAGCTGAGACGGATGTACCTGTTTCTCCAGAAATGTCGGGAGGCCATGTTGTGCAGAGAAGACGCGAGCTTCATGCCATAAGTCGAGCAGGCGGCGTAGGGCCAGATATAGAAAGTTTCCGCTGCCGCAGGCGGGGTCAAGAATACGGACCGCGGACAGTTCGTCGATCCAATTGAAGATTGCGTTCTGCAATTGACTTCGGAGTTTTTGGTAGGCGCCGCCCTTCTTTTTTGCGGCGACTTCCGCAAGCCTCTCCTTCTCCGCGGCCGCGGCAAGCGCCAAGGCCTCCTTTTTCACAGCCTCCCAACGTCGTTGCAACGGCTCGATTATTACCGGCTCCACTATGAGTAGAATGTCTTCCGGGCTCGTATGGTGCGCGCCAAGTTGTTTACGCTTGCCCGGGTCCAGCCCGCGCTCAAACAGAGTTCCGAAGATCGCGGGTTCAATTTGAGACCAATCTAGAGCGGCAGCAGCTTTCAGGATTGATAGGTCAGCAGCGGTCAGATCAAACACTTCATCATCAGCAAAAAGGCCGCCGTTGAAATAGTGGATGTCGTGCGGGCCAAAGGTACTGCCTTTGGACGCCATTGCTCCGAAGAGCTGTCGGAGCTTGCGCGTAAAATTCTCTGGTCTGGTAATCATTTGCCGGAACAGATGGTCTGGCAGCAGTTCAGTGCTGTCGGCAAATAAACAGAAAAGCAGACGCATGAGGAAGTGCGCCGCCTGCTCGGGATTGACTCCGCGTTGTTGGAGACTGTCTGCGAGCTTTGCAAACTCGTCAGCCACATGCTCCGTAACCCGCACTTGCGCGGCCTCGGGGCGGAGCAATTCAGGATTGGTGAACACCGCGCGCAGAACCTCCAAAGGTGGCAGCGCACAGTTCGGGGTTGTCGTAGCGGAGAGCAGATCATGCAACGTAAAGCTGTAAACAAGTGGACGCGTGCCCGTAAAATTTGTGTGGACCTCAAAACGTTCTTGATCGCACGCTACCAATAGGGGCGGGTTCTCCAAGTCTCCCTGATAGCGGACAAGCTGCGCGTACGCAGCGTTTAGGCTCTTGTGCTTGCCCTTATACTCCCATGCGAAATAACCGCGCTTCCAAACGTCGGCGAACCCCTTCCCATCTTCCAGCGTGGAGACGTGCTTTTCAAAAGTGAAGGTATCGCCGGTTTGGTCTGCCGCTGCTGGGTGGGGCTGTCCTAAGACTTCACAGACGTCTATGAAGTGACTTTGAGCGGCAGCGCGCTCAGAGAGGGTGCTTGCTTTCCAGCGTTCGACAAACTCCGGTAGAGAGAGGGTCGGCATATTCTTCGTCAGAACTTCACCACCAGCCTAACGTTCACGGCGGGTAATTATAACGCACGTTTTTTTCGGGGGAAGGCATTGCATGATCGTGAAGTGCCGGGATTGCTACTCCATGCGATCGGGCGCATCATGGCGCCAGTGAGGTGACTGCTATGCCTGCATTCACAGCGAAGTTCCACAGACTGCTTCAAGACTCACAGGAACTGGGCAGCAACGACGAGCACATGGTGTCGCGCGTGCTCTTCACGCTAGAAGTGGATGGCAAGAATGTCGGAGATTACACAGCGGATTTGAAGCAGGCTGTCGGCAGCGAATTTAACGACGTCAATGTCGAAGTGGGTCCGCCGAACGGATACGAAGGCGAATTCAATCATGTAGGATTTGGGACGGCGGCACGGAGATATTTCAGTGAGACAATCGGCCCACAGGGGCGCGGTATTAGAATTCAAGGGAACCCTAAGGAAGTCAGGATGCGCAATAATACGTTTAATCGCGAGTTTGAAGCCAAATTCTGAAGGCACCCATGGGCTCCGTAGGCTTCCAGCCACTGCAACTCGAAGCGGTGCGAAGGCGTATCGCCAAAATGAGCGACGAGGAACTCTTGCGTTTCGGCCAAGCGGCGGCGAGTTTATGCAGACCGGATGGGAACTTCGGACAGTCGCCGCGGAGCGTGTTCGTAGAGCAGCTCAACGAGGCGCGTCGAGAATGGCGGCGCCGGCATTCGAAATTTACGTGCAAATAAGCATAGTCTCCACCAAGGAAAAGTCGTGGGTCCGTATGCCTTAAGATACAGCAATTCATGTATCCCAACGGCAAACCGATTGTCCTAGCCTAAAATTGAGATATGACGATGCACGCTCAAACATGGGTGAAGGTCAATGCGCCAGTTGACGCGGCTATCGCGGAGCTGATCTCCGTGCTCAATTCCCGATGCGGACTAGAAACGCTCCAAAGCTGTCAAGGCGGAGATGGGAAACAAGGGTATGTTTACTTTTCGTTTGGACAGTGGGAAAATCTGTGCCACTTCGTATTCGATGAGGTATCGCCGCATCTTCGTGAGTACCTTGGGGAAGATGTGAAACTCGAAATCATCGCAGGCGAGTCCAGCCCGATTGCAAAATTAAGCTTTAGCGCGGAAGCCACTTCGTTCGTGATTTCCGCGCTAAAGGAAGTTGTTACGGTCTAGCTACGACCGTAACTTGGCGTGTTTTCGTGGCACGGAATGCACAATGCTTGGCAATTGCTGAGTGCATCCGAACCACCGACGAACTCGGACGTTACATGATGCGCGTGCCACCGACCAGTGACTAAGCGCGTTGTGCAGCGTCCGTAGTGACCACAATTTGAGCGGCGACATTCGCATTGATAACCAGCGCGAATGAGCGCCGCTCTTTTTGTTTCTTCACTGAAAGCCATCGAGTTGTCCTTTGGCAACTGGATTTGACTCCAACCCTGCTTCGCTTGGCTCAGTTGATTCATAATGCGATAATATTAGTGCGTGCTAGCAAGCATGTCAAGAGATATAGCGTTTGCTTGCTGATTATGCTTGCAATCGCCAGAGCGAGTCTGTATCTTCGGTGTACGAGGCACAACGATGCCAGAAGAAACTAGAATTCAATCTCTGGGCGGCAAGGCTAGGGCGGCGAAGCTTACCGGAGAGGAAAAGACTGCAATAGCTAAGGGCGCAGCCAATGCCAGATGGGAAAAGGTCGGCAAGGGCGTACCACGCGCCACCCATGAAGGCACTCTGACCATTGGAGACATGGAAATACCGTGCGCGGTGCTCGACAATGGTATGCGGCTGATTACTCAGAGCGGTGTAATGATCGCTCTTGGAAGGGCGCGACAAGCTAAAGGGCGTCAATACTATGATGCCGACGTCAATTTGCCCGCTTTCTTGACCGCTAAGAACCTTAAACCCTTTATTCCTGATAGTTTGTCGGTGACGTCTAGCCAGTGGGAATTCCTTACATTGCGAGGTAATCGAGCATTCGGCTATTCGGCTGATCTCTTGCCGTTAATATGCGGAGTCTTCTTAGATGCTAAGGCTAAGGGCGAGCTCTTGAAGACTCAAGAGCACATCGCGGAACAAGCCTTGATCTTAATTCGGGGTTTCGCCAACGTCGGTATTATTTCGTTGGTTGACGAAGCGACGGGATTTCAATATGACCGACCACGCCGTGATCTAGAAGAATACCTTACAAAGTTTCTTGCAGAGAGTTTGCGCCGATGGGTTCGCACTTTCCCCGGAGATTATTTCAAGCACCTATGCCGCCTCAAAAACGTCACCCTGCGTCCCGACATGAAATTGCCACAATATTTCGGCCATATAACCAATGATTTGGTTTGGCGAAGAATTGCGCCGGGGCTACTCAAAGCTTTAAAGGAACGCAGGAACGAGCGAGGTAGCACCAGCAATAAGCTACATTCGTGGACTAGCGAAGACCTTGGAAAGCCTGAATTGCTTTTACACTTGGGGACAGTCGTGGGATTGATGAAGATAAACACCGACTATGACGAATTCCACAAGCAATTGGACAGAATAGCCCCAATTTATCCAGACAATCCGACGTTATTCGATAATCCAAAAGACTGGGAAACGCCAAAGGTATAGGGATTACTTCAGATCTAAACTGCCGACATTCCGCACTGCGATCTGATTCACATCAGGTTTCGGCGCAGTCTTCTTGTTCGCGGTCGTTATTGTCTCCGCGCATCGCGAACTAAACGTTTACATGATAGAGTGCATTCGCCGAGACGATAATGAACCGCCTCGATTTATATGCGCCTGCGATCCAGGCACTGGCCGCGCTGTTAACCTTCGCGGTGACGGCGTTTCTTGCGAGGGTCACATATCTGTACATGAAGGCGACAGCAGCAGCCCTGAAACTCAGCCGCGACCAGTTTGAACGAGAATGGCATCCGGATGTGCACGTAAGAGCCGCAGCGGAAGCGTCGTCTGTCTTCCTGGAAGTTACGAATCTCGGGCGAATGGCAATCGTGGTGACGGTCCTCCATGTTCGATTCCCTGATGTCGGCCCTCAAGACCTGGTGACGCCGATTTCCAGACCGTTCCCGCTCGCTAGTGGGGCCCGCGACACTCTGCCAATGAGCCTGATCGAGGTGGCAATGCGCCAGGCTCGCCTAACCAATTTGATTGGCAATACTACAGTAGAGATCCTGCTCGGTTTTGCTGCCCTCGGAACGAAACATGACACAAAGTGGTTTCGATTTCTCGCAAACGTTGAAAGGGGAATGATTCTCGACCTGGTGTCCATTCCATGACCGCAAGCTCGCTCAGTGATCGAATTGAAGAGGTAACGGCAGACGGCTGGCGCATCGTCCGCGAACGTGGAGTTGACATGATACTCTCCGCCTACTACATGTCATACAACCACCAATTGTTCGATAAATGCTTGCCTGAGATGGACATTTTCTGGGCTTCAAGCATCGCGTCTCCGGACGGACGCCATGCGAATGCCCTCTACATTTCGGAAGAATCTCCGGTTAAGCGCCGCTACATCGTTCTTGATGAAAATCTCAACAGCATGTTTCCACTGGAGCGGCTCTGTCTACTGCATGAAATGGTACACGTAAGGCTTGAGCCGATCTCTGGACACGGCGACGAATTCATTGCCGAGTTCAAACGAGTTCTAGATGCGAATCGTTGGGAAGTACTCGGCTGCATTGACGAGCCAATGCCCCGCGAGTAATCCTCGACGATGCAGCCGTTCGCCCAGCGTGAAATCCAGCGACGGAATTTCATTTCGAGTGCGCTCATTTCTCCTTAAGAACGTCGGCCACGGTCCGTCCCAACTCGGTGATGATTTCGTCGCGGTTCTCATCGAGCGTATTCCACATGAAGTTCGTCGCAGGGATCGGGGGATGGGTCACTCTCTTGGCAAAGACCGTTATCGCCTTCTCTTTGACCGACATCTGAAATGCCAATGCTTTTGCTCTCGTAGCGACGATTTCATACGGCCTGGAGACTCCTACTGCGTGCGCCATCGCATAAACGTGTGACGCGCCTTCGCCGGCTTCGACGGTGCCAAGAATTGTTCTGGCATCAGTTCTGGTGACCGCGGTTACAGAACCGGCAAGCGTGCCGGTCCTTCGTTTCAAGACTTCGCCTGATAGCTTGGCCACGACCTTACCCTGCAGCACGTACGTGAGCGCCTGAACCTTCACTGACAAGACTTCCTGCAGGCGCGTGGCTTTCCTTATCAATTGCTCGCGCAGCGCATCGAGTTTCGGCGAATCGAG
>Ga0210390_10003295_pt1 | contig 13888 bp, 14 predicted proteins | sample IncBWH11OmetaG_FD_161050 | JGI IMG/M metagenome (GOLD analysis project Ga0210390, IMG submission 161050) | Forest soil microbial communities from Barre Woods Harvard Forest LTER site, Petersham, Massachusetts, United States - Inc-BW-H-11-O ...
ATCCGGACGCCGTCGCCGATCCAAGTGTGCCATTGCAGCGGCTTATAGGGCGTTGAGATGCCGCCCCAGCGAACCGGGGCGGCGCGGGCTGATTATGCAGGCCGGTAGAACTCCATCAGTGGCCCGTCTGCACGACCAGCCACGCGGACGATCGGTCCGGCGATTGCCCACCGAAGGGTGACAAAGAGCCGATAGAGATACACGCCCGCTCCAGGGGGGAACACAACGTTTGGCGGCATTGGCACGACGATCGTGTGTTTCGCTGGAGTGACCGACGGGATGACGGCGGGAAATCCCGGCAAGGTGATGTTCGGACCAGGACCACTGACGCTCTCAAGAAATGCATCCAACTGCCACGCACCAGCAGCGGCCCCGCCGACCGTCGCCCAGTGGAAAGTCAGCTCCCAAGGGTCCGGATCGTTCGGAGCAACGCCGGCGCCGATCGTAAGGAAAGTATCCGGAGCCGGGGCAGTCCCCAGATTGTTCAGGATGCAGAGGGGCTCGGTTTCTGTCGGGAAATCGGGATTTGCTTCGATAGTGAAGGGGACAGGATTTCCCACATTCACAAAGCGGAAAGGGAATGCTGTGCTCATATTTTTTCGTCCTGTTGTGGTTACTGGCTGCATGGATGGACCATCCATCCATCATCGGCACGATGGTCCATGTATCGTGGAAGTTGTGTGAGACACCTCACACTTCGCGCAGATACCCACGCGGTGGAATACAAGAGGAAAGGGTCAGATTATCGACCAGGTATCCTGAATCATAGAACGGTGAAAAACATGCGGGCTGTAATTGCGAGAAGCGCAGCGACGAAGCAATCTCGGTCATAAGTTCGCTCCATCGAACGAGATTGCTTCGTCGCTGCACTCCTCGCAATGACATGTCGGCCTGATAGTGGGTACTAGCCTCTGCGGATGTATGGACTAACCGCATCGAGCAACTGTGCGGTGGGGGCGAGACGTGGTCCCTCTCCCTCGTCAACCGGCGGCACGACAGTCACATGCCAAGCGCGCAAAGTCTTGAGCGATGCCTGGGCGACGGGATGATCCAGCAGCGGTTGGTTCAGTGACGGACCTACAATCACGGGCGTGCGTCGCCCGATTGCCTCGGCAACGACGGACAGCGCCAAATTGTCGGCAATGCCGTGTGCGAGTTTGTTGAGCGAATTGAAGCTGCACGGTGCAAACAGTACCGCCCCACGCGGCGGTCGTGGCCGGATCGCCAGATCAAAATACGATTCGACGACCTGTACGCCCGCGACATCGGCGAGATCACGCAGAGCGATTACACGCGAAGCGTTCGGTGTCGGGATCGCGATGACGGTCGAATAGCCAAGTCCGATCAGGCCGCGAAGCAGCTCCGGACCGCGTGCCGACGTAGTCGTGCCGCTCAGTATCAGGTAAGCAACTTCAAAACGTTCGCCGCCAGCCGCGTCACCGAGACTCATCGCACCGATCCGGTTATGCTTCACCAATCGGCTACAGTAGGATGTGGTGCTCGGATCGTCCATCGCGGATAAACAATGGAGCATGCGTCATGATGCCTGCCGAATTCGATGTCTCGGGGAAAGTCATCTTCATCACAGGAGCTGGACGCGGCATCGGCCGGGGAATTGCCGAGGTGCTGGCCGAGGCGGGCGCAGATGTCGCGCTCAATGCGCTAACGCCAAAGTACGTGGAGGGTGCGGCGGCGGATATCGCGGCGACTTCCGGACGGCGCGTCGTTCCGGTCATCGCCGACATGACGAAGGCGGATGATGTTCGGCGCGCGGTCGATTCGATCCTCACCACGTTCGGGCGCATCGACGTTCTGGTGAACGCGCTTGGCGATTCCATTCGCAAGCCGCTGGTTACCTTGCCTGGCGACGAAGGCGCAGCACCTGGCGTCTCTGACGACGAGCTTCGGTTCATCATGGATATCAACCTGACCGAGGCGCTGCTTTGCACGCGCGCGGTCGGCCCGCATATGTTGGCGCGGCGCTCCGGGAAGGTGATCAACATTGCATCCTGGACCACGCATCAAGGCGGTCGGGACATGGTCATCTACACGACGGCCAAGACCGCGCTTGCCGGATTTACCCGTGCGCAGGCGCTCGAGTGGGCGCCTTACAATGTGCACGTCAATGCAATTGCACCGGGCCTCTTCCCCGACGCGGTGACGTCCGGCGAAGAGCGTGTCAGGCAAAGCACACTTCGGGCTGAGCAGACCGTGCCGCTCAGGCGCCCGGGGCGGCTTCGCGAAGTCGGGTATCTGGCGCTTTATCTGGCGTCGAGCGCGTCGGACTACATGACCGGGCAGACCATACTGCTCGACGGTGGTCTCTCACTGTAGCCGGCGCTGCGGATCAATATGTGATGTAAGAGGAGGCTAGCCATGTCAGCCCAATCGTCCAAGCGGATCGAGCAATTGGCTCCGGAGCTGCAGAACATCATCTCGGTGTCCGAGCCTATCCAGGACCTTGCCGACGGGTTTGGCGGTCCGCACGGGCCGGCGGAGGGGCCGCTGTGGTGGAAGGAGGATCGCTGTCTGTTGTTCAGTGACATTCACAACAACAGACGCATGAAGTATGTGCCCGGCAGTGGCGTGACGGTGTTTCAGGAACCGACAGGCCGGGCCAATGGACTGACCAGGGACCTTCAGGGAAGGCTGATCGCGTGTGAGCATGACACGCGGCGGGTCACTCGTCAGGAACCTGATGGCAGTATTACGGTGATTGCGAACAGCTTCCAGGGGAAGCAGCTCAATCGGCCTAACGACGTCGTCGTGAAGTCGGATGGCTGTATCTACTTTACCGATCCCTGGACTAGTCCTGCGGCGGCCGAGCAATGGGACCTGACGTTCTCCGGCGTTTACCGCATCACTCCGGATCTGGGATCGATGACCTTGCTCATCGGAGACTTCGTGTTGCCGAATGGCCTTGCCTTTTCCCCAGATGAAAGCGTGCTCTACATCAACGACTCGCGTCGCGGGTATATTCGGGCGTTTGACCTGCTGCCAAACGGCACGCTCGCCAAACAGACGGACCGGGTGTTTGTTGACTTGCGCGGCGACGAGCCTGGGGTCCCTGACGGTATGAAGGTGGACGTGGCCGGGAATGTCTATTGCGGTGGGTCTGGTGGACTATGGATCATGGATCCAAAAGGCAGGAAGCTCGGGCGTATCGTGCACGGGGCGCCTGCCACCACCAATCTGGGTTTTGGTGGCGATGACTGGAGGACGCTGTACTTCACGAGCCGAAACCACCTGGGATCAGTCAATGTAAAGATCGCAGGGATTCCCGTGCCGCCGAAGAAGTAACCATAGCGAGCCGCAATGACATGGGGTCGCGGTACGATGATGGGCGCTATTCGCCGCGCCAGGCTCGCCGGATGCGTGCGAACAAGCCGAGTGCTTGCCACTCGGCTTCGGCCTCGCGCAGCGCGTCAGCCGATCGCGCTGCTTCCCAGGCCTCATGGCGAGCCGCCTCTATCGCCGTCTCGGCCTCGGCGAGATCGTCGCGGAGAGCATCGATCCGATCGCGCAGCGAATTGGCCCGGCTGCGTTCGCCGTTCAGCGCCTGCTGCGCCCGGTCAGCTCGCTCACGCTCGTTCCCCACGGCATTCTCCGCGGCCTCCGCCCGCTCGCGCAGAGCAGCGACGGACGCCTCCAGTGCGCTGATGGCGTGACTGACATGGGCGTCGGGGTCAAAGCTTCTGCCCGGCGCCGGATCTGACCACGCCGGTGGAACGAGCGCCCGCATGGTGCCGTGGTTGTCCTTCTGGCGCCGCCAGCCACGGCGCAGCACCAGCTTGATTGCCGACGACGTAGCAATCCTGCGGACCTGCGCCAGTTCCGTGTAGGTCATCCAGCGGCTGTCCGCATCGTCTGCGGACCCATTCACTCCCGCCTGCATGCTGGCGTTCCCCTCCCCGCATGTGCGCCCCGGCACCAGCATTGGATGCGCTCACGCTACGAGACGCAAGCATCTCCGTTGGGGGCGAAAATCGTGACGGTCACTGCAACGATCCCCTGCGCGCGCCTACCACCCGCCATCAACGCCGATGGCCTGCCCGGTGACGAACGCGGCGCCATCGGAGGCCAGATAGGCAATCATTGACGCGACCTCGTCCGGGCTGCCGAAGCGGCCGACGGGGATTGCCTTGGCGCGCTCACGGAAACCGACCTCCAGGTCGTCGCCGAACTCACGGCGATTGGTGCTGATCGCGCGCGAGGTGCGGATCGGTCCCGGCAGCACCGCATTCACCGTGATGCCGCACGGCGCGAGGTCGAATGACAGTGACTTGGTAAAGCCGACAATGGCTGCCTTTGACGCGGCATAGGCCGTGCGCTTCGCGCCGGGCCTGAACGCCGCGCGCGACGAGACGCTGATGATGCGGCCCCAGCCCGCCTTGCGCATTATTGGCACCGCAGCGCGCGACATCAGGAAGCAGCCGCGCGCATTCACTCCCATGGTGAGATCCCAGGCCGCGACCGGAACATCCTCGATCTCGTTGCGGTCCGCGCCTTGCGGCGCGCCGGCATTGTTCACCAGAATGTCCAGCCGGCCGTAGCGACGCAGCACCTCGTCCACCATGCGCGCGGCGTCCGCCTCGACGCTGACATCGCCCAGTGCGGCCGATGCGGTGCCCCCTGTGTCTACGATTGTCTTGACGAGGCTGTCGACGCCGGTCCAGCCGGGGTCCATGTCGCCCTGCACATTGTGTTCGTTGGCGACGCCGGCGGGCGACACATCGGACACGACCACCGTCACGCCGGCCGCGGCGAGCGCGCGCGCGGTCGAATTGCCGATGCCGACCGGTTTGCCGCATCCCGTGATCAGTGCGACGCGTTGCTCATTTGGCATGCGATCCTCCCGTCGATTTGGTGGGCGTTGTCGGCTGGACTATACCGCCAATCGGGACACTGAGAGGAGACCGCGATCATGGCAACGACCGAGAGGCTCGAACACCGCGCACTGGGGAAGGGCGGATTGTCGGTTTCGGCGATCGGGCTCGGCTGCATGTCGCTGTCAGGCATCTACGGTGAAGCCGATGACGCGGCGTCCGAGGAACTGATCCGCTACGCGATCGACCAGGGCGTCGATCATCTCGATTCGTCGGATATGTACGGCTGGGGCCATAACGAGCTGGTGATAGGCCGCGCACTAAAGGGGCGCCGCGACCGTGCGGTGCTGGCGACCAAGTTCGGCCAGACGCAGAACCCGGGCGGCCCGAACGGCGTGAACGGTCGTCCGGAATACGTGTTGCAGGCGTGCGACGCGAGCCTGCAGCGGCTCGGTGTCGATGTGATCGATCTCTATTATCAGCACCGCGTCGATCCATCTGTGCCGATCGAGGACACCGTGGGCGCGATGGCGAAGCTGGTACAGCAGGGCAAGGTGCGGCATCTCGGGCTGTCAGAAGCGTCGCCTGCGACAATACGCCGGGCGCATGCGGTGCATCCGATCGCGGCGGTGCAGACCGAATATTCGCTGCTGTATCGCACCGAGGCGGAGGAGACGCGAGAGACGACACGCGGTCTGGGAATCAGTTTTGTCGCCTATGCGCCGCTGGGGCGAGGGTTTCTGACCGGTGCGATCCAGACATTCGCCGATGTCGATGGCAGGCGTGCCGCACACCCGCGTTTTCAGCAGGAGAACTTCGATCGCAACCGCGAACTGGTGGCGAAGATCGAGGCAATCGCGAAGGGGAAGGGATGTACGCCGGCACAACTCACGCTGGCCTGGGTCCTGGCACAGGGGCCCGATGTGGTGGCGATTCCCGGAACACGGTATCCGCGGCGGCTGGATGAGAATGTCGGCGCGTTGCAGGTGAAGCTGACAGCGGAGGATGTGGCGCGGATTTCGGCAGCAATCCCGAGCGGTGCGGCCGCGGGCACGCGATATCCGGCGGGTGGGATGAAGGGGGTTTACGTGTAGCGGGAGGCTCCCCCTCCCGAACCCTCCCCCGCTTCGCGGGAGAGGGAGTCGCATGCCTGGTCACACGATGAGCAGCAGCAGACTGCCGGCGCCGACGACAAGGCAGTAATACGCGAAGGGATTGAGCGCCCAGGCATCGTGCTGACGGAAGTATCGCATCAAGAACCAAGTGCTGGCATAGGCGGTGATCCCGGCCAACACGGCGGCAAGCGCCGCCACACTGAACGTCCCGGGCGGGACGCTCTCGCGCAACAGCTTGGGGACCTCCAGCACAGTAGCGCCGAGGATGATCGGTGTTGCGATCAGGAATGAGAAATGCGCGGCGCCCTCGTGGTCGATACCACGCAGCAGGCCGCCGACGATGGTGGCACCGGAACGTGAGATGCCGGGGATCAGCGCGGTGCACTGCCAGCAGCCGATCGTCAGCGCATCCATCATGGTCAGGCCGGACAGCGGCCGGTGTCCGCCGCGTCCACGCAATTTCTCGCCGCCCACCAATAGCATGGCGTTGACTATCAGGAACACAGCGGCAACGACTGGCGTGCCGAACAGGTCGCGAAAGACATTCTCCAGCAGAAAGCCGACGATGACGGCGGGGATGGTGGCGATCACGATCAGTGCGAGCACGCGCCGGCTCTCGCCGGTCTGATGCGCCGATACGAGCCCGAGCACGCCGGTTGCCAGGGACCACCAGTCGCGCCAGAAGAACAGCAGCAGGGCGGCGGCCGTGCCGAGATGCAGCATCACCAGGAAAGGCAGGAACTCCGGCGAACGCTGATCGATCGGCCAGTGCAGCAGCGCCGGCAGCACGACCGCGTGCCCGAGGCTGCTCACCGGGAACAGTTCAGTCGCCCCTTGCAGGATGGCGATGACGATGGCTTGCAGGGCACTCATGCGGCGTTCCTGACGGAAGGTGCGGGATTCGGCAAGGGCACCATCAGTCGTTCATCGGATAGGCCGCCATCAGCCGCTTCTGTCGCCGCCATAGCCGATACATCGCCTGAAATCCGCAAGATCGGTGGCCTCGCGCACGGTTTGCTGCGGCAATGCGGAATGCGGCGCCATAGTGAAAGAACTGCGCCCGCCAGGCCTCGCGCAGTGTGGTGTCGCGGTCCCAGATATGCGTCGCCTCGGACCCCACGCCATTGATCTCGATGATGCGGAAGCCTTCGCCACGTAGCAGCGCCGACAGCGACGCGAAGCGCACATCGATCCGGCCGAAGTGAAACGCTGGCAGGGCGCGTGCGATGCGTTCGAAGGCCTCGGTCAGCGCGGGCGTGGCGAGATGAGTGCCGTTTTCGAAGATCGAGCCTTTGCAGTGATTGCCGACGAAGACAAGAGGGACCCGCTCGCCTGGTCGCGGCACGTCATGCAGCCGGCCGGCAAGTCGCGCCAGATAGAGATGCGGCACCCGTCCTGCTCGCGGATCGGCCGCTATCAGTTGCCGCAGCGTTGATCTTCCGTCACCGATCACCAGGGGGACATGCTTCAATGTGATGGAGGTGATACGCCCCGAAGCCTCGTCCGGATGACGGACATAGAAGATGCCGGCTTCGCCTTCATCGGCGACGAATTCCTGCAGCACGATGCGCTCGTCGCGCGGGAACTCCGCTAAATATCTGGCAAGGTCGTCCCGTCCTCGAAGGAGTTGTACGCCCGTGCCGTTGCAGCCCACAGCCGGCTTGGCAACCAAAGGATAGTCGATAGAAGCGGCGGTGAGCGCCTGTTCAGCGCGCGCCATGCCGCCTGGCTGCGCCACGACGCTGGTATACCGCGCCACCAATGCGCGTACCGGGCCGTTCACCTGATCCAGGGTCTCGAGTTTCGATTCACCACACAAACCACCCGCGGTGATCGTCGGGTTTGCCGCGGTCGGCAGGCTGAAGTCGCCGTAGCGAAGTCCGAGAGCGATCCAGTGCAGCGCTACCGGAAAGTAGAAAAGCCAATCCGGCCAGAATTCGAAGAACGACAGCGGTTGCTCGCGGGTCCGCAGTGGCGCAGTGGCGCTTGCGCGCAGTGCGGTCTCCAGTTTCATGGCCGCTTGCTCTGGAGGCCCGACGCGGTGAGCCGGCCGGCGACCACGACGAACAACGCGAACCCGGCCGCGCCGGCCCAGCGCCAGGCGCCAAAGTGATCCATCAGCACCTCGCCAATACGCAACGACACGCCGAACAACAGCGTAGTCCAGCAGATCGTTGCAATCACCACCGCGAGCGTAAATTGTCGCAGGTCCGCGTTGACGAAACCGCAGGTGGTATAGGTCGGCAGCCGCAATCCAGGGAGGAAGCGGCTGATCAGCACTACCTTGAGTACGCGCCCGTCAAGCCAGGCCCGGACCACTTCCTTGCGGTGCGGTGGAATGAATCGCGTGACAGGCGGAAATCGTGCCGCCAGCCATCCCAGGGCATAGAGCCCAAGATCGCCCACCGCGATGCCAACATAGAGCGACGCCAATGCCAGCGGCCCGGACAGGCTACCGTTGGCAGTCTGCATGGCGGCGATCACGGTTGCCGCGTCCTCCAGAATGAAGGTGCCGAGTACGATGGCGGTTGCCTGAAGCAGGGGGTGATGGCCGGCCCATGCCAGCAGAGAGGCGATCGAATTGCCGAGCATTACGCATCCGGAGGTTGGCAGGCCGGCCGGCGCTGTCACGCCGTGCATAGCTTGAAGTGAACTCCACCCTGCCATCAGGAGTGCGTGAGGCAGGCACGCAATTCGTTGCAATAGATTGCGCTGTAACAGTCGTGAAACTTTGCAGCGCCACCACCAACTTCAGCGAAGCAGTCGTCAAGGTTGCCGATGTCGAGGAACAACTTCGTCTCGCCATTGGCGCGGTCGCTGGGCATTATCGCACCAGCAATGGCGCACCACCAGCACGACCGCGGCCACCATCACAGCCCTCATGGGCACGATCGTGCCTTCGCCATAGGCACGGCGTTGAATCTAGGGTTCGTTGTGGCCGAGATTGGGTTCGGCCTGCTGGCCAACTCGATGGCGCTGCTGGCGGACGCTGCGCACAATTTCGGTGACGTTCTGGGTCTGTTGCTTGGTTGGGGCGCCGCCTGGCTCGCGCGACGTCCACCGACCCGGCGGCGCACCTACGGGTGGGGTCGCAGCTCTATCCTGGCCGCACTGCTCAACGCTACCATCTTGCTGATCGGCGTCGGTGCGATCGGCGTGGAGGCGGTGCACCGCTTGTTGGCGCCTGAACCGGTGCGGGAAGGCACGGTGATCCTGGTGGCGGCAGCCGGCATCCTGATCAACGGTGCGACCGCGCTGCTGTTCCTTCAGGGCCGCGGGCACGACATCAACGTGCGCGCACAGTTCGTGCACATGGCGGCGGATGCCGGCGTCTCGGCGGGAGTCGTGCTGGCGGGGCTGCTGATCCTGCTCACCGGCTGGGGGTGGCTTGATCCGGCGGCGAGTCTGGCGATTGGGGTTGTGATCGTCGCGACCACCTGGGGACTGCTGCGAGAATCAATCGATCTCGCAATGGATGCGGTGCCCGGCGGCGTGGCGCAAGAGGCGGTGCAGGACTACCTGGCCTCCGTGCCGGGCGTTCTGGAGGTGCACGATCTGCACATCTGGGGGCTGAGCACGACGCAGACGGCGCTGACGGCGCATCTGGTATGCGCCGATCCATCGGCGGAGCGAACGCTGCATGATGTGACGACCGAGCTGCGTGATCGCTTCGGCATCGGCCACGCCACTCTGCAGATCGAAAACGACACCGATGCCGAATTGTGCCGGCTGCGGCCGCATGACGTGGTGTGACAGATGCAACGCGTCGTCCTGGTGACCGGAGCAGCGAGCGGCATCGGAGCGGCGGTGTGTCGCGCCTTGGCAGCACCCGACGTCGCGCTGCTGGTCCACACGCGAAGGAACCGCGCCGAAGCTGAACGCGTCGCGACCGAGGCGCGCACGGCGGGCGCGGTCGTTGAGATCGCATTGGGCGATTTCAGTGACGCGACTGTGGCGGGCGATCTGGTAGCGCGGGCAGTCGCACGGTTCGGCGGATTGGATGTGCTGGTCAGCAATGCCGGGTTCGCTGATCGCACAGCATTCGGCGAACTGACCGATGCCGCGATGACAGCGTCAGTGGAGGCGATCCAGGGTGCGTTCTTCCGGCTGGCACGTGCGGCTATTCCGCATTTGAAGGCGGGACGCGATGCGCGCGTCGTGGCAGTGTCCAGCTTCGTCGCGCATGCGTTCCGCACGGATACGACGGTGTTCGCCGCGTCCGCTGCGGCGAAGGCGGCGCTGGAAGCGCTGGTGCGCGCGCTGGCAATGGAACTGGCGCCCGCTGGCGTGACGGTGAATGCTGTGGTGCCTGGTTTCATCCGCAAGGACCCTGGCGCGCATGCGGCGATCGATCCCGAGCGGCTGCGGCGGCAGGTCGCCAGTGTGCCGCTCGGTCGCGTGGGATTGCCGGACGAGGTGGCTGCGGCGATTGCATTCCTTGCGTCACCGGCAGCGGGCTACATCACCGGTCAGGCGCTGCATGTTGATGGTGGGCTGGTCATCTGACCAGGCGCGTGGCTATTAGCCCTTCACCCCACCCATCGTCAGTCCGGCCACCATGAAGCGACGGAGCGCGAAATAGATCGCGATCGGTGGCAGCGAGTAGATGATGGCGATTGCCATCATGTAGTTCCACGGCGCTTCGTCGCTGTCGAAGAACTGATCGAGGGCGACCGCGACAGTCATGCTGCGCGTCGATGACAGCAGCAGGAACTGGTAGATGTACTCGTTCCACGCCAATAGCAGCGCGTAGACACCGACGCCGACCAACGCAGGTGCCATCAAAGGCAGGTAGACGCGCAGATAGATCTGTAGCGGTGACGCACCATCCACCTTGGCCGACTCGTCCAACTCCATCGGAATCAGTTTGCCATATTGGTGCAGGATGAGGATCGCGTAAGGCGTGGCAAAGGCGACCATCGCTGCGATGACCGACCAGAGGCTGTCCACCATCCCGTACTGATGCATGATATGGACGAACGGGATCACCAGGAACGTCGTCGGCAGCACGTAGGTCAGCAGGGCGAAGTCGGTGACCAGCCAACTCCTGCGCAACCGCATGCGGCCGAGCGAAAAGCTCGCCAGCGACCCGAGCAGGACGGTCAGCACCATCGTCATCACACCCATGTAGATGCTGTTGCCGAAGCGGTGCCAGAAATGCTCGAGCAGCCAGTAGTCTTCCGTCCAGACCGAGCGGAAACTGGAGAAGTCGGGATCGGGAGGCCAAATACTACCGGTGAATTCGTCGGCATCGGAGTCGAGCGCGATCAGCACCATGTTGTAGACGGGCAGCAGCGTCCAGATCAGCAGCCCGATGCCAAGCGTCGCGCCTCCCAGCTTTCTCCACAACTGCCGCCGCCGATAGCGTGGACGATACGCCGGCGCGGGCACAGTCAGTGCGATGCTCATAGCTGCACCCCCATTGCACGAACGCGCCGCATCAGCAGGATTACCAGTGGGATCATGAGCGGCAGGGCGGTCATCATCGCCGCCACGCCAAGGTTGGGATAACCGAAATTGAATGCTTCGTTGAAGCCGTAGGTCGCCAACACATCTGTGAGCCTGCCCGGCGCACCGCTGGTGACGAAGAACACGGTATTGAAGTCGCCCAGCGTCCAGACGGTGGCAAGCAGGGTGGAGATGAGATAGACGTTGCCCAGCAGGGGGAACGTCACGTAGATCATGCGCCTGTAGCCGCTGGCGCCGTCTATGTCGGCCGCGTCATAGATGTCCTGCGGGATTGCCATCCTCGCAGCGACGAAGATCAGGGTCCAGAACGGCATCCACTTCCAGATATACGAGACGATATTCGCCCCTCTGGCGATCCATTCGTTGACCAGGAACAATGGTCCGTCCTGTCCGGTGACCGCGCGGATGAGGCTGTCGAGCAAGCCCCATTGGGTAACCAGCATCAGATGGATCGACGTGAAGACGATCATCGAGGGCAACGCCCAGGGTATGAGGAAGATGGCCAGCAGCGAGCGCACCCACCAGCTCCGGTTGACGAAGAAACCGGACAACAGGAAGGCCAGAAACATCATGATGTTCACGCCAATCGCCACGAGCATCAGCGTGTTGATCGCGGTAGTCAGATACAGCGGATCGGAGAACAGCACGCCGTACAGGGACAGATCGCTGCCCATCCACAGCCCGTAAATGACGGGATAGATGACAAAGGCGGCGAATACGGCCACATAGGGGACAACGAAAGCGATCGCCCAGGTCGTGTCCGAGCCCTGCGGGCGGCCGAACCAGGGTGGTCGCCGTGACCGGCTGGCCGCAACGGGACGCCCGATCGCGAGAGCTTGCTGCGTGCTGCTCATGGTCGCCTCCCCGGCCCCACGCTACACCATTCCAAGAGTGGCGTGGCGCCGATCTGCCTCTCAGGCTGGGTTCCCGGCACTGTAGAGCAAAGCAGGGCTGGCGAAAACCGGATCAATGGAGGCGCCCCACGGTCAAAAGGTAACCCGGACGCCGCCGAAACCACCGATCGGTGCCGCGGGACTGAAGCTGCGCGGATTGGTTGCACCGGGGGCCTGAGCGAGAAACACCGAGCTGGTCGGCGAGAATGTGCCGAACGTGTAGTAACGCGCGTTGGTGATGTTCTCAGCCCAGGCGAACAACTGGACATTTTTGGTCAGTTGATAAGTCGTGGTGAGGTTCATCGTGAAGTAGCCCGGCAGCGGCGGCGTGAGATTGGCCTCATCGCCGAACAGGAAGGCGCTGCTCGCCAGGATGGCCGACGCGCCTACGGTCCATTTGTCAGTGACCTTGTAGTTGGCGCCGAATTTAAGTTGGTTGGCCGGTATGCCGGGCAACCGGTTGCCGGGTCGAATGGTGAGATTGCCATTGGCATCCGCTGCAGGATTGTTGCCGGAGGCTTCAACGAAGCCACTCTGGAACGTGGCGCTGACGTACGTGTAGGCGACATAGGCGAGCCAACGGTCGGTCTTCAACTGCGCGCCGACATCGACGCCCTGGCGGCGCGTCTGGCCGATATTCGCAAAATAGGCGCGTCCCTGTGTGACACTGTTGATGAAGGCAATGTCGTCGTCGAGGTTACTGCGGAACAGCGCGAGATTGTAGCTCAGTCGTGCTCCTTCGAACGGTGCGACGTTGCCGCGCAGTCCGGCCTCCAGCGTGTGCGAGACGACCTGCTGAAGATTGGGGTCGCCGACGAAAAAGTTGGCCAGGCTGCATGAATTATTCGGGCCGGCGCACGAGAGCTCGGCCGGCGTGGGCGCGCGGTTCGCTACAGCGTAACCTGCATACGCAGTGAGCCACGGGGCAAACTGATAGGTGATGCCCGCGGCCGGATTGAAATGGTTGTAGGTGTGATTGCCGGTCAGATCACCGCCATTCTGATCGTTGAGGTCGATCAGCGCCGCATTGAACCGGCCAGAGACTGTCAGCGCGAGCCGTGGTGTGAGGTTCAGCGTGTCGGCAAAATACAAGCCGTATGTGGCGTTGGATATCGCCACGCGTACCGGCGAGTTGGTGCCTGGTTCGTCGATCACCACGCCGGGTCCGACGAACACGCGGTCGAGCGCTGTCAGACCACCGATATACGACACGGCACTGAACATCGTCTGCGCCCCATCGAAGCTGAGACCCGCGACGAAGTTGTTCTTCAGTCCGAACACATCGTCGGCGTTGGTGACCTGGGCCGATGCGCCGTAGGCGTTGGTGTTGGTGGCCTGGTCGTCAAGCTCCGAATATGGCCCCCCGTTCAGGAAGTTCGGGATAAACGCGCCGCCCAGCGTGGTGCTGAAACCGCCGTCGAAGCACAGCAGCCCTGAGCCATCGGTGCAGGGCGCATCGTTCGGTGCATTGCCGTTCGTAACGCGCTGGAGGAAGTAGCGGTAATACACCAGCGCCTGGACCGAAGTCGTGTCGGTGATATCCACGGTGCTATTGAGACTGAGCGAGGCGTATTGGTTATTGACC
>Ga0210390_10003298_pt1 | contig 13884 bp, 10 predicted proteins | sample IncBWH11OmetaG_FD_161050 | JGI IMG/M metagenome (GOLD analysis project Ga0210390, IMG submission 161050) | Forest soil microbial communities from Barre Woods Harvard Forest LTER site, Petersham, Massachusetts, United States - Inc-BW-H-11-O ...
GTCCAGGTCGTGACCGAAGGGTTTTTCGATAACCACACGCCGCCAGTGGCCATTGCTCTGCTCCATCAATCCGGCGGCGGAAAGCTTTTGCACGATCGGGCCAAAAAAGCTGGGCGCGGTGGCGAGGTAATAAAAAAAGTTCTGGTGGGCTGAGTGCTCCTGGTCCAGCTTGGTGAGGAAGTCTTTGAGTTGCGGGTAGAGCTTGTCGTCGCCAAAATCTCCGGCGAAATAGTAGAAGCGCTGCGAGAACCATTCCCACAGATCGCTGTCCACGCAGGTGTCACAGTACGCCTTGACATCCTCGTAGACTTTTTTCCGGAATTCGTCGTTGGAAAATTGCGAGCGGGCCACGCCGACGACAGCAAATTCGCGGGAAAGCAGTCCGGCTCGCGCCAGGTTGTAGAGCGCAGGAATCAGCATGCGTCCGGTCAGATCTCCAGCCGCGCCGAAGATTACCATGACGCAGGGGTCGCCCTGCTTGCCGATGCGCGGCGGCGCTGCTGTTACTTGTTCCGCTGTTTCAGCCATACTGAAAGTCCTCTGAGTCTGAAGAAACTGAGTTTTAAAGAATATCGAGGCGCCTACGCGGTCTTCTTTGTTTTGGCCGCGCCTGCTGGTCCTTCTCCGGCTTCGACGTGGCCACCAAATTTCTGCCGCATGGCGGAAAGCATTTTCTCGGCAAACGTGTGCTGCTGCCGCGAGCGGAAGCGCACGAACAATGCCGCGGTGAGTACATCGGCGGGCACGGCCTCATCGAGCGCGGCCTGAATCGTCCAGCGGCCTTCTCCGGAATCCTGCACGTATCCTTCGTAGTCCGAAAGCGTGGGATTTTCCGTCAGCGCCATTGCGGTCAAGTCGAGCAGCCACGAGCTGACTACGCTGCCGCGCCGCCACACTTCCGCAATGTCGGGCAGGTTCAGGTCGTAGCGAATGTTTTCGGGTAAATCTTTGCACGTTGCGTTCTTGAAGATGTCAAAACCTTCGGCATAAGCCTGCATCAGTCCATACTCAATGCCGTTGTGCACCATCTTCACGAAATGTCCGGAGCCGGATGGGCCGCAGTGAATGTAGCCTTCTTCGGCGGTGCCTGCGAGTTTTTCTCGCCCCGGAGTTCGTGGAATATCGCCTCGGCCTGGGGCCAGCGTTTTGAAAATCGGATCGAGCCGCTTGACCGCTTCGTCCGGTCCGCCAATCATCATGCAGTAGCCGCGGTCCAGTCCCCACACGCCGCCGCTGGTGCCCACATCGATGTAGTGGATGCCCTTGCTCTTGACTTCATTGGCGCGGCGCACGTCGTCTTTGAAATTCGAGTTGCCGCCGTCGATGATAGTGTCGCCGGCTTGCATGTGCTGCGCCAGTCGCTGCACCGTGGTCTCGGTCGGGCCGCCCGACGGAACCATGATCCAGACGGCACGCGGAGGAGTCAGCTTGGCGACCAGGTCTTCAAGCGAGGAAGACCCGCCTGCGCCCTCGCCCGCCAGTTGCTTCACCGTGTCTGCGCTGAGATCGGAAACGACCAACTGATGTCCGCCATGCATGAGCCGTCGCGTCATATTCGCGCCCATGCGCCCCAAACCAACCATTCCTAGTTGCATGCGTTCGCTCCTGAGTAGCGCCGGCATCTCGCCGGCTGTCGCGAGGGCGTCTGGCCCTCGCATCGGTAATCCACAACAATGCTAAAGAGCTTTCTGAACCGCGGCCTGCAAAGTCGCCAGCCCCGCCTTCAGATTGCTTCCCAGATGAACCCGCAGCGCTCTACGACCTCGGTCAGCCAGCACCTGGAAATCTCCACGCGCCTGTGCGGCCTTCACGATGCCGAAAGTATATTTCTGTCCGGGAACAGGTAGTTCCACGGAATCGTCGCAAGTGATTTGCAGAAATACTCCCGAGTTCGGTCCGCCCTTGTAGGCCTGCCCCGTCGAGTGCAAAAATCGCGGGCCGAAGCCGAGACAAGTTGCCACACGCTTTTTGTCGCGCACCGCATGCCGAATCGTCTGCAGGCTCTGTTCGTGCTCCGCGTTCATCTGAACGTACCCGAGCACTGCAAAATAATCGCCAGCCTTGATGCGGGAAAGATGCGCTCTGAGATATCCCACGAGCGACTGATCGCCGCCCGAAAGCTTCGCAAGTTCAGCCGCATTCTTCTCGTCGGTAAACAATTTGACGCCGCTGTCTTCGACGACCGGTTTCTCGGCCGGCAGAGATCCGGTCTTCTCATACGCAGACGTCAACTCCCGCGTCGCGATCTTGCTGGCCTCGACGTCGGGCTGATTGAACGCGTTGATGCCGATGATGGAGCCGGCGACCGCCGTCGCAATCTCCCAGCGGAAAAATTCCGCGCCCAATTCGTAGATGTCGGCCATAGCGATGCGCACGACCGGATGCCCGGCCTTCTCAATCGCGGCCACTTTCGCATCCTGATCCGCGTCCGGCCCCGACTCCAGACGAACGTAAACGAACACGCGGTCGTTGCCGTAGATGTCGGGAGTCGTCAGATGTTCTTTGTCGACCGGGATGATGCCCTTGCCGATTTTTCCGGTCGACTCGGCAAGCAGTTGCTCCAGCCACGCGCCCAGATCCGCGATTCCGGGCGAGGTGATGATGGTGACTTTGTCGCGCCCAGCGTTTGCGGCCGTTCCGAGAACAACGCCCAGCGCCGCGCCAGGATTCTCGTCTGCGCTCACGGCCGGCCCGCAGGCCTTTACCATTCCTGCGGCCCGCTCGAGAAACTTCTTGGTATCGACGCCAATGATTGCCGCAGGCACCATGCCGAAGTTCGACAGAGCAGAATACCGCCCGCCGATCGAGGGACGCCCGAAGAAGACGTGCAGGAAACGATCCGCCTCTGCTACCTCCTGCATTTTCGACCCAGGATCGGTGATGGCGATGAACTGGCTGCCAACCTTTACGGCGCCGACCGCCTGCTTGGTGCGCTCGAAGAAATACTGTTTAAAGATGTTGGGCTCGAGCGTGGTGCCCGACTTGCTCGAAACGATAAACAGTGTTTTGGGAATATCAATCAGATGTTCGGCTGCTTTTACCTGGCCGGGATCGGTAGAGTCGAGAACGTGCAGAGTAGGGAAGTGCGTGACTCTGCCGAAAGTCATGCGCAGCACTTCCGGACAAAGACTCGATCCTCCCATGCCGAGCAGAAGCACATCCTGAAAGCCGCGCGCCTGCACTTCCTTCGCTAGCTTCGCCAGTTGGTCGTGCTGGGCGATCTGTTCTTCGACAATGTCGAGCCATCCCAGCCAGTTGGCCTCGTCGCTACCCGTCCAGAGTTTTGCGTCACGCTGCCACAAGCGCTGCATCTTGCCGCCTGATTGCCAGTCGGCCGTCGTCGCTTTCACTGCCGTGGCCAGCGATTGGGGCAGGGAAGTCTTCAGTTGGCTCACAATCCGTCCCTCGTGCTAATTGGATTTTTGCTGCGTGCTTTTCGCGACCGCAGCCAGCAGTTTGTCGAACGCGTCGGCGAACAGCTTGACGCCGTCATTGGTCAGTTTGTCGGTGACCTGCTGGATGGAAATTCCACTTCGCGCCAGGTCGTCCATGACTTTAGCCGCGCCCGGCACATCTTCGGTCAGCGAATTACGCAGCAATCCGTGATCGCGGAAGGCGTCGATCGTTGCCGGTGGCATGGTGTTCACCGTGTCCGGCCCAATCAATTCTTCGACGTAAATTACGTCGCGATAATGGGGATTCTTCGTGCTCGTGCTGGCCCACAATACGCGCTGAGTCTGCGCCCCCTTGGCCGCGAGCACCTGCCAGCGCGGTCCGCTGAAAATGCTCTGGTAGCGTTGATAGGTGAGCTTGCCGTTGGCAATTGCGACTTTGCCCTGCACGCTCCTGAACAATGCCTGCTGGGCCGCGTCGCTGGTCGCTTTGATTTTATCGTCGAGCAGGGAGTCGATCAGGGTGTCGATGCGGCTGATAAAGAAACTGGCCACGCTCGCCATTTTTTTCAAATTGCCGCCGTGCCCCGCCAAGTCTTCAAGGCCCGCGATATAAGCCTCGGCGACCTTCACGTATACGTCCTGCGCAAACAGCAGCGTGATGTTGATGTTGATGCCTTCGCCAATCAGTTGCCGGATGGCAGGCAGTCCCTCGGCCGTGCCCGGCACTTTGATCATGACATTCTCGCGCTGCACGGTCTTCCACAGGCGGCGGGCTTCGTCAATGGTCTCCTGCGTCTTGCGCGCCAGGTAGGGCGAGACCTCGAGGCTGACGTAGCCGTCGCGGAAGTTGGATTCGTCGTACACCGGCCGCAGCGCGTCGGCCGCATCCCGAATGTCGCGAATGGCGATCTGCTCATAGCGGCCGGTGGTGTCGAGATCAGTGCGCGAAGCTAGCGACTTCAGAAAATCGTCATAGAGCGAGCTGTCGGCGATGGCCTTCTCGAAAATCGCAGGGTTCGAAGTCATGCCGCGCAGTCCATCGTCGTCAATCAACTGCTTCAGCTTTCCGGTGGTGAACAGGTCGCGGCGGATGTAGTCGAGCCACATCGACTGGCCGTACTTCAGCAATTCTTTCAGCGGATTCTTCGTCGATTTCGAGCTTTCCAGAACTCCAGTTGGCTGCATGATGACCTCCAATGATTCCTCACTTCATAATCGTAGACGTGCCTTGCTGCGTTGCTGTTTGGTGGCCGACAAGAGACGTAACAACTTACGTCTCTACGATTTATTTGCTGCGATAGCGGCGTGGGCTTCTGCCACGACCTTGTCCACCGTGAATCCAAAAAATTTCAACACATCTTTCAGCGGCGCCGAAGCCCCGAAGCTATGCATGCCGACGTTGCGTCCTTTCAGGCCGGTGTAGCGTTCCCACCCTAAAGTGGCCGCCATTTCCACCGAAACCCGCGCGGTTACGCTCGATGGCAGAACGCTTTCTTTGTACGCGGCGTCCTGTTGCTCGAAAATCTCCGTCGAAGGCATGCTGACCACGCGCGCCTTGATGCCCTCGGACTTCAGTTTTTCGTAAGCGTCCACGCATAAGGACAGCTCGCTGCCGGTGCCTATTAGGATTACATCGGGTTTTCCGCCCGGAGCATCAGCCAGCACATAAGCACCCTTGGCCACGGCGGCCGCGGAGGCATATTTTGTCCGATCCAGAGTCGGCACATTTTGCCGAGTCAGCACGAGGGCGGCGGGCGCGTGCTTCAGTTGCGCAATGATTTTCCACGCCTCGACCACTTCATTCGCATCGCCGGGACGAAGCACAATCAGATTGGGCATGGCCCGGAGCGACGCCAATTGCTCGATCGGTTGATGCGTCGGTCCATCCTCGCCGAGGCCAACGGAATCATGCGTGAATACGAAAATGGAAGGAATCTCCATCAGAGCTGACAGACGAATGCTGGCCCGCATGTAGTCGCTGAAATTGAAAAAAGTCGCGCCGAAGGCGCGAATGCCCGAGACGATCATCCCATTCACGCTGGCGCCCATCACATGCTCGCGGATTCCGAAATGCAGGTTGCGCCCCGCATAGCTTCCGGCCTCGAAGTCTCCGGCACCGTCGAACTTCAACGTCGTCTTGTTCGAGGTCGCGAGGTCGGCTGACCCGCCAATGATCCACGGAACATTTTGCGCCAGTGCGTTGAGCACCTTGCCGGAGCTCTCGCGCGTCGCGACACCTTTGGCATCGGCGGGAAAGGCGGGGAAATTCTTATCCCAGCCCGCCGGCAGGTCGCGGTGCTGCATGGAGCGCAGCCTTTCCGCCAGGTCGGGAAACTTTTGCGTGTATTCCGCAAACAATTGGGACCACTCCGCGTGCAGATCATGCCCGCGCTTGCCAATCCCTTCGCGGAAATGTTCGCGCACGCCGTCGGGCACCAGGAACTTCGCGTCTTCAGGCCAGCCGTAGAACAGCTTGGTCAGCTTGACTTCTTCTACACCGAGAGGCTCGCCGTGAGCCTCACTGCTATCGTGTTTATGTGGAGAGCCGTAGCCGATGTGGCTATCGACAATAATAAGTGTCGGGCGGTCGGTGGTTTCGTGGAAAGTCTGAAATCCGCGCGCCAGCATTCGTAGATCGTTGGCATCGGCCACGCGGGTCACGTTCCAGCCGTATCCCACGAAGCGGGTCGCGACGTCTTCGCTGAACGACCAGCTCGCCGGGCCGTCGAGCGTGATGTGATTGTTGTCGTACATCCAGCACAGATTCGAGAGCTTCAAGTGTCCGGCCAGCGAGGCGGCTTCACCGCCAATGCCTTCCATCAGGTCGCCATCCGAGCACATCGCATAGACGTTGTAGTCAAAGATTTCGAAGCCGGGACGGTTGAAGTTCGCTGCCTGCCATTTCGCAGCGATCGCGATGCCCACGCTGTTACCCACGCCCTGGCCGAGCGGCCCGGTCGTAGTTTCAACTCCGGTCGTCAGATGAGATTCAGGATGTCCCGGCGTGCGGCTGCCCAGTTGACGGAAGCGCTTAATCTCTTCCATCGGTACCGAGAGCTCGGTCAGGATTCTTCCGTCCTGATCGACGCGCCGCACCTCGGCAAGGTGCAGCATGGCGTAAAGCAGCATGGAAGCATGGCCGTTGGAGAGCACAAACCGGTCGCGATTCAGCCAGGTCGGATCCGCTGGATCGTAGCGCAGGAATTCCTGCCACAGAGTGTAGGTGACCGGCGCGAGTCCCATGGGCGCGCCCGGATGTCCCGAGTTCGCCTGCTGCACCGCGTCAATGGCCAGAGTTCGGATCGTGTTGATGCAAAGCGTATCCAGTTGCTGGCCCGTTACCAATAGCTGTTCGCTGGCTACCATGCGACTGTGCTCCTCCCCGCCGAAATTCCAAACCGGCGAGTCAATTAGCCCTCTACGAATTAGAGTTTTCTAATACAGAAAGGGTTCACTACGCAGAAAGTGTATCAATTTCCGTGCAGGCGTGGATTGAGTTGTGGTGAAAATCTACTTAGGGTGGGAATAGACTCTACTTCAGAAGTTGCATGTACCCGTTCTCGTTCTGGTTGGCCCGGGTCGTGTCCTGTACGAATTTAAGGAACTGACGCAGGCTGTCGCGTTCGGTCGGGGCGAGGCCTTCGAAGTGGACGCGAACTCCACTGGACGATCCGCCGCGTTTGACGATGCCATTCAGCACGAAGCCCTTCACCCAGATTTTTCCGTTCGGCACCCAGAGGCCGATCTCAACTTTTGATCCCGGCTTAACCGGGTTGGCGGTTTCGACCAGGCATCCACCGACGCTGGTGTTCGACAGATTGCCCCAGATGGGAGCGGGAACGTCGTCGACCCGCAGTTCGACCGCAACAAAGCACTTGAGTCGCGGATGCTGCCGCCGGTCGCTCCCCCAATTGGGGCTGAACAAGTCGGGTCTAAAAGGAGGCGTATCTTCGCTCGCGGTTGGAACGGGTTGCGGGGTTGGAGCAGCCACAGGAGCAGACTTCCCAGCCGTGGACGCGCCAGCCTTGATCTCACGCATGGCTGCCAGCAGCGCCTGTTCGCGCTTGTCAGCGGGCGCTTCGCGATAGGCTTGCAGCAGCTTTCCGACATGCCGGACAAGGTCCGGATCGGACAGTATTCGGGTCCAGTCAGTTCCTGTTGCGGCACTCATGCAATGCACTTCTTCCCGTTGCGAGGTATGTCGTTCTGAAATCTGGCCCTGAAAACCGCTCTGAAAACCGATTCTGAAAACTTCTGTTGCTGCAACAGCTTGAACCGAGGGTCACCACGATTCAAGATGACCTTAGTCACTAACAGCAAGTTCCTGAAATTGATTCTGGCGACCGGACATCCTGAGTGGAGCTTCGAAGCTATTGAGCTTCGAAGGTAAGTTGGACAACTTCAGTGGTCTCGCTCTGCTCGGGCTCGAACTTCCATTTATTGATTGCGTCGACAGCGGCGTCCACCAGCACCGGATTGCCGCCCAACACGCGAGTCGACTTGACGCTGCCATTCGCCCGCACTATGGCTTCGACCTTGACGATGCCGTGGATGTGCATTCTTCTCGCCAGATCAGGATAATTTGGAGCCACGCGCGACGCGATTTTTCGCTCTGTCCGGGCGGCTGTGCTCTGAGCGGTCCCCTCGACCGTCGATACGACCGTCGTCAATCCAACCACCGTAAGACAGATGACTCGGACAATACTCCGCATGGCCTCAATTTCCTTTACTCTGTCAGCTTAACCGGGCCTTCGTTCTCGGGCAAAACACCGAAGGTTACTGGCCTTTGGGTGCAAAACGCCGAAGGGACAGGCAAGACCTTCATTTTTCACACTCAGGCTGCGGCTCCGACCGGCTCGAAAGCAGATCTCGACCCCTTCCCGGTAGAAAGGTTTGCATCGCAAAGACCCGCAAACGAATCAAACCGTGCGAGTTATGCTATAGGCGGGAAAAGGCGTTGCGGCCTGCCTAGGGGAATTGCCGAGCGTTCCTACAACCAAGAATGCATTGCTTATTAACATTTCTCACAGCCACAATTTTCAGAATGCCCATAGCTTCGCGAAGGATATTCCTTACTCTTCTTCTTGCGCTTTCCTCCGCGCCGGGGCTCTTGGCTCAGGCTTCCGACGGAACTTCGGCGCCGAATGTCAATGTAACCCTACCCGGCCCGCCGAACCCGTTCCTCGGCAGCGAACCCGAAGGCAAAGCCACCGCGGACATTCTGCAAATCGATTTCAAGGAAGCTATTGATCGCGGCCTGCGCAACAATCTTGGCCTCCTGCTGGCCGGGGACCAGGCCCAGACGGCTCGCGGCGAGCGCTGGAAGGAACTCAGTGAGCTATTACCGAACATCAGCGCACGCTTGCAGGAAAACGTTCAGACGCAAAGCCTGGCGGCGTTGGGGTTCAACAAACTTCTTCCTTTGTTGAGTCCTCCTGGCACCAATCCCAGCAATTTTCCGCGCGTGGTGCCGGCCTTCAATTATTTTGATGTGCGCGCCAACTTGAGCCAGTCGGTCTTCAATTTCAAGGACCTTGAAAAAGAGCGGGCAGCTTCGGTCGGCGTGAAAGCAGCGCAGTTTAGTTACAAAGATGCTCGCGAAACGGTTGTGCTCGCCGTCGGCAACGCTTATCTGGAGTCGATTGCCGCCGGCGCCCGTGTGGAAACTGCTGAAGCGCAGGTCAAGAGCGCACAAGCTCTTTACGACAAGGCGGCCGACCAGCTCAAAGCAGGACTCAGCCCGGCCATCGACGCGCTGCGCTCGCAGGTCGAACTGCAAACCCGCCAACAGCAACTCATCGTCGCCCGCAATGATCTGGCCAAAATGAAATTGAACCTGGCACGGATCATCGGCCTCGCGCCGGGGCAGGAGTTTGTGCTCACCGAAAAGGCTCCGTACCAGGCTCTGGCCGCGCTTCCCCTCGACACATATCTGCAACGCGCCTACGCCGGACGCGCCGACTATCAGGCGGCCTTGGCGCAGGTAAAGGCCGCAGAACTCTCGCGGAGATCGGCTGCGGCCGGGCGCTATCCGAGCGTCGACCTGGCTGCCAATCTGGGCGACATCGGCGTCGCACCGGGCCAGTCGAACGGCACCTGGCAGGTCAACGGAGGCATTAACATCCCCATCTTCGCCGGCGGTCGGGTTCATAGCGACGTGCTCGAGGCCGACGCGCAATTGAAGCAGGCGCGTTCTCAGTTGGGCGATCTCCGCGGCCGCATCGACTACGAAGTTCGCACCGCGCTGCTCGATCTGAACGCAGCGGCCGAGCAGGTTGAAGTGGCCCGCAGCTCAGTCGATCTCGCTGAGCAGGCGCTGGCTCAATCGCAGGATCGCTTTACCGCCGGGGTCGCCGACAACCTGGAAGTCGTGCAGGCCCAGGAGGCCGTCGCCAGCGCTCACGAGAGTTATATTCAGAGTCTTTATGCGCACAATCTGTCAAAGGTCGAATTGGCCCACGCCATCGGCGACGCGGAAGAGGGCGTCAAACGATTCTTGAAAGGCAATCAATAAACGCTATGGAGCAAACCACGCAAAGTCCCCCCACCAACGCAGAGAGAACCGGAGTCGAAAAGGCGCCCAGCACCAATAAGCCGCTGCCCTCGACGGAAGAGGATTTTCACACCCGGCCCTCGCGCACCCAGAGCTCCGGCTTCCGCATCGGCATCGGGATCGCGGTGATTGTTCTTCTGGTCGTGGGCTTCTTCGCCTACCGCTATTTCACCAGCTACGAATCGACCGACGATGCCCAGGTCGACGGCCACGTCAATTCCATTAGCGCCCGCATTTCCGGCCACGTCATCAAACTCAACGTGCAAGACAATCAATTCGTGCAGGCGGGCACGGTGCTGGTGGAAATCGACCCGGCGGACTATCAGGTTGCCTACGATCGCGCCAAAGCGGACTTTGAAGACGCACAGGCAGCGGCAGTTGCAGCGGGAGTAAGTGTTCCCATTACTTCGGTCAACACAACGAGTCAGGTGTCGGCGACCGAAGCGGACGTCAACAGCGCACGGGCGGGTATTCAAGTCGCGAAGCAACAATTCGAAGCCGCCAAGGCCGAATCGCAGGAGGCCGAAGCCAACAACGTGAAGGCGCAGAACGATCTCGTCCGCTACAAGCAGTTGGTCGACAAGCAGGAAATTTCGCAGCAGCAGTATGACCAGGCCATCGCCTCCGCCAAGGCCAGTGCGGCCGCCGTAGAAGCCGCTCGCGCCAGCGCCGACGCAGCCCAGCAGGCGGTTACACAGGCCCAGGGAAAACTCGTTCAGGCCGAGGCCAACCGGGACAACGCCAACACCGCGCCCCGGCAGATGCAGGTCACGCGCGCCCGGGCCGCATCCGCCCTGGCGCAGGCGCAGCAAAAGAAAGCAGATCTCGACCAGGCCGCGCTGAACCTGCAATACACCAAGATCATCGCCCCGGTGAATGGCGTGGTGAGCGACCGCACGGTCGAAGTCGGCCAGAACGTCGCACCTGGCCAGGAACTGCTGAAGGTCATCAATCTCGACGACGTGTGGATTACGGCCGACTACAAAGAGACTCAGCTTCGCGAAATGAAAGTTGGCCAACGCGTTACTGTTGATGTTGATGCTAATGGCCGAAGCTATAGTGGCAAGGTCGATAGCTTCGCTGCGGGCAGCGGAGCCCGCTTCAGTCTTCTGCCTCCAGAAAACGCCACCGGAAATTATGTGAAAGTCGTGCAGCGCATCCCGATCAAGATCGTGCTCGATCCCGGCGCCAACAATGATCACCAGTTGCGTCCCGGCATGTCGGTGACGCCGAAGGTCTGGACTCGCGGAGCCCACGAGTAATGAGCGCGGCGACCGCAACCCTGGGTCATGCCGACGAGGCGTGGCGTCCCGCGTTTAATCCGTGGATCATCGCAATCACGGTTACGCTGGCGACGTTCATGGAGGTGCTCGACACCTCCATCGCCAACGTCGCTCTGCCGCATATTGCTGGCAGTTTGTCGGCCGGGCAAGACGAAAGCACCTGGGTCCTGACTTCTTATCTTGTCTCGAACGCGATCGTGCTGCCGCTGAGCGGCTGGCTGTCGTCGATTATTGGCCGTAAGAATTTCTACATGGGCTGCGTCGCCCTGTTCACCGTGAGTTCGTTTCTGTGCGGCCTTGCGCCGAACCTGGCGACGCTGATCATCTGCCGCATCCTGCAAGGCGCGGGCGGCGGCGGATTGCAGCCCAGCGAGCAGGCCATTCTGGCGGACACGTTTCCACCGGCCAAGCGCGGCATGGCTTTCGCCGTCTACGGCATGGCCGTTGTCACCGCTCCGGCGATCGGCCCGACCCTGGGTGGATGGATCACGGACAACTTCAGCTGGCGCTGGATTTTCTTCATCAACATTCCCGTCGGCATTCTGTCGATACTTCTGACCACGAGACTGATTCAGGATCCTCCCTACTTCAAACGCCGCAAGCTGAAGGAAACTCAGATCGACTATGTTGGGCTGGGATTTGTCGCACTGGGGCTGGGCGCATTGCAGATTGTTCTCGACAAAGGTCAACGCGACGACTGGTTCGAATCGAACTTCATTGTCACGCTCACGCTGATCGCCACGGCGGCGTTGATCTTCGTAGCGGTCTGGGAGTGGAGGCATAAAGATCCCATCATCGATTTGCATTTGTTCCGCGATCGCACTTTTGGCGTCTCGAACCTGCTGATGTTCATGCTGGGCTTTGCCCTGCTGGGCAGCACTTTGCTGATCCCTCTCTTCTCACAGACCCTGCTCGGCTACACGGCGCAACAGGCGGGCCTGGCGCTTATGCCGGGCGGGTTCACGATCATTCTTTTGCTGCCGCTGGTAGGGTTTCTGCTTTCCAAGTACACGCCGCGATGGCTTCTGTTGTTCGGGCTGCTCATGTTGTCGTTCTCGCTGTTTCACATGACTGGCTTTGATCTGGATATCGATTTCCGGACGCTGGCCATGGCGCGTGTGATCCAGGCGGCAGGGATGGCATTTCTGTTCGTGCCCATCAATACCGCCGCATATGCATTTCTTCCGCGTGACAAGAACAACGCGGCTTCCGGCCTGATGAACCTGGCTCGCAACATGGGCGGCAGCGTGGGGATTTCCGTGGTCACCACTATGCTCGACCGGCGCAGCCAGGCCCATCTGACTTACTTGTCTAGCAACTTGAGTGCGTCCAATCCCGCGATGCGCTCTCGACTGCAGGCGCTGGGTGCCGTAGTGCAGTCCCATGGCGGAGGACCTCCGGGATCTTCTTCGGTGCCTTACGCAATCATCCAGAACGCGGTTGCCCGCCAGGCCGCGATGCTGTCTTACATCGATTGCTTCTGGTTCCTGGCAGTCGCGATTCTCTGCATGGTTCCGACGGTCTTCCTGATGAAAAAGTCGAAGCCGGGCGGAGGAATGGCAGTACACTAAACAACGCAATGTTTCGCCTCATCACCCTCGAGCGCGAGTACGGCTGCGGAGCCGCCAACATCGCCCAGCAACTGGCTGACCGGCTGGGCTGGAAACTCTGGGACCAGTTGCTCACAGAAGAAATCGCCCGCCTGGCCAACGTGGATAAATCAGCGGTCAGGCGTTGCGACGAGCGCCTTGACAGCCGAATGCACCGCCTGGCGCGGTCGTTCTGGCGCGGCAGTTACGAACGCAATTCGGCCGCTCTGGGTAGCCAGATGTTCGACGCCGACTGCATGATCGAAATGATGCAGAAGACCATGAATACGATTGGGCAGGAAGGAAACGCGGTCGTGGTGGGCCGCGGCGCGCCATATTTGCTGCGCGAGAATCCCGATGCATTCCATGTTTTCCTGTACGCTCCGCGGTCGGAGAAAATCCGGCGCATTATGGCAGAAGGGCACAGCGAAGACGATGCCGCGGAACAAGTCGATTCCGTCGATCGCGAGCGCGTCGCCTACGTGAAGCATTATTTCAACGCCGACTGGCCCACGCGTTCGCTCTACCACGTCATGTTGAACACGGCCGTGGGAAATGAACCGGTCGTGCAGACCATCCTCGATACTATGCATCTGGTGGAGGGGCGACCCAAAGCCACCGACTACGAGCGTCCGGGTGTGCCCGCATCTCAGCGGTGATCCGGGGCTGAAGCCGCTGATTTTTTGGGCGGTTTGGGCGGCGCTAAAACGCCGCTCTTCCACGGGGCGCTTAAGGATCACAACTCAAAGTCAAAGGCAGCGGACAGGAGTGTCCGCTCCACATAATCGATCCACATAATCTCCGCACCATCACAACCGGCTAGTTTGCCGGCGCTAACGCTGCTTGCGTGGTGGTTGCGGGGAGTTCGTCGCCGCGGAAATACCTGGGATCTTTGGGGGCGTCTTTGGAATTCGGGTCTGGTTTGAAGTTGGCCGCTTTCATTTCCGGCATGGCTTCGTAGGGCTTGGAGTAGTCGTTGGCGGCGTTCCAGAATAAGAATCCGATGCCGCCTTTGGCGCGGGCGGTTTCGACCTGAATCTTTATGTATTCGGGGGAATAGGTTT
>Ga0210390_10003299_pt1 | contig 13881 bp, 4 predicted proteins | sample IncBWH11OmetaG_FD_161050 | JGI IMG/M metagenome (GOLD analysis project Ga0210390, IMG submission 161050) | Forest soil microbial communities from Barre Woods Harvard Forest LTER site, Petersham, Massachusetts, United States - Inc-BW-H-11-O ...
CAGTCTGCAGAATGAAAGTAGTCGGGTTGTAGGGATTTCCGTCATAACCGTCAATGCTGACCGCGCCAGGGGAGCTGCCTTCGACAACGAACTGTCCGCCATCGGCAGGCGTCAGCGTGGCTCCCGCGGTGTTGGCGGGACCGGGCTGTTCAACGAACGTGAGAGTTCCTGTGGTGATCTGCTCTACCAGTTGACATTGGGACGCGCCGCCGGTTTGGAAGGTGAACACACGGCCATCCGGAAAAGTTACGGTAACGATCTTGTTGTCCGTCGCGAACAAGCAGTATTGCGGCAAGAAGCCGGTGGAAGTCTGCGTCTCTTGCCAATTCGGGCCGAGGCTCCGGCTCTTCTGAACGCGAATATTCGCGAGGCTCAGCCGCCAGCCGATGCCGAAATCGCCTTGGCCTTTGTCGCGGCTGTCATAGCTGCGAATGATCTGGATGGGAATGCCGGAGACCGGCACAGTGAGGTCATTGAAGGAAAGCGAGAAAACGCCGACCTTCATGTTGCGCGCGACACTCACCGAGATCGAGGTGGTGCCGAACTGGCCCGCGCTATTCGTGGACGTCAAGCGAAGCACATAGGTGCCATTGAGCAGAATTGTGGGATCAAAAGTGGCAAGCGGAGCGTTGCTCACCGCGCCTGTGCCCGTTGCCAGCGTCGTGAAATTCATGGGGTGCAAGTCGTCCTGGAGCGCGTAATCCAGCACCCAATTTCCGCCGCTGACGCTGCCCGTAACCTGCGCCGGGGCCGTAAGCTGCGTGCCATCGAGCGGCGCCGCGATCGAGAGAGTAGGAATGGGCTGCGGCGTGGTGACTACGTTGATGATCGTGTAACCGCAATAGGCGGTCGACCCAGCGCACAATCCTACTTTGTATACGCCGGGTGTATCGGTCTGGAATTGGGCGGAGGTCGAGGTTTGATTCGAGAAGCTGGCGTTGTAATAGACGCCGATGGGAGCAGTAAACAGAATCCAATTAATATTTGTCTGGCCAGGCGTCGCCGGCTGACCATTGATTGTCACTGTGCCCTGCAACGGAATGGGGGTATTCACGAGCCCAGACGCCACTGCGGGCGCGGTGGTCACAACGGGCGGGCCAAGAACAAATGCGTTGACCGCTTTGGTGGTCGTGAACTGACCGTCGCTCGCGCTGAGCAAAAGGACGTACGTGCCGGGATTGGAGAAAGTAACAGTAGTCGTCGCGGCGGTTGCATTGCTAAACGTAGGCAGGCTAGGTCCGCTGAATACTGACCAGGCAATCGCTAGCGTGCTGCCGAGCGGCAAACCGTCATCCGTCACCGAACCGTTGAAGGTCATGTACTGGTTCGGGAAAACGATGGTTTGATCCGGCCCTGGATTCACAACGGGAGGCTGGTTGGGCGGATAAACAATTACTGTGACCGTCGCCGACGTACTCAATTGCGAGTCGTTGCCTGTTAATTGCAGAACGTAAGTGCCTGCCTGCGAAAAGGTGGCTGAAGTTTGTGGCTGGTTCGGCGTCCCAAAGATAACGGCTGCTGGCCCACTGAGTTGAGTCCAGGTGGATGTGAGCGTCCCCCCAGCCGGCAAGCCATCGTCAACTACACTGCCGTTAAGGAAAACGACGTTGGCGGGCAAAGAAAGCGTCTGATTGGGACCGGCGGTTACGACAGGGGGTTGATTCGCGCCGTTGGAAACCCAGGTTACGGCTGCAGTATCGCTCGCCGGACCCACAGTAATGGTGATGAGGTCCGAGCCCGCCTTGAAGCTGGTGTATGTGAATATCGCTATACCGCTCGAGTTGGTCGTGGCATAGATTGTCTGAGGATTGATTCCTGCGACAGTGAAGGTGACGCCCGTTCCGCCGATGGGCTGGCCGAACGGATCTTGCACTGTGGCTTGAATGGTTGTCTGGCTGGTGATCTGCTTAGTCGTAGACTTCGGGGAGGCTACAACCGTGTTTCCAGGGACTCCGTTGGCCAGACACACGCCGCCCGTGTAACCATACGCGTCTGCCTCGTTGAATCCGTAGACCCACACCCCGAAAGGTAATCCCGCTGTTAGCGTATGTGGACCAACGGTTGCATTGATCTGAGCACCTGAAAACGGACTCGTCCCGATCGGCTGGAAAGTGGTGGCAGGAATTGGATTCCCATCCAGCATCACACTGGAAGCTTGAACCGCCGCAGTCGGCGCGATCACATTGATGAAATTAATTGGAAAATTGGCTGTCGGGGTGTTGACCGTGTAGCTGCCGCCGAATTGCTCAAACGGCGGCACGACGATCATTGACGGATCGACGTTGGAATTAGCAGCGAAGAGGCCGCTGTTTGCGTACTGAACAGTCAGGATCGGATTGTTTGCGCTAATCTCTGCCGGTTCCGTGATGATCTGCTCGAAGAACTGCCCCTTTTGCAAAACGGCTACTTGCTGATGGTTGACCTGGACTTGAGTGCCGTCCAACTGCGCTATAAATCGGAATGTGTCTCCGTTATATTCCGACGCCAGAGGCATGGTCACGAAGTTTTGTCCCCAAAGATTAGTTGGGGGCATCTGCTCCACAAGGCTGTTGCAATACAAAGATCCGTCCGGAATATCGGCGCAATCGTGGCCGCCAAATACCGCAACAGGTTTATCGGATGTAACAACCGTTCCCGTGAAATCAACCGGTGGCCCGTTCGGATCGCTCAGGGCCGTATGGTCTGTGGAGTTACGCAACTGATATGTCTGGCCCTGGTTTAATTGGATTGTGAACGGCATTTGCGCTTCGCGGGAGCCCGAGCTAGCTGTAGGTACGATCGTTACAGTAGTGTTGTCTTGGGCGGCCGCTATCCCAAACTCCGTCCCAAATGTCTGCCCCGTATTGCTGCCGATAGTGTTCCGATAACTCGCGACCAAATAGCTCGTGCCTAGGGTAGTAGTCGGAAGTCCGAGATAGCCATCGCTCGCGCCGGGCCAGAAGTTCAGACCATAGACGGCGACGGGATATTGCGCCGTGACGTGAATACCTTTGGCCTCCAACGCATTCCCATTGGCATCCACGTCGTCTGACGAAATCATTTGAAAGGTTGGCGAGAGGGCTAACGTGGTGATCTGGCCGGGGGACACAGTGAAGGGCTGATTGAAGGACAGGTTGGAACTCTGGCCGACGGTAACCGTGCCGCTCGTCGCCACATCGGAGGAAATGAACAAGTAGAGTTGTTGTGGCGGAGTCGGGTTTGGGCTTCGATATGCAGCGCCCGTAAACATGAGCCAGAAGTCCGTCCCTTTATTGCTGAGATCGCAGTGGATGTTTCCGGAATAAATCTTGACGTCGCTGCTCGCGGTGAAGAGTCCGTTCGTGGCGCTGAGTCGAAGATCATAGACACCGGAGGAGCTAAACGTGACTGTGGTGGACGGCGACGAAGCATTCGCAAAGGTTGCGGTGCCCGGACCGCTGACTAGACTCCAAGAAGTCGCGAGTGTGCTGCCCGGTGGCGGGTTCGAATCACTAGCTGTCCCGCTTAACGTTGCCGCGCCAGGGAATACGATGACTTGATCGGGACCAGCGCTCACACTAATTGCGCCGCCCGATGGTGCGGAAAACGATACTCGCATTGTCCCATAGCTTGTATATTGGCCGTCGCTGGCGCTAAGTCGCAGGATGTAGTTTCCCGGTTTACTGAAAGTCGCTTGCGTGTTTGGTTGCGATGGCGTTGCAAAGATCACGCTTCCCGGTCCGGCTACCTCCGTCCACGATATTTGCAGAGTACTCCCCACCGGCAGGCCATCATCCGTCACGGTTCCAGTGAGATTGGCCGAGTTAGCTGGATAGGTAATCGTCAGATCCGGACCAACCGTAACTACTGGCGGTTGGTTCACAGGAGCGACGAGGACTGTCGCCTGCGCACTGCTCGACAGGCCGGTCGCAGTGACTGTCCCAGTAAGTTGCAGGATGTACGTTCCCGCTAGAGGGAAGATGGCCTGCGTTATTGCCTGGGTGGGGTTCGCAAATACGGCGGAACCAGGACCACTTACTTGGGTCCACAGCACCGTCACCGGACTACCAGGCGGAGCAACAGAACTGGCGCTTCCTTGCAGCGTAACCGTGTTCACGGGAAGCTCGATCGTCTGGTTCGCGCCAGCGCTTACCGATGGAGGCAGATTCGCACTTGTGAGGATGTCCGTCACCGTGGCACTGCTCGAAAGTGTCCCGTCAGTGGCGGTGAGTTTCAGAGTGTACGTACCCAGCACCGGAAACGTCGCTGTCGTAATGGGGTTCGTGGCGTTACCAAAAGACACGATTCCTGGTCCGCTAACTTCGGTCCACAGACTTGTAGGATGCCCACCTGCCCACCCGGGAGTAACGCTTCCCTGGAGCGTGAGGGTGTTTGTTGGCAGTTGGATGGTTTGATTCGAGCCAGCGCTAACCACTGGCGGCTCCGGCGTCAATGCCGTTATCTCCACAGTAGTTGGAAAACTGTTCAGCGTGCCATCGTTGACGATCAGCTGGACGACGTAGCTGCCAAGGACATTCGCGGCGAAGGTAGGCTGCGCGGTATTTGGATTCGAAAGTGTCGATCCGGCACCAGCTGGCTGGGATAGGATGGCCCATGTGTAAGTCAGCGAACTGTGGTCGGCAGAGTAGGAAGCTCCTCCGTTGAGCGTTACAGTGCTTCCTACGGCGACAATTTGGCTTGCCCCAGCGTTGGCCACAGGCCGTGAATGAACCGTGGAGATGACAACAGTGCTGGGCGCGCTGTTCGAATAGCCGTCATTTACGATCAACTGCACGACGTAGGTTCCCGCCTCGTCCGCAGTAAAGTTTGGATTCGCGCTGAACGGGCTGGAAAGTGCTGTGTTGCTTCCGTTCGGTTTGCTTAGGATTGCCCATTGATAACTCAGCGGACGCGAGTCCACGGCTGAGGATTTGCTTCCATCGAGAATGACTAGTGCCGCGACGGCAACGGTCTGGTCTGGTCCAGCGTTGGCGGTGGGGGCGATATTGTTGGTGCTAATGGTCACCGTCGCGGGACTGCTATTAATGTTAACAATCCCAGCGTTGACAATGAGCTGGACCACGTATGTTCCGTTCATGTCCGCAAAAAACGTAGGGTCAACGGCCGTGGCACTGGTGAGCGAAGCCGTGCTTCCACTCGGTCTCGTCAGCATCGTCCAAGAATAAGTCAGCGGGTTTCCATCTACATCTGTCGACCCACTTCCATCGAGGTTGACGGTGGTTCCGGCAAGTACAAGTTGATTCGGCCCAGGACGAGCAACTGGTGCTGAACTGGTCGTAGAGATGGCGACCTGACTCGGGGTGCTATTCGTGTGGCCATCATTCACGACGAGCTGGATCAAGTAGCTGCCAGCGAGATCCGCAACGAATGTTGGGTTCACAAACGATGGATTGGAGAGAGTTGCGCTGCTGCCACTGGGCCTGCTGACGACGGTCCAGGTATAAGTCAGTGGATCGCCATCCACGTCTGTTGAACCTCGTCCATCGAGCTGCACGGTGGAGGATACATGCACAGTTTGCGCAGATCCCGCATTCGCGACAGGTGCTGAATTCGTCGTGCTGATAACGACTGTGGACGGCAGACTGCTCTCCGCTGTGTCACTGACGATGAGTTGCACCGTATAGTTGCCCATTTTGTCCACGACGAACGTCGGCCGCACAGCCACCGAACTGCTGATTGCCGCGGTGCTCCCTGTCGGCACGGACAGCAGGGACCATTGATAGCTGAGTGCTTGCCCCGCCGGATCGGTTGAGCCTGTTCCGTCTAGTTGCACCTGGGCATTCAAGGCCACTGTCTGAGCTGGACCGGCATTGGCGACGGGGAGCGGGGAACCGGCGACTCCATAGGCAGACAGGGGACACGTCGCATAGTAGGTGCCCTTCGTCCACGAACTAGGAAGGGACGTCAGATTCTTCTGATAGCTCGTATTGCTGTTACAGAAGCCCGCGTTACGGTCGCGAAATTGCACGGTTCCGCTTTCCGTGCCGAGAACAGCAATCCAATAGAATTGCCCAAAAGTGACGGGAGTTGGCGGTATCGCAATTTGATTCCAGGCGCCTGCGACTGGTTGATTTGTACTCCCTTGACCTAACAGCGTCCCGGGAATTCCGTTGTTATCGTTGTACAAACCAACGAATAGCTTGCAGGTTGTGGAAGAGGGATCGAGATATAGATTGATTTCGGCTATTGTCCCGCTGCCGTTAGCCGTGGCTTGGAATGCTTCTGCTTCCCCCAGGGGGTTGCTGTCGAGCAGCCCTTCGATTGCAGTATCCCCGATGAGCGTGGAAGTCCCGCCTGGTACGGAAGAATACGCTGATAACGGACAGGTGTTGTACACCGTCCCCGAGGTCCGGTACTAGGTAGAGCCGTAAGTGTGGTCTGGGAGCTCGTCACACTCTTGCATGCGCCCGCTTCTCTATCCCGGAACTTCGGAGTTCCTTTCTGTGTGCCAAGAATGGCAATCCAGTAGTGCGTGCCCGCCGTCACGTTCATCGCAGTAACCGGCAGCAAGTTCCATGCCCCCGCTAGAGGTTGGGAACTGCTGCCTTGCGTCAAAAGAGTCGCGGGATACCCGTTGGAGTCAGAATAAACACCGACATATATCTGCCCTGCAGTCGATGAAGCGTCCAAATAAACATTGAGATACGAAACCTGTCCGCTGACGCTCGCAGTCGCCTGGAAGGCCTCAGCCATTCCTTTCGGATTGGAGTCCACCGTATTTTCAACTGCATCGTCGCCGAGCAATACGGTCTGAGCATGTACGGAACCCGGCGAAGCAAGGATCCACCCGCCTATGAGGAGGACTGTAAGGCAAAGCTGAAAACACCTAACCCAGTTGAATCGCCGCGCAGGGAGCATGGTCACCTCTCCTCTTGTAGGACAGGAGTTCCAAAAAAAGTAATGAACAAAAATGCGCTCCTAAAAACAGGAGCTCAGAGCAATGGTGTTCTCAGGTGCACTGAAAAAAATAGCCACGAAACGTTAAGAGAAACCGGTCTCCGATGATTTGTTCTCAAGGATACTTGGCCCGAGAAAGGTGGAGCATTCCCGAGAGCCCACTCCAACCCTCGGAAGTTGGCAAGTCTTGTACAGGAAGGCTATTGCTCTGTCAACAACATTTGGTTGAAAATTTATCGATTAGAGAATTGAGCCGTACCAACCGATGGATTCATCGATGGCGCGTACAAATGATTCACGCTCAGCGTTTCGAGCTGCGCAGCCGCTGAAGTTCGAGAATGAGGGATGCGGCCACCATCTGTGCCGCTGCTTGAATAAGCGCAAAAACCGTACACAAAATCTCTTACTGCTTCCTTTTACGAGCCATTGGTGCCACCCTCGGGGCTCTTATTGCCGCCTTTTGCCGCCTCGACAAATCGCTAAGTTGTTGTTGGGAAAAAGGATGGTTGGTAGGGGCGGTGGGGATCGAACCCACGACCTTCGGCTTAAAAGGCCGCTGCTCTACCACTGAGCTACGCCCCTAAATTATTTGTCCCGCACCAGCTTGCAAGGAATTTACCGAGGCACGGCCTTGACCGCTGTCACTCGCTGCGCCACTTGTTCCAAACATAGGATACCGCTGCGACTGGAACACACGCCGTGTAAGCTCGCCCGTTAGTGCGCAACCCTGAGGGCGGCCACCGCAGCAACACTTACTGGGACGTATGTGGATTCTTCGTCCGCGAGATGTGCAACGTCCTACTGTGCCAGTCTACCACGTCCCGCGTCAGTCCGTAACGACTCCCGTTTTGCAGACCGGTGTGCGTCGTTAGGCCGAGCGCTGGCCTATGAGTGGCCCAGTCAGCGGCAGTCCATTTCCAAGACCGCTGTTCTGCCTCAGTAATGTTTGGAAGCGAGAAGCGATTGCATCCTCGCGAAGGTGCGCTTCGCAAGGCAGGTTTGACGAGCGTTTCGGGAGATTCAGCGACGAGAGCGCGGCAGCGACGAGCCAGCCTCGACTAGCTCTTTCTCTTCGACCGCCGCGGGAGCTGATCGGAATGCGGCCAGCGCAACCGTAGGAGTCCGGGTCAGACAATATAAGTAGCCAAGAACAGTCACGGGAAAGAGTACCGTTGCGCCCTGCCAAACCGTGGAGCGCGAGAATGCCCCGCTCACAAGTCCCGCGAAAACGACGCCACCCATAAAATAAGGGAAAACGCATTCGTAGCAGATCCTGGCGACGTACGCGAAAGACCTGCCCTCGACGAGCCCGATGACTGCAGAAACCAGGGCCGCATTAAGAGAAAGATACAAACTCCCTGCAAGAATCGCGAAAACAGCTGGCGAATTAGCAGCACTCGATCTCAGCAAAAAGTGCGTGAATTGAAACGCAACGCTTGCGCTCAGCACCAATGCCGAAGCGCTAAACGCGACCTGAATAAGCCGGGCCCGCTTGGCCGCCCAAAGGGATTGCACCAGAGCGGCCACCAACGCGATCGCGACAACTTCAGAAAAACTACAGCACAGCATGGCGAGCAGCAAGAAAACAAAGTTCGGTGACATGGTGCTCTCAATACCGGGTATGCGAATCTTGAGCGTCGAAGAGACGGCAGCGAGACCCAGAAGCGTCAGAAACTGAGCGAGGTTTGCGGAAGACCACGATCTCGCTGCGAGGAGCAGGGCCACGGCTCCAGAGATTAAGACCAGCGTGATGTATGCTCTAGCTATTCTCGGCATCTGTTGTTCTCCGGTGACATGTGAATGAGTCCGTACACCGGACTTGCTAGTTGCCCCAAACCACGGAGTTACCCCAGACAACAGAGTTTCCCCAAACCACGGAGTTGCCCCAAACCACGGAATTACCCCAGACGACAGAATTACCCCATACGACCGAGTTACCCCAAACCACAGAGTTACCCCAGACAGTCGGATTGGTCCACACTGTGCCCGGAGCACCGCTGACGGTTACGGTGCCGTTGGCCGAGTTGTACACAGCCGTGGGCGACATTGCCGAACCCATAGTTGGAGGAGCAAGGTCCGTATTGCCAAGAGCGGCCGAAGCGTCAACCGCGCCCGCGCCCACCGCAAACATGTCCTGTTCAATCGTATAACTTACACCGCTTCCCAAGTCCGTCGCCGTCGTGTACTGCCCAAAGCCCTTCCAGGCCGTCTTCATTAGGCGGGCTTTCACCTGGTCTGGAGTGAGTGATGGGTTTTGTTGCACAAGCAGAGCCGCAACGCCGCTGACGACTGGCGTGGCCATACTCGTCCCGCTCATTGTCATGTAGTTTGCTGCGCCGTATTGGGAACCGCAATTGACCCCGGACCCATCGCACGGGAATACGGCGAGTGCTGGATACTCCGTAATAAGCGTGGTATTCGGTGAAGCTAGAAGCGATACCACCGCATTACCAGGGGCGACGAGATCGGGCTTCACGATGTGATCAAATGTCGTCGGCCCTTTCGAGCTGTAGCTCGTAACCGTCTGGGCGGCTTGCGTTCCCGATCCATGTGTGTTGGTTGCTCCAACAGTGATCACGTAGGGATCGTTGCCGGGCGCGCCGATCGTGGCGTACCCCTGCGTGCCGGCCCCATTGTATTCACCCATGTTGCCTGCCGCTGCCACCACGACGATGCCTGCTTGCCATGCGGATTCCACCGCCTGGCAGAGAGGATCGAGTGTGTAGCTCTCATAGACGCCGCGAGAGAGCGACAGATTTATTACACGAATGTTGTAAGTACTCTGGAGAGCGATCGCTTGCTGAATCGCAGCAATAACCGAACTGTCGACGCTGGCGCCAGTTCCGTCCAATACGCGCAAGCTGATGATGCTGGCTTCCGGGGCGATGCCGCGATATTGGTTCGAGTAGGTTTGCAAACTAGTGGAGTCGTAGGCGTTGCCCGCGACGATACCGGCGACGTGCGTTCCGTGACCGTAGGCGTCAGTTATGGAAGAATCGCCCGGTACAAAGCTCTGGTTATAAACGACTCGAGAGGGGTTCGCATTCCCGTCAGAATTCAGGTCATCAACATAGCCGACGCCGCTGTCAATGACGGCGACACCAACTCCCGTGCCATCCCACCCGTTGGCGTAGGCAATGTCCGCGTTAACGGCCGTGACGACCGGGTCCATTGCACCGCGCACCTTGCGGTTCGGAGAGATGTACGCTACGTCCGAGTGTGAAGCGAGGCTGTTCAGATTGGAGCCCTGAACAGTCACCAACTGGGCATTGATAACGTTGAGGTTAGACTTGACAGTCGCGCCATCAGCAGAGAGGTCAGAGGCGGCTACTGATCGCTTGAACTGAACGATGACGTCCACTGGCTTTGTGGGGTCAATACCCTGCAGGTCCGGGGCGATCTTGGCAGCAATCAAGGCCTGCGCATTCACCGCTCCTGTCATGGGCACGCCTGCCCTAGGTTCTTGCTGAGGGGCGGATGGATCCTTGAGACCAGCCGGGGAGGCCTGTTGCTGAACCGGGCCGCCGTTGGCTGAGCCGGACGACTTGGCGCTACTCGGACCGTTCTTGCGAAGTTCAAAGAGAGGCTGGAGCGTCGAGGTGCCATTTAAGGCTCCCCTATTGTAGCCGTCCTCGTGAGAGGCACTTGCTGTAGATCGAGCAGTCGGAGCTTGCTCGGGAGAAATATTTGCTGCTGTTTCAATGACTTGCGTGTTCCCGGCGGGATGAGACAGGTGGCCGGTTAATCCTAAAGCGGCGAGCAGCAGCGCGAACGCGATGAGTGCGCCCCATGTGGTCGTCTTCAATGGTCCGCCGTTTTTCTTCTCGGGGTTTCTGTAGGGGCTGAGATCCATTTTTTCCATCTCTCCTGGTAAAGGCTGGGATGCCTGGAACCTGGTGCAAAAAGTGGCATTTCGCGCTCCCTAAGTTTTAAGCGTTGGGTGTTATTCGCGTCGATGGTACCGGAGTGGGGCAGGACTAGTACCTGCGTGGGCACAGTTTAGTACTAACCTTGAGCTGCCCGGATCAAGAATTAGAGCGGAATTCGTCGGCTAGAAGCAGTTCATGCCAGTGAGAGACAGACGGAAATGGCCGAGCCGCTCGGGGAGGTTACTCGAGGAAGAAGGGGTCTACTCCAAGGTTAATCTTGGGACAAAGCTCCCCACTCGTACTATGGGCATTCGCCTATGCATTCCGGACACTATATGTACCAAAAGGGACCAGCAGGATTTTGAGTCGCCGATGCAAGGAAGCATGCCCAGACAAGCCGCAAGGATGGTAATCATTCTTTGAATCCTTCACGCCCACGCCAGCCCAAAGTTGAAAGCGGGAGGGCCACTGTCAGTGGATCCCGGGAATCATGGTTTCGCAGCGCCTTCCAATTTATTGCAAATAAACACCGGGAGATTTGGGCCACTCCTGGGAGAAAGGGCCAAAAGCTAAGTTGGCCCGCGGCATCCTTCATTTTGTTGCAGGTAGTGATCGGCCTTCCGCTATTACCCTATGCACTTTCACATTGGCACCCGGAAAGCGAACTCCGGTTTGCCTGTTTCTTCGGAGTGGCTCTAGCTGCATCCTTGTTTAAGGTACGGCTCCCCGGGATTGAAGCGACTATGTCCGCCAATTTTCTGTTCATCCTGGTGGGCATTCTGGACCTCTCCTATCCAGAGACATTGCTGATGGGGTGTTTCGGGGGATTGGTGCAATCGATTTGGCACTCAAAACCTCGGCCGCGCCTAATTCAGATTTTGTTCAATTTTGCCAACTTGTCCCTCTCGATCACAGCTGCGAATCTTGTATTTCATAGCAGCTCCGCTTCTCGTCTCGGTCTTGGCTGGCCCTTGTTGCTGGTCTCGGCTTCCACGACGTATTTCGCGATGAATACTATGTCCGTGTCGGGCATCATCGCCCTGACGGAGCGGCGCAATCCTCTCCTAGTCTGGAAAGAATGCTACCTGTGGTCGTTTCCCTATTATTTGTTGGGGGCGATGATCGCAGGAAGCGTAAGTCTGATCAACCGCGCGTTCGGATGGCAGTTTGCCATTCTCGTCCTGCCGCTTGTGTACTGGATGTATCGTTCTTACCGCATTTATCTGGACCGTCTGGAAGCAGAGAAAAAACATACCGAAGAAATTGCGGATCTCCACCTCCGAACCATTGAGGCTCTGTCCCTCGCCATCGAAGCTAAAGACCACAGTACCCATGATCATTTGCGACGCGTTCAGACTTACGCGGTCCAACTCGGCAAAGACTTGGGGCTGAGCGAAGCGGAACTAAATGCCTTGCGCGCAGCGTCCATGCTTCACGACATTGGCAAGCTCGCCGTCCCGGAACAAATCCTCTCCAAACCTGGACGCCTCACCCCGGAAGAATTCGATCGCATGAAAATCCATCCCATCGTCGGCGCGGAAATCCTCGACCGCGTCCAATTCCCTTACCCGGTTGTTCCGATTGTTCGTTCCCACCATGAAAAGTGGGATGGGACTGGATACCCCTACGGATTGAAAGGCGAAGCGATTCCCATCGGGGCACGAATCCTTTCCGTGGTGGACTGTTTTGACGCACTTACTTCGGAGCGGCCATATCGCCGGGCGATGTCCGTCGATGAGGCTATGAAGCACCTGATTTCAGAAATGGGTACCAGCTTCGATCCGCGTGTCGTCGCGGCGATTGAAAAGAGGTACCTCGAGCTCGAGCAAGAAGTGCGCCGGACGGAGAGCCCAAAGAGTCCTTTCCCATCCGTGACCAACCCCAATCGAACTGTTGCTCCTTCGGCGGGATTCGCAGACGTGCCAAACGCCGCCGAAGTGCGAGCCACTTCCTTCCTGGCCTCGATCGTCTCAGCCCGGCAGGAAGCACAGCTACTCTTCGAGCTGGCCCAGACACTCGGAAATTCGTTGAGCTTGCGCGAGACGCTCTCGGTCGTTGCGGTTCGGCTGAAGGAAATGGTTCCCCACGACCTGATCGTTTTTTATGTCTGCGAGGGTGAGAAGTTGACGCCGCGTTATGTTCATGGCGTCGACTATGATCTCTTCCGCACCTTGGAGATGCCGATCGGCCAGGGAATTTCCGGCTGGGTCGCACAGCACAAGAAACCCATCATTAATGGGGACCCCATGGCCGAATCGAAACATCTGGGTGATCCCTCGCGTGTATCTGTCCTGCGATCCACGCTGTCCATCCCGCTTCAGGGCAGGGATGGGGTAGCTGGCGTCTTGACGTTATACCTGAAAGACAAACAGGCTTTTACCAAAGATCACCTGCGCATGTTGCTGGCAGCAAGCTCAAAGCTCGGCTTATCGGTGGAAAACTCCCTGCAATTCGAGAAGGCCCAGGACTCAGCTAGCACGGATTTCCTTACCGGTTTGCCAAATGCCCGGTCGATTTGCGCGCACTTGGATAGCGAGTTGTCACGCTCCGAGCGCAGCGGACAGCCTCTGGCAGTCCTGCTTTGCGACCTAAATGGATTCAAGACCGTAAACGACAACTATGGACATCTCGTCGGGAACAAACTTTTGGAGGAAATCGCAAGAAACTTCCGCACCGTGTGCCGCGAGTACGATCTCGTCGGACGTCTGGGCGGAGACGAATTCATTCTGGTTCTCCCCGAGTTCACCACCACAACAGTCAAGGAATTGCTACCCAGAGTACAACTTGCGGTTGAGGAAGCCGGTCGGACCGTTTGTGGCAAAAGGGTTGTTACCGCCAGCGTGGGAGCGGCCTTTTATCCACAGGATGGAGTGACGGCCGAAGAACTGCTCTCCGAAGCCGATCGCGCAATGTATGAAGCCAAGGAAAGCCACTATCGAGAGAAAGGCGCGCCATCGCTTCCGCAGCTGGTCGTCCCTTCACACGGATGAGGTTGATACGGAAAGGCATGTCGTTGCCCAGCCGCCATGACCCAATGGATTTCAAAACTCGCGCAGAGACTCCTTCTGCTGACCGCCCTGGCAATTGTGGGAGCCCTGCTCTGCGCGACTATGGTCCGATTCGCTCCCGGTTACGG
>Ga0210390_10003301_pt1 | contig 13879 bp, 14 predicted proteins | sample IncBWH11OmetaG_FD_161050 | JGI IMG/M metagenome (GOLD analysis project Ga0210390, IMG submission 161050) | Forest soil microbial communities from Barre Woods Harvard Forest LTER site, Petersham, Massachusetts, United States - Inc-BW-H-11-O ...
GAACTCACCGCCTACGCACACGCCCACGGCCTCGACATCACACCGCGTTCGGCAACCATCGCCATGAGCACGGCGCCACATCCCAAACCAGCGTGTTAATAATTCGCAAGTGCTTAGGGCGCGTTCGGCATGGACAAATAACGCGAAACGGACCGAAAAACATAGCTACCGCGCCCAAAGACGACAAATCTTCGCGTTAGGCGGCCTGGACGGCCGCGACCGGAGAAGGCGCGGCCCCGGCGCGCGACATCGATTACGCAATCAAGGTTGCTCACGCACTCAGTTACTCAATCAAGGTCGCCAGGAGAACCCCCGGCGCGCCGGGGCGATAGCGAAGTGAGCTCTGTGGCCACCGGGACGACCACCGGGACCTCGAGGGCGGGGCCGGTTTGTCAGCCCGCGGGGCCGGGTGGTTAGGCCGGGCGGGGGCCGGTTTGTCAGCCCGCGGGGGCCGGGTGGTTAGGCCGGGTGGTTAGGCCGGGTGGTTAGCGCGCGGCTATGCCGCGGAGCACTTCGTCGACCACGCGGGCGGCGAAGCCAGAGGCGAAGCCGGGGGCGGCGGGTGTGGTGTCGTGCTTGCTCCTGGCCATGACGGCGCCGGTCAGTGTGAGCATCGCGATCTCGATGTCGGTGTCCTGGCGGAGTTCCCCGGTGGCGATGCCGCGGCGGAGCACGGAGCGGATCAGCTCCCGGCGCGGCTCCACGACCTCCGCCTTGTACCGGGCAAGCAGGCGCGGGTAGCGCTCGCCTTCGCCGTGTAGCAGCGCGAACTGGCGCGCGTGCCGGGGGTCGTCGACATCGGCGGCCATGACGTCGAGCATCGCGATCAGGTCATCGCGGAACGACTCGCCGCGCGGCTGCGGCAGGGGGGACTTCAGCGAGGCGAAGGCGGCGATCAGCAGATCCTCCTTGCCCGGCCAGCGCCGGTAGAGGGTCGCCTTGCCTACCCCGGCGCGCGCCGCGACATCCTCGCAGCGCACCCCGTCTACGCCGTAGTCGCCGATCGCCTCGACGGCGGCGTCCAGGATGGCCTGCTCGGCTCGTTCGCTGCGCGGCCGCCCGGGACGCCGCGCGGCGTCCCGGGCTGGTTCAGGCTGCGCGTTGGACTGTTCGGCGTCGGCGTGCACGCCGGCACCGGCATGGGTCGCGTCGGCGTCGACGCGGCCGGCTTCGGTGCGCATGGTCGCAATTACCTCTCTGACAGCTCGGGCGCCTGCGCGCGACTCTGCGCCAGGTCCCGTTCGGCCGCAGCCACCTCGGCGGCGACCAGTTCTTCGATCTTAGGCCGGCTCCGGCCGGGCAGCCAGCGCATGACCACGACGCCGCCCAGGACGGCGAGGATCGCCGCCGACAGCGTGGTCACGTGCATCGCGTCCACGAACGCGGTGTTCGCGGGGGCGAGCAGGGCGTGGCCCGCCGAGCCGAGCTGCTGAGCCACCGCCTGGGTGGCGGAGATGGACTGACCGGCAGCGTTCCGCGCCGCCGCGGACAGCGGGGCCAGCGTCGGGGACAGCGTGGAGCGGTAGGACTCCGCGAGGATCGAGCCGAGCACGGCCACGCCGAGCGCGACCGCCACCTGCCGGGCCGTGTTCGTCAGCGCCGAGCCGGCGCCGGCCCGCTCACGCGGCAGCACTTCCATCACCGAGTTCGTCAGGGTGGGCACGGCGGCGCCGATCCCCGCGCCCTGGATGCCGTACAGCAGGGCCAGCACCCAGATGGGCGTGGACAAACCGAGGAAGAAGTACCCGCCGATCGCCAGCGCGTTAAGGAGCAGACCGCCCCCGACAACCGTCCTGGCACCGAACCGGCTGACCAGCGCGGAGCTGCGCGGCGACACGACGAACTGGGACGCCGCGAACGGGATGGCGAGCAGCCCGGCGTCCAGCGGGGTGTAGCCGCGCACGTTCTGCAGGTAGAAGCTGGTGAAGAAGTAAACGCCGCCAAAGGAGAAGAACAGCAGCGCTATCGCCCCAACGGAAGCCGCCAGCCGCCGGTCGCGGAACAGCCGCACGTCGAGCGACGGGTGGCTGATCCTCGACTCGTACCAAGCGAACAGGCCCAGCACCACGAGCCCGGCGATGACGGGGACGAGCACGTCGGCGCGCACCCAGGATCCGGTGTCACCGCCCTGCACGATCCCGTACACCAGCAGCACCAAGCCGACGACTGAGGCCAGCACGCCCACGAAGTCGATCTTCCCAGGGGCGGGGTTGCGCGACTCGGGGACAAGGGCCAGCACAGCGCCGGCGCCGATCACCGTCACCGGGACGTTGATCAGGAAGACCGAGCCCCACCAGAAGTGGGAGAGCAGTATCCCGCCGAGCACCGGTCCGATGGCCACTCCAATGCCGACGGCCGAAGCCCAGATTCCGATCGCGCGCGCCCGCTCGTGCGGCTCGAAGACGTTGGAGATGATCGAAAGGGTTTGCGGCATCACCGCGGCGCCGCCAAGGCCCATCAGCGCGCGGGCGGCGATGAGCTGGTCAGGCGAGTGGGAGTACGCCGAGAACAGCGATCCGAGGCCGAACAGCACGAGCCCGATCATGAGCATTCGCTTGCGGCCGATCCGGTCGCCGATGATGCCGAACGTGAAGAGCAGGCCGGCGAACACGAGCGTGTAGGAGTTGATGGCCCACTCGAGCTGGCTCTGGCTGGCGCCAAGGCCGCCGGCTGGCTCCGCGATCGTCTTCAGCGCGACGTTCAGCACCGTGTTGTCGATGACGATGGCGAGCAGGCCGACGACGAGCACGCTTAGGATCACCCAGCGCCTGCGTTGAATCGTCTGTGTGTCCATGTGATCCCTTCAAGGACTTGCAAGTCTGTGCCGCGGGACCGGGCCGCGCCGGGAAGGCCGTGAGCCCAGCCGGCGTTGTCGTTGTCAGTTCGTCCCGCGGGCGGTATCCCGTCATCCGCACTAACGATACGGAACTGGTCCGTATCGGAATCTATTCCGGGACACGCGGGACTTTTTCAGCCCGTTCCGATCGAGTCCCGGTGGGCCGATCCGGTTCCTTACGGGCACCCTCAGCCCCCGTGAAGCCGCCGTGAAGGCCGCGCTGTAGCGTAGTTCACGCCAGCCGGAAGCGTCAGCGCTGCCGCATGTGCCTGCGGATACGGCTGCTCGGTTATGGGGTTGACCTTCTGGCGCGTAAGCAGTGCCCAGGTCAGCGCCGGACTGTCATGCTGGGGGGAGCAATGGCAGACGATAGGCAAGCAGGATTGACCGGTAACACTCGCAAGGCAGACAGCCAGTACGTCGAGGACGCACTGGGGATCGAGGACGAGTACGAGTCCGAACTCGCCGCGGTGCAAGTCGCCCTTACCCGGTACGAGGTGACGCCGTATGAGTACGCGAGGCGACGGTCCGAGATAGCCGCGCGCGCCTTCTTGAGGCTCGCGGCGGCCCATCAGCGGTTCGTTGCCCGCAACAGTTAGGGGGACCGGGTCCGGCAGGCTAGAGCGTGACGTCGGCCTGGCGGAGTTCGGCGGTCGCGGGGTTGACGAGCAGGGAGAGCGTGAGCGTCGCGTGCTCGCCTTGTAGTTCGGCGCTCACCGACGCGGTGCCGTCGCCGGACCGGTACGCGGCGATGGTGGCGGGTCCGGCCCACGCGGCGGCCATCCGGAGGCGCCGGGCGAGCAGCCCGGCGTCTGCTCGTGGCGCCACGGCGACGGACGCCGGCCAGCCCTGAGCACCGTCGTTCAGCCACGCGATCAGGGAGTCCAGAACCCCCGCGAGCGGCGAACCCGCGGCGGGGGGGACGGCGAGCGAGAGCGACATCACGCGGGGCGGGCGCTGAGGGCTGAGCTGGATCTGGGCCTGGACCGTGCCCCGCTCCCCCGTCAGCCACCATCGGCGGTGCGCCGGAGTGTCCGACTCGGCCGGGCGGGTGTCCGAGGGCGCGAACTCCCCGATGCGCTCGCGGATCAGATCGATCGTGAGCCGCCGCTCCTGATAGGGGCTGTCGAGCGCGACGTTCGCGGCGAACAAGGCGTCGGCCGCGGCGTCGTCCCAGTCCCGCAGCAGCCGGTCGACCGCGTCCTGGGCGGCGAGCGTCCCGGGCCACGGGGCTCCCTGGACCCAAGTTTCCCGCGCGGCGCGGGGCGGGGCCAGCGCCACGTGGCTCGAGGCCGAACGCGGCAGGATGGCCTCCATGACCAGGCCGGTCACCAGGGACATCGCGGCGTACGTGGCGTTTCCCAGCGCGATCACGCCGAGCCCAGTCGCGGGGTGCCAGCGCATGTTGCTGCCGAACCCGGGGTAGCCGCCGCTGTGGCTTACTACCCGCCCGGGGCCCGGGTCCTCGTCCACGAACAGCCCGAACCCGTAGTAGGCCGGCGGGGCCAGATCGCCGCCCGGCAACCGTTCCGTGGCGCGCCAGCCGGTGACCGCCTGGGGCAACTGCATCTCCCGCCGCGACGCGGACCGGAGCGGCCCAGGGGCGATATCTCCCGGGGGAAACGCGGCCGCGAAGCCACTCACCCAGCGGGCCAGGTCGGCGACGCAGCTGAACACGCCGCCCATCGGGGCGAATGCCCCATACGGATCGAACGCGAGTTCCTCCCAGCCCGCCATTCCCCGTCGGTAGCCGACGGCCAGGCCGGCGGAGCCGAACTCCTCCGCCGCGAAACCGGTCCGCCTTAGGCCGAGCGGCTCCAGCAGCCGGGTCCGGACGAACGAGGCGTAGTCCATCCCGGAGGCGGCCGCGATGACAAGCCCGAGGATCGCGTAGCCCGTGTTCGAGTACTCGAACTGGGTGCCGGGCGCCCAGTTGGCGGTCACCCCGCGCGTGAGCAGGGCGGTGAACTCCGCCAGCGGCAGGCCCTGTTGCCGGTCTCCCCACGGGTCGTCGGTGGGGAATCCCGCGGTCATCGTCAGCAGGTGCCTGATCGACACCCGGTCGGAGTCGCCGGTGACCGGCGGCCAGCCGACAAGTTCTGGCACGTACTTCTCCGCCAGGTCGTCCAGGGCGAGCCTGCCCTCGTCGCGAAGCAGCAGCACGGCGGACGCGGTGAAGCTCTTCGACATGGACGCGATCCTGAAGACTGTGTCCGCGTCTGGCGGCGGCCCGCCGAGCGCCCGCGCCCCGAAACCGGCGGCGTGCGCGAGGGCACCGTCCCTGACGATGCCGTAGCTGATCGCTGGCTGTCCGCCGCGGCCGAAGTAGTCGCTGACGATCGCGTCGGCGGCCGAGAAGTCATCAAGCACCCGAATAGTCTGCCATGCCCCTACCATGCGATTATCGATGTGTCCGGGTACGCCACAGGGGCGACTCGAGGCTTGGGAGGTCGCGACCATGTCGTCATCACAGAACGCGGAACCGCTGTACGGGGGGCGCCAGCCGCGCCGGGTCACGGTCAGGGACATCGCCACCGCGAAAGCGAACGGTGAAAAGTGGCCGATGCTCACGACGTACGACGCGCTCACGGCGGGGATCTTCGACGAGGCCGGAATCCCGGTACTCCTGGTCGGTGACTCGGCGGGCAACGTGGTGTTCGGCTACGAGACGACGATCCCCGTCACCGTCGACGATCTGATCCCGCTCACCGCCGCCGTCGTCCGGGGGACGAAGCGGGCCATGGTGGTAGCGGACCTGCCGTTCGGCTCCTACCAAGCATCCCCGCGCGCCGCGCTGGAGTCCGCCGCGCGGTTCATGAAAGAGGCCGGGGCGCACGCGGTCAAGCTCGAGGGCGGCATGCGGGTCGCGCACCAGGTCGAGGAGCTCGTCGCCGCGGGCATCCCGGTGATGGGGCACCTGGGGCTCACGCCGCAGTCGGTGCACGCGTTCGGCGGCTTCCGTGTGCAGGGCCGCGGCGAGGCCGGAGAGCGGCTGCTGCACGACGCCAAAGCGCTCGAGGCGGCGGGCGCGTTCTCCGTGGTCCTCGAGGCCATCCCGTCCGAACTAGCCGCCCGGATCACGCAGGCACTGCACGTACCGACGATCGGCATCGGCGCCGGCCCTGGCTGCGACGCGCAGGTCCTGGTCTGGCAGGACATGGCCGGCCTGTCGCCACGCTCACCGAAGTTCGCCAAGCGGTACGCCGACCTGGCCGCTGTGCTCCGCGATGCGGCAACCGAGTTCGCGGCCGAGGTCAGCAGCGGCGCCTTCCCGACCGAGGAGTACTCGTACCGCTGACCCCGAGGGCACGGGCCAGGGGGAACGGGGGGACGTGCAGTCCGGCATGCGCAGGGGGCCAGGGGGGAACGGCGGGACGTGCAGTCCCGCATGCGCAGGGGGGCAGGGGGGCACGAGGGGACGTGCAATCCGGCATGCGCAGGGGGCCAGGGGGGAATGGGGGGACGGGCAGTCCCCCCGTGCGCAGGGGGGGTATGGGGGGGATCGTTCCCCCCGGGGAAGCACGGCATCCGAACGGTGTCCGGCTTACCGCTGGACAGTCAGCCGGACACCGTTCGGTATAAAGAGGCGAGATTAGCTGGCTACCGCCCGCAGCTGAGGCAGGACTTCCTTGCCGATCATCGCTATCGCCGCCATCGGGTCCTGCGACATGACCTGGATGGACACGATGTCCGCGCCGACGTCGGTAACCAGCGGGTGGTACGCCTCCACGAGGCCGGCCGCGTCAGGGACGACCGCGTAGTTGCCGAGCACTTCGGCGGGGTCCATCTCGTCCGCCCTGATCCGCAGCACGGTGGGGTCGGTGGCCTCGAGCCGGCCGGGCGCGCGCAGGCCGCGCATCGAGGACAGCGCCTCCCAGGCCTGCGACAGGCCGTCGGCCAGTACGGTCCACCGGGTGGCCAGGACCAGGTGCGGCGCGCCGCGCTCGTCGGCGGCCAGGCGGTACGGCGCGATCACCTTCGCGACTGTGTCGGCTGGGTCTTTCACGCTGGTGATCAGGCCGTCGGCGTACGTGCCCGCGAACCGCGCCGACTTGGGGCCGCCGGCGGCCATCAGCACCGGCACGCTGCCGACGGGCGGCGAGTACAGTTTGGCGGTCTCGGTCGTGTAGTACTCGCCGTGGAAGGTCAGCTTCTCCCCGGCGAACATCCGGTGCATGATCTCCAGCGCCTCTTGCATGCGGGCCTGGCGTTCGGCGTAACCGGGGAACGGGTAACCGAGCGGGCGCTCGTTCAGCGCCTCCCCGGTGCCCACGCCGAGCAGCAGGCGGCCGCCAGACAGCCGATCGGTCGTGGCGGCCATCTGCGCCACGAGCGCGGGGTGGTAGTGGAACAGCGGGCAGGTGACCGCGGTGCCGAGCTGGACGTTCGCGGTGCGCTCGGCCACCGCGCCGAGCCAGGACCAGACGAACCCGGCCGCGGACGTGTCGTCCACCCACGGATGAAAGTGGTCCGACCCAAGAACCACGTCGAACCCGGCTTCTTCCGCGGCCACTGCCTGCTGCACCAGATCTTCGGGCTGGTAGGACTCGTGGCTGCACAGCCAGGCGAACTTCATCGCGCCTCCCTGATATCCGTTTCTCCTTGTTGATCCTCTCATCTGCGCGTGCCGCGATGGGCTGCGCATCCGCCAGCCGAGGTGCACTATGGGTACATGGATGCGGACCAGGTGGCTACGCTGCGCACACTGCTGGCGAGTACTGGCTGGCTGGAGCGGGTCCGGGTGTTCGGGCGCGCGCTGCGGACCTCGACCCGGACGGCCGGCGGGCTGCTCGTCGTGGGCACGCCCTCGTCGGAGCCATGGCACCTGACCGCGCACCTGGACGAGGAGTCGCGGCTCGCCGGGATCCCCGAGCTGATGCCCACGCTGGTGCGCTGGTCGCCGCCGGCTGACGCGCCGCCCCATCTGCGGGTCGGGCTGTCGCGGCTCGAGGCGGCGCGCCGCGGCGAGACGCTGTTCGTCGTTTCGCAGGAGACGGCGCCGGTGCCGCTGCTTGAGCGGGTAAACGACGCGCGGCACGTGGGGGCGACGATCCTGGCCCTGGATTCCGGCGACAGCGAACTTGACGCGCTCGCGCACGAGTCTTTGGCGGTGGAGCAGCTAGTCACGTTCGACGGCGCGCAGCACCTGGTGTCCGCGGCGGCCGGGGACCGCGACGGCGGGCGTTCGCGTGCCGCCGCCGGCCCGCGGGGCAAGCGCGGCCTGCGGGAGCGCCTAGCCCGTCTGCTGGACACGGTCAGCGGTCCGACCGCGTAGCGCCGGCGCGGGCGCGCCGGCGCCTACCGGTCAGGCGTCTAGGGTCAGGCGTCTAGGGTCAGGACCATCGTCGGGCGCTCGATCACGTGGTCGTCGCGGAGCGGGCGGACGGCGGTGCCGATCGCGAAGAACTCCGTGGTGTGCGCCCCCCAGGTGTGGCTGTGCTGGCGCAATTGGACGCCGACGATTCCTTCCGCATGCAGTTCTTCGGCTTCGGCCTGCATCCGGGACATGGCCAGCTCGCGGGCGTCGTACAGAGCCTGGGTGAACTGCTCGATCTCGACGTTCCGGCCGATCTGGCCGAGCTTGGAGCCCATCCGCTGGTGCGCGATGTGGTAGACGCACGAACCCATCACCATGCCGAGCGGGGCGTAGCCGGCCCGGATCAGCGTCCAGAAGTCCTGGCCCGACAGGTCGGAGGTGAACGGCTGCTTCTTGTTGTTGCGCCAGTTGCTGACACCACCGCCGCCCGCACCCGGCTCCGCCTTGACGGCGGTGCCGACCGCGATGAACTCCGCGATGTCCGCGCCGAACTCCTTCATCTCCACGTCCAGCCGGACGCCGACGATCCCGTCCGCCTTCAGCGCGTCGGCCTCGGCCTCCATCCGCGACATCGCGAGCTCGCGGGCGTGGTACATCGCCTGGGACAGCACGTCGAGCTCCTGGTTGCGTCCCCAGCGGCCGACCTGAAGTCCAACGTGGTAAATCGACGAGCCGAGCACGAGCCCGAGCGGCCGGAACCCGGCCTCGCGCACCAGCAGGAACTCGTTCACCGACAGGTCGGAGGTGAAAATCGACCCGGCACGGCCCGGCTGCAGCTCAGCGAGCCGCTTTATCGCGTCCTGCGGGACGCCTGCCACGCCTAGGTCGGTTGTCTGCTGGTCCGTCATGACGTCCTCATCATTTCCATCATTTCCTGTTCGCGCCGATGTCGACACGCGCGGCCTGGCGGCGTTGCGGGTCGAGAGACATGATGGCCAGGGGAGCCGCCCCGGACCGCTCCGTTTGACTGGAGAAGCGGACGATCGCGGTGCCGATGTTGACCGCCTCAATGATGTGGTCGCGGCCGCCTTCTTGTGCCGGGCACTCACGTTCCCGCACGTGCATCTCCATGCCCGCGACGACCACGCCCTCCGCGCCGGCGCGCTTGACGTCCGCGCCAAGCTGCGTCCTGGCGTCGTGCCGCGCCTCGTTGACCAACTCGGTCCAGCCCGTCACCTCGTTGTTTCCCGCCCCCCAGCGGGTCTGGCCGCGGGTCATCCAGTCATCGTGCCTGGCGGCGACCGAGATGCCGAGCACCAGGCCGGCCGGGAACCAGCCCCTCATGACCAGCTTGGTGAAGTCCTGGCCGGACAGGTCCGAGGTGAACGGCTTCTTCAGCGGCTTCGCGCCCGGCGCGCGGACCGCGGTGCCGATCGCCTTGAATTCGAGGCCGCCGGAGGGGAACGGGCCGATCGACAGGCGCACGCCGACCACGCCGTGGCCGCCGAGCTCGGCGCATTCTTCCACCATCCGGCCGATCGCCGTGCGCCGCGCCTCGTACATCGTGGCGACCAGCGGCCCGAACGACCCGTAGCCGCCGGCGCTCGACACCTGGGTCCTGGCGCCGGGGCCCCACGAGTACCCGCCCCCGTAGCTGTTCCAGGCGCCGGGGCAGCCGTAGCCCCCGGTGTACCCGATGTTGTACACCGCGGCGCCCAGCACCTGGCCGACCGTGTCGAAGCCGACGGAGCGGATCGAGGCGAACTCGTCGGCCGTGACCGCCGAACTCCACGTGCCGCTGCGCCGGATCTCGGCCATTCTCGCTTCGGCGACCGGAGGCAAGTCGTTGCTCACGATCCCTAGCGTAGTCGGGAACGCAATGTCCGCACGCCCGCCCGCGGCACCCGGACGCATGGGAGTGGTTAGTGTTACACGTTAGTCTTGGCGGTCCCACTCCTCGTTGCGCTCGCGCACCTTGTCCAGCGCGTGGGCCGCCTCCTCCCTCGTCGGATACGGCCCGAGCAAATCCTTGCCCGGACAGGGCGTATCGTCCGGTTCGACCGTGTTGTGCCGGGTGCAGAACCACCAGCGCTGCTCGATACCCGCCGAGTTTGCCATGCGCACTAGAATTGCAGAACATGGCCACCTTGCTCCACCCGGGACGCCTCTCCCCGACCCGGCAAGTCCCCCCGAGCGTCCGCCGCCCCGAGTACGTGGGCAAGAAGCGCCCGACGCTTGGCGAGCCTGACGTCAAAGACGCCGAGACGATCGCACGGATGCGGGTGGCCTGCCGTCTGGCCGCGCAGGCTCTCGAAGAGGTCGGCCGCCATGTCGAGCCCGGGGTCACCACCGACTACCTGGACCAGATCGGGCACGATTTCCTGGTCAGCCACGGCGCGTACCCGTCCACGCTGGGCTACCGCGGGTACCCGAAGTCGCTGTGCACGTCGCTGAACGAGGTCATCTGCCACGGCATCCCCGACGACACCGTCATCGCGGACGGCGACATCGTCAACGTGGACATCACGGGGTACATCGGCGGGGTGCACGGGGACACGAACGCGACATTCCTGGCCGGCGCCGTCGACGAGGAGTCCCGGCTGCTCGTGGAACGGACGCATGAGGCGATGATGCGCGGCATCCGGGCGGCCGCGCCCGGGCGGCCGCTGAACGCGATCGGGCGGGTCATCGAGTCCTACGCGCGCCGGTTCGGCTACGGGGTGGTGCGCGACTTCACTGGGCACGGGATCGGGACCACGTTCCACTCCGGGCTCGTGGTGCCGCATTTCGACGACCCGGATAACGACGTCATGATGGAACCGGGCATGACGTTCACGATCGAGCCGATGCTGACCCTGGGCACGATCAGCTACGACATATGGCCGGACGGGTGGACCGCGGTGACCAAGGACCGCAAGCGCACGGCCCAGTTCGAGCACACGATCCTCGTCACCGAGGACGGCCACGAGATCCTGACGCTGCCGTAGTGTTCGAGTTCGTACTCAGCGCACGCCCAGGCCCAGCTGGTCGACTAGGGCTCGCCGGCCAGGACCCAGGTCGAAGGACGCGGTAGCTTCGGCGAGCAAGGCGGCAAGGGCGGCCAGCGGGTCGGCCGGGTCGAGGCGCAGGCCGTCGCGACGGCCGCGCAGCGCGGTCAGGGCGTGCCGGGCCCGTTCCACCGCCACAATCGCGTCCCAGCCGCGCCCGCGCCGCACCGCCTTCCACGCCCCGACGGCCTCGCGCACCAAGATGTCGAGAAGTCGCTGCTCGTCGGGCGGCACGCGGTTCGCCTCCCCGGCGGCGGCGATCTCCGGCGCGGACAGGTCGCCGCCGACGACCCGCAGGCTCGCGGTGATGTTCGGGCTGGTGGCCGATAGCGGGTGCCACCTGATCGAGGCTTCCTCGAGCGAGTCGAGCACCACGTCGACGGAGTCCTCGGTCGCGATGACGATCGCCGCCTGCCCGCCGAAGATCGCGGCCGCCTCCGCGGCCGGGTCGATCATCACGTCATCGCGGACCACGACGTCGGCGTCCACGTCCGACAACTCATGCCACGCGCCCGTGCTCACCGAGCCGAACACCGCGATCGCCTTGACCCGCGGGTCCGCTTCGTACCGGCCGGCGACCCGGCCGATGAGGGCCTGGTGCGCGGCGCTGCCCAAGGCCGCCACGCCAGCAGGGTAACCCAGCAGGTAGCCTGGCGGCGTGATCGACGCGGTCGTGTTTGACCTGGACGGCGTGCTGATCGACTCCGAGCCGGTGTGGGAACGGGTGCGACGCGACGTGGTCGCCTCGCACGGCGGGCACTGGAACGCGGACACGCAGGACCGGCTGATGGGCATGAGCACCGGCGAGTGGTCCGGCTACCTGAGCTCGGACCTCGGCGTGCAGCTGTCGCCGCCGGCGGTAGCCGATACCGTTATCGCGGCCATGGCCGCCAGGTACCGCGAGCACTTGCCGTTGATGCCGGGCGCGGTCGACGCGGTGACCCGGCTGGCCGTGCGGTGGCCCCTCGGCCTGGCGAGTTCCGCGCCCCGGTCGCTGATCGAGACGGTGCTTGACACCGCCTCGCTGCGCCGCTTTTTCGCCGCCGTGCTGTCGACCGAGGAGGTGCCGCGCGGCAAACCCGCGCCCGACGTGTACCTGTCGATGGCCGCACTGCTGCGCGTGCCGCCCGCGGACTGCGCGGCGGTCGAGGACTCGTCGAACGGGCTGCGGTCGGCGGCCGCGGCGGGCTGCGCGGTGATCGCGGTCCCGCACCCGAAGTACCCGCCCGCCCCCGACGCCCTCAAGGCGGCCCGCCTGGTCCTCCCCGGCCTAGACGCCCTCACGGTGGACGCGGTAGCGGCGCTGTGACGGGCTAGCCGAACGGGTTTTTGATGAACGTGGATCACTTTCCAGGTCTGGGCATGGAAACCGATCCATGCTATCGGCGGCGGCGGCGGAATCTCGCGCTGGACTCAGCAATCGGGCGGATACGGCGTCTAATGAGGCATGAGGGCTGAGAGCGTCGCCACCGGAGCGGAACCCCCGGCGCAAACCGGTCCCCCCGTGGCCGACGTCTTCGACACGCTGTACCGATCGCACACGCTCGGGCTGGTCAGGCTGGCGCTGCTGCTCGTCGGGGACAGGACCACGGCCGAGGACGTGGTGCAGGACGCGTTCCTCGGGCTGTACCGGGGCTGGTCCCGGGTCCGCGATCAGGACAAGGCGCTGGGCTACCTGCGGACCTCGGTCGTCAACGGGTGCCGCAGCGTGCAGCGTGCCCGCCGGGCGGCATGGCGGCGCGCGCAGCGGCATCAGCAGCACGAGCCGCCGGTCTGGTCCGCGGAGGCGGCGGCCCTGGCCGGCGAGGACCGGCGGGAGGTGCTGACCGCGGTGGCCAGGCTGCCGCGAAGGCAGCGCGAGGTGCTGGCGCTGCGCTACTACGCGGAGCTGGGCGATGCCGAGATCGCGTCCGTGCTGGGGGTGAGCCGCGGCACGGTGTCGTCCACCGCCTCCCGCGCGCTCGCCGTGCTGGCCCGGGAGCTGGGTGCGCCGCGATGAACCTACCGACGAACGGAGGACCGGTGAACGGTTCGGTCGACGACATCGAAGAGCGGCTGCGCGATGCTTACCGCGCGGCGGCGCAGACAATCCCGCCGGAGGCGGTCGGCGGGCTGGACGAGCGGGTCGTCCGTATCGGGCGGGCCGCCGAAGGCGGCCGGGCGCGGCGCGTCATGTCCGGGCGGGTGCTGCTTCCTGTCGCTGCGGCCGCGGCGGTCGTCGCGGCCGCCGTGCTGGTACCCACCTTCGAGTCCGGCCTGCTGGCAAGCCACGGGAGCGCGGCGCCTGGTTCGGGTCGCGGGCCGGGAGCGGCCATACCGTCCGCGATCCCCAGGCACCCGTCCCGCGCGACGAAGGGCGGCAAGCCAAACCGGACACTGGCGGTCCCGCCTGGCGCTCCCGCGTTCTTCTTCGCGTCGGACGGCGGCCCCGGCACGACCCTGTACGTGTACAGCACGGCCACGGCGCGGGTGGTGGCGCGGATCACGCCGCCGCACCCGGGCGACACCTTCGACGGCATCGCGGCGACCTCAGACCCGCTCCGCTTCGTGGTCGCGACCGGTCACGACTACTCATGCGGCGCCGACCTGTACAGGTTGCGGCTGACCGCCGACGGTCAGCCCGCCGGCTACACGCCGCTGCCGGTGCCGCGCCTGCCCGAGGACGTGATCTCGCTGGCGGCGACGCCCGACGCCCAGTTCCTCGGCTACGCCGGCGACGAGTGCGCCGATCAGGGCGGC
>Ga0210390_10003302_pt1 | contig 13879 bp, 19 predicted proteins | sample IncBWH11OmetaG_FD_161050 | JGI IMG/M metagenome (GOLD analysis project Ga0210390, IMG submission 161050) | Forest soil microbial communities from Barre Woods Harvard Forest LTER site, Petersham, Massachusetts, United States - Inc-BW-H-11-O ...
TTGCGCGGCCCTTCTGAAGATAGAAAATGCAGTCAGCCGGATTTCCCTGGGAAAAGAAGGCCTGCTTTGGCTTCAATTGGACGATTCTTCGTCCTAGTCCCGTGTGTGCCAGAAAACTGGCCGGATCGAATTGAATGGGCTTTGGCTCAGACATCTGAGTGCCTCCTTCCCGCGGTCGTGCCGGTGGGGGGCAGCTCAGCAGATTCTTGCGACCGCTTCGGATCGAACTAGCCGGAGGAGATTCTCCCCATATTATCCATCCAATGCGACGGTGAGCAAAGCCGTGTTTGCGGAAGCGGCTCACCTGACTGAACAGCTTCAGTATATTGTCGCGAGCACACTTCTCCGGGCACGTTACAACAGCGTCGCAACAGCGGGAACAACAATCTGTTCCGTTTTGCTCACTATTGCAAGAAATCGTGAAGACTGACGTCAATTGTCAACTTCAGCGCTGTCGTGCCCTGTCTGAAAGCGGATCCGCTTTAGCGGAAAAGCCCCAGCATAAAGCAAACAAGAACAATGACCAAGTACGGTGCCAAGCCCGATGCCTGCGCCTCCGCTGTAGCCCCAACGGCCGTAGCCGTAGTATCCCCCCCCCGGCCGAAAACCAACACCAGAACAATGATGAGTATGAGCATTTCAAATCTCCTTCACTCCGAGTCGCAAACCCTCGGGTTATGCCACAGATTTGATTCCGCCAGCCGGCTGTTCCTGAACGAGTTCATCGAAAAGGTTCCGATATTGGATCATCGCGGTTCGCAGGTCTTCTGTACTCGCCTCGTCTCTGCCAAGCCGAACAGCGACGCCGTGCGCCGAACGGTAGTTTTCCACCAGCCGAGGATGATCGACGGAGATATCCGCGGCGCGCTGATCAAAATCCGCTACAGGATAGCCACGGGCCTGCATAAGCGAGTAGACCAACTCATCGGCCTCCGTCACGGCGCCCTTCGGATGATCGACAAAGCGGGATTGCACCGACTGCCAATCTGCGGAGAAGCGGCCACGTTCCGCGACGGTAAGAGCGCGGATTTTCAGGCTTTCCACCCGCGTCTCACGATCCGCCAACTTTCCTTCGGCCTTGCGTTCGGACCCATGCTCGAGAACAGCACGATCGTACTCCGGCCCAAAACGATTGCGGAGACCCGCGGTAGTCTTTCTCCGATTTCGAACGTAAAATGCAACACCAATAACGATGATCAAAACGATCACAACCACGCCAGCAATCAGTCTGGGATCCGTCAGATTAAGATGCATTTCGCAAGCACTAATAGAATTCGAGCCAACCGCTTTTCGCTGGAACTAAAGATCTGGTCGACAAAGTCCTCTTCTATCCGCTCGATCCGCGACAGCAAATGAGAGATGAAAAGTTTTACAAAGGCTGGGTCTTCATGAATCAAGCGAACGATGGAGACCTTTTTGACTCGCGCGATCGTTGAGGGCTGAATCGCCGTTGCACTCGACACTCGCATCGATTGTCTGACCAGGCAACCTTCGCCAAGGAAGTCGCCCTGCCTCAAGATGGCGATCACAGCCTTTTTTCCATTCTTGGAGGCGACTGTCAGCTTCACATTGCCATTCTGGACGTAAAACATCGCATCAGCTTTATCGCCCAGCGCAAAGATGGCCTGCTTGTGTCGGTAATCCCGAGAGATCGCTTGGGCGTCGATCCTTCTGAATAGTTCATGAGGCGTAAAATCCTGCGGCTTTTTTCCCGCCATGGTTAACTCCTGGGGCACCGAGGCATAGAGCGATGGATCAATCCGCTTCGCTCGTTTGCTCAAGCACTGGTCAATAACGCCCACTGAGAGAAATGCAAGCAAACAGAGCTTCTCTCAGGAAGAGAAAGCCGTTTTCGAAGGGCCCATGACCGATCAATTTTGCTCACATTTTAAATGTGCCGACTGCAAGTATTACCGAACTCTTACCCGCTCTCTCTAGTTGCGGCGTTAGCCTCGAGATTAGAGGCATGCCATGGCAACCCTTATTGCACCACCGCAGAGAACCAGCAGTCCCGAAATGGTCGAGCTCGTACAGGCTAAATCTGCTGAATTCAACTGGATATTTTTCGTGGTGATTGCAGCGTTTCATCTGGGAGCCGTGGCGGCGCTGTTCACCTTTCATTGGTCTGCAGCGTTCGTGTTCCTCGTGATGTGGCTCTTTGGGCAGAACGTGGGCATTTCCATCAGCTATCATCGCCAGCTCACTCATCGTGGTTTCACTACACCTAAGTGGCTGGAGTATGTCATGGCGATCTGTGGCACCATGGCACTTCAGGGCAGCCCCATCTACTGGGTCGCTGTACATCGCATGCATCACCAATACACCGACAAGCCTGGCGATCCGCACTCTCCTCGCGACGGCAAATGGTGGTCGCATATGGGCTGGATCCTGCGTGGCTCTCTTCATAGCGAAACCACCATGCTTTCCCGTTACGCACCCGACCTGCAACGCGACCGCTTCTACCAGTGGCTGGCGGTGTGGCATTGGCTCCCCATCACCCTGACTGGCATTGCTTTGATCGCTGGCGGCAGCGCTCTGGGCGGATGGAAGCTGGGTCTCTCATGGTTGCTTTGGGGCGTTTTTCTGCGGATCTCTGTCGGCTTCCATGTCACTTGGCTGGTCAACTCGGCTACCCACCTGTGGGGTTCGCGCCGTTTCAAAACCCGCGATGATTCGACGAATAACTGGTGGGTTGCACTATTGACCGGAGGGGAAGGCTGGCACAACAATCACCATGCGCATCCCGTGTCTGCAAGCCATGGTATGGCCTGGTGGGAAGTGGATTTTAACTACTGGGGCATCCGACTGTTGGCGCTGCTCGGCCTAGCGAAGAACATCAAGATAATGCGTCCCCGGTCAATTTCGGGTGACGGACGAATGCGTTCTGAGTGAGCTCGCGCTATAACTTCCTTGCTAAATGTTTAGAGATCGCGCTCGAACCTGCTTGTTCAGGGCCTGCAATCAGGTCCGGCGGTCGTCAGGATAGCCCCCACGATTCGCCAACCGCGCAGAAATCTCACCTTGCGCCACAGGATATTGATCTCCCCCCAACGTCTGCAATGGTCAATCATGATCAGTATCTGAAGGCCACAAATCGAATACTTAGTGTGCCAGAGTTTCTCTGGAGGCGGTCGTGGTGTAGGGTTCGCCATGAAACGGCATGAACCACAGCATCGAGCACCGACTCCGAGCCCAAGTACGCTCTCCCGGTGTTCGGAGTTCACCATCCTGTGGCTCGTGATCCTGATGATCCTGGGGCAGCCTGCAGGCGCCCAACAGCCTGGAAAGCGCGACAGTTACTAATCGAGCTCCGCTCACTGCAGAACAAGTGGTGCAAAGGCTCGTCCAAATGAATCTTCGTCGTACCCAGGCTTTGCGCACCTATCAAGGAATCAGAACTTACCGAGCTGAATATCACGGATTTCCAGGCGCTCGAAGTGCGGAAATGGTCGTGAAGGTGAGCTACCTCTCACCGGCAGAAAAGGAGTTCATCGTTCAATCAACGGCCGGCTCTGCACTGATTATCGATAGGGTATTCAAGAAGCTGTTGGAAGCAGAAAAGGAAGCACTGGACACAGAGATTCAGCGGCGATCCGCTCTCACGGAGGATACTACCGTTTCACACTGGTCGGATACCAAAACGGCCCCTCGGGCGCGAGGTATGTGCTCAAAGTTGAACCCCGTGCGAAAGACAAATTTCTTTATTACGGACGAATCTGGGTAGATGCGGAAGATTTTGCCGTTGTGCGTTTAGAGGCAGAGCCCGCAAAAAATCCTTCCTTTTGGACCAGGAAAACAGAAATCGAGCAGGTGTACATAAAAATCGGCGATTTCTGGCTTCCTTCACATAACCACAGCGTCACCGCCATTCGGCTTGGCGGCTCCGCCGAACTGACTATCGACTACAAGGATTACGAGATTACAGGTGCCAGCGAGGTGAGCAGCTTATCGAGTGCTCGCTCGGCTCTACACGCCGAAACTAAGTAATGTGCCGCGCTAATGCCGACTGAAACATAAGTGGGCCTCATGCCGGACCGCCTCAAACAGGAACAGTCTGATTGGTCTAATGGAATGGATGAATCCTGACATGTTCAGGATCGACGGGTACATTTCCACTCCGTTTACGGGCGCCTCGTGTCAAGTATTGCCATCGTTTCGGAACTCGATCACCCCAGGGACCACGATGGGCGACAGCCCGCTCCGGATCTCGACCGCCCCCCCGAACTCAATGGTCAACCCTCTACCGTGGCGAGCAGAAAGTCCAGCAGCGTTCTCTCCGCCCAATAGCCTGAGTCGCCGGGCTCGAGCGAGAGAAAGGCGCAGTGGCCGCCGTGCCGGGTCTCGACCAGCATGACGCGGGGGTTGGCGACCAGTTTGGCGCGGGTGTCGGGAGTCATGCGAATGAAGGGATCGTCGAGAGCGTGCAGGGTCAGCGTGGTCACGGCAATTTCCTGGGCCCAGTTGGAACTGGCAACGCTGTAGTAGTAGTCGTCCGCGCTGGCAAAGCCGCCGTATCGCGCGACGACCTGCTCGTCAAATTGCCGTACGGTTCGAATCTTGCCCAGGCCGTTGGCAGTGTATAGACCTGGGTAGAGTTCGATCTTGCGACGAAAGCGTTTGAGCATTTCGCTGAGAAACCTGCTCGCGTAAAGGCGATTCTGCGGTTCGTGCAGTGCGGCAGAGGAGGCAGCCAGATCCATGAGCGGCGAGACGCCGACGACGGCCTTGAGATAGGGCGGCGCGGCGGCGCCCCGTTCGCCGGCCAGCTTGAGAACCAAGTTACCGCCCATGGAATAGCCAACCAGCGCGAAGCTGCGAATGAGGTATGTGCGGGACAGTTCGGCCATCGCAATAGCGACGTCCTCGGAGCGCCCCGCGTGATAGATGGAGGGGGAGAATTCTTCGCCGTCACCGAAGCCGCGCATATTCATACGAACCACGTTGCAACCGGCTGCCAAGGCGCGCGCCGAGTTCCCCAAGACGTACCGCGAAGAAGAGGAGCCCTCGAGTCCGTGAACGATGATCATGGTCAGCCGTCGGCTCCGGACTTCGGCGGGCTGCCAAGGGCAGTGGCACAGTACGAAACTGGCTCCGCGGGAGGTGTGAGCTTCCACCTCGATGAGCTGGCTTTCCGGTTCCGGCAGAGAATAAGTGCGCGGCAGGACGTTGCCAACGATGGTCTGCAGATGACCGCTGCGCACTATATCTTTAGGCTCACCGCGCTGATGGGTTACAAGCCGGTGTCTACAAGCTCTGGCCGGAGCGGGCCGAGTTGGAACAGCAGACCAAGAGTGGCGACCAGCAACCAGCCAGGTTCTGACCAAGACTCTAGTTGAATGAAGCGCGCCAGCAAAGTCAGCCGAAAACAGCCTGTTCTCTCCTGGACGGCTGCCGCAAGTGGATACGCCGGGTTAACTTGACTTCGGATTATGTTCCTAATTTCTGATGCTTTCGGCGAGTTAGACACGAGCTCGCCGCCGGAGATTGCGCAGTGAATTTCTACCCTTGGGCGAACGCAATGTGCTCGCATGCTCAACATCGCAGCAGCGGAAAGCAGCAATCTGTTCAGTTTTGCTCATGCTGACAGATGTTCACAGAAGGGAAAGCGCTTGATATCCGAAGAACTTCTCCAAGTTACGTGGCTGTAGCGGCCTCTATCGTAATTAGTTGGCATCGATAGGAGTTTCGCTCGGCCGCTGTAAAGCGCTAAGGCCTCAACCTGATCGTTGGCAAGCTTGGGACTGCCTTGTTAACCCCGCTCGAAGTGTTCAAAATTGCACTGCGCTTGTCTGCGTAAGAACGCCATACTGTGCAATACGGATCGTAGTTTCCGCCTTCCTTTGCCGGAAAAAGGAAGAGTGGTGCGCCGTTAGTGGTTGGGCAGATCAGCGACTGCCAGTGCCCCCCCATTTATCCGGGAAGCCGACTAGCCGAGTTCACGGTCAGAAATCACTTGGATGATCGGTCAGAGGAGCGATGACAACACTCCATACGGATGACGCGGTTGAGCCTTCAGTCACAGCCGGCTTGACAGGAGACGATAGCCTCTGCCAACCGCATGCTGTCCCACGCCAGCCTCCGATTCCGCCGAAGACGAAAGACCACCGTATCCATGTCTCACCCGCTGTCCTTGATGCCGCCAGAAAGGACGGCGAAGAACTGCTCCGCTCTTTGCGGACGTCCCCCCAGGGCCTGACGCAAACGGAAGCCGAAGAGCGAGTGCGAACGACCGGGCCAAACGAGGTGGCGCAAGAGCGACGGCAAGGCTGGCCGATCCGTCTGCTGAAAATCCTTCGCAACCCGCTGGTGGTTCTGCTGGCGATTTTATCGTCCATCTCCTTTGCTACCGGCGACGCGCGCGCCGGATCTGTCATGGCAGGCATGGTGGTGCTCGGCGTTGCGCTCCGCTTCTTGCAGGAGGCCCGGGCGGACGCGGCCGCCGCAAAGCTCAAGGCCATGATTCATGTGACCGCTACCGTCATTCGTGATGGCAACCCGCGGGAGATGCCGCTGCGCGACCTGGTTCCCGGGGACATCATCAAGCTCGCCGCCGGCGACATGATCCCCGGTGACGTGCGGATCATCTCTTCGAAAGACCTCTTCGTTAGCCAGGGTAGCCTCACGGGGGAATCACTTACGGTCGAGAAGATCCACGATCCCGAGCTGAAAACTGTGAGCTCACCCACAGAGCTTAACAACACCTGCTTCATGGGAACGAGCGTTGAAAGCGGTACGGCGACAGCAGTCGTTGTAGTGACGGGAGTCCGCACCTATCTCGGCAGCATGGCTGGATCGATCACCGCCGAGCCGCCACCGACCAGCTTCGACAAGGGCCTCAGCCGCTTCACCTGGCTCATGATCAAGCTCATGGCTGTGATGGTGCCACTGGTCTTCCTGATCAACGGTTTCACCAAGCATGATTGGAAAAGCGCCTTTTTCTTTGCGCTGGCGGTCGCGGTGGGCCTTACCCCCGAAATGCTGCCCATGATCGTCTCTGTTTGCCTCTCCAAGGGGGCGATCGGGATGAGCCGCAAGAAAGTGATCGTCAAGCGTCTCAATGCCATTCAGAACTTCGGAGGCATGGATGTATTGTGCACCGATAAGACCGGAACGCTCACCGAAGATCGCGTCGTCCTGCAGCGTCATTGCAACGTTGCGGGCCGGGAGACTGAGGAAGTGCTCCTCGATGGCTACCTCATCAGCAATTTCCAGACGGGCCTCAAGAACCTGCTTGATCGGGCGATTCTAGATAGTCCGGACTTCCAAGATCAGGTGTTGGTCGCAAAGTATAAAAAGCTGGACGAGATCCCTTTCGACTTTACGCGACGCATGATGTCGGTCCTGGTGGAAGATCCTGAAGGGAAAGCAATCCTCTTCACCAAAGGCGCTCCCGAGGAAATCTTCCATCAGTGCTCTCACTTCGAACTGGACGGCAAGCTGTCGCCGATGGACCCCGACTTGATGAGGGGACTGAGGGAAGAATACGAGAGTCTTAGCAACGATGGCTTCCGGGTCTTAGCTGTGGCAACTAAAGAGGTAAAAGGAAAGCAGGCCTGCTCAAAGGTTGACGAGTGCGATCTCGTCCTCAAAGGATATTGCGCCTTTCTGGATCCGCCCAAGAATACGGCGGCACGTGCCATCGAGGCACTTCACCAGCATGGCGTCGCGGTGAAGATCCTCACAGGGGACAACCACCTCATCAGTCGCAAGGTGTGCGCGGATGTGGGTCTCTCGGCCGACCCCATGCTCCTGGGCGCAGACGTGGAAAAAATGTCTGACCTCGAACTGTCCGAGGCGGCGGAGAAAACGACGCTTTTCGCCCGTCTCTCTCCTGCTCACAAGCAGCGAATCGTTCACGCCCTCCGGGGCAGAGGACACGTGGTTGGATTCCTGGGAGACGGGATCAACGATGCTCCCGCATTGCGAGCAGCGGACATTGGCATCTCGGTCGATACGGCTACGGACATAGCCAAGGAGTCGGCTGACCTGATCCTGTTAGAAAAGGACCTCATGGTGCTGGACGGGGGAGTGATCGAGGGGCGGAAGGTCTTCGCCAACATTATTAAGTACATCCGAATGGGGGCGAGTTCCAACTTCGGAAACATGTTCAGCGTGCTGGGAGCAAGCGCCTTTCTCCCTTTCATTCCAATGGCTCCAATTCAGGTGTTGACGAACAACCTCCTGTACGACTTCTCACAAATTCCGATCCCAACAGACTCAGTGGACGAAGAGCAGGTGACCCGGCCGCGGCCCTGGAACATCGGCGAGATCAAGCGGTTCATCCTTTTCATCGGACCAATCAGCTCGATCTTCGACTATACGACTTTCTTTGTCATGCTCTATCTCTTCAAGTGCTGGGACCCATCCCGCGCTTCGGTATTTCAGACCGGCTGGTTCGTCGAGTCGCTGATGACGCAGACACTCATTATTCACGTCATTCGCACCAACAAAATTCCATTCATCCAGAGCCGGGCGAGTTGGATGCTGGCGGTCACAACGTTGTCCATCATGGCCTTGGGAGCATGGTTGCCGTATTCGCCGCTTGCTTCTTCGCTGGGTCTCGTACACCTGCCTCAGATGTACTGGCCTATTCTGATGGTCACACTGCTTAGCTATGTGGGCCTTACGCAAACGATCAAAATCTGGCTGCTCAGAAGAAAGTGGATCTGATTCAGAAAGCGACTCTATTGACGAGGCACATCCATCAAACCTTCGCAATCTACTGTCCTTCCGGAGTTCCATTGCGGATGATCCGTTTAAGCCGACAAGGCCCTTCGCCAGAAACCGAGCGAGGGCGGATGTCAAATCGAACATCGTAACGAACCTCCCATTATTTTCCCGGTGTGAGCGATGTTGCTCAGACGAGTCCGATCGCGAACACATAGTCTAGGGTTAGAGGGGAGCAAGCGCTTTTGCGATCGCGAGATTCGCGACACCTTGACGGCGTAGTATCGAGGTAAGCAGGAGTCAGCGGGAGACTTCCGCACCCGTCGCCCCGACAATCTCTCGCGGGGTCTTTTCCGTATCAATCTTAGGTTGTTCGCGGGCATTCAGCCGCAACCTCCTCTACCTTTCTGGAAGCTCACAGGCAGCCACTCGCTAACCCGGGGACCGACCGTTTTACACTCGACCTTCAGCCAAGGAGTTCTCATGGCCAAATCCAAGCAATTCCCTTTCGAAACCATCGTTGTGGCAACAGACTTCTCAGAGAAATCCTCGGCCACCGTTCGCTATGCCCAGGCCATAGCCTGTCTGCATGGCGGCAAACTGGTTCTGGTGCACGTCATCGATCCCATCGGCTATGCATTTCCCAAAGGAGTGCCGAGTTCGGTCTCCGCGGACCAGGCAGCTCGCGAAGAGCTGAGTAGGATCGAAGGGCAGGTACGTTCGCAAGGGATTGCGGTTCACTCCATCGTTGAGACAGGTGACATATGCGAACTCATCCTTCAGACGGTGCGTGACCACGGCGGAGATCTTCTGGTTCTCGGAACGAGAGGCAAGACAGGAGTTGGCCGTGCGGCCCTCGGAGCGGTCGCGCGCCAACTCCTGGCCAGGACCGAGTGCCCCATTCTCACCGTTACTCCTGACGTTGAACCGCTGATGCCTTGGGCGGGAAGATGGCGAACAGTTCTATTGGCCACGGATTTCTCTTCCTGCTCTCTGGCGGCGTTAACCGCCGCTCACCGCATTTCGCACGCACAGTTGACGGTTCTCCACTGCTCAGCGGCGGCAACTGACGTTGAGCGGCACATTGATCTGGAGCGGCTGCGCTTTCTTGCGCCCATGAACGAGTCGCACACGGTCCCCGTCGAGCACGTCGTGACTTCCGGCGAAGCCGGCCACGTGATAGTGGACTTTGCCCTCAAGCATCAAGTGGATCTGGTGGTTCTGGGGAGTCCTGAGACCATGCTCTCGGACGAAGCTATGGTGACCAGCACCGTGCTAAAGGTGATATCTGGAGTCCACTGTCCGGTGCTATGTATTCCTGCGCCCCACCAGGCGACGGAGTCCACGACGTCTGCAACTAGGTCCGAAGGGGAAGAAAACGGGCGCACCAGAAACGATACGGTGACCGAGTCTCAAGTCTCGGTGAGGTAATGAGCAGGATCGCGCCTAGAGGCAGACTACCAGTGTGATTTCTGTCGCGGCCCGTCAATTTCCAGAACCGCCGTTCACCGCTGCCATTTCGATCAGTGCAGTTGGCGAACGCACGCGAACAATGCTTCAAGCTTCAAGCTCATCCGGCTTCAGGTCCACAGGTGTCATGTCGCCGTTGCGCATCTTGCTGTCGGGTGTATGCAGGAGCGCAATCAGCTGCGCATCGGAAAATTTCTGACCAACGCCTGTCAGTGGAACTGCGGCCCCAGTGCCCATGCCTCCGTTACCATGGCAGGAGTTGCATGATGCAGCCTGAAAGAGAGCCAGGCCCATCATCGCGGCAGTTGAAGGATGAGGATTTTTAGGGTGGTTTGCCCAGATTGCTGAAGGCGGCCGACAAGATTACGATTTCCGTCGAGCTCGTCGATTTTGACAAAAAACGAGGACCAACTGGCGATCCTTAGCGATCACATAGTGAGCGCGGACCTCCGAGTTGAAATGCTGTCCCTTAAACAGATCCAGTGCTCGCATCTGACCATTATCCCCCTGAATTCCTACCGCTTCGAGAGTTTGCACCAGAACCTATCCGATTGCTCAGTGGTCTAGGCCACTCCGATGCTCTCCAACTCATGAATCTCATCATGGGCCTTGAGCTGCTCCCCGCCTTCTACGAAATCAAGGACAACGCGAGACGCGACATCGCCATGTTCGAGCCTGTCAAAGATCTGATTGATCGAGGATAGCGGCTGCAATTCAATGTCTGCCTTGACCCTTCCACCAACCGCAAAATCCAGCGCTTCCGCCATGTCCTGACGGGTTCCAACGAACGAGCCGCGGATCGTGATGCAATTTGCCACTACGTCAAAGAGCGGTACGGGAAATTCACCTGGCGGCAGACCGACGAGGACGCAGGTCCCAAGCTTCCGAGTCATGCCAACGCCTTGCTTGAAAGCGATCAGCGATGGTGCGGTGATCAAAATGCCATGAGCGCCACCCCCCGTTTCCTTCTTCACGGTCGCCGTCGGATCGCCGACTGTTGCGTTGATCACTAGGTCTGCGCCAAGTTGCTTCGCGTGGGCGAGCTTGCGGTCATCAATGTCGATCGCGCATACAAGCAGCCCCATCGCCTTGGCATACTGGACAGCCAGGTGGCCAAGTCCGCCAATTCCCGAAATTGCAATCCATTCTCCCGGTCTGGCGCCAGTCTCCTTGACTCCCTTGTAGGTCGTGACACCGGCACAGATTAACGGTGCAGCTTCGACCGCGGAAAGCTCCGCGGGAACATGGGCGACGTAATTCGGATCGGCAAGCAAGTACTCGGCAAAGCCGCCGTTTCGCGTGTAACCACCGAACTGTGCCTCGGGACACACAGTCTCCCAGGCCTTCAGGCAATACTCGCAATGACCGCAAGCAGAGTAGAGCCACGGCACGCCGACGCGATCCCCTTCCTTCACAATGCCGACGCCTGCCCCGACTGCGGCGACCAATCCTATGGCTTCATGCCCTGGGATGAAGGGCAGAGTGGGCTTCACTGGCCAATCGCCATGCATCGCGTGGATGTCGGTGTGGCACACGCCACAGGCTTCAGTCTTAACCAGGATTTGACCCGGACCAGGGGACGGGATGTTCCACTCCCGAAGCATCAATGGCTTTCCAAATTCCTCGACAACCGCGACGTTCATTTTGACTGCCATAGTACTTCCTTCTCTCTCTAAGTGAGTTACTTGCTGTGTGGACGCTATGCGGGGGCATCGATGGGGACAACACAAATCAGCTTCTTGTTGACAAACTCCTGTATGCCAAGACCGGAAAGTTCACGACCGTAACCGGAGTTCTTGATGCCGCCGAAAGGAAGCTCCGGTGCAGTCCAGGTTGGGTGATTCACAAAGACCATCCCGGTCTAATGTAGGCCTACTCAGCAGCCAAGTCTGAGCAATTGGGCACACTCGTGATTCGGGCAGAGGCCTAGGATTGAAGCCGCCACTCGACACCGTCTGCGAGCCGTCGCTTGAAGTCACCTGAACAGATCGATAGCGCCCCTTAGGACTATGAGTGTTCGCGTCCAAGACGCCAGGAGAACCACATGTCGCTGAGTACACGCTATAGAGCCGCAGAGCTTCATAATCTTGCATCGCACGCTCACACGGCCGCCGCCGTCGCTCATGGAAAAGAGGATCATTTGACCGCTCATGAACTCACTATGAATCGAGAACAGCTTAAAGCTCAGATTGCACTCCAGACCGAATTCATCTCCGCAATATGCAAACGGTTGATGCACGGTGACGTCGACGAGCTCCGCAGAGAGGAACTCGAAATTGAGATTGTCAGCCGCGGACATCTACGATATGCCGCGGTCCACGCGCTGAGAGAGATGGCCTCCTGATACCTCAGTCCACTCCAGATCCACGGGCCACCCCAGTACTCTTTCCGGATGCGCACCTATATCTACTTCCAGCACAATGCTGGTTGGTTCACCGTGCGCTCAATGGCGACCGCCGCTGGTGCTGATCGCCAGGCCGTTGCATTCTGGTGGAGCACGCTTGCGGCAAATACCCCTAAAACTCCGACTGGTTCGCCAGATCCAAAAACATAACCGAAGAATCGAGGGGAGGCGGGGCGTGAATGTGCAAATACCTCTGGCGATGAATCGAATGCCGCGGCGCCGATCCCCTCCAAAGCAATGTCGCCGCCCAAACAGACGCTCGGTCTGATAGCCGCTGACGTTGGGCGGATAAGAAGGACGTTGAGGTAGCTTCTCCAGATAGTCAGTAGCAAAATCGGTGAGATCGTGGGCAAATGCACGAAAAGTTCCAGAGGGCAAAGACAATCGTCGCATAGCGATTCGGTCTCAGTTTATCAATGGTCACTTTGGGGGATGCGACGATAGAGGTTCGCCATTGGGGATAAAGGCTGGAGGCGAAAAGCAATCGGTGTAAGGCCAGTTGGCGTATGCCAGTGTCCGTGGGTCTGCCGACTGACGGAGCGAATCACACGTCGCAAGCAACAGTTGAGTATCGAGATGGCGCGCCTGAGAGCGTCGAGACCCTTCGCGCTTATTATTCGTCTTCATGCCTCGCTGGGAGTGATTTCAAAAACTGGACGAGATCCGATTTATCCTGATCTTTCAGTCCGAGGCTGAAGCAGCCATCGTAGTGCCCCGCAATATCTCGCAAGGTCGCAAACCGCCGATCGTGATAAAAGCCGCCCTTCGTAGGCGTCCAGAGTGCATTCAGAGGTGTTGTACGGTAGCGCTTGTCAGGAGAACGGTTCGCCTGGAAGTCATCGACGCATACTTCTTCGGCGGAATGCATGTTCCATCCCGGTTCTGTATAGATCGGTGGAACGTGACATGATGCACATTTTCCGATTCCGTTGAATACGTCTTTCCCGCGTTCTGCGGCCTCTTCATCAAAACTCTTTCACGGCGGTGCAGGCGGCGCGATGGCAAGTTGATAAAAGTGAAGTGCCGCAAGCTTGGACGTGATCAGGTCTGTGGTGTTGCTGGTGTGTCCCAAACGTGCCTTTGCGGCGATTGGGTGAGCGCAGCCGTCAGAACATCGTAGAAACCGCCGCAGCACTGTTCAACCAAAAAGGGTTCACTGGATGCTCGATGGGGGACATTGTTGCGGCTTCCGGTCTGGAGAAGGGGACCCTCTACGGCCACTTCTCTACGAAAGAAGAACTGGCACTCCTCGCTTTCGACTATGCGTGGAAGGATACGAGTGACAAACGACTTCGGAACATCGACACCGTTTCAAATGCGGTAAAAAACTGAAACTGC
>Ga0210390_10003306_pt1 | contig 13871 bp, 11 predicted proteins | sample IncBWH11OmetaG_FD_161050 | JGI IMG/M metagenome (GOLD analysis project Ga0210390, IMG submission 161050) | Forest soil microbial communities from Barre Woods Harvard Forest LTER site, Petersham, Massachusetts, United States - Inc-BW-H-11-O ...
ACGACGTATTGCAGCACGACGTAGCCCGCGAAATAGAAATACTCGTTGTGGATCTGCCAGCGGGTCAGCGCCAACAGCGCTGCCGCGACCGCGAACGACACGCCCCAGAACTTGCCGGTGCTCATGGCTAATTCAGAGCGGAGAATTATCGTCCCTCTCCTGCATCGCGGGAGAGGGAGGGACCCGTCGCGCAGCGATGGGGGGGTGAGGGTTTATTAGGCGCCCAGAGCTTGCATAATGGCTTCGATGACGCCGCGGGTATTGGTCAGGACATCGCTGTTCCAGAATCGGACCACCCGCCACCCTTTGCTCTCCAACCAGGCTGTTCGTCGCCCGTCGGCAGTGCTGTCGGCGTGCTGGCCGCCATCGATTTCGATTACCAATCCATGCTCCGTGCACGCGAAATCGACTACATAGGGGGTGCTGCCGGCGGAACTTGTATTTCTCCAGGCGCCGATCTCGCAAAGCTGCCCACAATCGTTGCTCGGCTTCGGTTGCGGATTGTCGGAGCCGGCGGGCTTGCTGATTTGACATCGATCGATATCTCGCCCGTTGAGAGGAAAAGGCGGCAGTAGCGATGACGGTGACCCTCACCCGGCTCGCTGCGCTCGCCACCCTCTCCCGCGGTGCGGGCGAGGGGCTGGTAGAAGCGTTCTTCTTCCGATTCTCGATTCATCGTCAGCGGCCGAGGATGCCGGCGGGCCGGACCGCCAGGGTCAGCAGCAGAAACCCAAACGCCACCGCCGGCGCCCAGGACGGGCCGTAAAAGGTCGAGGTCACGCTTTCGGCGACGCCGACCAGCATCGCCCCCGCCACCATTCCCGGGAAGCTCGTCATCCCGCCGAGAACGCAAATCGCAAAGATGCGGCCGATGTAGTCGCGGCCGACCGAGGGCTCGACCGGCTGGATGATGATCAACAAGGCGCCGGCGAGCGAGGCCGTCGCGATCGACACGCCAAAGGCAATGCGCTTGACCCGGGTCGGGTTGGCGGCCATCAGCTGCAACGCCAGCCGGTCCTGCGAGACCGCGAGGATCGCCCGCCCGATAAAGCTGCGGCCGAGAAAGAGTTGCAGCGAGGCCACCATCGCCAGCGACACGACAAACGGGACCAGCATGCGCAGCGGCAACTCGACAAAGCCGAGATGCAGGCTCGGCCCGATATACCCCGCCTCGACAAAGCGGTAGTCGACGCCGAACACCAGGATCAGCGCAACCTCGCCGACAAACAAGAGGCCAAAGAAAAACGCGAGGCCCTGGATCGACTCCTCGCCGCGCCGTTCGAACGCGTAGTAATAGATTTGGTAGACCGCCATGCCGAGCACAAAAAACACCGGCATCATCGCGACGCCGACCAGCACCGGGTCGAGGTGCCAGGTCGAATTGACGGCGTAGGCGACAAACGAGCCCAGCATGATGAAGGCGGGATGAGCGATGTTGACGATGTCGAGCATGCCGAACGAGATCGTCACCCCCACCGTGACGGCGGCATAAAAGCCGCCCAGCAGAAGGCCGGCGACGATCGCGTTAAGCGCGAGCTCGAGGGAGATCTGCATCGTTCAGTGCGCCGGCCGTGCTTTGCCGGGCTCGCCGCCGGCGGTCGCGGGCAGACGCGGCATTTCCGAACCCCTGGCGGTGTTTGTTATCTCCCCCTTCATTAGAGCAGCATCGCCGGCGTTTGTTAAGCCGGTAAGCCTGGCGAAGACAAAGAAAACGCGGGCCAATCGCCCGCGTTTCCGTCTGGTTCGCCTGCCGCGGCCCGGGGGCCGCGACCGGCGAGGTTACGGGGTCTAGTCGGTGGCACCGGCTTTGTCGACGTCGTTGCGGTAGTAGACGCCGATGCACCCGGTCAGGCAGCCGAGGACGGCGTTGTTCGCCGGCTGCGGCACAAAGACCCAATTGTTGGCGGCGTTGGCCGCGACCGAGTGCGAGCTTCCCGAGACATGGCCGGTCGTGGTCTTGGTCGCCGCCACCGCCGGCACGTCAAACGTCGGCACCACCTGGTCAAGGGTTTGGCTGGTGCCGTCGACCACCCCGAGAAGGCCGGCGCCCTGGTCCGTCGTCGACAAGGCACCTGTCGTCCCGGCCACCGGATGCGGCGAGTACGGGGTGTTTTGCGAGCCGGTGTACCAGTGGTTGTCGCCGGAATTATACCAAACCTCGTCCGACGAGCCGATGCCCGACACGAACATGTAGACGCCGTTGGTGTCGATCACCACCTGCGACGGGTTCGCGCTGTCGGTGTCGGCGCCAAACCACGCGTTGCCCATCGTGTCGTAGACGACGCTGCAGCCGGCGAGGAATGTCTGGTTCGGCCCGAGGGCAAGACCGGCCGGCATGCAGAACGGCACCGCGAACAGGGTTTCGACCTTGGCGGTCAGCGGGTTGATGCGCGCGACTGCCCCGATGATGCCCGGTGTCGTCGTCGTTCCGGAAATCGACGGGATCGATTCATAAAAGCGTTGGGTCGTCGGGTCCCATACCGATTGCTCTGCGCCGTTGGTGGCGTTGACGCCGCTGTCGGCGGTCGTGTACGTGATTCTCTTGCCGATGGTGAGCGCGCACGTCTTGCTGACGCTGATCAGCGTGCCAAAAGGTGGCGAATCAGCATTGTTCACGACGAAAAGGAGGTCGTCCTTCGGGTCGAACGCCATCTCGTCGGCCCGAAACGATCCACCCGTACTGACACTGCTGACCTGCTTGCCGGCGGGAAGGGCGAACGACACGACGCGGCTCGGGCCGTCGCCAGCAAAGAGGCAGTCTTGCGTGCCGACGACGCCGGTCACCACGCCGTTGGGGCCTGACGTAGAGTTGTTCCCGGTGGCCCCGGCAAAAGCCGGCGAGGCCTTGATGTGCGCGACGAAGACGCCGGTGGCGGCGTTGACAACGTCGACCGAGGCGTTCGAGCGGTCGCCGAGGAAATAGGTTTGCGTCGTCTGGTCGACCCAGCTGATGTCAAAGCCGTACATCCCGCCGGTTGCGTTGCCGACGGACGGCGGCACCGGGATCGTGAACTGCAAGGTAACGGGCCCGTTGCTCTCTGGCGACGCTGCCCATGCATGGCCGCCGACCAGCAGCAGCGCCGAGGAAACCGCGGCTGTGGCCGCCGAACGCCCCCAGTGTCTCCAGAGGAGACGACTACAGAATGTAATGCGCTGAAACATAGAGAGTCCTCCCGTTACAATTCATTTACAAAAGGGCAAGCAACAAAGATGCCCTGCCGCGAAAATTCCTGAGCCCCGACACATTGTCAACAAGTTTCAGACGAATTACTGACGCCTTACGCGAATCTTAACCACAAACTATTGTCGGGTTAAGAAACTCGGACGGCGACGATAGAAACACGAACCGTGCCCATCGCTACGCGATTAGCCGTCGCCTGCTCTACCTTACGATGGGAAAACCCGCCCCGGCCGAGCACGCGCGCGCCTCGTTGGCAGCGGCTGGCTTACACCGACGGGGTCGCGCGACGGAATAATTGCGGCGCCGCTAGTGGTCAGACCCAGACAGACGATTCGCTCAATCATCATGGCCGGGTTTGGCCCGACCATCCACGCGACGCGGCACACGTATTGGGGTTTCCGTGCTTACGCAGCGGGTGCAATCCGCCTCTTCGTGCGGCTGGGCAGCCCGAATGTCGGAACTCCTCCCCCGGCGCCATCCGCTACGACACGGCTAAGCCCCGTCACTCGCCGAAATGGCGATTCGTGCCGACGCTCCAGGAGCGGTTCAGGGCGGCAGCAGCGGCTCGCCACGCATGTATTTGCCGCGGCAGAACAACAGGGTCGGCCGGTTGGTGTAAGCGTAGCGCTCGACGTGGCCGATAAAAATGATGTGGTCGCCGCCATAGTGGCGGTACTCGTTGCGGCATTCGAAATGCGCGGCGGCGCCGATCAGCACCGGGGCGCCGCATTCCGGGATCATGTGGTCGATCTCGGCGAACTTGTTCTCGTGGGTGCGGGCGAACTTGTTCGACAGGTCGATCTGGTCGTAGGCGAGGATGTTGACGACGAAGTGCGAGCCTTCCTGAAACGCCGGCAGGCTCTGCGCATAAAGCGAGGCGCTCCACAGCACCAACGGCGGGGTCAGCGACACCGAGGTGAACGAGTTCGCGGTCATCCCGTAGAGCCCGCCGTCCTTGGCGCGCGCGGTGACGATCGTGACCCCGGTGGCGAAGGTCCCAAGCGCGCTGCGGAAGTCGCGCGAGTCGAAGCCCTCGCCCGAGGTCGCCCTGACCGGCGCCGCGTGGCTGCCGGGATGCTCCGCCTCGACCGGCGCCGTCGCGAGCGCTGCGGGTTGCGGCTTGTTGTTCGGCACGCTCGATCCCCTCGATTATCGCCTCACAGCGGCGCGTCCGGCGGCAGCCCCAGCGCCACCCGGCCATAGATCGCGCCGTTCACGTCCCAATTCAGGTTATAATGGGCATTGGCGGCGTGAACGTCACGAAAGGCGCGCTGGATCGGGTTGCGTGCATAAATCGCGCCGCCGCCGGTCGCCGAGAACAGCAGGTCGACCGCCCGCGTGCACAAGGTGGCGGCAAAGGCGCCGTCGCGCTTGTAGCGCGCGCGCTGCTCGAGGCTCGGCACGATGCCGGCCTCGGTGACCAGCATCGCCTCGTCGCAATCGCGCAGCGCGACCGCCTCGGCGGCGTCGGCCAAGGCGGCGGCTTCGGCGAGGTGGACCTGGGTGTTGGTGAAATCGGCGATGTTTCTGCCGGTGTAGGCGCTCAGCCGGGTGCGCGTCGTCTCGGTGAAATGGCGGATCGCGCCGCGCGCGATGCCGAGCGAGACGCCGGCGATCGCAAAGCCGAAGAGGCTGACCGCCGGAAGCTTGTAAAGCGCGCCGGGGTTCAGCTCGCTGCCGCGGTTCGGGCCGCCCTTGATCCGTTCGGTCGCGAGCGTGCGGTAGGCCGGAACAAAGACGTCGACAACCTCGACATCCTTGCTGCCGGTGCCGGCGAGGCCGATCACCTGCCAGGTGTCGATGATCTTGTAGTCGCCGGCCGGCAGCAGAAACATGCGCGGCTCGCTCTCGCCGCTTTCCTCGTCGCTGACGATGGCGCCGAACATGTTCCAGCGCGACGCGTCGATCCCGCTCGAAAACGGCCAGCGGCCGCTCAGGCGGTAGCCGCCGGGGACCCGGAGCGCCCGCCCGCGCGCAAAAATCAGCGCCGAGCTGATCAGGCTGTCGGGCGATTCGCCCCAGATCTCTTCCTGCGCCTCGGGGTGCCACATGCCCAACAGCCAATGATGGGCGGCAAGGTTGGCGAGCACCCAGGCGGTCGAGCCGCAACCCTGCCCGACCGCCGCGGTTAGCTCGAACAGCGCGCGGTACGGCAGCTCGCTGCCGCCGACCCGCGCCGGCTGCAGCATGCGGAACAACCCGCTCGCATGCAGGTCGGCGATCGTCTCGTCGGGGAGCCGGCGCAGCTCCTCGGCATGCTGGGCGCGTTCGCGCAGCACCGGAACCAGCGCCTCGGCGCGCGCCAGCAGCTCTTCAAAGCGCGGGGCCGCCGCGCGAGATCCGGTCTTTGCCTCGGGCATTGCGATCCTCCCTGGGATGAGCCACCCTGCTCCAGCTTATCCGCCCGCCCTGGCGTGGGCGAGATCAATCCCAGATATGGGCAGGCAAGCCCGCCATGCAGCATGGGACAAGGCCGATGACTTCCGCGGCGGCACGCCTGCGAGCTTTCTGCTTCGGGACACTGACGAAGATGTCCGGTTGTCGTGAGCACCGAGAGCAAGGCTGACCCGCGGGCCGCCTGGACGCGGCCGCGCATCATCGCCACCGAGGAGACCGGGCGGATCGAGCTGAGCCTGCCGCCGCAGCCGGCGCCGCCCGCGGTGCTGGTGCGCCGCCGGGCCGTCTCGCCGCTGGCCGTCGCCGCCGCCGGGATTTGCCTGATGGTGCTGGGCGTCGTCGGGATCGACCTTGCGGAGTTTGTCGGCGGCGCTTTCGCGCGCGGCGCTGCCTGGGGCGGGGTCGCGGTGGCGGCGGTGGCGGTGGGCGCCGGTGGGGCGCTTTACTGGCTCGCGGCCGAGCTGCGCGGGTTGTTGCGCCTGCGCTCGGCCGAACGGCTGCGGCGGATGATCCCCTCGGCACTCGCCGGCGAGCTCAAGCGCGAGCTTGCCGAGGCGGCGGCGATCCTTGCCCGCGACCCGCTGCTCGCCGGGCCGGTCGGCAATTACCGCGCGGTCCTCGAAGGGCACCACACCGGCGGCGACGCAATCGAGCTGTTTTCGCGCTTTGTGCTGACGCCGGCCGACCGCTTGGCGCAGGGCGCGATCCGGCGAGCCGCGGCGCAGGCCTTTGCGATCAACTCGATCAGCCCGACCCTGTTGACCGACACGTTGTTTTTTGCCGCGCGCGCGCTGCGGCTCGTCCGCGAGGTGGCCGGGATCTACGGTCAGCGGCCGGGGCTTGCCGGCACCGTGCACCTGTTGCGCCGGCTCGCCGGCGGGGCGGGCCTCGTCGGCGCGGTCGACCTGGTCGGCGGTGTGCTCGTCCAGCAGCTCGGCGGCGCGCTCGTCGAGCGGATCAGCGCCAACGCCGCCGAAAGCGCGTACGCGGCGCAAAAGATAGCGCGCATCGGCCTCGTGGCGATGGCGATGTGCCGCCCGGTCGCGTTCCGCCCGGGCGAGGCGCCGACATTGGGCGCGCTCGTCGCCGGGTTGCTGAAGGGCGGCGGCGGCGCGATCGAGAAAGCTGATCCGCGCGCCAAGATCGTGTAGGTTCGCCGCTCCGCCGTCGCGCCGGGGGTCGGCACGACATTTGCTGAACATAGAGAAGCCTCGAAACGGGGAGGGTCGAAGATGCCGTCGCGCCGTTCTGTCATCATCAGCCTGTCGACAACCGCCCTGATCGGGCCTCTGGCCCTGCGCGCGAGCCGGGTCTTTGCCGCCGACAAGTCGGTCACGGTCGGGATCAACCTGCCGTTTACCGGCGCCGACGCGCACGACGCCGAGCTGATCAAGGACGGCGCGATGCTGGCGATCGACGAGGCCAATGCGGCAGGCGGTGTGGGCGGTTACAAGGTCAACGTGCTGCAGCTCGACGACGGCACCGCGACCGCCGGGCAATACGACCCGGCCCAGGCCGCCACCAACGCCCGCAAGATGGTCGGCGACGATTCGGTCGTCGCCGCGATCGGCCCGCAGATGAGCGGCTCGGGCAAGGCGATGTCGCCGATTCTGAGCGAAGGCGGGCTCGCGACGATCACCCCCTCCTCGACCAACCCCGACATCACCAGCCCGAAATTCGCGGCGCAATACCGGCCGGCGGGCAAGGCAGTCTATTTCCGCACCGTCACCACCGACGCGTTTCAAGGGCCGAACATGGCGAATTATTTCGCCGACACCTTGAAGGTGAAGTCGGTTTACGTGCTCGACGACAGCGGCGCCTACGGCGTCGGGCTCGCCGACGCGTTTCAGGCGCAGGCCAAAAAGCGCGGCATCGACGTGCTCGGCCGCGACCAGCTGAACCCGAAGGAGGCCGACTACACGACCACGTTGACCAAAATAAAGGCACTGAACCCGCAGGCGCTCTATTACGGCGGCGTGGCTCAGGCCGGGGTCAAGGTCGTCAAGGAGTCGTTCGACATCATCCCGAACGCGATCAAGGCGGGCGGCGACGGCGTCTACGGCGCCGAGATCCTGAAGGGCGCCGGCTTCCCGGCGGCGCAGGGATGGTACGCGACGATCGCCGCGCCGAACGTCCTCGAAAACCCCGACGCGGCGCCGATGATCGGGCGCTTTGTCAAGAAATACGGCGAGCAGCCCGACAACTACTCGATCACCGCCTATGACGCGGCACTCGTCATTCTCGCCGCGGTCAAGACGGTCGCCGCTTCGGGCAAGGACGTGACCCGCGCCGCGGTCCGCGACGCGATCCAGCAGGGCCACGTCAAAACCCTGCAAGGCGAGGTCAGCTTTGACGCCAACGGCGACGTCGAGAACCGGGTGATCAGCGTCTTCCAAATCACCAAGAACGACAAATACCCGCTCGACGACGTGCTTCACCAATACAAGTACATGGGGGTGGCGCCGGCGAGCTCGTGAGCCTCCGGTTGCGGCGGGCGACCCAGAACCGGACCGCGGCCGCGCCATGACCGACACCGGCGTCCTTTTGCAGCAGGTGGTCAACGGGCTGAGCCTCGGCGCTATGTACGCGTTGCTGGCGCTCGGCTTCACGCTGGTCTACGGCATCCTCGAGCTGATCAACTTCGCGCATTTCAACGTGTTCATGGTCGCGTCGTTTATCGGCATGTGGGCGTTGCAGCTGCTCGGCATATCGGGGCAGAGCGAGGTCCTGACCGGGGCGGCGCTGGCGGGGGCGCTTGCCTTTGCGTTTTTTGTCACGATGGTGGCGGCCGGCGTGATCGGGGTCGCGATCGAGCGGCTGTCGCTGCGGCCGTTGCGCGGGGTGCGCGGCACCGCGGCGATGATCACGACGATCGGCGTCTCCTACATCCTGTTCAACGTCATCCTGTTGACGGTCGGCGCCGGGTCGGAGAACTACCCCAACCCGTTGCCGGTCGTGCGCTGGCAATTCGGCCAGGTGGTCGTGGAGCTGAAGGAGGTGCTGATCTGGGTCGTGGCGATCGCGCTGATGACGGCGCTGCACCTGTTCGTCAGCCGCACCCGCCTCGGCAAGGCGATGCGCGCCACCGCCCAGGACGCCGAAGCCGCCCGCATGATGGGCGTCAACGTCGACCGGGTCATCGTCACCGCGTTCTTTCTCGGCTCGGCGCTCGCCGGGGCGGCGGCGCTGATCTTTGGCCTCTACTACAATTACACGAGCTTTATCATCGGCTACACGGCAGGGCTCCGCGCCTTCACCGCCGCGGTCCTGGGCGGGATCGGCAGCATTCCGGGCGCGATGGTCGGCGGGCTGCTGATCGGGCTGATCGAGACCCTGGGGGGCCAACTGATCGCGGTGCGCTGGACCGACGTGATCATCTTCTCGATTCTGGTGCTGGTGCTGGTGTTTGTCCCGGCGGGCCTCTTCGGCCGCGCCACACCGACCAAGTCGTAGCATGGCGGAGATCGACGAGCGGCCTGCCGCCACCGCCGCGGTATTGCGGACTGGGTCGCGCGCCGAGGCCACAGCACCGCGCCGCGCCGCGGCCTTTTCGCCGCGCGCGCGCAGCCGCCTCGCGATCCTGCTGATCACCGTGGCGGCGCTGTCGTTCCCGCTGTTGCACCGCAACGACGCCGACGTCGACTCGGCGGCAAACGCGCTCGCCTTCGCGGCCCTGGCGCTCGGCCTCAACATCGTCGTCGGCTTTGCCGGGCTGCTCGATCTCGGCTACGCCGCGTTCTTCGCGATCGGCGCCTATGCCTACGGGGTCGCGAGCTCGTTTCAGCTGCAGCCGGAATGGTCGAGCTTTTGGGAGCCGTTCCGCTGGCTCGACCTCGTCGCGCGAATGCCGGGTGCCACCGGCGACGTCGTCCATTTCCAGGTGTCGTTCTGGTTGATGCTGCCGGTCTCGGCGGCGATCGCGGCGTTTTTCGGCATCTTGTTCGGCGCCCCGACCTTGCGCCTCAAGGGCGACTACCTGGCGATCGTGACGTTGGGCTTTGGCGAGATCGTGCCGATCGTCGCGCGCAACATTCCAAGCGTCACCAACGGCGCGATGGGGCTGAACGGGGTCGCCGCACCGCAGCTCTTCGGCCACAGCTTCGGGATCAGCGCCACCCCCTATTATTATGTCGGCCTAGGGCTCGTCGCGCTCCTGATCGCGACCAGCCTGCGGCTCAAGGATTCGCGCATCGGGCGCGCCTGGATGGCGATCCGCGAGGACGAGATCGCGGCCTCGGCGATGGGCGTCAACCGGGTGCGCTTCAAGCTCCTCGCGTTCGCCACCGGGGCGGCGTTCGCCGGCGCCACCGGCACGTTCTACGTCGCGAAATTGCAGACCGCGACCCCGGAAATGTTCATGTTCCCGGTCTCGGTCATGATCCTCGTCATGATCGTGTTCGGCGGGATCGGCAGCGTGTGGGGCGTCGTCCTCGGCGCGCTGTTGCTGCAGCTGCTGCAATCGTGGTTTCTCGAGGACCTGTCGCAGTGGCTGCACGCGCTCGGCCGCCTCGTCGACGTCGACTGGCTCCAGCATGTCGAGCTCGCCTCGTCGATCGAGCTGATCTTCGGGCTGATCCTGGTCGTGATGATGCTTTACCGCCGCGAGGGCCTGATCCCGGCGACGCGGCGGACGCCGCCGCTCAGCCTCGACGAGCAGTCCGCACAGGTGGCGCGCGGCGGCTTCGAGGGCTTGCGCGCGGTCGCGGCCGAGGATGCCGCCCCGAGCGGGCCGCTGCTTGAGATCGACGGGCTGACCGTCAGCTTTGGCGGGCTCGTCGCGTTGCGCTCGGTGTCGCTGAGTGTCCCGGCCCATTCGGTCGTCGCGGTGATCGGGCCCAACGGCTCGGGCAAGTCGACGTTGTTCAACGCGGTGACCGGGCTTGTGACACCCGACAGCGGCAACGTGCGGTTTGCCGGGCGGGAGATCGGGCGGCTGCCGTCGCACCGCGTGCTCGACCGCGGCATCGCGCGCACGTTCCAGAACATCCGCCTGTTCCCGAACCTGACGGTCCTCGAAAACGTCATGATCGGCATGCATGCGCGGCTCTCCACCGGAGCCGCCGGCGCGCTGCTGCGGCTGCCCAAGACGCGCCGCGAGGAGGAGGCGGCGCGCGAGCGCGCGCTCGAAATCCTGGCCCTCTTCGGCAACCGGCTCTTGCCGCGCGCCGGGCATGTCGCGTCGAGCCTGTCCTACGCCAACCGCCGGCGCACCGAGATCGCTCGCGCGCTCGCCTCGCGGCCCAAGCTGTTGCTGCTCGACGAGCCGACCGCCGGGATGAACCCTGCCGAGACCCTCGAGCTCGCCGAGCAGATCAAGAGCCTGCACGGCCACGGGCTCGCGATCGTGCTGATCGAGCACAAGCTCGATGTCGTCGTCAGCCTCGCCGACAATGTCGTCGTGCTCGACCACGGCGAGAAGATCGCCGAGGGGCCGCCCGACGTGGTGCGCCGCGACGACGAGGTGATCCGCGCCTATCTCGGCCGCAGCGCGGCGTTCGCGTGACCGCGTCCCTCCTCGAGTTCAAGGCGGTCGACACCCATTACGGCGACCTCCATGTGCTGAAGTCGGTCGACTATCGGATCGACGCGGGTGAGATCGTCTGCCTGTTGGGCGGCAACGCCTCCGGCAAGTCGACGACGATGAAGGCGATCATGGGGATCGTCCGGCCAAGCCGCGGCGAGGTCGTCTACGAAGGCCGCTCGCTGCATGGCGTCAGCACCGCCGAGCGGGTGCGCCGCGGCATCGCCCCGGTGCTCGAGGCGCGGCGGTTGTTCCCGCGAATGACGGTCTACGAAAACCTCGAAATGGGCGCCTACACCCGGCCGCGCGGACCGGAATTCGCCGAGGATCTCGAACGCGTGTTCACGCTCTTCCCGCGCGTCGAGGAGCGGAGGCGCCAGCTCGCCGGGACGTTGTCGGGGGGCGAGCAGCAGATGGTCGCGATCGGCCGCGCGTTGATGGCGCACCCCAAACTGCTGTGCATGGACGAGCCGTCGATGGGGCTGTCGCCGGCTTACGTCGAGCAGGTGTTCGACATCATCCGCGAGATCAACCGTCAGGGCACGACGATCTTCATGGTCGAGTAGAACGCCAACATGGCGCTGTCGATCGCCGACCGCGCCTATGTCCTGCAGACCGGGGAGGTCGTGCTGAGCGGCCCGTCCGCCGAATTGCGCCAGAACGAGCAGATCCGCCACGCCTATCTCGGCGAAATGACCGTCGCGGCGGAGTGACGGGCGGCGCGTCGCCGGCGTCAAGCCCGCTCGCGCCATTCGGCTTCTGCTTAACGCGGCCGAGCCCCCCGCACCGCGATCGTGGCCCGACGGCAGGGCGCCTTTTTAATTTTTTGTTTAGATCGCACGCCTAGCTTCGTCGGGTCGACGGAGCCCGGCAGATGCGTGGCGGATTTCGCTTGTTACGGAGATTTCGGGAGGATCGGCGGGGTGCGATCGGCGTCCTCGGCGCGCTCGTGCTGGTCGGGGTGGTGGGCGTGTCGGCGCTGGCGCTCGAATACGGCCACGGGCTGTTGCAGAAAGTCGAAAACCAGCGGGTCGCCGACCTCGCTGCCTATGGCGGGGCGATTGTCTACGGCTCGACCAGCTCGACGACCAGCGCCACCGCGGCCGCCGCCAACATCGCCGGGTTGAACGGCATTGCGAGCGGCGCCAGCCCGTCGGTCGTCAGCTCACCGACCGGCGACGGCAACAACGCCGTCAAGGTCACGGTGACGACCAACGTGCCGCTGATGCTGGCCCGCGTGCTGACCACCAGCACGACGTTGCCGGTCAGCGCCACCGCCTATGCCGAGATCAAGTCGAATGCCCCCGCCTGCGTCATCGCGCTCAGCGGCAGCGGCAGCGGCGTATCTCTCAGCGGCGGCACCCAGATCACCGCTGAAAGCTCGGGTCCGCCCCCTACCAACTGCGCCGTCGCTTCGAACAATGCGGTAACGCTGACCGGTGGCACGAAGATCACGACGAAAAATATCGACTACGGCACGAAGTACAATGTCAGCGGCGGCAGCAGCATTGTGGCTCTCTCCGGTGCAGTCAGCTACTCCAAGGTGCTGACCACTGATCCGCTCGCTCCGAGCAGCGGCAGCCCCGGCAGCACCGAGGTCACCAACGCCATCAACCATCTGGGCTTCAACGCGACAGGTGGTTGCGCGGGCACCGCTGGCACGGTCTGCGCGATCGCCTCGCCCGGCGCGCCCGCAACCTATTCCGGGACGGCCATCTCGTTCGGATATACCCAAAGCACGACGATAAGCGAAGTGTCGGCAGATGGGTGTTCGGCGAGCAAGTCCGGCAGTACGTGGTCGGTGACGTGCAGCGGCACCGGACCATTCGATTTCGGGGCGATTTCGATCAGCGGCGGGCTCGCGGTGACGTTCACCAATACAACTTCAGGAGCCACCTATAACTTTAACGGCGTCGTCGACGCCACCTCCTCGAACGGGTTGACCTTCAACGGCGGGAGCGGCGCCACCTACAACTTGGCGAAAGGTATCGTCACCGGAGGCAATGCGCCAATGACTTTCACCGCCGGCACGTTCAACATCGGCCAAGGCACAGGCTCCTGTAATTCGTCTAGCGGCTATAGCATCTGCGACAGCTCCACGCTAACGCTCGGGGGTGCCAGTACTTTCGTGCTCTCCGGCGGGATATATGTCAGCGGCGGCTCGACCTTGAGCATGGGCAACGGCAGCACCAACAGCTATGATATCGGTGCTGCGAACGACGGCAGTTCGATCGCGGCCGGCGGCGGGGCCACGACCACCCTCTATGACGCGACTGGCGCGGGCGACCTGTTCGAGACCGCCGGGAATATCGTAAATGGCGGCAGCAGCAGCACCTGCCTGACGCTCCCAGCCGCTGCGGCGCACGACATCCACGGATATGTATCGCTTTCCTGCGGCGCCACTCTGGGCGCCGGCGTCTACACAATTACCGGGTACTTCACTCTCGGCGGAAACGGTGGCGGCGGCACCGTCACCGGCGGTAATGTCACTATGGTGATCGGAGCTGCTTCAGTGCCATCTTCGGGCAGCTGCAACGGATTGGCCTTCTGCATCGCGAACGGGTTTAGCGATGTTACCCTGACCGCACCCTCTTCGGGAGCGACCGAAGACCTTGTCGTCGTCGGCCCTTCTTCTTCGTCCGCCAATTCCAGCGCGGGCGCCCTCTTCACCGGCGGCTCCACTGGCACAAATCTGAGCGGGGCATTCTATTTTCCGACTGGCGCCGTCAGCATGAGCGGCGCCGCCGCCATCAACTCCTCGGGTGGTTGCCT